>Ga0070717_10000022_pt1 | contig 161825 bp, 155 predicted proteins | sample LARL113metaG_FD_71366 | JGI IMG/M metagenome (GOLD analysis project Ga0070717, IMG submission 71366) | Corn, switchgrass and miscanthus rhizosphere microbial communities from Kellogg Biological Station, Michigan, USA - LAR L11-3 metaG | ecosystem: Host-associated > Plants > Roots >...
CGCGGGCCGGATCTCGCCGTCCGCGGGCCGGATCTCGCCGTCCGCGGGCCGGATCTCACTGTCCGCGGGCCGGATCTCACTGTCCGCGGGCCGGATCTCACCGTCCGCGGGCCGGATCTCACCGTCCGCCGCCGGATCCCACCCTGCGGCGTCGCCTGGCGGTGACACGGCGCGGGCTTGGCTGCCTTGTTACAGATGCTTCGGCGCCCAGGCGGTCAGCATCAGTGGGGGGCCGAGGGTATTGTCGGCGCTTGCTGTCACGTCGTGGCGGGGGAACTTCGAGACCAGGCCGAAGAAGAACGTGCTGTCGCCTTTGCCTGGGGCGGCGCCGCCGCCGGCGGCGGGCTTGAACGTGAAGATGATGTTCGGGCCGGAGCGGACGGCGGAGAGGACGTTGACGTTGCCGAGGCCGCCTTTCGTGACCACGAAGACGTCGTCCTTGACGCCGTTGCCGTTGAAGTCGAACTTCGCGTTCGGGCCGAAGTTCACCGTCAGCCTCGAGATCGACGGAATCGACGTGATCCCGACGACCTCGCGCAGATCGACGCGGTACTCGTAGACGTAGAAGCCGGCCGCCGGCGCGCCGGCCGCGGCTCGGTAGTTGCGCGACTGCAGGAAGCCCTTCGTCCAGACCGGCGAGCTGAGGTCCTGCACCGTCACTTTGCACGCGGGATTGAACACACAGTTGATCGCGGGGGCGGAGACGTGGACGACCGTGAGCGGCTGCGCGAGCGCGGCCGTAGCGGCCACCCCGAGCAACATGACTCCGACAAGTTTCTTCATACGCTTACTTCCTCCAGGTCCCTAGTGCGCGAGCCCGCCAAAACGTTTCAGTTGGTACGGCTCGCGCACTCTTCGGAGCGGAGGAAACGCCATGCCTAACGCAATCACGATGCTGAAATCCGACCACGCCACGGTGAAGCGCCTGCTGCGCGAGCTCGAGGAAACGGGCGAGCGCGCCACGAAGCAGCGCGAGCGCCTGGTCGGCGACATCGAGCGCGAGCTGAAGATCCATTCGCAGCTCGAGGAGGAGCTGTTCTACCCGACGTTCAAGAAGATGGCCGAGGACACCGAGGCCGAGGACCTCTTCTACGAGGCCACCGAGGAGCACCACGTCGTCGACATGGTCCTGCCGGAGCTCAAGGCGTCGTCGCCGAAGTCGCCGGAGTTCGCGGCGAAGTCGAAGGTGCTGAAGGAGCTCGTCGAGCATCACGTCCGCGAAGAAGAAAGAGAAATGTTCATCGAGGCGCGGCGTCTCATGACCGACGAGCAGCTGCGCGAGCTCGGCGACGCCATGGCCGCGCGCAAGGAGACGCTCGTGGCGATGTGGACGAACCCGGCGCTCAAGCCGGTGAAGAAGCTGCAGAGCGCCATGCAGAAGGTGATGCCGGCGAAGGTGAAGAACGCCAAGGCGAACGCCATCGCGGCGATGGTGCCGAAGGAGTCGCGGCGCTGATGTGATCGAATACGTCATGCTGAGCCGCAGCGACGGCGAAGCATCTCCGGCTACGCAGCTCGAGATGCTTCGGCGTCCCTTCGGCTTCGCTCAGGGCATGCTGCGCGCCTCAGCATGACGATTGCCGGATGACGGTTCGCATCAAGATCTGCTGCATCGCCTCCATCGATGAAGCCCGCCTGGCCATCGAGGCCGGCGCGTCGGCGCTCGGGCTCGTCTCGGCGATGCCGAGCGGCCCGGGCGTGATTTCGTGGGAGCGCATCGCGGAGATCGCCGCCGCGGTGCCGCCGCCCATCGCCACGTTCCTTTTGACGTGCAGCCAGGACGCGGAGGAGATCGCCGCGCAGCAGCGCCGCTGCGGCACGAGCGTCATCCAGCTCTGCGATCGCCTCGAGCGCGGCACCTACGCCGATCTCCGCCGCGCCCTGCCGGGCATCCGGCTCGTGCAGGTCGTCCACGTCGCCGGCGACGCGTCGGTCGAGGAGGCGCGCGCGGCCGCGGCGCACGTCGACGCGATCCTCCTCGACTCCGGCAATCCGGCGCTCGCCGTCAAGGAGCTTGGCGGCACCGGGCGCGTGCACGACTGGGCGCTCAGCGCGCGCATCCGCGCGAGCATCGGCGTGCCGCTCTTTCTCGCGGGCGGACTGACGGCGGACAACGTGCGCGCCGCAGTCGACGCCGTGCGGCCCTTCGCGCTCGACGTCTGCAGCGGCGTCAGGACGAACGGCGCGCTCGATGCGGCGAAGCTGCGGGCGTTCGCGCGCGCCGTTCAGTCGTAAACTCGTGGCGACTACCAGCGCTTCAAGGACGCGCACGCGCGCGCCGGCGCGGCGATCACGCGCGAGGCGCTGCGCGAATGCGGCGCGGGCCCGCGGACGTGCGCGCGCGTCGCGGAGCTGATCGCCGCGCACGAGCGCCCCTCGGCGACGGACGCGGACGTCGCGCTGCTCAACGACGCCGACGCGCTGTCGTTCTTTTCGCTCAACTCCAGCGGCTACGCACGCGGGCGCGCCTGGCGTCGGTGCGGCTGCGACCGGACGCGGCGGCGCTGCTCAGGTAGACGTCTTCGGCTCGCCGCCGCCGTCGTCCGGGGTGCGGTCGCTCGCCTCGCGATACGCGCCCGGCGCCATGCCGAACTTCTTCTTGAAGGCGTGGTTGAAGTTCGAGATGTCGCCGAAGCCGACGCCGTAGGCGATCTGCGAGATGCGCTCGTCGGTCTGGACGATGAGGAACGCGGCCATGCTGAGGCGGCGCTCGACGACGTAGCTGCGGATCGACTGTCCGACTTCGTCGCGGAACAGATGCGCGAGGCGCGACGAGCTCAGGCCCACCGCCGCCGCCAGCTCGTGCACGGACGGAGGATTTCTGTACTGCTCATCGAGCTAGATCTCACTCGTTTGATCCTGCGATCCATTGGGCCGAAGCGTCCAGACTTAAGGAAGTTGGGGGGCGTTTCTACCATGCGCGTTCCAGGAGCCGATTGGTTGCTGTTGCTATGACTTGGTAATCCGCAGGAATCGGCACCAGAAGGTTTTAGCGCGGTTTTTCGGGAGGACTCGTTAGTCTCCCAGCGGTGGAGATCGCGCTTCGCGGCGGGGCGTAATCGATGCTGCACGCCCGAGTGGAATGCGGTGCGAACGAGCAGCCGGGGGCCCGTGCAGAATAGTGCGCTCGCTGTCAAATGGCGCTACAAGCCGTAGCACGGACAAACGCTCGCGCGCGCCGGTGGAGCGCGGCACATTTTCGCTTCGATCGCGGCGCATGGAGCTCTCGACGCACGAGATCGAGCAGCGCGTGCGCGCGCTCGGCCAGTGGTTCCACAACATCGACCTGCGCGGCGTCAAGACCGAGCAGGGGCGCTTCGCCGCCGAGGTCTCGGGATTTCCGGACATCGAGTTCCGCAACCTGTCGGTCTACGACGTCGCGCAGCTCGGCGAGCGCTTCGACGTCGTGCTCTTCATGGGCGTGCTCTACCACCTCCGCCATCCGCTCCTCGCGCTCGACACGCTGTACGAGCACGTCGTCGGCGACCTGCTCGTTTTCCAGATCATGCAGCGCGGCAGCAAGGAGCTGATGTCGCTCGACGGCGACTACCCGTTCTGGGAGATGTCGGTCTTCGAGCATGACGCTACTCGCACGACCCGACGAACTGGTGGATCCCGAACCGCGCGTGCGTGGAGGCGATGCCTCGCAGCGCCCGCTTCGTGATCGCCGAGCACCCGGAGGACGAGGTTTACATCTGTCGGCGCGGGCAGCGGGAGGAGCTCGGGGACGCGTAGGAATTGCGAAGATTCGAATTGCGAATTGAGAATTTAGAAACCGGCAATCCGCTTGGCAGTCGTCTCCCGTTTCTCAATTCTGAATTCGCAATTCGAACTTCGAAATTCTGCTGGCCACGGAGCTGACCTTTCACGGCGATCGAAGCGGTGCTCTGGAACGAGCCGAACAACTTCTCGCATTGGGACTTCGAGCTCGATCCGGAGTGGAAGATTTTCTCGGAGATGACGGCGCTCGCTGCCGCCACGAGTGGCCCGACAAGCTGCGGGAGATCCGCGACGTCACCGATCGCCAGATCTGGGTGAGCGAGGTCGGCGTCTCCACGTTCGGCGCCGAAGAGGTGCAGGTCTTCGGCCTCAGGCGGACGATGGAGCTGATCCTCGAGAGGACCCTCGCCTCGACGACACCGTGGGCTGGCTGAAGAAGGTCGGCGTCAAGCGCCTGCGCACCGGGCTCTCGTGGGTCGACCATCACCGCCCGAATTCGCTGGCATGGTTCGACCGGCAGATGCAGGCGCTCGACGACTTCGACGTGACGGTGGCGTACTGCTTCACCCCCGGCTCGCGCGGCGTGCGCGACCGCGACATGTCGCCGCCGCAGGTGGTGGAGGAGTTCGCCGAGTTCTGCGCGGAGATGACGAAGCGCTACGGGTAATCTGGACCATTTTGTGCAAGTTTCACATTGCGAAAAAGGGGGGACTCGCAATGAAGAAACTTGCTCTTTCTTTGACGTTCTTGTTCGCCGCCGTCTCCGTCCAGGCGCAGTACTCCAGAACCCAGTACCACGACACGATGCGCAAGCTGTGGGACGACCACGTCACCTGGACGCGGCTCTACATCATCGAAGCGGAGGCCGGCGCTCCCGACACGAGCCTGACGGCGCAGCGGCTTCTGCAGAATCAGGCCGACATCGGCAACGCCGTCGCCGATTTCTACGGCCGCGCGAACGCCGACAAGCTGACGGCGCTGCTGCGCGATCACATCCTCACCGCGGCCGACCTCGTCGCCGCGGCGAAGGCGGGCGACCAGGCGAAGCTCGCGACCGCGAAGGCGCATTGGTACGACAACGCCAACCAGATCGCCGCGTTCCTGAACGGCGCGAATCCGAAGTGGTGGGCGCTGCCGACGCTGCAGTCGGCGATGAAGACGCACCTCGACCAGACGCTGGACGAGGCCACGCATCACCTGCAGGGGAAGTACAGCGACGACATCAAGGACTACGAGGGGATCGTGAACCACATCCTGATGATGGCGGACCTGCTGACGGACGGCATCGTGGCGCAGTTCCCGGCGAAGTTCACGCGGCCGTAAACTGCGCGGATGTTCGCGAGCACGCCGAAGCCGCCGTACTACGCCGTCATCTTCACCTCTCACCGCGCCGGGGACATCGGGTACGCCGAGACCTCGGCGCGGATGAACGAGTTGGCCCGCGAGCAGCCGGGCTTCCTCGGCATCGAGAGCGCGCGCGGCGGCGACGGCATCGGCATCACGGTCTCGTACTGGCGCGACCTCGAGTCGATCCATGCGTGGAAGGCGAACGCGGAGCATCGCATCGCCCAGGAGCGCGGCAAGCGCGAGTGGTACTCGCAGTACGTGACGCGGGTGTGCAAGGTCGAGTACGACTACGCGATACCCCCGTCATCCTGAGCGTCAGCGAAGGCTCTCGAGTTGCGTATTCTGAGATCCTTCGCCGTCTTCGCGGCTCAGGATGACGAGGAGGAGGCAACGCTCAGCGATTCACGTCGATGACGATGCGGCCGCGCACCTTGCCGCCGACGATCTCCTCGGCGAGCTCCTGAATCCGCGACAGCGGCTCGACGCGGCTGAGCGAGGCGAGCCTGTCGCCGTCGATCTCGCGCGCCAGCGCCTCCCACGCGCGCTTGCGCTGCGCGAGCGGCGTGAGCAGCGAGCTGACGCCGAGGAGCGAGACGTTGCGGAGGATGAGCGGCCAGACGAAGGCGTTCAGCTCGCCGCCGCCGGCCATGCCGCAGCAGGCGATCGCACCGCCGTACGCGGTCTGCGCGAAGAGCGTGGAGAGGGTCTGCCCGCCGACGGTGTCGACGCCGCCGCCCCATTTTTCGGACTCGAGCGGCGCTGATTTTTTCGACAACTCTTCGCGCGGCACGATGGAGCTCGCGCCGAGGCCGCGCAGGTACGGCTCGAGCTCGGGACGGCCGGTCGACGCGGCGACTTTGTAGCCGCGCCGCGCGAGCAGCATGACGGCGATGGAGCCGACGCCGCCGCCGGCGCCGGTGACGACGAGCTCGCGCTCGCTGGGGCGGACGTCCATCTGCTCGAGCGCGAGCGCGCAGAGCATGGCCGTGAAGCCGGCGGTGCCGAGGGCCATGGCCTGCTCGAAGGAGAGGGCGGCGGGGAGCGGCACGAGGACGTCGGCGCGCACGCGCTGGCGCTGCGCGTAGCCGCCCCACTCCGTCTCGCCGAGGCCGTGCGCGAGGCCGACGACGCGGTCGCCGGGCTCGAAGTCGGGCGACGACGACTCGACGACGGTGCCGGCGAGGTCGATGCCGAGGACCATCGGGAACTTGCGGATGATCTTCCCCTTCGCCGTGATGGCCAGCCCGTCTTTGTAGTTGAGCGAGGAGTAGGCGACGTCGACGAGGACGTCGCCGCGGAGGTCGCCGTCGTCGAGGTCGCGCAGGCCGACGCGGTAGCCGGCATCGGCTTTTTCGGCGTAAAGCGCGCGGAAGGTCATGGCGGCGGGATTGTATTCGCCGGCGTGGGCGGTTGTGTCATTCCGAGCGGAGCGAGGAATCCCCTTCGGCGGGGGATCCCTCGCTCCGCTCGGGATGACACCGGATCGCGCGCTAGCCCTTCCGCACCGTGCGCGCCAGGTAGTCGCGAATGTGCTGGTGCACGGCCGGGTCGCTCCACACCGCGAGCGCCTCGGCGTCGTGCGCCTCGCCGAGGCGCATCGCCTCGAGGGCTGGCGCGCGGAGCTGCGCCTTCGTGATGCGGAACGACTGGCGCGGGATCGCGGCGAGCTGCGCGGCGACTTCGTGCGCGCGGGCGAGCAGCGCATCGGGGGCGACGACCTCGTCGATCATTCCCGCGGCGAGCGCTTCCTGCGGCGGCAGCGTCGCGCCGGTATAGACGAAGCGCTGCACGTCGCGCACGGCGAAGCGGACCACCTCGAGCGCCGCGGCGGGGAACGGGACGCCGACGAGGAGCTCGGGCGTGCCGATGCGGCCGCCCGACATCAGGCGCACGTCGCATGCGTAGACGAGGATCGCGCCGCCGGCGATGGCGTGGCCGTTCGCCGCGGCCACGACCGGCAGCGGCATCGTGAAGAGCTGGCGGATGACGTCGCGCAACAGCGGGAAAAAGCGGCGGACGTACTCGGCGCCGCCGTCGACGAGGCGGAAGAGATCGACGCCGGCGCAGAAGATCGAGCCGGTGCCGGTGAGGACGATGGCGCGCGCGTCGGCGCAGGCGTCGAGCTGATCGCGCAACGCTTCGAACAGCTCGACGTCGATCGCCGACGCTTTGCCGTGGTTGAGGCGGAGCGTGACGATGCCGTCGGATTCGCTGCGCTCGATCATGTTTCTTCAGGGGGCAGGGCGCAGGGGGCGGGGCGCAGATGATTCCATCGCGACGACCACCACCCGCGCCCTGCCCCCTGCCTCCTGCGCCCTGACGTTCATGTTCTCCCCACGGCGAGCACGCGGCTCCCCGGATGCTCCTCGAACGCGCGCTGGGCCTCGCGCCACTTCGTCTCCGCGCGGCGCAGCACCTCGACGAAGCGGGCGTCGCCGCGCAGCGAATCGATCCAGGCATCGCTCACGAAGAACGGATAGCAGAAGAATCCGCCGTCGACGGCGCTGGCGATGCGGCCGATGGCGTCGTCGTCCGCGCCGACGTGCGCGAGCGCGCGGGCCATGTAGAACTGCCCCTCGGGATCGGCGAACTCGTCGAGCTTCCGGAACGTGCTCACCGTCCCCTCGGCGTCGCCGGAGATCGCGGCGCGGAAGGCGTCGAAGATGCGGAAGGAGAACGCGGCGTTGCCGCTGCCGAGCGTGGCCAGGCGGCGCTTGCGGTCGTCGAACACCGCCATGGCGTCGGCGTGGCGGCCCATCGACTCGTAGATGAACGCGGCGTCGCCGAAGTCGCGGTCGGCGTCGACGGCCGCCAGCGCCTCGTCGTAGCGGCCGAGCATCCAGTACGAATGCGCGGCACTCGTCGAGAACTTCGGGTCGAGCTGGCGGGCCTGCTCGTGCGCCGCGCACGATGCCTCCAGCAATCCGCAAAAGCGGAAGGCCGTCACGAGGCCGCCGTAGACGCCGGGCTCGTTCGTGCCGGCGGCGACGCGGTCGAGGAGGCGCAGCATGGCGTCGCGGGCGCGGCCGGTGGTGACCTCGATGTGGGCGAGGGCGTTGTGCCCCATCGGCAGATCGGGGTTCAGCTCCAGCGCGCGCCGCGCCGCCGCCTCGGCCTGCCCGTAGAGCGCCGCCGAGTCCTTGCCGTACTTGCCGAGGAGGAGATCGATGCGCGCCAGGCGCGCCCAGGCCGGCGCGTAGCGCGGGTCCTCGTCGAGCGCGCGGAGGTAGAGGTCGCGCGCCACGGCCCACGACTCCGGCGACTCGCCCTGCTGCCCGGCGCGGAGGTAGAACTCGTGCGCGCGCGGCGTGGCGGGGACGTCGCGGCGCAGCACGCGCGCCTCGCGCTCGCTGAGCGGAAGCTCGAGCGACTCGACGATGCGCTGGGTGAGGTTGTCCTGCAGCTCGAAGATGTCGGACATCGTGGCCTGCGACGTCAGCGACCAGAGCACCGTCCCGGCCGGCAGCTCGACGAGCTGCGTGGTGACGCGGATCTGATCGCCGCCGCGCATGAGCGTGCCGGTCAAGGCGACGTCGACGTCCGCATCGTCGGCGAGCTTCTTCGGATCGAAGCCGGCGGCGAAGCGCGTCGCCGCGGCCGAGGAGCGGACGATCAGCGAGCCGACGCCGGCGAGCGATGTGGTGATGGCCTCGGGGATGGCCAGGGCGAGGAAGTCGCTGTCGGCGTCGGGCCGGAGGATGCGGAACGGCAGGACGATGAGGCGCGTGACGCGGTGCGCGACGACGGGCGCGGCGGCGTCGGAGATGAGCATGACCTCGCGCAGGTCCTTCGCCATCGCTGCCGCGTTCGGGTAGCGGTCCTCGGGGCGCTTGGCCATGGCGCGATGGACGACGCGGTTCAGCGCGGCGATGGCGGCGGAGCCGGCCAGGTTCGGCGGCTGCTCGTAGACGACGGCGTGGAAGAGCTTCATGGCGTTGTCGTCGTCGAAGGCCGGCTTGCCGCTGACCATCTCGAAGACGAGCGCGCCGGCGGCGAAGAGGTCGGTGCGCGCGTCGATGGGCGCGCTGAGGAGCTGCTCGGGGGCCATGTAGCGCGGCGTGCCGACGATCATGCCGGCGAGCGTCAGCGGCGCGTCGCCCGGCTGGATCGTCGTGGCGTCGGCGGTGATGGTGACCGGCTTCGCCTCGCGCGCCAGGCCGAAGTCGAGGAGCTTGACGCCGTGCTTCGTGAGGAAGACGTTCGACGGCTTGAGGTCGCGATGGACGAAGCCGCGCGCGTGCAGCGCATCGAGCGCGGTGAGGATGGCCAGCGCGATCTGCAGCGCCTCGGCGGTCGGCAGCGGGCCGCGGCGGAGCGCGTCGGCGAGCGCCTCGCCCTCGAGGAGCTCCATGACGAGGAAGGGGCGGCCGGCGTCGTCGCCGATGTCGAAGAGCTGGCAGACGTTGGGATGGCTGAGGCTCGCCGCGGCGCGGGCCTCGCGGAAGAAGCGCTCGCGCGCCGAGGCGTCGCCGGTCTCGCGGATGGTCTTGATGGCCACCTCGCGGCGCAGGCGCTCATCCTCGGCGGCGTAGACGACGCCCATCCCACCTTCGCCGAGCTTCCGGACGATGCGGTACGGGCCGATGCGCTCCTGCATGAGAGGGCAATGTTACGCGAGTGGCGCCCCTCATCCGGCGCTGCGCGCCACCTTCTCCCCGCAAGCGGGGCGAAGGATCTGGGCGCAATTACGCATGCCACTGTCGAAGCGCGCGCACGACCAACATCAACAACACTGCCCCGCCCACCGCCCAGCCCCACGAATGCCGCACGAACGCGAGCGCGATCAGCGCGACGGCGACGATGGCGAGCACGATGCCGAGGACGAGCGTGTACTTGCCGGCGTCCTCGGGCTCGGCGGCTTTCGGAATCTTGTCGAGCAGCGCCACGCGCCGCGACAGCGCGCGGTCGAACTCCTGCGCCGGCGGCGCGGCCGGCGCCGTGCGGCCGTGCATCGCCAGCCCCTCGGGGACGCGCGACGACAGCGGCTTGTAGATGTTCTCCTCGTAGAACTCCTCGAGCACGTCCGCGTCGTCCTGCAGATGGCCGAAGTCGAGGTTGCCGATCAGGTTCCGCCGCACGGCCGAGTAGAGCGAGCGCTGCTCGGCGAGGGTCTTCCACGTCGCCACCTGATCGCGCAGGGCGGGGGCGTTGGGGATGTCGTCGCCGAGGAGCGAGAGGATCGACTCGCAGCGGCGGATGAACTCCTGGTGCGCGAAGTCGGCGCCGATCTTGACCTGCAGGTGGTACTGCGCCGAGGCCAGCGCGTCCTCGACGATCGCGGCCAGGCCGCGGCGGCGAAGCTCCGGCCACGACACGGGCGAGTGATTGCGATGCTGGATGCGCGAGCTCGTCGCGATCGACTGCATCATCGGCGGCGCGTCGCCGCGCAGCGTCAGCGTCGCCGCCACGCGCTGCCGCTCCATGCCGATCTCGCGCTCGGTCGAGAAGCTGTACGCCCACACCTCCGCCTCGCGCGCGGAGCCGTCGGCGATGGTGATGCCGCGCGTCGCGAGCGCGTCGCGAGCCGCATCAAGCAGCGTGTCGAGCTCCGACTCGGAGAGGCGGAAGAGATCGGCGGACACGTGCGCATCGTATGACGCGTCATCCTGAACCGCGAAGACGGTGAAGGATCTCCGGATGCGACACCGTCGCATTTTGAGATGCTTCGGCGTCTGCGCGCCTCAGCATGACGGGGGGCTAGCCGGCAGGCGATTTCGGCGCGTTCTTCGCCGCCGGACGCTTCGACGTCGCCGGCTTCTTGTGCGCGGTCACGGCCGGCTTGGCGCTGCCCGGATACTGGCGCGCGGCGACGGCGTTGACGTAGCGGACGAAGCGCGAGAAGTTCTTCTCGCTGCGGTCCTGCGGCTGGATCTCGCGCGAGAGGCGGTCGACGTAGCGGTTCACGGCCAGCTCGAGGTGCGCGTCGCGCGTGAGCATCTCCACCATCATGTCGGAGATGGCGAACTCCGTCGGCGGCCGGATCCAGAGCGCCTGCGCCGACTCGAGGATGGCGCGGCGCGCGCCGGGGGCGAGCTCCTTGACGTTGCCGACGAGCGTCGTCTCGATGTGGCTGGCCGAGGGGGTGATGACCATGACCGGACTGTGCACCGAGTCGAAGCCGGCCGAGGCGTTGACGATCCCGCACGTGGCCGGGAGGAAGAGCTTGTCGCCGTTGTACGGATCGAGGGCGTTGTAGATGTCGGGGCGCAGCAGCCGCCCGGAGTTGCAGGCGCTGATGATCACGAAGTAGATCCCCTCCGGCTCGAGCCGCTCCTGCAGCGCGCCGACGGAGATGTACGAGCGGTCGGCGTTGCGGTCGTAGCTGTCCTGGAGCTTGAGGCCGTTGCCGTTCGTGCCGTGCGTCTCCAGCACGAGCGTGGCGATGCGCCGCTCGGGATAGAGGAGGTTGTGCGAGTGGATCTCGTCGAGGATCTCTTCCCAGTTCGCGCTCTGGAAGCAGGCGAAGCCGAGGGCCTGGTAGAAGCGGCAGTTGCCGGGGACGCTGAGGTCGGGGCTGAAGACCACGCCGACGCCGCGCCCGATGTCGCTCACGTGCATCGACTTCACATCGGGCCAGGCCTGGTTGAGCAGGTGCATGCTCGAGGCGTCGAGCGCCAGCGCGCTCGCGGCGGCGAAGAGGAGAACGGCGGGCAGCGTCAGTCGCTTGATCATGGTCGGCGTTCGGTCCCGTGGAGGACAGGCGGGCTCTCCTGCCCTCCTCAAACTAAGATTAATCCTTCCTCATGCGGCGATGATGCCGAGACTGCGAGCCCTCGGTGCCGGTGTCCGAGGTGTTCGTCGTGGTGTCGGTCGTCGTGCTGCTGCTCGACATGCTGCTGTTGGTGGTCGTGCTGCTATCGCTCGTGCCGTACGTCGAGCTGGTGTTGTTCGTGTTCAGCGAGTTGGACATGCTGCCGCTCGTCCCCGCGGTGTTCTGCGGCGTGTTCATGTCGTTGTTCGTGTTGTTCGTCATGTTGCCGGTACCGGTGCCGCCGGTGTTCGAGCCGGCAGTGGGCGGCGTGCCGGTGACGTCGGTGGTCGGATTGACGCCGCTGGTGTTTCCATTATTGGGGGTGTTGTTTTGCATCGTCGTATCAGACGACGACGTCATCGTGCTGTTCGCCGTGGTGTTGTCGCTGCTGCTGTTTCCGCTCAGCCGGTTCCGCAGCGAGCGGCAGCCGAAGGCCGTCATGGCCAGCGCCAGCAGGAAAATCAGGGTGAGCTTCGTGCTCCTACTCTTCATCGGACGTTCTCCTTATCGTGAATGCGTGTGAGGCTGAAAACCAGGTCGTCAGTGGGTTCCGGTCGCGCCCGCCGTGCCGGTCGATGTCGCGGCCGTCGCCGTCGTGGCGGAGGTGGCCGTGGTGCCGGTGGCGCTGCTCGTCGTGACCGGCGTTCCTCCGCCGGTCTCCGTCGCCGTCGTGCCGGTCGTCTGCGGGGTCGTCGATTGGATGGTGTCGGTCGATCCCACCGCGCTCTCCGCCGGCTTTTTCCTGCAGCCGGGGAGGGCGATCAGGACGAGCGCGACGGCGACGGCCGCGACGAGCGATGAGGCGCGAGTCCTCCTCTGCATCGTTCCCTCCTTCCGACAGTGACGATTCAGCAACTCGCGCGCCGACTCCGGCGCACTCAGCCGTGGTTGGCGCGGGTTCTGAACGCACGCGGTCCGACGGAGGTTTCGATGTTCGTAGTCATCGGCAGGTTCACCCCCCAGACATTCGCGCTGCTCCGCATCGTGTCGGGGCTCCTCTTCATGGTCCACGGCACGCAGAAGCTCCTCGGCGTTCCGGCCGGACCGAAGGGCGGCACCGTGCCGCCATTCTCGTTTCCCGCCGGCATCGGCGGCATCATCGAGCTCGTCTGCGGAGCGCTGATCACGATCGGGCTGATGACCGGCATCGCCGCGTTCATCGCCAGCGGCGAGATGGCCGTGGCGTACTTCATGGTGCACGCGAAGGGCGGCTTCTGGCCGATCCAGAACAAGGGCGAGCTGGCGATCCTCTTCTGCTTCGTCTTTTTCTATTTCGCCGCGCACGGCGCCGGGATCTGGAGCGTGGACAGCCTTTTGAGGCGCGATAAACTCGCGCCGTGATCGGCTACCTCGAAGGACGGCTCAAGCACCTCGACGCGACGCTGGCGATCGTCCTCGCCGGCGGCGTCGGCTACAACGTCCACATTTCCCTCCAGACGTATTACCGCCTGGAGGGCCGCGGCGAGGCGGCGCTGGAGGTCTACACGCACGTGCGCGACGACGCGCTCGCGCTGTACGGCTTCGCCACGCCCGAGGAGAAGTACGCGTTCGAGAAGCTGATCGGGATCGCCGGCATCGGCCCGACGCTGGCGCAGAAGATCCTCTCCGGCATCGACCCGCCCGACCTCGCGGACGCGGTGGCGCGCGCCGACGCGCGCAAGCTGTCGTCGATTCCCGGCGTCGGGAAGAAAACGGCGGAGCGGATCTGCCTCGAGCTGCGCGACAAGCTCGCGCTCGCGGACGTGGCCAAGGGCGCGGCGCCGGCCGCGGTGACGCGGACGTCGATCGACGACGACGTGCACTCCGCGCTCGTGAACCTCGGCTACCGCCCGAAAGACGCCGACGCCGCGCTCGACGCCGCCCGCAAGGACCTCGGCGGCGACGCGGAGTTCTCCGCGGTGCTGAAGGCGGCGCTGCGGCAGCTCACGCGGTAAAGAGGTAGCGAAACAAGACCCGCCGTCACTCTATTAGAAGGGGTGTCTCAATGCCTACCGACGTTCACCTAACGGTTGAACAAGCGATTCTTGATGCTGTTCGCAAACCGGCCCAGAGGTGGAACACGGAAGCGACGCTGCGCGTGTTCCAGATCGTCGCAATCATCATAGGCGGAGCGTGGGCGTACTACACGTACGTGACGTTTCAAAAGAAGAGCAACGATCTCGCCCTCAAAGCCGCTCAAGCGCGGCTGCGCGAATCGGAACTCGCTCTGCAGAAGGCGCAGGTTGACATTCAGAAGGGAACGATTGAGGTAAACCGGATGTCGCAGGCCCCGGTGACGACGACGGAACGCCTGCATATCGAGCCTCTTGCCGACGCGAAGAGCTATTTCGTGAGCTACGATTACACATTCGCAAATAGCGGCAACGGACGAGTGATGATCACGCCAGTGATGGCGGAGGCGTTTGTTGCTCGGACTCCGGCAATGGACGGCGATACGCTCATCAATGACGTGGCTGATCCCGGTGCGTTGCAGTGGCAGGTCCTGTCGCGGCACGGTTTTGTGGCGAGGGATCACTGGCGGGCCGACATGAAGGTAGTGAACCTTCCCGACGAAGCGCTCGCGGAAAATGGCGGCGGAGGCACTGGTACGATGAATGCCGGCGAATCGCTCGACGGAAACATCACCCTTCTGGTGCATGGAAAGCCAACCGACTTCGTCGGCTTCAGGATCCGATACTCGATCTATGCGATTGTTGACGGAAAGGAGAAACTCGTCTCCGATAATGAGCGTCTGCGCAATTTCTCGCCCCTCGGGATTACGCCGAAAGGAAAGGAGAAATCATGAAATACAGCATACGGGCAGTTCTTTTGGTGATTGCCGTTCTGACCCTCTGGGGTTGCAAAAATGAGTCAAATGTCAATACTACGACCAGCAGCGACACCTCGGCGAGGAGCACAACGTCGACGGCGGCGACGGATACTGCCGCGACTGGAACGACTGGGACGATGAGCACCGACACGACCACAAGCGGGACTGGCATGTCGAGCACCGACACCACCGGCACTGCTGTGACCGGCACGACCGCGACAACGACCAGCGGTACAACAAAAAAAGAGAAAAAATCGAAAGACCATGGCGGCACTGAACGACACGATCAGGGTGGCGGCGGCACGACGACCCGCAAACGATACTGATTGCAACTACGTCAGCCGCACATGACGATGTCGAACTACGCCGTTGCGTCGGAACGGACGAGGATCACCTCCTACGCCAGCGCGTTCCCTTCGCTCCGTCCTCGAGGATGATCCCTTTGCCGAGGAGCTCGTCGCGGATGCGGTCGGACTCGGCGAAGTTGCGCGCCTTGCGCGCGGCGTTGCGGGCCTCGATCATCTGCTCGATCTCGGTGTCGAGGGTCTCGTCGCGCTTCGGATAGATGTCGAGCACGGGGTCGACTTTCATCAGCGCGGTCTTCAGCCCCTCGGCGTCCGCCGGCGTGATGCGGCCGGCGTCGATGGCGATGTTCGCGTCGCGGATGAACGTGAAGAGCGCGCCGAGGGCGCCGGCGGTGTTGAGATCGTCGTCCATCGCCTCCTCGAACGAGGTGAGGAAGCGGCCGATCAGCTCGTCGCCGTGGCCGTCCGAGGCCTTCGCGTCGTGCGCCCCCGAGGCGGAGAGCTCGCCGAGGCGCAGCAGGAACGACTCGATGCGCTGCAGCGCCGACTTCGCGTCGTCGAGCGACTGCAGCGTGAAGTTCAGCTTCGTCCGGTGCGGCACGGAGAGCAGCGCGTAGCGCAGCTCCAGCGGGTCGTACTTCATCTCCTTGATCTCGGCGAGGGTGTAGATGTTGCCGAGCGACTTCGACATCTTCTGCTGATCGATGTTGAGGTGCTCGCCGTGGATCCAGTAGCGGACGAACGGCTTTCCGGTCGCGCCTTCGCTCTGCGCGATCTCGTTCTCGTGGTGCGGGAAGATGAGGTCGACCGCGCCGGTGTGGATGTCGAAGGTCTCGCCGAGGAGGTTCATCGACATCGCCGAGCACTCCAGGTGCCAGCCGGGACGCCCTTCGCCGAGCGGCGTCTGCCACGACGGCTCGTTCTCCTTCTTCGCCTTCCAGAGCACGAAGTCGCGCGCCGACTCCTTCTCGTATTCGTCGGACTCGATGCGCGAGTACTCGCTCGCGGCGTCGACCTCGATGCGCGAGAGCTTGCCGTAGCCGGGGAGCGTGCCGACGCGAAAGTACGTCGAGCCGTCGGCGACGTAGGTGTGGCCGCGCTGCTCGAGCGAGCGCACGAGATCGACCATCTGGGGGATGTACTCGGTGGCCCGCGGGTAGCTGCTGGCGGGCTTGACGCGGAGCTCGCGCAGGGCGTCGAAGAAGGCGCTGATGAACGGCGCGGTGTAGGTGTCGATGTCCTGCCCGGCCGCGTTGGCGTTGCGGATGATCTTGTCCTCGACGTCGGTGATGTTCATGACCTGCGTGACGCGGAAGCCGCGGAACTCGAGGTAGCGCCGCAGGAGGTCGCTCCAGAGGAAGGTGCGGAGATTGCCGATGTGCGGGTGGTTGTAGACGGTGGGGCCGCACGAGTACATGCGCACTTCGCCGGCGACGAAGGGAACGAACGTCTCCTTCTCGCGCGTGAGCGTGTTAAAAAGCTGTAGTTCGGACATGCGCGGCGAATGCTAACTCGAAAGAACTTCGCGGATCGATTCGGCGCCCGTGCGCTGTTCGGGATGGTGCACCTGCGCGCGCTGCCGGGCGCGCCGCTGTTCGCGTCGTTGGATGCGGTGATCGACGCCGCGCTCGCCGACGTCCGCGCGCTGGCCCAGGGCGGCGTCGACGGCTACGTCGTCGAGAACTTCGGCGACCGGCCGTTCTTCAAGAATCGCGTGCCGGCGGAGACGATCGCGGCGATGACGCGCGTCGTGGCGGAGCTGGCGCGCGCGGTGCCGCTGCCGTTCGGCGTGAACGTGCTGCGCAACGACGCGCGCGCGGCGCTGGCCGTCGCCGCGGCGACCGGCGCGGCGTTCATCCGCGTCAACGTGCACGCCGGCGTCTTCGCGGCGGACCAGGGAATTCTTGAAGGAGAGGCGGCGGAGACGATGCGCCTGCGCGCGGCGCTCTGCCCGAACGTCCTCGTCTTCGCCGATCACATGGTGAAGCACGCCGCGCCGCTCGGCGCGCCCGGTGATCCACAGATCGAGGTGCAGTCGGCGCGCGACCTGCGCCTGCGCGCGCTCGCCGACGCGATCGTGAGCAGCGGCGCCGAGACCGGCGCTCCCGCCGACCCGGCGCGGCTGCGCCGCCTGCGCGAGGCGCTCCCCGACACGCCGCTCGTCGTCGGCAGCGGCCTGACGGCGGAGAACGCCGCGCAGTTCGCGGACGCGGACGCGGCGATCGCCGGGACGTCGCTCAAACGCGGCGGCGCCGTCGATGCGCCGGTCGACCGCGAGCGGGTGGCGCGGCTCGCCGCCGCCGTCAGATCGCTCGGCGCCCGGTGATGAGCTGGAAAATCAGCACGATCACGGCGATGACGAGCAGCAGGTGAATGAGCCCGCCGCCGATGTGCATCGCGAAACCGGCCAGCCACAGAATCACCAGGATGACGATGATCAACCAAAGCAAATTACCCATGGAGGCTCAGCAGTGCGCGGAACGTGCCAGGTGAGCGATTCGGGATTCGCGATTCGCGATTCGGGATTCGCGATTCGGGGGAGGGCGGGCCGAATCGCGAATCGCGAATCCCGAATCGCTCACCTGGCGTCGTTCTGGCAGTCGCCGCGCATAATGCTCGCCGATGGGCAAAGCCGACACCCGCGTCATCCTCGTCCCGCGCTGGGCGAGCGTGGCGATGCTCGTCGCCGTCTCCGCGGCCATGGCCCTGCTCATCTTCGAGCTTTCCGGGCGCGCGTACTGGCGCGAGCGGACGTCCGTCGTCGAAGTCATTTCCCTCGTCCGCCGCTACGACGCGCTCACGCCGACGGCGTTCATCGCCGCGATCGCGCCCGTCATCACCAACATCCTCTTCTTCGTCCCGTGGGGCGCGCTGGCTTTCTTCGCCTTCGACCGCCGCAGCCGCGCGGCCACGTACGCGCTGACGCTCGCGGTCGGCGTGGCCTTTGCGTGTGTGCTCGTCGCTTGGCAGAGCGCGCTACCCACTCGCATCACCGGCTGGAACGACGCCGCCTGGAACACCGTCGGCTGCGCCGTCGGGGCCGTGGCGGCGCATCTGCGCAAACAGTTGCGCATCCGTTTCGCGTAGAGGTACCGGCGTGATTCTCATCGTCGAAGACGACCCGCAGGTGGCGCGGCTCATCGCGCTCGTCCTGCAGCGCAAGGGCGAGAAAGTCGACATCGTCGCCGACGGCGGCACCGCGCTGGAGAAGGCGCGGACGTCGCGGCCGTCGATGATCTTCGCCGACCTGACCATCAAGGGGATGGACGGCGAGACGCTTTGCAGCAGCCTCAAACAATTCGAGGAGACGCGCGGGATTCCGTACGTGATCCTCTCCGGCGACCGCGACATCGCCGAGAAGGCCCGCACCTGCGGCGCCGACGACTACCTCGGCAAACCTTTTGAATTCGCCGATCTGCTCCGCCTGGTCGAAAAGTATGCAAGAGCTGAAAGCTGAAACGCCGATCGAATCCCCCGCCGGCACCGATCTCGTCGAGCGCCTCATCGCGCGCCTCCGCGACGAGGGCTTCACCACCGACCAGCCGGAGGAGGACTGGCGCGACTACGGCGAGATCATCTACCGCCGCAACGAGAAGATCTCCTTCGCCAGCGGCGAGACGGTCTTCATCTTCACCCGCGTCGAGGAGCTGAACGAGCGCATCCTCCGCCAGACCTCGGAGAGCGTCGTCCATACGTACAAGGCCAAGAACCCGACGCAGAAGGCGCTGTCGGTGCTGCAGTCGATTACCGTCTACCACTGCCTCGTCGCCGGCGGCGACCAGCCCCACAGCGAGCTGCTCGGGCCGTACGTCACCCGCCGCCTCGGCGCGACGTTCATCCCCGTGATCCTCGTGCCGGACATCAACCAGGTCGTCTACCCCGACGTGGAGGAGAAGGTCGGCTCGATCTCCCCGCGCATCGACTACCTGAAGTTCCTCCTCGGCGAGCGCCGCGAGCCGGTCAACATGCACCGCTCCACGCTGCAGGCGATGTGGGTGTCGGTGGGCGTGCTGGCGGTGCTGCTGATCGCGATCGTCGTGTCGTTCTTTCACTGAAGTTGGGGTCACACTGAAGTTGGGATCACATCTGGAAAATCAACTTAACGGGACCCCGTTAGAGCGGAAGTTGGGGTCACATCTGGAAAAACAACTTAAGGAACCTCTGCACGACTCGCGCTTCTGCGCATTCGGAGATCCTTCGCCGCGCGCTGCCGGCTGAGGATGGCGCATTTGTGCGGAGCTTCCTTAACGGCGTGCGCCGTTAAGTTGATTTTCCAGATGTGACCCCAACTTGCCGCAGCAGGCCGACGAACGTCACGGTCCAGGCGGCCAGGGCGATGACGACGAAGACGCGCGGGATGGCGTCGAGCAGATGGATGCCGGTGACCTGCGCGAGGCGGAACGTGCAGACCGTGTACATGCCGAGCGGGAAGACCGCGCCCCAGTAGAGCGGGCTGTACGTCAGCGGGAAGCGCTTGTAGACGTGGCGCCACACGCCGAGGATCACGAGCATCGGGATCCACCACGTCGCCGTGGCCCAGAAAAGAATCGTGAAGCCGAGGAGGAAGGGGCGGAGGCTCGTCAGCAGCGGCGAGGCTGGCGCCTTGGCGAGCAGCAGCGTGCCGGCGAGCGTCGAGATCGCCATCGCTCCCATGTTGATCCAGTACGGCGGCATCAGGTCGGACGGCGCGAAGCGGAAGAACGTGTAGCGGTAGAAAATCAGGGAGATCAGCCAGATGTAGAGCATGCCGCCGGCGAGCCAGAAGGCCAGGCTGACGAAGAGCAGCGTCTCGGCGCGCACGGGCGAGGGCGTGAGGATGGAGGCGAGCGTCGACACCGACTGCGTGGCCACGACGGCGACGAGCCAGCCGCCGTTGATCCCGGCGTCGAGCGACGGCTTCGTCTCCTTCACCGTCAGCGCGGTGAAGACGGCGTAGATGAGGACGAGCCAGAGCGCGAGCGTGGCGAACCAGAGCGCGAAGCCGAAGGTCTCGAGCTTCGCCACGATGACGAGCTGCGAGCCGAGGACGCTCGTGGCCGCGACGGTCGTGAAGAAGCCGACGCCGCGCTGGTGGTCGGCGAGGTCCGCGAACACGTCGTGGCGGAAGCGTGCGACGCGCGCGAGCGTCAGCGCCCACAGCGCGACGTACGCGACGACGTTGACGGCGAGGAGCGCCATCGGCACGTACGGAATCGCCAGCAGCTTCGCGGCGATGGAGACGATGCCGGTAGCCATGACCAGCGCGAAGTACGCCGGATGCAGCGTCCGCAGCTCCTCGGTCAACGATGCCTTTCCATGGCCGAAACGATACCGCGAGTCGTACGTCAGCGGCGCAAGCGTAGGACTACGGCGTTGCCACTCGCGTAGACGACGTCGCCCGCTACCGATGACGCAACCGCCTCGCGCACCGCCGCCGGCGTCGCCGCGCCGATGTAGACGTGCGTGACGCCGGCGCTTGCGAGCGTAGCGGTTGTGGCGTGGGGCAAAGTGATCCGTTCCAGCGTCCGGTTGAGGCGCTGCACGTCGTCGGGCGGGAGATACCACGCGTAAATCAACGGCGGCAGGACCGAGCGGCGGTTCGTCAGGACGGCGAGCCAGTAGCCGGCGTCCTGTCCGATGACTGCCCCGTAAAACGGGTGAGCCATAACGGAGAAGAGCGCTTCGGCCGGCACGTTTCTTTCGATCCACATGAGCGCCTGCACGTCGTCGTCCGATACGGTCGTGCGCAAACGCTCGCTCGCCTGCTCCTGGACCGCGGTCAACCAGCACACGATGAGGAGGGCGGCCGCGACGAGGAGTCGATGGCGGAAGACGGCTACGCGCAGCACCCATCCGATCAAGGCGCCGGCGACGAGAATGACCGGCACGAAGGCCGTGAGCACGCCGGCGGCATAGGGCACGACGTTCGTGACATCGAGCTTTTGCGGCGCAAACATCAAGACGGCCGCGCAGAGCGCGACCCAGATTGCGATCGATGCCGCGCCGCGCCACGGCCCATTGCGCGAGCGCACGTCCCGGCGTTTCACCGCCCGCGCGGCGGTGATGCAGACGATCAGCCACCAGACGATCGACCAAAAGCGCTCGCCGCTCGCCGTGACGCCGAGCCCGGCCACCCCTGACATCCCGGCGGTGGCGGCGCTCAGGAGCGCGCCGTTGTGCGTCAGCCACAGCAACGGCGCGGGGACGTAGCGCTGTGTCCACTGGTTCTGTGCCTGCGCGAACGCGTTACCGCGCAACATGGCCCGCACTTCCGCTTGATGTGCCAGACGGACGCACCACGGCAGGACCAGGAGGAGTGCGACGGCCGCGGCCATGCCGAAGGCGCGCCACGAACGTCTGGATTTACGCAACGTGGCGATGCCGGCGATGGCCAGCCAGAGAGCGGCGAACAGGGCCACGCGCACGTGAATCAAAAACAATCCGCATAGGAGAAGGGCGGCGAGGAGGGAGCGCCGCAGCGGATGCCGCGAAAGCGGACTGGTTGCGATCACCGCGGGCAGGACGGCGACGCCCGCGAGATGCGTGAAACGCCCTTGGGCGACGAGCGCCGCCGGGAGCGCGCTGACGGTCGCGGTCAGCCCCGCAGCGACGAGTGCGGCCATCCGGTCGCCAGTGATCGATCGCGTTGCCGCGTACATGCAGAATACACAGAGAATCCGCAGAAACGCGCCGTACCAAACCAGGACCTGGGCCACGGCGAAAGGCTCGTGTACGCCGAGGAGCCAGGTGACCGCGGCGGCATTGGCGTGAGCGCCCCAGTGGTAGGCGAGCGGCGCGCCTGCGATGAACGGCGACAGGTCGGCGGGCAGGCCGCCGCGGTCGACGATCAGGCGCGTCAACATCAGGTGATGAACGCCGTCGATCTCGCCCGGCACCGGCGCACCGTCGACCTGCGCGATCGACAGCCAGATCGCGGCAATAGCCAGGACGGCGAGCGCGGCGAGCCAACCCGCGCGCGACGCAGCCCGCCAGCGGCGGAACGCGGCGCGGTCGAAGCTCAGGATGCGCTTCAGCAACAGCGCGGCAACGACGATGCGTACGAGAGCGGGAGACCAGGAAACGAATGGGGTCCAAAGGAGGAGCAGTGGAAGGATGCATGTACCACAGGCCATCGCGATGGCGATCCGGACGGACGGATCAGTGCTGATGCGCTCGCGGATGACGTCCATCACGGCCGCGCCCGCGCAGAAAGCGATCGTCGCCGCTGCAGTCAAAACGAAAAGACCAGAGACCACCAGGGGAGTGTACTGCCGCGGTTCCGCGGTAGCCGTTTGCAACGCGCCGTGGCCAGTGATATACGGGTGCTGGTCCACCCATTCAGTACATCCGGCGGAGCGAAAGCTCGGGAAGGTCGTATGTCCATCGCTGCTTCCGCGAGACGGTATTCGAAGGTTCTGTTGCTTCTGTCGGCTGGAGCGATCGCCCTCGCGCGCGGAAGCATGTCCGCCGGCAGCGCCCCGGCTCCGAGCGCCGGCTCGGCAAGCGTTGGGCCGGCTGCCGTCACGTCCGCGTTTACGTGGTCGCCCACGTCGCCCTCGGCGGGCCAGACGGTCCAATTCACCGATCAGTCCACCGGCTCGCCATCGTTCTGGTGCTGGAACTTCGGCGACAACTCCGGATCGAGCTCCCGCAATCCCACGCACGCGTACGCCGCGGCCGGTACGTACAACGTGAGTCTCGCCTCCGGCGACGGAACGAGCGCTGGGAACGTATCGCACGCCGTCGTTGTCGCCTCCACCGGCATCACGGCGGCCTTCACGTGGTCGCCGGCGTCACCCGCGTCCGGCCAGTCGGTGCAGTTCACCGATCAATCGACCGGCTCGCCGGCGTTCTGGTGCTGGAACTTCGGCGACAACTCCTCCGCGGCCGTTCGCAATCCGACGCATACGTACACCGCGGCCGGAACCTACAGCGTAAAGCTCATCGCCGGCAGCGGTGCAAATTCGAGCACGACCACACACTCGGTCGTCGTGGCCGCGCCGGTGACGGCGGCGTTCACCTGGTCCCCCACCTCGCCCACGCCCGGGCAGTCGGTGCAGTTCACCGACCAGTCCACCGGGCCGCGCGCCTTCTGGTGCTGGAACTTCGGCGACAACTCCTCGTCCGCGGCGCAGAACCCGACGCACGTCTACGCCGCAAGCGGCACGTTCAACGTGAGCCTCCTGACCGGCAGTGGATCGAATACGAATACGACGTTGCACGCGGTCGTCGTCGCTACCGGAGTCAACGCCGCGTTCACCTGGTCGCCGGCGTCGCCGGCCTCCGGCCAGACGGTGCAGTTCACAGACCAGTCGACCGGGCCGCGTACCTTCTGGTGCTGGAACTTCGGTGACAACTCTGCCCTTTCTCTGCAACAGAACCCGACGCACGTCTACGCCGCCGGCGGCACCTACAACGTCAGCCTGAAAACCGGCGGCGGCTCGAGCTTCAGCAGCGTGTCGCACGGCGTCGTCGTCGCCACCGGAGTCAACGCCGCCTTCACCTGGTCACCTCCGTCACCCACGCCCGGCCAGACGGTGCAGTTCACCGACCAGTCGACCGGGCCGCGCACCTTCTGGTGTTGGAACTTCGGCGACAACTCTTCATCCGCGGCGCAGAACCCGACGCACGCCTACACCGCGAATGGCACGTACAACGTGAGCCTCCTGACCGGCAGCGGCTCAAACACGAATACGACGTCGCACTCGATCGTCGTCGCCACGGGAGTCAGCGCCGCCTTCACCTGGTCGCCATCCTCGCCGGCGGCCGGCCAGACCGTGCAGTTCACTGATCAAACGAGCGGTCCGCACAGCTTCTGGTGCTGGAACTTCGGCGACAACTCCTCGTCCGCGGTGCAGAACCCGACGCACGTCTACGCCGCGAACGGTACCTACAGCGTCAAGCTCGCCACGGGCGGCAGTGCCGGCACCAGCAGCGTGACGCACTCCATCGCCGTGGCCGTTCCGCTCAACGCGGCGTTCACCTGGTCGCCCACATCGCCGTCCGCCGGCCAGACGGTGCAGTTCACCGATCAATCGACCGGCCCGCGCGTCTTCTGGTGCTGGAACTTCGGCGACGACACCTCATCCGACCAGCAGAACCCGACGCACGCCTACGGCACGAGCGGAACCTATACCGTGCGGCTCTTGACCGGTGGCAGTTCGGGCAACAGCAGCGCATCGCATTCGCTCACCGTCGGCACATCGGCGTCGCCGGCTGCGGCGTTCACCTGGTCGCCCCCCTCGCCGGCTGCGGGCCAGACCGTGCAGTTTACCGATCAGACGACGGGCTCGCACAGCTTCTGGTGCTGGAACTTCGGCGACAACTCCTCGTCGGCGCTGCAGAACCCGACGCACGTCTATGCCGCCAACGGCACCTACGATGTCCGCCTTCTGACCGGCGGCAGCGCGGGCAACAGCACCGCCTCGCATCCCCTCGTCGTCGGGAACTCCTGCGACCTCGCCTGCACCGCCACCGTGCAGTCGGCAGCCAACGTCAACGACGCCGTGCAGTTCGTCTCGACCGCGACGCCTGGCAATTGCGGTTCTGCGACCCCGAGCTATGCCTGGAACTTCGGCGACGGCGCCACCTCCGCCTCGGCCGTCGTCGCGCACGTCTACACCGCACCAGGTCCGTACGACTGGTCGTTCACCGCGACCGTGTCGGGAACCACGTGCAGCAAGAGCGGAAGGATCATCATCGGCGTCCCGGCGCCCGCCTGCGCGTTGACGTGCTCGGCGAACGCCACGCCGAGCGCCACCGTCGACTCGCCGGTGACGTTTACGGCGTCCTCCGCAGCGAATGCGTGCGGCGGCGCGCCGGCGTACACGTGGAAATTCGGCGACAACGCTACGGCCACCGGCGCCAACGTCAGCCACGCATATGGCTCCAGCGGCATCTTCAATTGGACGCTGACGGTGGCGCAGGACGGCACCACGTGCAGCCGCAACGGCAGCGTGTCGGTGACGAATCCGGTGAGCAACCAGGTCGTCATCGATACCTTCAAGGCCACGCCGGATCAGATCGCGACCGGCGCCACGTCAGACTTGTCGTGGAGCGTGCGCAACGCCAAGACGGTGACGCTCGACAGCGTCGGCAGCGTGCCCGCGACGTCAGCCACGACCGTGCAGCCGCTCGCCACGACGACATATCACCTCACGGCCTCCAATGACGCCGGCTCGCAGACCGCCACCGCAACGGTGCGCGTCGATCCCGCGCTCACGGTGGCCGTGCGCGCTGACCGGCTCTCCGGCAACGTCCCGCTCGACGTGACGTTCACCGCTCTCGTCTCCGGCGGCGTGCCGCAGTACCGCTACCGCTGGTCATTCGGGGACACGACCGCGCAGACGACGCACCGCTGGACCACAGCCGCGAACGAGGACGTTACCTGCACGATTACCGACGCGCATGGGACGAGCAAGACCAGCAGCGCAGTGCGGATCATCGCCTCGCCGAAGCAGGCTGGCGTTCTCGTCGAGTTGCGGGATCAGACGCCGGGATTCGGCGGCGTCGTACGCAGCGGCGCGGCCGCGGACGGCACGACGAATCTCGAAGTGCGGGCCACGACATCGACGCCGGGCAAGGTCACCTTCACGTTCCAGGGGCGCCTCGGGAACGGTCTAGACGGCGGCCTGCTCCTCTCGTCGACGTCGACGACACAGCCCGTCGGGTCGCTGACCGTGCACACTGCGACGTCCGACGGGCACAACGTAGCGTCGGTCACGTACCGCGTACCGTCCGACTACGCGCCGTCCGACTACAACCACGCCGTGCCGCTGCCGGCGCAACGCGCGGTCGAGTTGTCGGTGCATCTGGCAGGAGACGACGGCTCGGTCGGCAACGACACGAACGTGCCGATCCTCCTCGGCCGATCACCTGTGGTTTTCGTCCGCGGGCTCTGGTCGAAACAGGATGCGTGGGATCACTTCCAGATCGCGCAGGACCTCCTTCGCTCCGATGCCGCGGTCCTTGCAGATTGGGACGGCGAGACATCGATCGCCGGCGGCGCGTCGCAAGTACTCCCGTACCTCAAGGATGCGCTTCAGAAACCGCGAGCGCTGGGACTTGCCGCCACGCGCGTTGATGTCGTTGCGCACAGCATGGGCGGGCTGATCACCCGCGATATCGTTCAACACTACGATTTAGTCCATAAACTGATTACTCTCGACACGCCGCACGCCGGCAGCCTGCTAGCGGACTTTCTCATCGTCAATCAGCAGAACTTTTTTGCCACTGCCTTCGTTCTGCCGTGGAAGCACGCGGTGCATAAAGGCGCGGTCGACGATCTCCGAGTCAACACGACGGCCGCGCAATTGGCGCGCAACTTCTCCACGGGTCACCTGCGCGGACACTCGATTATCGGGATCACCGGCGAGGACGAGGAACCGTGCGCGACGACCGACCTGGCGACCCTCGTCTTGGCGATGTGTGTCGACGCATTCTGGGGCCACGGTTTCGGCTACAACTCTCTTACCGAATGCAGAACGAATCTGGTGACCGACATTCTGAATCACCGCCGCAATGACGAAATCGTAGACGAACATAGTCAGCGCGGCGGCCTGAGCGACGCCGCGGTCAAGCAGTTCTCCGGCAGCGCGGGCGCGCACAACTGCCCATGCGCGCATGAAAACATCAAAGCCAACAACAAATCGACATCCGACTGGGTCAAGTACCTCCTCGACAGTCCCGTAACGAGCCCGCTGTTCGAGGAATACTCTGCGGCCGCTTCGTCTGCAACGCTCTCTCCGATGGCCGCTGCGCTGCCGGAGATCACTCGACGCACGAAGTTGACCGCGGCGGTGCCGGGAACCGTGATCACGTCGCCGCAGAACGGGAGCAGCTTCGCTCCCGGCGCGGCGATCGACCTTGCGATCAGTGCGCCTGATACGTACACGCAAGCGATCGTTGTCGCGCCGGACCAGGTGGCGACGCTCTCCGAACGGCCGTTCCATGCGCGCATCGACATTCCCGCTGTCGCCATCGGCGCGTATCCGATCACCGTACTGATGGCGAACGCCGACGGCTCGCTCACCTTGTCGGACCAGATCACGATCTCCGTGCAGCCGGAAGCGGCGATCGACAGCCTCATAGTCTCGCCGTTGGAGATCGTCGCTTCTGCGGGTGACGCGTTGAGCTTGCGCGTGCAGGCGCTGTTCACGGATGCGGTGGCGCGCGAGATCACGCACGACACCGGCACCACGTTCAGCTCCAGCGACACGTCCGTCGCGACGGTCGACGATCAAGGCGCGGTCACGGCGCATGCTCCGGGAACGGCGGTCATCGAGGTGCGCAACGGCGCCGCGAGTGCAACCGTGCCGGTGACCGTGAACGTGCTGGAGCGCCGCCGGGCCGCGGAGCATTGACGGCGCACGCTACCGGTGCTCGATCGCGTAGATGTAGGTGAGCAGCCCGGCGTTCAGCGCGAAGCAGACGATGCTGGCGATCGCCGCGGGAACGATCACCCCTTCCTGCCCGCCGAGGAACGCGTTCATCGTGGCGGTGAGGAGCCAGAGCTGGAGGACCACGATCATCAGCACGAAGCAGAGGATGCCGAAGACGATCGTCGACTTCTGCTGCCGCGAGAACCGCCGCGTCACGCCCGCACCTCCATGCCGGTGGCGTAGAGATCGCCGTTGCGGATCTCCAGCGTGACGCGCTCGAGCGGGCGGCGGGGCGGGCCGGCGACCGGGACGCCGGTCGCGGCCTCGAAGGCACCGTTGTGGCAGGGGCAGTGGAGGCGGCCGCGCTCGAGGTCGGGGACGACCGCGCAGCTCAGGTGCGTGCACTTCTGGTTGTAGGCGACGTACTGCTGCGCGCCGGTGCGCAGGACGATGCAGGTGTCGTGCGCCTCGGGATAATGAAAGACGAGCGAGCCGCCGACGGCGATGTCTTCCGTGCGGGCGATGCGCCGGACCGGCGGCCGCCCCTTGCGCTTGCGGGCGAAGTTCTCGAAGACGATCCAGAGCTGCCCGACGGCGAAGGCGAAGCTGGTGAGGACGAGGAACTTCGTGAAGTCGCGGCGGGCCACGAACTCGTCCTGCGGCCAGTCGATGGGGAAGTCGTTCCGCCACTGCGGCTGGTCGTGGTAGGGACGGCCGTCGGGCGGGATGGAGAGCTGGTCGGGCGTGGTGCGGGTGGGGCTCATACGTTCTCGAACGGGTCGCCGAGGCCGACCGCGCTCTCCTCCATCGCGGAGAGGACGTCCACGTTTTGGACGGATTCATCCTTCGGCACCATCATGTTCACCTTCGTCGTGATCGTCTGCCGGCCGAATTTGAACGTGTTCAAAGCTTGCGATTTTGGACGGAGGCGCTCGATCTCCTCGCGCGTCCCGAAGTAGAGCGCGCCGGACGGGCAGACGCTCGCGCACATCGGCTTGAGCCCGACCGAGGTGCGGTCGTAGCACATGTCGCACTTCATCATCAAAGAGAAGTCGCTCTGCATCTTAGGCACGCCGAACGGGCAGGCCAGCACGCAGTTGTTGCAGGCGATGCAGCGCGGCTTGCGCGCCGTCTGCACGACGCCGTCGCCGGTGCGTTTGATGGCGTCGGCGGGGCAGACCTCCGCGCAGGTCGGCGAGTCGCAGTGCATGCAGACCACCGGCACGGTCTGTACGGAAATCGGACGGTCTACGTATTGGAGATGGATCATCGACGTCCCGCGATGCGTGTCGCACTCGCTGCACGCCGCCACGCACGACTGGCAGCCGATGCAGCGGTTCGGGTCGACGAAGAACTCGAGGTTCATCGCGCCGCGCCCCGCGTCAGCCGCACCGCGCAGACCTTGTACTCCGGAATCTTCGACACCGGATCCTGCGCCGCGATCGTCAGCTGATTCGCCGCTTTGCGCCCCGGCCAGTGGTAGGGGATGAACACCGTGTCGGGGCGGATCGTCGTCACCACCTGCGCCGGCAGCGTGATCGTGCCGCGGCGCGACTCCACCGTCACCGTCTCGCCGTCGGCGATCCCGTACTTCTGCGCGAGGCGCGGATGGATCTCCACGCGCGGCTCCGGATATTGATCGACGAGCGGTCCGATGCGGCGCGTCTGCGTGCCGGAGAGGAACTGGCTGACGACGCGGCCGGTGGTGAGGATGACGGGGTATTCGTCGTCGACGTCTTCCGCGGGCGGGCGGTACGCCGCGACGTTGAAGCGCGCCTTGCCGTCGGGGAAGTAGAACGGGCCGGCGCCCTTCGCGACGGGGTTCCACGAGCCGGGCTCGAAGAGGCGCGGCGTGCCGGGGTGGTCGTCGCTCGGGCAAGGCCAGAAGACGCCGTTCTGCGCGTCGATCTTCTCGTACGTGATGCCGGAGTAGTCGGCCACGCCGCCCTTCGAGGCGACGCGCAGCTCGTCGAAGATCGCGCGCGGGCTGTCGAAGGTGAAGCCGTGCGGGCGGCCGAGGGCGCGGGCGATGTCCTGGATCACGCGCCAGTCCTGCTTCGCGTCGCCCGGCGGATCGACCGCCTTGTTGATTTTGATGACGCGGCCCTCGACCTGCGCGACGACGCCCTCGTCCTCCTCGTGCAACGAGCCCGGCAGCACGATGTCGGCGTGCTGCGCGGTCTCGCTGAGGAAGAAGTCGATCACGGCGAAGAACTCGAGCTTCTCCAGCGCGCGCGTGACGAAGGCGTTGTCGGGGAGCGAGACCTTCGGGTTGAAGCAGATCGAGAGCAGCCCCTTGATCTCGCCGGCGTCGATCCTGCGCATCATCTCGTAGCAGTCGACGCCCGCCTCCGGCAACTCCTCCGGCTTCACGCCCCAGACGCCGGCGACGTACTCGCGGTGCGCGGGGTTCGAGATGTCGCGCCAGCCGGGGAGCTGGTCACACTTCTGCCCGTGCTCGCGGCCGCCCTGGCCGTTTCCCTGGCCGACGACCGTGCCGTACGCGCAGCACGGCCGGCCGATGCGCCCCGAGGCGAGGACGAGGTTGATCGCGGAGAGGCAGTTCTCCACGCCGTGCGAGTGGTGCTCGATGCCGCGCGCGTGCATGAGGAAGCTCGTCTTCGCCGTCCCCCACAGCTCGGCGGCGGCGCGGATCGACTTCTCGGCGATGCCGGTGACCTCGGCCGTCCGCTTCGGCGTCCACTGCTGCACGTGCTCGGCGACGGCGTCGAAGCCGGCCGTGTGCTGCTCGATGAACGCGTGGTCGAGCCAGTCGTTCTCGATCATCAAGTGGAGGATGCCGTTGAAGAGCGCGACGTCGCGGCCGGGCTTGACCGGGAGGAAGAGGTCGGCGGTGCGGGCGATGGGAGTGATGCGCGGATCGACGACGATCAGCTTCCCGCCGTTCTCGCGCGCCTGCCAGACGTAGTTCGTGGTGATCGGCGAGCACTCCGCGGTGTTCGACCCGGCGATGAGCACGACCTCGGCCTCGAGAATGTCGTCCCACGGATTGGCGCTGCGGTCGATGCCGAAGGCTTTCTTGTTCGCCGCGCCGGCGCTGACCATGCAGAGTCGCCCGTTGTAGTCGATGTGTTTGGTTTTCAGACAGACCCGGGCGAACTTGCCCATCAAGTACGCCTTCTCCGTCGTCAGCGAGGCGCCGGAGAGGACGCCGAAGGCGTGCGGTCCACAGGTTTTTTGAACGCGTTCAATTTCAGCGGCGACGCGGTTCACCGCCTCGCCGTACGGCATCGGGGAAAAGCCGGCGTCCGCGCTCGGGTCGCGGCGGAGCGCCGTGGTGAGCCGGTCGGGATGGCCGCCCTGCAGGTAGCGCTTGACGCCCTTCGGGCAGAGCATCCCTTTGTTGAACGGGAAGTCGTAGCGCGGCTCGAAGCCGATCACCAGGTTGTCCTTGACCTTGAGGTTGATCCCGCACTGCTGGCCGCAGAAGCAGCAGTGCGTCGGCACGAGCTTGTCGGGCTCCGCGCCGCTGTCGGCGCGCGCCCCTTCCATGCGGTTGAGGTGCGGCCCCCACGCGCTCGCGAGCGCGTCGTCAGATCTCGGCAGTTTGGCCATTGCGGTTCCAGAGCCGTCCCTGCGCGATGGCAAGCATCGAGCGGCGGCATGAGGGACAGATGCGTTGATAGTGATTCACGTCATCCTGAGCGGAGCGAAGGATCTCAGGCTGCGTAGATTGAGATGCGTCGTCGTCGTCGCGGCTCGGCATGACGCGGTAGTCGTACCCGAGCTCCCGCTCGACGTCGATCAGATCCTCGACCTGCAGCAGCGGCGCGTACTCCGCCTCGCAGCGCGCGCACTTGGCCATCCCTTCCTTCGCCGCCACGTCCTTGTAGAAGCTGACGCCGAGCTGCGCCGGGCGCTGGAAGATGTGGAAGAACTTCCCGAACGGCAGGTAGAGGAGCGTGAAGATCACGGTGATGGCGTGCAAGAGCGCGAGGAAGTCGTAGCCGTAGCCCTGCATCCAGGTGTAGCTCGCGGTGAGGAGCAGCCCGGTGATGCTGATGGCGAAGAGAAGGATCAGCGGCAGGATGTCCTCAGCGAAGCGCTGCAGCGCCGCGGCGCCGTGGTCGCGCATGCGCCGGCGCATGGCCAGCATCACGCCGGCGAGGACGAGGAACGCCGACCACACCAGGCCGTGAAAGATCAGGAACGCGACGAGCGAGTGGATCTTGAACGACCCCGTGCCGAAGCCGAAGACGTAGGTGCGGTACGACGTCACGTCGCCCGGCAGCGTCTCGAAGTGGATCCAGCCGAAGACGAGCGGGAAGGTGATGGCGAAGGCGAGGACGCAGCCCCACATGATCAGCCAGTGCGCCAGGCCGCGCAGAGGCTGGCGGCGGAAGATGAAGCGGTTCAGGGCGAAGTCGGCGCCGACGCGCGCGAACCAGTTGCGGATGTTCGCGCCGAGGTAGCGGGGGGTGAAGAAGAGCTGCCAGCCGCGGATCCAGTAGCGGCGCGTCGGCGGGCGCTGCAGCCACATCGCGTAGCGATACGTGATGGCGAACGTTGCGAAGAGCACCGCGAAGGTGTAGCCGACGAGCGCCGCGTCGAAGTGCTGGAGCGTGCGCGAGCCGGCCACGATCAACACCGCCAGGATCGCCGTGAAGAGCGTCCCCCACGCTGCGCCGACGATCCGCTCACGTCCCACGCGTCCGAACATTGCGAAAACTATATCTGCTCCCAACGGATCGCCGGATGACGGATGTCATATGAAACGTTTCGCGCCCCGCCCGCACTACCTCTGCATGAAGGCGTTTCTCGCGCTCTTGCTCGTTCTCTGCGCCGCCGCACCGCTCGCCGCGGCGACGTGTCCGTTCAACATCCCCGTCGTCGCCATCCCGCCGCAGCAGATCAACGGCTACAGCTGGGGCAGCGTCATCCGGCCGATGAACGACGCCTGCGTCTCCACGATCGCGGTCGAGCCGGCGAACGCGTCGGAGTGGTACGCCGGCAGCCAGACCGCCCTCTACCGCACCACCAACGCCGGCGCGACGTGGACGACGGCGCCGATCGGCGGCCCGGTCACGGCGCTGCTGATGACGCACGACAGCGGACTGCAGCTCGTCTACGCCGGCGTCGGCACGAAGCTCTGGCTGACCAAGGACCACGGCGCGAACTGGAACGTCATCCACACCTTCGGCGCCACCGTCGAATCGCTGCTCGCCGCGAACGGCACGCTCTACGTCGGCCAAGCATGGTCGACGCATGCCGTGCCGAGCGGCGTCTGGACCGCGAACCTCGGCGGCGGTCTCGGGCAGTTCCATCCGTTCGGCGCGGGGCAGACGGGCCTCATCGTCCATACCCTCGCGCGCGATCCGCTGAGCGGCTCGGTCTACGCCGGCACGGAGATCTTCGATCACCTCCCGCAGCCGTACCACCCGCCGTTCTTCCGCTCCGACAACAACGGCGTCACGTGGACGAACGTCGCCGGCACGCTGCCGTGGCACGTCGTCGCCGCGGCCGTGCGCCCGGCCGACGGCTGGGTCTACGCGCTCACCGAGGGGGCGGGGCTGTTCGTGTCGGCGAACAAGGGAGCGACGTGGCATCCGCTGGCCAACAATCCCGTGCCGAGCGATTCGCTGCTCATCGACGCGAAGGTCCCGACGCGCCTTTTCGGCGGCCGGCAGAAGAGCGGGATCATCACCGGCGGGATCTTCGTGTCGGCCGATGCGGGGAAGAGTTTCACGAACATCGGATTGCAGGGCGCGACCGTGGCCGGCCTGGCCATGAACGGCGCGGGGACGCGGATCTACGCGGCCGTGTACGCGTCGGGCATCTACGTTTCGCCCGTGCCGTGAACGATGGGCGAGTGGCGCCCCTCACCCGGCCTTCGGCCATCCTCTCCCCGCGCGCGGGGAGAGGGGCGGAACGACCTAGAATGGCGGCGATGAGCGCGGCGCCGCAGCCTTTGCCCGAATCTCAGGACCCGAATCTCGACCTCGGCTTCGGCTCCGTCGTCTCGCGCGAGACGCGCACGCGGCTGCTCAACCGCGACGGCACCTTCAACGTCCGCCGCGAAGGCCTCGGCGCGTGGGCGCGCCTCAACTTCTACCACTACTCGCTGACGATCAGCTGGCCGCGCTTCCTCGGCATCGTCGGCGCCGGCTACTTCCTCACCAACGCCATCTTCGCGCTCGCGTACGTGGCGTGCGGCGCGCACGCCCTGGCCGGCATCGCCGACAAGCCGATGTTCGGCCGCTTCCTCGACGCCTTCTTCTTCAGTGTCGAGACGTTGGCCACCATCGGCTACGGCAACATCGTGCCGATGACCCTCGCGGCGAACGTCCTCGTGACCGTCGAGTCGCTGGCCGGCCTCCTCGGCTTCTCCGTCATCGCCGGCCTCGTCTTCGCGCGCTTCGCCCGGCCGGTCGCGCAGATCGTCTTCAGCCGCTGCGCCGTCATCGCGCCGTACCGCGACATCAGCGCCTTCATGTTCCGCATCGTCAACCAGAAGACGAACGAGATCGTGGAGCTCGCGGCCACGGTGCTGCTGACGCGGCGCAAGGGCGACGGCGCCGTCGAGCGCGAGTACATCCCGCTCAAGCTCGAGCGCGAGCGCGTCGTCTTTTTCCCCGCCACCTGGACCGTCGTCCATCCGATCGACGAGAAGAGTCCGCTGTGGGGCCTGACGCGCGAGGCGCTCCTCGCCTGCGACAGCGAGTTCCTCGTCCTCCTCAACGGCTTCGACGAGACGTTCTCGCAGAATGTGCATGCGCGCTCGTCGTACCGCTCCGACGAAGTCGTCTGGGGCGCCCGCTTCCGGAGCGCCTTCAACCCGCCGCGGCCGGACGGCCGGCTCTCGGTCGACATCCGGAAGCTGGACGAGATCGATCGCGTTCCGCTGCCCGCCGTGACGCGCGTCACATAGGCGTGTAAACGCCCCTCGGCGGCCGCCGTCCAAGCCGCATGAAACAAACGTGGCTTGCCCTGGTCCTCGTGGCGCCGGCCTTCCTCATGGCCGACGAGAAGCCGGCGATCGTTTGCGCGCGCTCCCTACCATTAATATCAGCGCGCCAGCAGCAGGAGGCGGCGGTCCACCTGGCGTCGCTGACGGCCGAGGCCGTTTCGACGACGCGGCATCGCGCGGCGACGCCGCCGGGGGGCGCGGCGCCGGCCGGCCAGTTCCCGGCCGCCGTCAACTTCATCGACAACGACCTCTTCTCGGCCATGCGCCAGAACAGCGTCGTCCCGGCGCAGCTCGCCTCCGACGAGGAGTTCCTCCGCCGCGTCACCCTCGACCTCACCGGACAGATCCCCGACACCGCCACGGTGCAGTCGTTCCTCGCCGACACGTCGTCGAACAAGCGCGCGAAGATGATCGACCAGCTCCTCGCCTCCGACGCCTTCGCCGACCGCTGGACGATGTGGTTCGGCGACCTCGTGCAGAACGTCAGCTTCGCGTCGAACTCGCGCGAGTTCCCGGGCGGCCGCAACGCCTACTACACGTACATCCACGACTCCATCAAGAGCGGCAAGGCCTACGACCAGATGGTCCGCGAGATCATCTCCGGCTCCGGCGACAGCTACACGGCCGGGCAGGCGAACTTCATCGTCCGCCAGCTCCAGCCGAACGGCCCGGCGCAGGACGCGTACGACAACATGGCGGCGTCGACGGGCGACAAGTTCCTCGGCATGCCGCTGCTCTGCCTCTCCTGCCACAACGGCCTCGGCCACCTCGATCTCGTCAACACCTACCTCAAATCGCACACGCGCTACGACTTCTGGGGCAACGCCGCGTTCTTCGCGCGGACGCGCGCGCAGCGGCAGTCCGCCGATCCGACCAACAAGAACATCCTCAAGTACATCGTCAGCGACAACGCCGTGGGGGCGTACCAGCTCAACACCGACTCCGGCAACAAAACGCCGCGCACGCCGATCAACGGGCAGTCGACGGTGGCGCCGCTCTTCTTCTTCACCGGCGAGACGCCGCGGCCCGGCGAGCCGTGGCGCGACGCGTACGGCCGCATCCTCACCGCGCAGCCGCAGTTCGCGCGCGCCGCGGTCAACTACCTCTGGAAGGAGATGTTCGGCCTCGGCATCGTCGAGCCGGCGAACAACATCGATCCGAACCGCCTCGACCCGAACAACCTCGCCTCGGGGCAGACGCTGCAGCCGACGAACGCGGCGCTGCTCGCGGACCTGACGAACGAGTTCATCGCCGACAAGTACGACCTCCGGGCCATCCTCCGCACAATGGCGAACTCGAGCTCGTATCAGCTCTCGACGGTCTACACGCCGGGCGCGTGGAACGAGCAGTGGACGACGTACTTCGCGCGGCACCTCCCGCACCGGATGATGGCGGAGGAGGCGCTCGACGCAATCGCGAAGGCGACGAACGTGCCGGCCAGCTACACGGTCAACGGCATCGGCACGCTGACGTCGGCGATGAAGCTCCCCGACACCACCGAGCCGCGCGCGAACGTCTACGGCCGCTTCCTCGACGAATTCGGCCGCGGCAACCGCGACGATCAGGCGCGCTCGAACGATACGTCGATCGCGCAGGCGCTCTCGCTGATGAACGACCAGACCATCGTCGTCAGCCGCGTGCACAAGAGCACCGCGAACTCGACGGTGGCGAAGACGCTGGCGTCGACGACCGACCCCGGCACGATCGTCGACCAGATCTTCCTGGCCACGCTCTCGCGCAAGCCGACGAGCAGCGAGCGCGTGATGTCGATCGCCTACCTGCAGGGCGGCAACCTGCAGCAACGCGCCGAGGACTTGCAGTGGACGCTGCTGAACAGCCTGGAGTTTTTGTTCGTGTGACGAAAGAGGCTCTCAGCTCTCGGCTCTCAGCTCTCAGGGAGAGCCGAGGGCGGGTGGGCCTGAGAGCCGAGAGCTAAGAGCTGAGAGCTACACATGAAAAACAAATTCGAATGCCCCACCTGTGAAAAGAGCAGCGGCCTCGCGCTGGGACCGGGCTTCTCGCGGCGCCGGTTTCTCCAGGTCGCCGGCACCGGCATCGTGGCCTCGTACTTCGTCGACGTCGTGAATCCGCGGCTGCTGTACGGCGCCACGACCGCGCCGAACGTCGCCCTGAAGAACACGGCCAAGAACTGCATCTTCATCTTCCTGCCGGGCGCGCCGTCGAACATCGATACGTGGGACCTCAAGGTCGGCGCGTGGACGCCGTCGGACTTCAACCCGACGACCTACGACAACGGCAGCCTCCTCTTCCCGCAGGGGCTGATGCCGAACACGGCGCAGCACCTCGACAAGCTGACGTTCGTCCGCCCTGGGCTGGCGTGGGCGGCGGTGCACTCGCTCGGGCAGGCATGGGCGCAGATCGCGCGGAATCCCGGCGGCGCCACCGGCTCGATCGCGCCGCACATCGGCTCGGTGGTGTCGCTGGAGTCGCAGGCGGCGCGCACGGCCTCGGACGTGCTGCCGGGCTTCATCGCCCTGAACTCGAGCGGCATCCCGGCGCAGGGCTACTTCCCGGCGACGTACGCGCCGTTCCAGGTCGTGCCGGCGTCGACGGGGCTGCCGACGATCGCGCATCCCGACGGCGCGGCGCGCTTCACCGACCGCTGGAACTTCCTCCACCAGCTCGACACCAACCGCACCACCGGCGCGCTCGGCAAGGTGACGCTGGACATGAACGACTTCTACAACCAGTCGAAGGCGATCATGGACGCGCCGAACATCAACGCGCTCTTCTCGTTCTCGGCCGACGAGCACACGCGATACGGCGCCTCGACGTTCGGCGACTCGCTCGTGATCGCGCGCAACCTCGTGGCCGGGCGCAAGGGGACGCGCTTCGTGCAGGCGACGTTCGGCAACTGGGACCACCACAGCGACATCTACGACAAGAGCGGCGGCGACTCGCTGTACACGCAGATGGCGCAGTTCGACCCGGCCTACGCCGCGCTGCTGACGGACCTGCAGTCGATGCCCGGCGTCGCCGGCGGCAAGACGCTGCTCGACGAGACGCTGGTGGTGGTGATGGCGGAGTTCGGCCGCACGGTCGGCGCGCTGAACAACCAGAACGGCCGCGACCACAACCTGCGCATGACGAGCGTGTGGGCCGGCGGCGGCACCCGCGGCGGCCAGGTGATCGGCAAGACGGACGACAGCGGCAACGGCGTCGCGGAGTACGGCTGGAGCGCGAACCGCGACGTGCGCCCCGAGGACGTGACGTGCACGATCTACTCGGCCCTCGGCATCGACTACACGACCGAGCGCCACGACGACCCCCTCGGCCGCGGCTTCGAGTACGTGCCGTTCGCGAAGGACGGGACGTATCAGGCGATCGGGGAGCTGTGGTAGCGCCGGCGTCTCGCCGGCCGGCCCGGACGCGTCCCGCGTCCGAGGGCGGCGGGACGCCGCCCGACCGGCCGCCGGGGACGGCGGCGCTACGGTTGCATGCCCGTCGGCGCCTTCCTCCTCGCCCTCATCGCCACCTTCGTCGCGGCGAAGCTGTTCGGTGAGCTCGCCGAGCGCGTGGGGCAGCCGGCGGTTCTCGGCGAGCTGGCCGGCGGCGTCCTCGTCGGCGTCTCCGGGCTGCGCCTCGTCGATCCGAACGTCAACGTCATCCACCTCCTCGCGCAGCTCGGCATCGTGCTGCTCCTCTTTCTCATCGGCCTGGAGACCGAGCTGCAGAAGCTCGTCGCCTGCGGGCCGGCGGCGCTCGTCGTCGCCGTCGCGGGCGTGGCGTTTACCTTCGCGGGCGGCTATGCCATCGGCGTCGCGCTGCACTTCCCGAACATCGTCGCCGTCTTCCTCGGCGGCTCCGTCACCGCCACCTCCGTCGGCATCACCGCGCGCGTCCTCTCCGACCTCGGCCACCTGCAGGACGCCGAGGCGCAGGTCATCCTCGGCGCGGCCGTCGTCGACGACATCCTCGGCGTCATCCTCCTCACCTGCATCAGCGGCGTGGCCGAGGGGAACGGCGTCGGGCCGCTGGCCATCGCGCGCATCGCCGCCGTCGCCTTCGGCTTCGTCGCGGCCGCCCTCGTCGCCGGCTCGTACCTCGCGCCGTACCTCGTGCGCGCCATCGACCGCATCGGCATGGCGCGCGGCATCTTCTTCGCGTCCATCGTCTTCGCGCTGACGCTCGCGTACGTCGCCAACCTCCTCGGCACCGCGATCATCGTCGGCTCCTTTGCCGCCGGCCTCGTGCTCGCGCGGACGGAGAAGGGCGACGAGATCAAGCGCCAGGTGCACGACATCGCGCACTTCTTCGTTCCGATCTTCTTCGTCGCCGTCGGCGCGGCCATCGACGTCAAGACGCTGAACCCCTTCGACGCGGCGGCGCGGCGCTTCCTCGCGGTCGGCGCGCTGCTCGCCGTCGTCGCCGCGATCGGGAAGATCGCCGCCGGCTTCCTGACGCCGGGGCGCGGGTTGCGGCGGACGATCGTCGGCGTCGGCATGATCCCGCGCGGCGAAGTGAGCCTGATCTTCGCGCAGATTGGCCTGGCGTCGAAGCTGTTGTCGGATGGGCTCTACAGCGCGATCACGGTGATGGTCGTGATCACCGCGTTCGTCACGCCGCTATTGCTGCGGATGCTATTGCCGCCGACCGGACTCGCCGAGGAGTACGACGGGGCGGAGCTGATCGTCGATCGGCCGATGGAGGATGAGAGGCGGCGCGCCGCGCGCGCCACCTCCGCGATCGTCAGACCCGAGCCTTGAGGTCGTGGAATCCCTGATCGTCGACGATCTGCCCCTGCCGTGACGGATAGTTGGGAAGACGTCCCTGAATGTCGGCGATGCGGTCGCTCGTGCCGGGGTGGTCCTGGAAGAAGCGCGCCACCGAGCCGTTCCCGCCCTGATCCATCGCCAGCAGCTTCTGGAAGAAGTCGAGCATGCCGTGCGCGTCGTAGCCGGCGCGGTACATGAAGTCGAGGCCCATGTCGTCGGCCTGCTTCTCGTCGGCGCGGCTGAACCGCGCCATCGCGCCGCCCGCCAGCACCTGCGCCGCCAGCTGCGTCAGCGCGTTCGGATTGTTGCCGAGGAGAATGCTGCCGACGGTGTTGATCTCCTGGGCCTGCTCCGCCTGCTTGATGGCGTGGCGCGCCACGACGTGCGAGATCTCGTGCGCGAGGACGGCCGCCAGCTCGTCGGCCTTGTCGGCTTTGTCGATCAGGCCGCGGTTCACGTAAATGTGCCCGCCCGGAAGCGAGAACGCGTTCACCTCGGGATCATCGACGATGTAGAAATTGAACGGACGGTCCGCCAGCGGCGTGACCGCGTGAATCCGCTCGCCCACCGAGCGGACGTACGAAAGAGCCACCGGGTCGTTGACCAGATGGACCTGCTGCTGCACTTGCGCAGCAAGCTGATTTCCGAGCTGCCACTCCTGATCGAGCGAGACGCCGCCTGCGCCGCCGCTGGAGCCGCAGCCCGCTGCCACGAGGGCTACGGCAACTGCAATTGCATAAGTACGAAGTCGAAACATTACGACACCTCCGCTGCCGATGCAGTGCAAGGGGTGGGCACAAATTCATTGACGATTCGCCGCCGGGCTCGGCCGCGCTCGTTCCACCAATTTCAGCACCTTATCCGGAGGCAACGAACATGCACGCCGTCGCCGCATGCCTTCACGAAATCCGAAGCGGGGGAAGAAGCCGTCGAAGTCGACGCCGACGCAGTCGATGCCGGGCCGCGAGGCGTCGATGCGGCCGAAGCCTGACCACGGCGAGGAGAGCTACCACGGCTGCGGCAGGCTCGCCGGCCTCGCCGCGGTGATCACCGGCGGCGACAGCGGCATCGGCCGCGCGGTGGCGATCGCGTTCGCGCGCGAGGGCGCCGACGTCGCCATCGGCTACCTGTCGGCAAAGGAAGAGCGCGACGCGCAGGAGACGCTGCAATGGATCGAGCGTGCCGGCCGCCGCGGCCTCGCGGTGCGGATGAACGTGCAGCGCCCGAACGAGTGCAAGCGCTTCGTCGAGCGCGCCGTGAAGGCGTTTGGACGGCTCGACGTCGTCGTCAACAACGCTGCGTACCAGATGGTGAGGGAGTCGATCCTCGACATCACGCCGCGGCAGCTCGAGGGGACGTTCCGCACGAACATCTTCGGCTACTTCTACATGGTCCAGGCCGCGCTGCCGCACCTCCGCGAAGGCGCGGTGATCCTCAACACCGGCTCCGTGACGGCGCTGAAGGGGAACAAGACGCTGCTCGATTACTCGGCGACGAAAGGCGCGATCCACGTCTTCACGAAGTCGCTGGCCACGAACCTCGGCGACAAAGGCATCCGCGTGAACTGCGTCGCCCCCGGGCCGGTCTGGACGCCGCTGATCCCCGGCTCGTTCGACAAGGAGCACATCGAGGAGTTCGGCAGCGACACGCTGTGGGGCCGCCCCGCCCAACCCGCCGAGCTCGCGCCGACGTACGTGTTTCTGGCGAGCACCGACGGGAGGTACTACAGCGGCGATGTGCTCGCGCCTACGGGCGGCGAGACGACTCGCTGATTTTGATGCGTTGCCGTGCGGCCACGGAAACTCGGAACGCAGAATACGAATGCAGAATGGAGAAAGCGTGGCTGCTACGCCGGCCGAATCCCGTTTTCGTCATTCTGCATTCGCATTCTGCGTTCTGGTTTTCCGTGGCCCGACCTCCTCAATCCCCAAATACCCGAAGAGCATCCGCACCAGCTCCTCCTCCAGATTCTCCGGCACGCGCAACGCGATGAAGCGCTCGTCCTCGATCAGCACGTTCTGCAGCGTCGAGGCGATCGTGAAGAGCGCGAACTCGATGGCCGTCTCCGGATCGGGATGGCGGATCTGATCGCGGTACGACTCGAGGAGGTAGACGAGCGCGGCGATCGTGGCGCGGTTCATCTTCTGCGCGCTGCGGCGGAACGACGGATCGGGATGCGTGCGCGCGTAACGCGTCAGCGCGCGGATGAGGCCGCGGCGCCGGCGATAGCCCTCGACCATCCCTTTCACGATGCCGCGGGCGAGGACGGGGAGGGGGAGTTTCATCGCATCGTCCGCGTTCACCGCCTGCAGCCGCAAGACGTTCTGCTCGGCCGTGGTGGTGAAGAAGCGCTCGTAGACGGCGCGGAGAAGGGCGTCCTTGTTCGGGAAGCGGCGATAGATGACGCCGACGGAGACGCCGGCCGCCTCGGCGATGGCCGGCACGGTGGCGGCCTCGATGCCGCCGTGCTCGAGCAGCGCCTCCGCGGCGCTGAGGAGGCGGTGCATCGTGTGCCGGCTGCGCTCCTGCTTCGGAGCGTTGGGGCGGAGTTTCGTCACCGGCAATAGCTTGACACAACGAAAATGTGAATGTAGATTCACGTTCGCATGTCCGCCGCCATCGAGACGCGCTCCCTTCGTAAGGTTTATCCGGCGCCGCCGGCGAAGCGCGGCCGCGGCGGGCCGGCGCCGTCGAAGGCTCCGTCGCCGGTCGTCGCCCTCGATGCGCTCGACCTCACCGTCGACGAGGGAGAGCTCTTCGGCATGCTCGGCCCGAACGGCGCCGGCAAGACCACGACGATCGGCATCCTCACGACGCGCGTGCGCGTCAGCGGCGGGGAGGCCATCGTCGCCGGCGCGAACGTCGTGTCCGAGGCGGCGGTGGTGCGGCGGCGGATCGGCGTCGTGCCGCAGCGGCCGAATCCCGACCGCGGCCTGAGCGTCGTCGAGAACCTCATCTTCCACGCCTCGTACTTCGGCGTCGCGCGCGCCGAGGCCACGAAGCGCGCGAACGAGCTCCTGGAGCGCCTCGGCATCGCCGACAAACGCGACGGCAAGGTCGACGCGCTCTCCGGCGGCCAGCAGCAGCGCCTGATGATCGCCCGCGCCCTGACGCACGATCCGCGCATCATCTTCCTCGACGAGCCGACCGTCGGCCTCGACCCGCAGGCGCGCCTCGGACTGTGGGAGACTCTCCGCGAGCTGCACGCGCAGGGGCGGACGATCGTCATGTCGACGCACTACATGGAAGAGGCCGACCAGCTCTGCGATCGCCTGGCCATCATCGACCAGGGGAAGCTCCTGGCGCTCGACACGCCGTCGCGGCTGAAGGCGCAGGCGCCGGGCGATACGCTCGTCGAAGTCACGTTCGACGCCGACGTGGCGCCGGTCGTCGACGCCGCGCGCGCTCTCGACGGCGTCTCGAACGCCGAGGGTCGCGGGGTGCTGCTGCGCGTCTTCAGCAGGCGCGGCGGGCAGATCATCCCCGCGCTCATCGACGCCGGCGAAGCGCGCGGCCTGACGGTGCGCGACATCCACCTCTCGCGGCCCAGCCTCGAGACGCTCTTCATCTCCCTGACCGGAAGGAAGCTGGCATGACCGACGACTACGTACCGCCGTCGCGCGTCTTCGGCGCGATCCTCCTGCGCGACGTCACCGTGGCCCGGCGCGAGCTGCCGTATTTCCTGCTGCGCACGACGCTGCAGCCGCTGCTCTTCGTGATCATCTTCGGCTTCGTGCTGCCGAGGATGGGGATGATTCCGCGCGGCTACACGGCGACGGTGCTGCCGGGCGTGCTGGCGCTGAGCCTCACGCTGTCGGCGGTGCAGTCGGTGTCGCTGCCGATGGTGCAGGACTTCGGCTTCACGAACGAGATCGAGGACCGCCTCCTCGCGCCCGCGCCGATCAAGCTCGTGGCGGTGGAGAAGGTGGTGTCGGGGACGCTGCAGGGAACGATCGCCGCGGTGGTGGTCCTGCCGCTGGCGCGCCTGATCATGGGCCCGATTCCCGGCCTCACGTTCGGCCACCTCTGGATGCTGGTGCTGGTGACGGTGCTCTCCGGCGCCGCGTTCGCCGCGATCGGCCTGTTCCTCGGCACCGCCATCGCGCCGCAGCACATCGGCCTGATGTTCAGCGTGATCCTCGGCCCGATGATCATGTTCGGCTGCACGTACTACCCGTGGGCCGGACTGAAGGTGGTGCCGGCGATGAAGTACGCGGTGCTGATCAATCCGCTCGTCTACGTGTCCGAGGGGATGCGCGCCGCGCTGACGCCGTCGATGCCGCACATGAGCGTCCCGGTGATGCTCGCCGCCCTCCTGGCCACGACGGTGGTGTTCCTCACGCTGGGGCTGCGGGCGTTCGACAAGCGGGCGATGAAGTAGGGGCCTAAAAGGGATTGAGGATCGTGAGATTGCCGATGCGCTGGCCGTTCTGCATGTCTTCGGTGTAGAGCGTCTCGCAATTCGCAACCAACGCGGCGCGGACGATCAGCGCGTCCCAGATGGAGAATTGGCAGCGCTCCCGAAGGCCGATGGCCATCAGGAGATCGATGGCTGGAGCGTAATGACGTTCCAGCGCATGTATGTCTCGACTTTCAGCCGCGCAAACTTGGCGGGAACATTGAGTTTTCGGATCGCCGTCGCGGAGTACTCCCGCAGCACTTGCATCGAGAGGTACCCGCTTTGCGATTCTCGGAGCTGCTCGATCAAATCTTCGGCGAGTCGTTGTTTGGCGGGAGCAGCGTCGTCGTCGGCATAAAGAAGGACGTTCGTGTCAACGAACGTTCTTGCGCTCATGCATCTCTTCCCGCGTCCACCTGCGGCCGTCGGAATGACCGCTGCGCGCTGCCCACTGACGCCGGAGATCCTCCGCGATCTCCGTCGGAGTCATTTTGTCGAGCGCGAGCGCGTGCACGAATTGCACGATCATCGCCTCCAGCGACATGCCATACTCCTCAGCAACTTCGCGGGCGCGCTTCAGAATCGTTTCGTCTATATCCAGCGTCACCGTCATGAACTAAGTGTACTTGCGTGAAGCCGGCCAACCAAACCGTCGCCGTCGTCGATGACGAGGACAACCTTCGCGAGACCCTCGCCTTCGCGCTTCGCCGCGAGGGCTATGCGGTCGAGCTCTACGCGCATGGCGGGGAAGCGTGGGAGGCGTTTCAGCGGCGGCTGCCGGGGCTCGTCATTCTCGACATCCTCATGCCGGAGATGGATGGGCTCGAGCTCTGCCGGCGCATTCGCTCCATCAGCGAGACGATCCCCATCATCTTCCTCACCTCGCGCGACGAGGAATTCGACCGCGTCCTCGGCCTGGAGATCGGCGCGGACGACTACCTCTGCAAGCCCTTCTCGATGCGCGAGCTCCTGGCGCGCGTCAAGGTCCTCTTCCGCCGCGCCGCCCTCGACGCCGCGCCACGGAAGCCCGCCGAGGCGCCGCTGCGCGCGGGCGACCTCGAGCTCGACCTCCAGCGGTACACCGTCAAGTGGAAGAGGCAGGCCGTCAACCTCACCGTCACCGAGTTCATGATGCTGCACGCTCTGGTGCGGCATCCGGGGCACGTCAAGTCGCGCAAGCAGCTCCACCAGGACGGCTATCCGCACGACGCCTACGTCAGCGAGCGCACCATCGACAGCCACATCAAGCGCCTGCGGCGGAAGTTCGAGGAGATCGACGCGGGGTTTGATCGCATTGAAACGGTGTATGGAGTGGGCTATCGATATCGCGAGGCATGAAGCGGTTAGCGATTGGGCTCGCCCTTCCTCCTAACCGCCAACCGCTAACCGCTAACCGCTAATCGCCAACCGCTAACCGCCAACCGCTAATCGCCAACCGCTAATCACATGAAGCGCATCGCCATCCGCCTCCTCGCGTTCAACCTCCTCCTCGTCTTTCTTCCCGTCGCCGGCGTCCTCTACCTCGGCGCGTACGAGGCGCGGCTCGAGTCGGGAGAGGCGCGCTCCATCGCCGAGCAGGGGAGGATCGTTGCCGCCGCGCTCGGGCGCGACGCCGCGCTCAACCCCATCGACGCCGACGAGCTCCTGGCGCGCACGCGCAGCGAAGTGCGCTTCCGCGTCCTCGACACTGCCGGCCGCGTCATCGCCGACTCGCGCCCGCTTCCGCAGCCGCAGACCTCGCGCGGCTCGCCGCGGCACAACACGCTCTATCGGATCGCCGTCTTCCTCGCGCGGCCGGTCCTGCGCCTCATGACTCCGCCGGAGCCGCCGCTCGACGTCGATCTCTACGACAGCGCCGACCGCCTCCTCGGCCCCGAGGTGCGCGCGTCGCTGGGCGGGCGCGAGGGGAGCGACAAGAAAATCAGCGCCGGCGGGCAGCGCTCCGTCACGTTGTATCGCGCCGCGCCGGTCATCAACGGCGGGCGCGTCATCGGCGCCGTGCTGGCGTCGGCGAGCACCTATCCGATCCTGCAGGACCTCTACGCCGTGCGGCTCAGCGTCATGCGCATCTTCGTCGCCGCGCTCGTGGCCGCCTTCCTCGTCAGCGTCTTCTTCTCGACGACGATCGTCCGTCCGCTGCGGCAGTTGCGGCGCGACGCGCGGCGCGTCCTCGACCGCCGCGGCGGCCTGCGCGGGCACTTCAAGGGCTCGACGCGGCGCGACGAGATCGGCGAGCTCTCGCGCGCGCTGGAGCGGATCATGCGCCGGCTCGACGGCCACCTCCGCTTCATCGAGACCTTCGCCACCGACGTCTCGCACGAGCTGCGCAATCCGCTGGCCTCGATCCGCAACGCCACCGAGATGCTTGCCGAGGTCGACGATCCGGCGGACCGGCGGCGCTTCGTGCAGATGATCGAGCAGGAAGTCGCGCGGATGGAGAAACTGTTATCCGGAGTGCGGGAGATCTCCGTCATCGATGCGCGGCTGGCGCGCGAGGAGCATGCGCCGCTGGAGCTCGGCGCGCTGCTGGCGAAGATCGTCGACGGCTTCCGCCTGCGCGAGGGGGAGCGCGTCCATTTCGAGCTCGTTCCGCTCGGCGCTCCGCTCGTCGTCGACGCCTCGGAGGACCGGCTCATCCAGGTCTTCGAGAACGTCCTCGACAACGCGGCCAGCTTCTCGCCGGCGGGCGGCATCGTGCGCGTCGGCGTGCGCGCGGACGGCAGCGAGGCGGTGATCAGCGTCGAGGATGAAGGACCGGGAATTCCGGAAGCGCACATCGGCCGGATCTTCGACCGCTTCTTCACCTACCGGCCGGCGGCGGCGCGGCGCGGCAGCCGGCACACCGGCCTGGGACTTGCGATCGTGCGAGCGATCGTGGCGGGGTACGGCGGGAGCGTCACGGGGACGAACGGCGGGCGGGGAGCGGTGTTCGAGGTGCGGCTGCCTGCGGGGGAAAAAAGATGAATTCGAGCTTGGTTGGAAGGACGGAGTGCGGCTAAGATGGGCCGGCGCGACTCCCCACGCGTTCCGGTCCGGTCAGCGGTGGCCTTCGGTCAGTAAATAGAGATGGACTTGGTGTGACAGGGCAGGTACACTGTCCTGCGCATCGGTTCGAAGTTGAAAGAACGAGAGGAGAGCGTGTGACACCTGTCAAAAGCAATCGCGGACGCCCCATCGTACACACCGAGCCTTGGGCGAAGATTACGGTCGTACTTCTCGACCGTCACGTCGCCTATTTGGATCGGCTTGCCATCGACATCCGCCTCAAGCACGGCAAGGCAATCAGCCGGGCGGAGATCATTCGTGGTCTTATCGAGGCGGCTTTCCAGAGCGGCATCGACCTGTCCCAGGCAGACTCGATCGATACGTTGGTCGGCCTGCTAACGGGAACGACGCCGAAGCCGAGAAAGACCGCGCGCTAGCGGTAGGCCTCCGGTTTCCGGCGCGCAACTGACGGGTCGCCAGCTCGACGAGCTCGGACTCGCTGCTGGCTTCCGTCAGATCGATCCCGCTTTGGGCAAAGCGATCAATGATCGTGCAGATGGCGTGTGGCCATCCGAACGCCCGATGCATCGCCGGATCGATGTCGCCCGACACGCGCGCCACGTAGTCGAGCTGTTGAGCGGACAGCATGATGGTCTCGGTCGCCGGGTTCTCCCCGGCGACCTCTTTTTTCCTGAGCGGGGACACGAGTTTCATAGATGCTTCCGTTCTAGGTGTGACCGGGAGCATCAAATCCCTACCCACCGGGGGAAAATATTTTGAGCCGGGGGGCTGAGGCGAGCCGGCCCGCGGAATTGCGAAGATCCGAATTCCGAATTGAGAATGAAGAAAACGGGCGACCGCCGGCGTGAGCGCTCCCCTTTCTCAATTCTCAATTCGGAATTCTAATCTTCGCAATTCCTTGCGCCAGAAGCAGATAGCCTCTACCCTGGGCACGATCCCCGCGGAATTGCGAAGATCCGAATTCCGAATTGAGAATGAAGAAAACGGGGGCCACCGCCGGCGTGAGCGCTCCCCTTTCTCAATTCTCAATTCGGAATTCTAATCTTCGCAATTCCTTGCGCCAGAAGCAGATAGCCCTCTACCCCGGCACGATCCCCGCGGAATTGCGAAGATCCGAATTCCGAATTGAGAATGAAGAAAACGGGCGACCGCCGGCGTGAGCGCTCCCCTTTCTTCATTCTCAATTCGGAATTCTAATCTTCGCAATTCCTTGCGCCAGAAGCAGATAACCCTCTACCCCGGCACGATCCCCGCGGAATTGCGAAGATCCGAATTCCGAATTGAGAATGAAGAAAACGTGGAGACCGCCGGCGTGAGCGCTCCCCGTCTCAATTCGGAATTCTAATCTTCGCAATTCCTTGCGCCAGAAGCAGATAGCCTCTACCCCGGCACGATCATCACCGGCGCGCCGGTCTTTCGGATGATCTCCTGCTTGACGCCGCCGAGGTCGTGGCGGGCGTTGACGAAGAGCGCGTCGGCGCCGGTGTGGTCGACGTAGCGGATGAGCTCGCGCTCGACGTCGCTGCCGACGAGCGTCTTCTTCACCGCCGCCCCGCCGAACGACGCCTGGTCGAGCTCGGCGAGCTTCGCCTCGGCCGCGCTGACGTCGGCGTCGCTGCAGACCATCACCAGGTGGACCTCGCTCCCTTCGCCGCGGGCGATCTTCGCCGCCAGCTCCGCCGCCGGCATCGAGGTCTGCTGCAGATGCACCGGCACGATGAGGCGCCGCAGCCCGCGACGCGTCTTGGTGCCGTAGCGGATGGCCAGGATCGGCGCCGGCGGATCGGTGAGGACGCGCATCGTCGTCGAGCCGATGAGGAGGTGCGCGACGTGGTGCCGCGCGTGCGTGGCGATGACGACGAGGTCGGCTTGCTCCTCGCCGACCGTGCTGCAGATCTCCGCGCCGGGATCCGAAGCCTTGCGCACGATCTTGCGGATAGGAATCGAAGCGTTCGCATGCCGCACCCTCTCGCGCAGCTTCTCGATCTCGACCTCCTCGGCGTATTCGTAAATCGAGTCGTCGGCGGGAAAGCGAAGCGCGCCGTCGGACGACCACGTCGTGCGGATGTGCACGATCAGCAGCTCCGCGCCGGTCGTGCCCGCGAGCGCGACGGCGCCGTCGAACGCCCACTCCGCGGCGGTCGAGAAGTCGGTGGGGATGAGGATTTTTCGCCAGGGATACATGGCGGTTCTTAGTTGTTAGTTGTTAGTTCTTAGTTCTTAGGTCTTAAGTGTTGTTGTCGACCTAAGAACTAACAACTAAGAACTAACAACCACTCTACTGCGAGGGAATCGTCGGTGCCGAGATCGCCTCGGCCGTGACAATGTACCGGATCACCGTCTTCGGCTCCGCCTCCGTCTCCGCCACCTGCAGCGTGACCTGCTTGTCGCCGGCCTTGATCGTGTCGCCGGGGATGAACGGGTCCTGCATGGCCTGGTTCAGGTGCACTTCGAGCGTGCGCCAGTTCTGCTGCGGCGGGTAGGGCGGCTGGGCGGGATAGGCGCGGAACTGCGCGAGGTACGTCGTGTAGTAGTGGTAGACCTGCGGATACGAGTCGTCGGTGGCGAGCGTGTAGACCTCGGCCTTCGGCCCGTACTGGTTGCGGATCATCACCGAGTCGCGGCGCGTCAGGTCCTCGCGATACTGCGCGTTCGCGTAGATCGGAATGGCCGTGCTGATCGCCTTCAGCTCTTTCTTTGCATCGACCGGCGCCGGCGGCTGCGGCTGCGTCGCCGTCTGCGCCGCGGTCGTCGTGATCGGGTTCTTCTTCGGCTGCTGTTCCTCGGCGGCGGTTCCCTCCTGGCCGCCGGTGCAGCCGGCGAGGAGGAGCGCGGCGGAAACGCCGAGAGCGACGAATTTTCCCATCGAGCGCAAATTCAGCAAGGGATGTGCCGCTCGCTCCATCAGTTCGTGTCTGCCGGCGCCAGCGGCTGAGCCGGCCGCCGCCGCGTGGCCCGGCGCAGCGAGTCGAGGGCGGTCGTGCCGCCGTATTTCTGCACGATCTGCTCGTCGTATTCGTCGGCGATCGTGGCCACGAGCTCGAGCGAGGCGATGAGCTGTTCGCCCTGGAGGCGCCGGCCGAGAAACGAGTGCGAGTAGAAGACGTCGCGGCCGACGACGCTGAACGCGCCGAGGGCGACCTCGGAGTTGATCTGCAGCAGCTCGCGCATGAGCTCGAACGACGGCTCGACGTCCTGCACCACGAAGGCGAGGATCTCCAGCACGGCGTCGTCTTCCTCGTACGGCTCGATGGAGATCTCCAGCACCGTCGATCCGTACTTCAGGTAGAAGTCGCAGTGCTCGGCGTCGTCGAAGTGCTCCTCCACGAGCTCGTCGAGGTGCGACTTGACCGTGCGGTAGACCTCTTCCTGGCACTTCGTGTGGAACTGCTTTGCCGGACGACGTGACATCGGCAGTGATTATAGAGTGTCTGCGCGATGCGCGAGCTTTTCGATCCGACGCGGCGCCGCAAGCTCGTGCTCAAGCGCGGACGCGAGCGCGCGGTGGCGAACCGCCATCCGTGGATTTTCGCCGGCGCGATCGCGCGGGAGAGCGGTCCCGACGACGCGGCGATCGCCGACCTCGTCGACGACGGCGGCGCGCGCCTCGCCTCCGGCTTCCACTCGCTGCACTCGCAGATCCGCCTGCGCGCGCTGACGTTCGGCGACGAGGAGCTGACGCCGGAGCTCCTGCGCGCGCGCCTCGCCGCGGCGGTGGCGCGGCGGCGGGCGATCTTCGGCGACGCGACGAACGCCGCGCGCGTCGTGCATGCCGAGGGGGACGAGCTGAGCGGGCTCGTCGTCGATCGGTACGATGACCTCGTCGTCGTGGAGATCGCGAACGCAGGGCTCGAGCGCATCAAGCCCCTCGTCGTCGAGGCGTTGCAGGACGAGCTGAAGCCGCGCCTCATCTACTTCAAGAACGACATCGCCGCGCGGAAGCTGGAGCGGCTGCCGATGGAGCCGGAGACGATCGGCGGCGGCGAGGCGAAGGCGACGATCCTCGAGAACGGTCTGCGCTTCCACGTCGACGTCCCGGCCGGGCAAAAGACCGGCTTCTTCCTCGACCAGCGCGACAACCGCGCCCTCGCCCGCGCGAACGCGAACGGCCGGCGCGTGCTCAACCTCTTTTCGTTCAGCGGCGCGTTCGGCGTCTACGCCGCGGCGGGCGGCGCGACGTCCGTCCTGAACGTCGACGTCTCCGCGCCCGCCATCGAAACAGCGCGCCGCAATCACGATTTGAACATGTTCAAAACCGCGGTCGACTTCACCGTCGCCGACGTTTTCTCCTTCGTCCGGCAGACGCGGGAGCGCTTCGGCCTCGTCATCTGCGATCCGCCCGCCTTCGCCAAGTCGCGCGGCGACGTCGAGCGCGCCGCCCGCGGCTACAAGGACGTCAACCTCTTCGCGCTGAAGCTCGTCGAGACCGGCGGCCGGATGATGACCTTCTCCTGCTCCGGCCACATGTCGCTCGACCTCTTCCAGAAAGTCATCTTCTCCGCGGCGCACGATGCCGGGCGGCGCGTCGCCATCGTCAGGCGTCTCACGGCGGGCGAGGATCATCCGGTGTCGCTGTACTGTCCGGAAGGGGAGTACCTCAAAGGCTTTCTTCTGGAAGTGGCGGAGTAAAATCGATGTTCGTCCGGCCATGACCGCCACCGTCCCAGCCGCCCGGAAGGCCCGCGAGATCACCGTCGCGTACCTCGGCGAGCTGCTGTTCAACGCGGGATTCATCGACGAGAAGCAGCGCGGCGAGATCGACGCCGTCGAGCGCCAGTGGCGCGCGCAGCAGGCCCGCGCCGCGAAGGGGTCGCGCGCCGACGAGGACGCCAGCCCGTTCAAGGCGCTGATGGCCATGAACCTCACCGACGCCAGCGGCACCGGCACGCGCATCGACGACTTCCTCCTGGCGCGCCTCATCGCCGAGGACGCCGGGCTGCACTTCTTCAAGATCGACGCGCTCAAGCTCGACGTCTCCATGGTCGAGTCGAAGATCTCGCGGCCGTTCGCGCGCAAGCACCGCATGGTCCCGGTGGCGGTGCGCGACGGGAAGCTGATCGTCGCCGTCGTCAATCCGTTCGACAACGTCGCCCTCGACAGCTACCAGCAGATGGTGAAGCAGGACATCCACGTCGTCGTCTCCGCGGAGAGCGACGTCATGGGCGTCATCAACGAGCAGTACGGCTTCCGCGCCTCGGTGACGAAGGCCGAGCGCGACCTGCGCGGCGACGGCTTCGCCCTCATCAGCAACCTCGAGCAGTACGTCAAGCTGAAGTCGGGCTCGGAGATCGAGACCAGCGACGCGCACATCGTCAACGCCGTCGACTTCCTCCTCCAGCACGCCTACGACTCGCGCGCCAGCGACATCCACATCGAGCCGAAGCGCGAGAACGCCGTGATCCGCTTCCGCATCGACGGCGTGCTGCACGAGATCCAGCGCGTGCCGAAGCTCGTCAACCTGGCCATCACCTCGCGCCTGAAGACGATGTGCCGCATGGACATCGCCGAGAAGCGCCGCCCGCAGGACGGCCGCATCAAGACCGACCATCAGGGAAAAGAGGTCGAGCTGCGCGTCTCCACGCTGCCGACGGCGTTCGGCGAGAAGGTGGTGATGCGCATCTTCGATCCCGACGTGCTGCTGCGCAGCGTCTCCGGCCTCGGCTTCTACGAAGACGAGATGTCGACGTTCTCGGACTGGCTGCGGCGCCCGCACGGGATCATCCTCGTCACCGGCCCGACCGGCTCGGGCAAGACGGTGACGCTCTACTCGGCGCTGAAGTCGCTGGCCTCGCCCGAGGTCAACATCACCACGATCGAAGACCCGATCGAGATGGTGCACGACGAGTTCAATCAGACCGCGGTGCAGGCGAAGATCGGCATCACCTTCGCCTACGCGCTGCGCACGATCCTGCGCCAGGACCCCGACATCATCATGGTCGGCGAGATCCGCGACCAGGAGACGGCGGAGAACGCGGTGCAGGCGGCGCTGACCGGGCACCTGGTGTTCTCGACGCTGCACACGAACGACGCCGCGACATCGGTGACGCGCCTGATCGACCTCGGCATCCAGCCGTTCCTGATCTCCTCGGTGCTGATCGGCGCGATGGCGCAGCGTTTGGTGCGGAAGATCTGCAGCGACTGCAAGCGCAACCGTCCCCTCACGCACGAGGAGGCGGGGATGCTGAACCTGCAGGCGCCGCCGGGGAAGCGAATCATCGTGAAGGAAGGCGGCGGCTGCATCCGCTGCCGCAACACCGGCTACTTCGGCCGCACCGGGATCTTCGAGATGCTGCCGATCGACAACACGATCCGCGACCTGATCGACCGCGGCGAGGACTTCCTCAAGATCAAGGAGATGGCCCTCAAGCGCGGCATGCGCACGCTGCGCCAGTCGGCGCTGCGCAAGCTGGCCGAGGGGACGACGACGTTCGAGGAAGTCGTGCGCGTGACGGGGATCTGAGCTCGGAGCGCCGGCGTCTCACCGGCTGGCGCGCAGGCGTCTCGCCTGCGTTCGTGAGAGGCGGCGAGACGCCGCCTCACCAGCCGCCGGGACGGCGGCGTTCCAATTTATTTCGCGCTACGGCTCGATCTCCCACGGTTTCTGCCAGGGCTCGAGCGCATCGCCCCGCGCCGAACGGATCGCGTAATCGATCTTCTGCAGTTCGAGAAGCTGGCGCACCTTCTCGCGCAGCGGAAGTTCGCGCTGTGCGGCGTGCAGCTCGCCCTTGCCGTCGCGCAGCGACGCGAGCAGCTCGGGCGTGGGACGGGCGCGACTCATAGCCGGATTTTGAAGCGTTGGGCGAGGGCGTGCAACAGCGCGTCGTCGATTTTACCCGACTCGCGGAGCGCCGCCGCGCGCTCGCGGCGTTTGAGCGTGGCGGCGCTTCCTTCGAGATACAGAAGAATCAGGTATTCCGGCCGTACGACGCGTGTACGAGTGTTTCCGTACGACAGCTCCGCTGCCGTCTCGATCGCCTCATCTGCGAGCGCGCTATGCGCCGGAACGAACTGTACGGGCAGACTTTCAACGATGATGTGCTCTTTGTCGGTTCGGTACCCATGTCGTTCTGCCCAGCGATAGATTGGAGCGAGCGAGACAATCGGCCCGCTCGCCTCGGGAAGGAAGACGAGAACGTCCAAATCATAGGTCGCGACCGGCTCGATCCAGAACAGAAGCGCGAGGGCGCCAGCGATCGCGTACTCGCTGACGACCTCGTCGCGTTTCAGTTCGTTCAGCGCGCCGAGGGCGCGTTCGAATGACAACTACCGGTGCCCGCGACGGAATCCGCCGCGGAATCCGCCCCGGAACCCGCCGCCGTAGAAGCCGCCGAAGCCGAAGCCGATCGACACGCGCGGGCCGTAGCCGTACCACCAGGGGTTGTACCAGTACGGGTCGTAGAAGTATGGCACGCCGTAGTAGCCGTAGGCGACGTAGGGGGCGGAGTACGAGTACGCGTAGTCGCGGCCATCGCTGTTGCGGTAGCCGTCGCGGTCGCGGCGCTCGCCGCGGGCGTCGGCCTCGTCGAGCACCGCCTTGATCACGGCGCGGGGGACGCCGGCGTCGTGCAGGGCGATCATGTCGTCCGCGGTCACGTCCATGCGGCTTTCGCCCTTGTGGACGAAGGCGATGATCTCATCCTCGGCGACGCCCGCCTTCTGCATGCGGATCACGTCGTCGACGATGTTCGTGGTGCGGCGCGCCGCGAACAGCGGCACCGCCGCGAAACTGATGAGAAGGGCAATGAGGAGATGGCGTTTCATGCGAAAAGAGTAGCGCAAATGGCGCCACGAAGCTGTCACGGCTTCGACCCGGTGATGATCTCGACGGCCTTCTCCAGCACCTCGTCGCGGCCGTGGGCGAGGGCGTCGATCGTCCGCGGGACGCTCACGTCGGGGAGGATGCCGACGCGCTGCAGTTGCCGGCCGTCGGCGTGGCGGACGCCGAGGCCGCCGAAGTCGATGTAGTTCCCGCCGGGCAGGACCATGGCGGTGATGTTGCCGTCGGCGCCTGCGGAGGGGGAGCCGACGAACGTCGTTCCGGCCATCGCTTCGCACATGAGCGCGAAGTGCTCCGACGCGCTCTGCGAGCGCTCGTCGACGAGCATCACCGTCTTGCCTCGGTACGGGGGCAGCGTGGAATTGCCGATGTTCTGCACCTCCGTATCCGCCACGATCGCGCCGCCGTTCACGCCCACGCGGTCCAAGAGCGCGAAGTCGCCGTTCCCCTTCACGTGGAGCCGGCGGCCGAGGGCGGTGAGGTCGACCAGCGGGTAGCCGCGCATGTCGAGGATCAGGTCCCGCGTGCCGTCCATCGCCGCGAGCATGCCCTCGACGTCGCGCAGCCACGACAGGTCGACGTAGCCGACGTTGCCGGGCAGAACCTTCCACGGATTCCCGCTCGGCGCCGGCTCGACGAACGTGTACGAGCGCGCCAGCGAGGCGTCGTGCATGCTGCCGTCGGGCTTGCGGAACGTGAAGTGCGCCGTCGAGCCCTCCGGGCCGCGCGGCAGGAGCGACATCGCGTAGTACGTGAGCGTGCTCTCGGTCGACGCGGGGACGTAGCGCCGCAGCGCCGCGAGCCGCTCGCCCACCGGAGCGCCGTCGATGGCCGTCAGCTCGTCGCCGGGCTGGACCCCCGCGGCCGTCGCGCTCGCGTCGAGGATCTCGACGACGACCGGCTTTCCTTCCACCGGCATCGTCAGAAACGGCGCGGCGGCGCGGCCGCGCAGGTCGAGCAGCGCGTTGGTGATCGGATACGAATGGCCGTCCGGCACGAACGTCATGGCCTCGGCGATGGCGAGCTCGTACTCCGCCGCCGTCGACGCCGCGGCCATCATCGAAACGATCCGCGGCAGGCGCGGCTCCCAGTCGCCGATCAGCTCTTTGTAGGCGTAGAAATACTCGATCACGTTCCAGAGGCGATAGGCCGCCAGGATGCGGTACTCGAAGTCGGGAAAGTGCATCAATGGGTATGGATCATCGGCGCGCCAGACGTAGCTCTTCGCGTCGTCGCGCATCGCAGCCGGGCGGCGGCGCGACGGCGTGGCGTTGATCGCCGCGGCCATCACCGCCGCTTCGTCGGAGCCGGCGGGAAGCGTGATGAGCGGCACGGCCGCGGTCGGAACGCCGGCGTTGTTGACGACCTCCGCTCTGCCGATGAGGGCGCGGAAGCCGCCGCCGAGGTCGAGCGCGAGCGGCTGCAGGAGCGAGTCCTGATGGAACGGCCCCACCGAGACGACGACGGCGCGGCCGGTGCGTGTCAGCGCGAGCGCGTCCGGAGGAAGCGGCGACCGCTCGTCGACGAGCAGCGCCACGCGCGCCGCCGAGCCGCTCGTACCTGGATAGAGGTCCGGACCGGCGTGCGACCAGAACGAGCTGTAGCTCGTGACGACGACGGACCACTGCGAGCGGTAGCCGTCGTGATAGACGAACCGCTGCATCGGCCCGGCCAGAGTGCCGCCGTAGAGCATCGACACGATCGCGCTCGCCTGCGGCAGCGCGCCGCCGCACTCGCCGGGCGGCGTGCGGAGATCGACGACGACGCTCGTCGCGTCGCTCAGCGCATTTGCGAGGGATGGATCGATCGTGCCGGCGGCGAGCATCTCGTGGGTGACGACGAAGGCGCCGTCGACGCGCGGCACGGGCCGCGGCGCCGCCGGCCTCGCCGCGCAGTCGCCGGCGACGCGCGTGTCGGGATCGCCGAGGACGGAGAGCATCTCGTCGACGACGGCGGCGAAGCGCTCCGGCGACTGCGCGTCGCGCGCCGCGGGGATGGCGCGGATGGCGGCGGCGTCCCAGTCGATGTCGCGGTAGCCGAGGTAAGGATGCGCGAACTTGACCGCGCCCCACACGCGGCCGAGCGTGGCCAGGCGCTGGACAGCGTCGTCGGAGAGCTGCTCCGCCGCGACGGGAAACGCGACGGCGACCGCGAGGAGAAAGACGCCGATTCGTCTGCGCATGCTCCAGTTTGCGCGCCGCTGTTTCAACGCCGTGTGATCGCCGCGCCAGCGTCCTGTGACGACCTGCTATCCTTTCTTTATATGTCCGTCCAAGCCGCGCCCTCCTCCCTGGAGCGTGAGCTCGAATACCGTAAAAAGCTCACCGCGATCGCGAATCAGATCAACTCCGCCGACTCCATCCCGCACATCCTCATGACGCTCAAGGACAAGATCCTCGAGCTCCTCGACGCCGAGCGCCTGACCATCTACGCCGTCGACACGAAAAACCAGGAGCTGTACTCGCTGCAGAAAGTCGGCGACGCGCCGAAGGAGATCCGCGTCCCGAAGTCGTTCGCCTCCATCGCCGGCTTCACGGCGCTCTCGCGCAAGACCATCAACATCAAGGATGCCTACGAGGCCGCCGAGCTGCAGAAGTTCCACGCCAACCTCCGCTTCGACCAGCGCTGGGACAAGCAGACCGGCTTCCGCACGCGCGCCGTGCTGGCCGTCCCCATCCTCTTCGAAAAGTACCTCCTCGGCGTCTTGCAGCTCATCAACAAGCGGCACGGCGTCGCCTTCACCGCGCAGGACGAGGACGCCGCCGAGGAGATCGGCCGCATCCTCGGCATCGCCTTCTACAACCAGCACCGCGCCGCGCGGCCGGCGAAGCCGTCGAAGTTCGGCGCGCTCGTCGACAAAGGCGTCGTCTCGGAGAAAGACCTCGAGGCCGCGGTGTCGAGCGCGCGCGTGAACAACACGTCGGTCGAGAAAGTCCTGATCGAGGACTACGACGTGCCGAGGGAGGAGCTCGGGAAGTCGCTCGCCGCCTACTTCGGGACGCAGTTCTTCAGCTACGACGGCGCGGCCACGATCCCCGCCGACCTGCGCGACCGCGTGCCGTCGGAGATGTGGAAGAAGTACGTCTGCGCGCCGGTGGAGCGGCGGCCGGGCGTGCTCGTCGTTGCCGTCGACGACCCGCAGGACCTGACCCGCCTCGACGGCATCCGGGCCATGAGCCTCGCCCCGCGCTACGACTTCTGGGTGGGGATGAAGCACGAGATCCTCGCCTACATCGCCGCGTCGTACGGCGAGAAGGCGGAGACGGCGTCGACGGACTCCGCGGACCTCGCCAAGATCATCGACCAGCTCGGCGAAGGCGAAGGGACGGCCGAGGAAGAGGAGAAGGACGTGCCGGAGATCGACGAGACCGACTCCGGCATCGTCAAGCTCGCCAACCAGCTCATCATCGAGGCCTACAACCGCGGCGCGTCGGACATCCACGTCGAGCCGGACGGCTCGAAGAATCCGTGCGTCATCCGCCTCCGCGTCGACGGCGACTGCCAGAAGTTCATGGAGATCCCCGGCGCGCACCGCAACGCGCTCGTGCAGCGGCTGAAGATCATGGCCAAGCTCGACATCTCCGAGCGCCGCAAGCCGCAGGACGGGAAGATCCGCTTCAAGTATTCGAAGGGGACGATCGAGCTGCGCGTGGCCACGATCCCGACGACGAACCAGAACGAGGACGTGGTGATGCGCCTCCTGGCGGCGTCGAAGCCGCTGCCGCTCGACCGCATGGGCTTCAGCGAGCGGAATCTCGCGCAGTTCAAGGAGATCGTGCAGAAGCCGTACGGGATCTGCCTCGTGGTCGGGCCGACCGGCTCCGGGAAGACGACGACGCTGCACTCGGCGCTCGGCTTCATCAACACCGAGGACATGAAGATCTGGACCGCGGAGGACCCGGTCGAGATCACGCAGAAGGGGCTGCGCCAGGTGCAGGTGCAGCCGAAGATCGACTTCACGTTCGCCGCGGCGATGCGCTCGTTTCTCCGCGCCGACCCCGACGTGATCATGGTCGGCGAGATGCGCGACCACGAGACGGCGGCGATCGGGATCGAGGCGTCGCTGACCGGACACCTGGTGTTCTCGACGCTGCACACGAACTCCGCGCCGGAGACGATCACGCGCCTCCTGGACATGAACATCGATCCGTTCAACTTTGCCGACGCGCTCCTCGGCATCATGGCCCAGCGCTTGATCCGCACGCTCTGCGCGAGGTGCAAGGAGGCCTACCACCCGGAGCGCGAGGAGTTCGAGGAGATCGCCGAGGCCTACGGGCGGGAGTGGTTCACGCACGCGTACGCGCCCGACCTCACGCTCTACCGGCCGAAGGGCTGCCCGTCGTGCGGCAACACCGGCTACAAGGGCCGCATGGGCGTGCATGAATTGCTCGTCGGCACCGACGAGGTGAAGCGCGCCGTGCAGCGCCGCGCGCCGATCGACGAGCTGCGCAGCCTGGCCCTGCAGCAGGGCATGCGCACGCTGCTGCAGGACGCGATCGACAAGGCGTTCAAGGGAGTCACGGACGTGAAGCAGGCGAGGGCGGTGGCGGTGAAGTGACGGGCCCCCTGAGGTGTGGTGCCCTCGCCCGGCAGAGCCACACGTCATCCTGAGCCGCGCAGGCGGCGAAGGATCTCAATCTACGTGGCTTGAGATCCTTCGCTACGCTCAGGATGACGGGACGAGCGTTGGTCGCGTGCAAGCGTTCTGCTTAATCGCCGCTCTCTTCGCACAGCCCCACGACCCCCTTCGTGAACTCGTCGACGTCGAATGGCTTCGAGATCACGAGCTTCACGACGTCGAGATCGAGCTCGGTCAGCGCCTGCTGCGACACCGCGGAGACGACGGCGACCGGCACGCGCTTGTTCTCGCGTTTGATGAAGTCGATCAGCTCGAAGCCGTTGACCTCGGGGACCATCAGGTCGAGAACGACGACGGAGAAGTCGCCGTCCCGCAGATGATCGATGGCTTCGCGGCCGTCGTGCGCGGTCACGATGTCGATGCCCCGCCGCGTCAGCAGCTTCTCTACGAGCCGCCGGATCGCGGGGTCGTCCTCGACGATGAGCGCGCGGTGATGGGCGTTCGCCATCGACCGGGCTCTACTGCGAACCGTGTGCCGTGTTACACGTTCGTAAACGAGACAACTTTTTTGAGCGCCGTGCGTCTGAGGTGGCAATGAGACGAGAACGGACGACCCGAATTGGATTGTGCGTGCTTCTGTTCGCGACCGTGGCACTGACCGGCTGCCGGTTTGCTGAGCATGGACGGCGCGCTGCCATCGACGCCTTCGCGTCGTTCGTTCTCGGCTCGATTTCTCAGGCTCCCCTGACGCAAGCGGCACCCGCAAAAGCAAGTGGAGGACAGGCACTCATGCCTGTCATGCCTGTCCTCGCCGCGGCGGCCGCTCCAGCCCCCGCCCGTGACAGGCAAGAGTGCCTGTCCTCCACGGCGATCGAGCTTCCCGCGCCGCAGCCGCGCATCGCCTCGATCGACCTCGCCCCCGCGGTCATCGAGATCCGCCGCATCGCCATCTGCCCCGACATCGCCCGCGCCAAGGTCGAGGCCCGCATGGCTCTGGCCGAGGTCCGCGGCATGCGCCAGGACGGCGTCCGCCGCATCGTCGTCGTCCTCCCCGAAATCGCGCCCGACACCCCGCCCGCCCCCGCCACGTTGTAAATTGACGCGCATGCAAAAATTCGCGGTCGCGATCATCGCGTCGATTCTCATCGTGTCGAATCTCACCGCCGCCGAGCTTTCCGCCCAGAACCTCGACAAACGCCGCAAGGCGCTGCAGGACCTGCTGCACGAACAGTGGGAGTACACGATGCGCACGCAGCCGGAGTTCGCGTCGATCCTCGGCGACAAGCGCTACAACGACCGCGCCGGCGACTTCTCCGAGGCCGCCATGCGCAAGGACGCCGAGGAGAACCGGCGCTTCCTCCGGCGCTTCGAGGCCATCGGCACCACCGGCTTCTCCGAGCAGGAGACGCTCGACAAAGTCCTCATGCTCCACATGCTCCGCGAGAACATCGAGAACTTCGAGCTGAAGGAATGGGAGATGCCGGTCACGCAGATCAGCGGCATCCATCTCTTCGCCGCGCAGTTTCCGTCGCTGCTCACGTTCACGAGCGCGAAGGACTACGACGATTACGTGAAGCGCATGCGCGCCTTCCCGAAGCAGATGGACGACACCATCGCGGCGATGCGTAAGGGGATGAAGGACCGCCTGATGCCGCCGAAGTTCCTGCTCGAGAAAGTCGCGGTGCAGGCGGCGGGGATCGCGGCCGAGGAGCCGCAGAACACGCCGTTCGCGCAGCCGCTGGCGAGCATGCCGGCGTCGCTCCCCGAGGCGGAGCGGACGCGCATCCGCGGCGAGTTTCTCGCGGCCATCGGCGACAGCGTGCTCCCCGCGTACCGCAAGTTCGCCGCGTTCGTGAAGGACGACTACGCGCCGCACGGCCGCACCGAGGTCGGGATGTGGGCGCTGCCCGACGGCGCGCACCGCTACGCCGTCCGCGTCCGCCAGAGCACGACGACGAACCTGACGGCGGACGAGATCCACGAGATCGGCGTGCGCGAAGTGGCCCGCATCGAAGGCGAGCTCCTCCAGGTTGCCAAGCGCCTCGGCTACAACGACCTCAAGGCCGTGCAGAAGGCCGCCGACGAGAACCCGAACCTCCGCGCCAAGTCGCGCGAGCAGATCCTCGACCTCTATCGCCACTACATCGATCAGATGTACGCGAAGCTCCCGCAGCTCTTCGGCCGCATGCCGCGCGCGAAGGTCGAAGTCGTCGCCACCGAGGCCTTCCGCGAGAAGGAAGCGCCCGGCGCCGAGTACCAGCCCGGCGCGCCTGACGGCTCGCGCCCCGGCCGCGTGGAGGTGAACACGAGCGAGCCGCAGTCGCGGAAGACGATCACGATGGAGTCGACGGCGTACCACGAGGGCGTGCCTGGGCACCACATGCAGATCGCCATCGCTCAGGAGCTGACCGGGATTCCGGAGTTCCGCAAGAACCTCCTGAACTTCACGGCCTACGTCGAGGGATGGGCGCTCTACTCCGAGCGACTCGGCAAGGAGGTCGGCTTCTATCAGGACCCGTGGAACGACTACGGCCGCCTGCAGGACGAGATGCTGCGCGCGATCCGCTTAGTCGTCGACACCGGGCTGCACGCGAAGAAGTGGACGCGCGCGCAGGTGGTGCAGTATTTCCACGACCACTCCGCGCAGGACGAGATCGAGATCCAAAACGAGACGGACCGCTACATCGTCTGGCCCGGCCAGGCCCTCGGCTACAAGATCGGACAGCTGAAGATCCTCGAGCTGCGCGAGAAGCAGAAGCAGAAGCTCGGCGACAAGTTCGACATCCGCGCGTTCCATGACGAGGTGCTCGGCGCCGGCCCGCTGCCGATGGACGTGCTGGAACAGCGGTTTCAGTAGTTGTTAGGTTCTTAGTTCTTAGTTCTTAGTTCTTAGTTCTTAGGTTGACGGCGTCTCTACCTGACACGTAACACCTAACAACTAAGAACTAAGAACCAAGAACTAACAACCCATTCATGCCCGAGCTCCCCGAGGTCGAAATCTACGCGCGCTACTTCGCGCGTCACGCGCTGCGGCAGCGGATTGCCCGCGTGCGCGTACTCGACGAGCGGATCCTCGGCGCGGTGCGCAAGGACGCCTTTTCGCGCGCGCTGCGCGGCCATGCGTTCACCGCCGTCCGCCGGCACGGCAAGCACCTCTTCGCCGATGCCGGCGGCGTCTGGCTCCATCTGCACTTCGGCATGACCGGCGATCTGTCGTACGACGCCGGCGCGCCGCCGCGCTTCGCCCGCGTGCTCTTCGACTTCGACAACGGCGCGCATCTCGCCTTCGAGGACATGCGCCTCTTCGGCGTCGTCGACACGGTCGCCGATCCCGAGGAGTTCATCCGCATGGCCGCGCTCGGGCCCGATCCGCTGTCGCTCTCCCTCGGCGACTTTCGCGCGATCCTCGCCAGGCGCCGCGGCGCGGTGAAGTCGCTGCTGATGTCGCAGGACGTCATCGCCGGCATCGGCAACCTGTACGCGGACGAGACGCTGTTTCAGGCGTCCGTCGGGCCGCGGCGTCCGGTCGATCGCCTGTCGCCGGCGGAAATCAAGACGATCTTCCGCACCATGTCCAAGATCCTGCGCGAGACGATCGAGCGGAAGGACCGCGGCGACGACTACCCGCCGCGCTACCTGATCCACCACCGCGAGGAGGGGGCGCGCTGCCCCCGCTGCGGCGGCACGATCCGGAAATCGGTGGTCTTCGGCCGCACGACGTACGCCTGCGCCCGGCACCAAATGTGAACGCGCATCCGCGCATGGGATACGAATCGCTGATCAACGCCATCTCGCGCCAGCCGGGGCTCGAGGAGCTCGCCGACGTCCTGCAGAAAGCGGTGCGCGCCGCGTTTCCCGGCGAGGCCGGCCGTGAACTGAAAAACGCGCTTCACGGAACGTGGCTCGGCCACCCGCTGCACCCGGCCATCACCGACGTGCCGCTCGGGGCCTGGACCGCGGCGCTGGTGCTCGACGCGATGGAGGGCCTGAGCGGCCGCCGCGAGTTCCGCGAGAGCGCCGACGCCGCCGTGGCTCTCGGCCTGGTCGGCGCGGTCGGCTCGGCGATCACCGGCCTGACGGATTGGTCGGAGACGGACGACCGCGGCAAGCGCGTCGGCGCGGTGCACGGCCTGCTCAACGTCGCCGCCGCGGCGATGTACGCGACGTCGTACGCGATGCGCAAGTCGAAGTCGTCGCGGCAGAGCGCGGTGGCGCTGTCGATGCTCGGCTACGCGACCGGCATGATCTCGGCGTACCTCGGCGGCCACCTCGTCTTCGGCGAGCAGATCGGCGTCGACCACACGGCGACGGCGGACAACAAGAAGCCGGAGAAGTTCGTGGCGGTGCTGGCGGAGACCGCGCTCGCCGACGAGAAGCCGACGCGCGTCGTCGCCGACGGCGTGGCGATCGTGCTCGTGAAGCGCAACGGCCGCATCTTCGCGCTGACGGAGACCTGCCCCCACCTCGGCGGCCCGCTCTCGGAAGGAAAGCTCGTCGGCGACGCGATCCAGTGTCCCTGGCACATGTCGGAGCTCGCGCTCGAAGACGGCCACGTGGTCAACGGACCGACGACGTTCCCGGCCCGCTGCTTCGACGTCCGCGTGCGCGACGGACAGATCGAGGTGCGGGCGGCGTCGAAGCACGCGGCGCAGTAGGCGTTGCCGCTATACATACGCGCAATATCACGCGTACGAGCACGACGCCGCGGTCCGGACGTGTCGATGGTTTGTGGGCCGCTCGAACGCGACCCGCCGATCGTCAACGAGCAACGATCACCAATCCAACGGTTCTCGTCGAAGTCCTCTCGCCAACGACGGAAGACGTCGATCGCATCAGCAAGGTGCGCGACGATCAACGCATGCCGTCGCTGCAGGAATACGTGCTCGTAGCCAAGGTGAGCCGCGTGTCGAGATATATCGCCGGCAGGGCTCTGAAAACTAGGAATACATCGATATCCGCGAAGGCGTCGTACATCTCGCCACCGGGCCAATGCTCGATTTATCGGCGCTCTACCGCGATCTTCCCGATTGAGGATCCTCCAGAATCGGCGACATCCCGTTCTATTAGACGGACCGCACGAGCCCGCACAAGAATCAAGTCACCGTCAGCGATTGAGGAGTTAGGCGGACCTCACAAAAATCTGGAGGTTTCTTGCGTTCGAATCAGCGCATCAGTCCGAGCCAACCGCAATGTGCTCTAGCGAGACATCATTCAAAGAGCGGCCGGTCAGTCTCTTCCGGCGTGCCGGTACGCCTATCGTCGTCTCTATAATGATCAATCGCAATTGACCAAAATCGGTGGCAGCGTTACACATACTCGCGTCGTACAACATGCTGTCTCCGGACCAGTTGCTTGCAGGATAATGCAAACTGTTTGGCCGGCGCTAACGTTGCTCAGGTGGAGCGTCACTGAGATTATAGCGCCCGCTCCGATGTTTGTGGCGATAAGCTGCGGCGACACAGAACCGCTCGACGGAATTGCAAACAGTTGCTGAATTGTACCGTTAGTCAGATTCTGTACGGAGAACGAGATCGCATAGGCCGCAGGGCCAGGATCGCAACCAACGTTAATGTCGGTTACCTTAAGACACGCGCATCGAACGTCAAAGCAGCGTGTAATAGAGCAACATGTTTGGCCATCGGCGTCCTGTAGGAGAAACGTTAAACAAATAGGCTGCATCGAATTTGCGCCACTCACGGTCACAGTAATTGTGGTGCTCTGGTTGTTGTTGAGCGGTGCGTTAACGATATTTGGTGAAACTGTATACGTTGCGCCTGGCCCTGCACCAATTAGAATATATTGGATTGGATGTCCGGACGTATTCGTCACGTGCGCAGTCACGATGACGGCTCCGCCCTTATCGCAAATGGCTTCGTCGTCCACTGCTGCCTGAATGCATGCATGGGCGTCACAGTCAGATCGAGTGGTAACAAAACCGTTATCGAAATTCAATTGGTTATCCATCGCCACCACAATCGAATATGTTATTGACGCGGTGACGGCGGCAGTCGAGCTAAACGGTGTCCAGTGCGTTGTGTTAAATGTACCGGCTGCTAACGCGACAACCCGGGTCGCTACGAGAGGTCCTGATGTTCCTGTGCCTTGTCTTAGCGTGACACGCGCGTTTCCGCCTTGATTGGCGCGGGTTGAGAATGAACCTCCAAATTCTACGGTTCCCGAGCATTCCGGCGTGAAGGTCTGATAGAAAACGCCATCGCTTTGATCGATGTCCAGGTAGTGCTGCGGTATTCCTGCGCCCGGCGCCGAGGCATCAGATTCAGGCGCACCTGGTCCGTAACTAAAGCCGCCAGGTCCGTCGACCTTGATAACATTCGACTGTGCCGTCCCCGTCATCACCCAGGGCGCTATCGACCATCCGGGGTTATTTCCAAGAGAGGACGGCGGGTTAGATTCGAAGCCGCCGTTCACGAGCATATTTTGAGCCCGGGCATTAACACAGATCAGTGCTATAACTAAAAGCGATGTGCTTTTCAGCATCGTTTGTCCTTCTGCCGCCGTTTTATGCGTGAGAAACGAGACGAACCTGGTTAATAGTGACAGCGGAATGCAAATCGTTTCAGGCAGTAACGCAATTGTTCGCGAGGTGGTGGGATAATGGGATGCGGTCACAGGCCGCCTAACGACCCTCACAAGCTGACAAAAACCGCCCGTCCGCTGGCCCGGCGGCGAGCCGCCTCGGGCGGCTCGAATTGCTCGCACGCGTCACGTCGGCTGCAGTTCGCTCCTGCCGCGTCGCGTTGGTCGCGGCAGCCGCCGCGCCGCTTCCCGGGCGGCGCACGTGAGGCGGCTTTTGCAGCTTAGAGTGAGCACGTTAGCCGGGTCGCGGGGGTCTGCGCCTAATCACGAGACAAATGGGCACGGTCGCCGCGAATGGCAGGGCGCGCCATAGGCGACAATATCGCACGAACGGGCGCGGCCAGCCAACGCGGCGCTGCGCCACAGCGCAGCTTCCTTACGTACGCTTCTTCGGAAAAACCGTAACGCCTGTAACGCCCGCGAAGCCTGAATCTGTCGTGAGCAATTCGGCGCCGTTGACTCGAGCAAACGCGAGCATCATCGCGTCAGCCATTGCGAGTCCATGCAAGAGACTCAAATCAGCGGCTGTCAGCGCGACCGCTTCCGTCAGGTCGGCAACGACCGTCTTCTTCATCGTAGCCACTGCGGCAAGCGCTTCATCCTCGGATCTCTCGCGCTTGATCCATTTGTATACTTCATAAATCGCGACAGTCGGCGCTACCACCTCTTCCGGCCGCGTCAAACGTTTTGCGAACTCGCTGGCGTACGGCCCGTCAGCGAAGAATTCGATCCAGCCAGACGAATCCAGGACAATCAAATACGGTCCTTTTTCTCCCGAAAGCCTGTCGTCCGAATGCCGCGCACGAATCCACGCATGGACGAAATCGGTCTATCCGGCACCAGAGTGATAATTTCGCCTCTCGCAATCACCTGAAACTTTTGTCCTACGCGCACGCCGGCGCTATTTCTGACATCTTTCGGAATCACAACTTGATATTTCGAGGACACCTTGGTTTGGCTCATCTAACCGTCTCACTTTACTTGTGCCGCGGGCAATAACGCGCGTGCATCGATCGATCGGTACGATCGTAAAACGTATCATCGCCGCGGTCAATCCGGCCACCGCGACGATCGCGGGGTGTACCGCCGCTTCGCCGCTGGCGCAACGACCACGAGCTAACGGCGAGCGTATCATTCGGCGCATGCCGGGCTAGCTCAAGGTGCTGCTCGCCGTCGTCGGGATCTTCGTCCTTACGATCGTCGTTCTCGGCGGCGTCGCGTATAAATCGTTCCGCGCGCACGAGCCGGAGCTGCGCGCCTCCGCCGCGCCGTTCGGCGTAACCAAGGACGCTCGAGATCCTGATCTTGACCTCGTTTATCGACCTTCCTAAAATGGTGACTCCCGAAAAGGTGCGGACAGTCTTGGAAGGCTGATATCTCTATGAACCCTCGACTCGTCGCCGTCCGTGCGAGAGTGGCGCTCGGCGCCCTGCTCTTACTGGTGGTCGCCTCTCCCGCTGCGGCGAGCATCGTGTTCGACAGCCAGGCCAGCGCCTCTACCGGAGCGGGCACCTCGACCACCTCGAGCTGGTCGCACACCGTCGGAAGCGGGAGCAACCGCGTCCTGGTGGTTGGAATCTCTGACCGCACCAACTCGATGGCGACCTCCGTCACCTATGGCGCGCAGGCCCTCACGCGCCGGGTCACGACGAGCACGTTCAGCGGCGCCGTCGAGCTATGGACCTTGACCGCGCCGGCCAGCGGCACCGCGACGATCACGGTTACGAATTCGAGCTCCACGCAGATGGTGGCAGGGTCGGTCTCCTTCTCCGGCGTTGACCAGACGACGACTGTGCGCAACTGTCCCGGTACGGGCTGTACCGCCGCCGCTCCTCTCGCCGGTGATGTCCCTCCGGCAACGATCTCCACGACCGTCGCCAGTGCCTCTGGCGACATGGTCGTCGACGCGATCCAAGCCCAAGACTTCGGGCAAGCGATGTCGGCAACGCCTGGTCCCGGTCAGATACAGAGCTGGAATTCGAGCGGCACCGCCCCCAACGCCTTCTTGGGCGGCGGGAGTTTCAAATCCGCTGCTGGCGCAACGACCACGATGAGTTGGGACGTATCGAGCGGCGGCGGCGGTGTCTTCGCCGACCAGGTTGCCCTTTCGCTGATTCCGTTCGTGGCCCCAGGCGCGATCCCGACGATCTCTTCGCTCGGGCTTCTCCTGCTCGCGATGATCATGACGATGATCGGCGTCATCCGGCTGCGAGGCCAAGGCTAACGGCGAGCGTATCATCGGCGCATGCCCGGCTGGCTCAAGGTGCTGCTCGCGATCGTCGGATTCTTCGTCCTCGCGATCGTCGTCCTCGGCGTCGTCGCGTACAAATCGTTCCGCGCGCACGAGCCGGAGCTGCGCGCCTCCGCCGCGAAGATGCGCGACGAGGGGAAGGCCTTCGGCGCCGGGAAGGGGCCGGCCGACTGTGTCGCCGAGGCGCTGCGGCGCTCCGATCACAGCTTCACCGGCCAGATCGGCACGCGGATCTTCGTCAACGCCTGCCTCGAGGCCGCGACGCCGTCGCCGGCGTTTTGCGCCGAGGTGCCGAGCGGCATCCTGCAGACGGCGAAGTGGGCGAATGCCGAATGCGTGAAGCGCGGCCTCGCCGGCGATCAGGTCTGCGTGCAGGTGTACACCGCGGTCGGCGACTATTGCCATCCGTCACATTGACGTCATGCTGGAGGCCGCCGGCGATCTTTTTCTCACCGTGAGATTTTCTTTGTCAACCTCGAGATTTTTTTTCTCAACTCGAAGAGATTTTCGTCGTCGTCGGCAAAAAATTCTTCAACTTGCGATTTTTTTTCGCAACGTCGAGAAAAATTTCTCAACTTGAAGAGATTTTTGTCGTCGTCGGGAAAAATTTCTTCGGCTTACGAATTATTTTTTCAACTTGAAGATTTTTTCCTCATCGTCGAGAAAATTTTCTTCAAGTTACAAATTTTTTTGTCGACCCTGCGATTTGCGTCGTGGCGTTCACGACGGCGGACCTTCCGCCGCCGACAATCCCGCCAGCGATGCCGCGCGGTTCGGCGTCCGCGTCAATTCGATGCGGAACTGCTCCGCCGCCTCCTTCTTCTTTCCGGCGCGGAGGAGCAGCTCGCCGTAGAGCTCGTGCGCCGGCTTGAACGTATCGGGCGGCCCGGACGGCACGCCGAGCGTCTCCTCCGTCTGCGCCGCCTCGGCCGCGAGACGCAGCGCGCCGGCGGCATCGCCGCGCGCCATCGCCATCGACGCGCGCAGCTCCTGCAGCATCGTCTCCGCCGTGCGCGCCTCGAGCGCGCCGCTCTCTCCGGCCGCGGCCTGCAGCTCCTTCGCCGCGCGCGCCGCCTCGGCCGCGTCGTTCGCGGCGATGGCGCGGAGGCCGCGCGCGAAGATCGCCGCCGGCTCGTGCGCGCCGGCGAAGTCGAACGCGCCCCAGTCGCCGCTCTCGATCGCGTAGCGCGCCTGCATCGATTCGCGCGTGTGCCGCTCGCGCATCCCCTCGCCCTCTTTCGGCGGCACTTCGTCGAGCAGCCGCCGCGCCTCGGCGGGCCGCCGCTGTTGCAGATACACGTATTGCAGCCAGGCCAGGCTGTGCAGGTCGCGCTTGTCGCCCGGTGCGTGCTCGCGCGCCACCCACTCCTTCGACAGCGCGTACGCCGCCTCGTTCGCCTTCGCCGCCTCGGGCCACATCCCGAGCTGCACGAAGATGTGCGACGGCATGTGCAGCGCGTGCGGCGCCGCCGACGCCACGGAGGCGTAGCGCTGCGCGGCGCGGAGGCCGAGCGGCGCGTGCAGGGGATCGTCGTACGCGTGGATGAGGTAGTGCAATGCGCCGGGGTGATCGGGATGCGCGGCGACGACCGGCTCGAGCAGCGCCGCGGCGCGGATGCGTTTGCGCGCGTCGCTCTCGCCGCGCTCCACCGTGCCGAGGACCGCGAGGGCGTGGAACACCTGCGCCTCCACGTCGTTCGGATACGCCGCGGCGAGCTGCGCCATCGCCTTCTCGTACGCCGCGTTGCGCGCGGCGGCGTTCCCTTGCTCGCTGTAGAACGCCGTCACCGCGCCGATCCACATCTTTTCGCGCGCATCCGACGGCTGGCGCGGCATCTTCTTCAGCGCCGCGCGCCCGCGGTCGACGTCGACCTCGTACCAGATCGGATGGTTGTACGTCATCGCCTCGCCCCAGTAGGCGAGGGCGAAGTTCGGATCGATTCCCTCGGCCTCCTCGAACGCGCGCGCCGCCTGCGGGTAGGCGAAGTTGTGCAGCAGGAGGACGCCGCGAAGGAACGCCTCCTGCGCCTCGGCCTTGCCGCTGTTCGGGAAAACGATCGCGCCGAGGTGCTCGTCGGCGGCGAGCGGCATGGCCACGGCGAGGAGGAGGGCTGCCCATTTCATGTCATCAATCCTTCCGCGGCGAGCAATTCGCGGCCGCGCGCGTGGTAGGTTCTTAGGTTCTTAGTTGTTAGTTCTTAGGTTTGTCGTTCGCAAGACTTAACACGTAACACCTAAGGAAGCTCTGCACAAGTCGCGGTTGTCGTCATGCTGAGCCGGCAGCGCGCGGCGAAGCATCTCAATCTGCGCATTCGGAGATCCTTCGCCGCGCGCTGCCGGCTCAGCATGACGGACTTGTGCAGAACTAAGAACCAACAACTAACAACCAAGAACTAAGAACCTCCCAACGCCCTGTGCTACCCTTCCGCGACTGATGGCGATCTTCCGGACGATCATCGTCTTCTCGCTCCTGCTCGTCCTGAAATACCTCTCGAAGGTCTTCTATACCCACGATTTCGCCTTCATCGGGCCGACGCCGCCCGATCCGTGGAAAGGCCTCCGCCTCGTCGCCTTCCTCAACCACACCTCGCTCTTCGAGCCGGTGTTCCTCGGCGGCGTGCCGAACCGCTTCCTCTGGCGCATCGCCGCGCATGGCGTCGTCCCGGCCGCCGACAAGACCACCGGCCGGCCGCTCGTCGGCCTCATCTTCAAATTCGTCGCTCACCACGTCATCGCCATCACGCGCGAGCGCGACCACACCTGGTTCCAGGTCCTGAACAAAATCGATCCGCGCTCCATGGTCATCATCGCCCCCGAGGGGCGGATGAAGCGAGAGAACGGGCTCGACCTGCACGGGAATCCGATGAGCGTCCGCGGCGGCATCGCCGACATCCTCCTGGCCGTTCGCGAAGGGCGGATGCTCCTCGCCTACAGCGGCGGGCTGCACCACGTGCAGATTCCGGGCAAGGTGCCGCGGATCTTCAAGACCGTGCGGATGCGCATCGAGAACCTCCAGATCGCCGACTACATCGAAGAGATGATGGCGCAGGGCGGCTCCGAGCAGTTCAAGCGCAACGTCATGCGCGACCTCGACCGCCGCCGCGACGCGTACGCGCCGGAGGAGGCGCGCTTCATCTCGAAGGTCGCGTGAGCAGCGCGCGGAAGCGCTCCACCGGCATCGGCTTCGAATAGAGAAATCCCTGGATGAAGTCGCACTCGGCCTCGCGCAGCACCGCGAGCTGATCGTCGTGCTCGACGCCCTCGGCGATCACGCGCACGCCGAGGGCGTGGGCGAGCGCGATGAGCTGCCGCACCAGCGTGCGGGCGCGCTCGTCGGCGCCAAGCGGTTTGACGAAGTCGGCGGGCAGCTTGAAGCCGTCGACCGGGAAGTGCAGCAGGTGCGAGAGCGACGAGTGGACCGTGCCGAAGTCGTCGAGCCAGATCTCCGCGCCGGTCGACTTCACCTGCTCGAGCACGTGCGCGGCCGGGCGCAGCTTGGCGATGAAGCTCGTCTCCGTGATCTCCACGTTGACGTCGGCGAGGTCGATGCCGGTCGCCTTCGCCAGTCCGCGCAGGCGCGTGGAGAGCCCGCGCTCGGCGACCTCGCGCCCGGAGACGTTGACGTGGAGGCGGACGCCGGGATCGCCGTCGCTCTGCCACGCCGCGGCGTCGCGGAACGCGCGGCGGATCATCCAGGAGTCGAGGCGATAGAGGTCGGGCCCCTGCTCGGCGGCCGCGGTGAGGCGCGCGGCGTTGCGGATCTCGCCGCTCCGCCGCCGCGCCCGCAGCAGCGCCTCGGCGGCGACGACGCGCCGCGACTTCAGCTCGTGGATCGGCTGGTAAAACACGACGAGCTGCTTCTGATCGAGCGCGCGTTTGACCGCCGCGCGCGGCGCCGCTTTCGTTGCCATGACAACTTCCCTCTGCGAATTGCGTACTCACGCCGCATGCAGCAGGCGTTCAGCTTCGTCTCCGATCACTACCTGGCCATCTTCGTCATCGCCATCGTTGCCGGCGTGGCGATCGTGGCGAAGATCGGCCGTCCGCGCCGGTGGTTCCTCTGGATCGCCGACGCGGCCGTGGTCATCGTCCTCGCCGTGGCGTCGCTGACGTTCTGGTTCTTCACCACCGTGACGCACGTGCTCGAGCACCGCACGAACACGCTCACGTACGCGTCGCTCGGCGCGCCCGACGTGCACCGCGTCGCCGACCTGCGCGGCAACGTCGTGGTCCTCAATTACTGGGCGACGTGGTGCCCGCCGTGCCGGAAGGAGATGCCGGACCTCAGCCGCCTCGCGGACGCATATCGCGGCCACGGCGTGATTGTCTTGACGGTGTCGGACGAGACGCCGGAGATCCTGCAGAAGTTCCTGGCGAAGTATCCGCAGTCGACGACGACGGCACGCTTCACCTCGGATGCGCCGGCGACGCCGATCCAGCGGATGGCCTACGGCGGCCGGCCGACGACGCTCGTCCTCGGCCGCGACGGCCGCATGCGCCGGATGCTCATCGGCGGGCGGACGTACGCAGAGCTGGACGCGGCGGTGCGCGGGGCGTTGTAGCCGAGGTGACGGGGAACAGGCGACGGGTGACAGGTCGCGAGAAGGCCGCCTGTCACCCGTTCCCTGTTCCCTGTCGTCGTATTTTGAGATGCTTCGCTTCGCTCAGCATGACGGGAGTCGAGCGTTTTCCCATCGAATCGCGGATCGCCCGGCGCCAGAAGCGCCTGCAGATCGTGCAGCACGTCTTTGCCGCGATCGCGATGGCGATGGCGGGGTGGCAGCACCTGCAGCGCGCGCACGACCTCGTGCTGCCGTCGCTGGAGATCGCCAGCGCGGCGCTGCTCCTCGGCGCGGCGGCGCGCGAGCGGCTGCGGCGCGGGCACGATGCCGTCGGCTGGCTCGAAATCGCCGGCGGCTTCATGACGCTCATCGAAGCCATCGCCAAGACGCGCGAGCCGCACCACCTCTCCTTCCTCATCCTCGGCTTCATCCAGCCGGCCGTCCTCTTCGCCTTCGGCATCTTCGACGTGCAGATCGCGGCCATGCGCTACCTCGAGGCGAACGACACGCATTTCATCGTGCGCCTGCGGCTCCTCTTCCGCCGCAGCCTGCGCTGGAGTCAGGCGCGGGCGTTCCGCTTCCGCGGCAACCGCCTGGAGGTCGAAACCGAGCGGCACGTGCGCGGCTTCTCGCTGCGCAACATCGTCAACGTCGAGCCGGCGAAGGCGTGGATGCGCGAGCAGTTCCGGAGGCGCGGGATCGCCGAGCTACCGGCGGAAGAGCTGCCAGGCCGCGATCGCTAAACCGATCGCCAGCGCGGCGAGGATCAGCTTGTTGTCGAGGATCATCGCGGCGATCGTCGGCCCCTGCTGCTTCTTCGCGCGGATCATCTCCATCTGCTGGTGGCGGTCCGCCGCGCTGCGGACGGCGCGCTCGACGTCGGTTTTGAACGTGTTCAAATCTCGCGGTCCCTCGGCCGGCACGGCCATGCCGCGCTGTGCGTCGATGTGCACCGCGTCGGTGGCGACGGGGGCGATGACCTTCTCCCCGCGGTCGTTCGTCCGGACGTCGTACGCGCCCTGATCGAAGTAGAGCACCGTCGGCCCGACCTTGGAGTTCCGAATGAACAGGACGTTCTCGCTCCCCTCGGCGAACGACGGCACGCCGACGCTGCTCTGGTGCAGGCCGCCCACTGTGCCGCCCGGTACCACGACCGTCACTTCCTGCGCCGGCGCCCCTTTGAACGTGTTCAAAACCTTGAACGTCGAGTAGGTGAGGATCCAGCGGCCGCTCGGATCCCAGCGCGACTCGTTCTTCACGCAGCGCCCCATGACGATGCTGGCGGCGTTGTCGACCTTCTCTTCGAAGGGCGCCGCCGTCTCGATCGAGGCGAAGGCGTTGACGCTGCCGAGCGCGGCGGTGAGGGCGAGGGCCAGGAGGCGGTTATTTGGAGTCATTCGGAGACATTTGAAAGCAATCGCGCTGCCATGAAATTGCGCACCACTTCCAGCGACTCCGGCGTGACGTGGTGCCCCATCGCGAACTCGTGATACTCGGGCTCGATGCCGTGCTGCTCGAGAAGCCGCCGGGCCCGCCGCGCCGCCAGCACCGGGATCATGTCGTCGCCGGTGCCGTGGACGATCAGCACCGGGACGTCCTTCTTCGCCGCGAAGTCGGGCGCGTCGGCCTCGGCGATGGCGCCGCTCATGACGACGATGCCGGCGAGCGGCTGCCGCGTCCGGTAGCCGGCGTCAATGGCCATCAGTCCGCCCTGCGAGAAGCCGCTGACGATGAGCTTGCCGGGCGGCGTCGGATAGCGCGCCACGAGCTCGTCGAGGAGCTCGAGGACGAGCGCGCGCGACTCCTGCAACGACTGCCCGCGCGGCGGCCAGCCGTCGAACCAGGTGTAGCCGAAGGTCATGCCCGGATAGGCCTCGAACGGCTTCGGCGCATTCGGAAAGACGAAGCGCGCGCCGCCGGGCGGGTCGAGCGCCGGCGCGACGTCGGCGAGGTCGTTCGCGTCGGCGCCGCGGCCGTGCATGACCAGGACGAGCGGCAGCGGCTCGTCGTCGGGACGCTGCGAAGGGACGCGCAGAACGTAGTCGAGCATCGCGCTCAATGGTACGCGGTGCGCCGGCGGTCGGAGACGATGGCGCGGAAGACGACCGCGGTCTCGCTGCCGATGCCGACGTTGTAGGCGACGCCGCCCGCGCTGATCTCGACGGGCGAAACGCCGAGCGCTGCCTCAGCGCCGGGCGAGCCGTGATCGATCACGACGAGGCGCCCGACGTCGGGAGCGCCGAGCACGGCGAGGACGGCGTTGCCGAACGGCGCCACGCGCACGGCGTGGACGTTCACGTCGCCGATGCGATGGCCGTCGCGGTCGAGGCGCACCGCGGTCGTTCCCACGACGAAGTACTCGCCGCCGGCGAACGCCGCGCCGTTCAATTCATGCTGCGACGAGACCGGCAGATCGGCGGCGAGGATGCCGCCGGTCGCGTCGAGCAGCCTCGCGTGCGTGCCGCACGGCTGGAAGTTGCAGAGCGGCGAGCCGGCGCCGAAGTCGGTGGCCCAGGCGACGAGGAAGCGGTCGCCATCCGAGGCGATGGCGACGTCGAACTGGGCGTGATCGAGCGAGGCGATCGTCTGCGGCGCCGAGGGGGCGCCGTTCGCGTCGACGTGAACGGCGTCGACGCTGCCGTTGAAATCCGAGACCGCGATCATCCAGCCGTCGCCGCCCGCCGCCACGCTCGGAATTCCGGAGAGCGGCGGCAGCGGCACCGGCTGCAGCGCATCGCCGGGATGAACGATGGCGGCCTGCACCTGATAGCCGGTCGTTTCCCAGACGAGCAGCACGTCGTTGCCGCGCGGCGCCATCGCGGAGCGCCACGCGTCGCCGGCCGTGAATGCGTCGCCGAGGGGCGTGCCGTCGGGGCGGAAGCGCCGCAACCTCAGAGGCGCGGCGCCCGTTTCGTGCGGATATTCGACATAGGCGACGAGTAGCGCGCCCGGCACCGACGCGATGCTCGAGACCGATTGCGGGTCGAGGCCGCGGGAGGCGAGGATGCGCGGCCCGACATGGCCGTCCATGTCGACCTCCGCCGCCTCGGGATCGCCGCTGAAGATCATGCCGGGGGCGTGGCTCCAGGCGACGAGGAAGCCGCTGCCGCGCGGCGCGACGAGCGGGCGGAGGTCGGCCCACGGCGTGCCGTCGACGACGAACGGCGCGGCGCCGAGCGGGCGGAGCGCATCGTCAAAGCGAAGGGCATGGAGCCGCGTCCGGTCGATGAATCCCGGAATGTCGCCGAGTCCGATGTAGAAGTCGGCGTATGTGAAGGCGACGAGATGCCGTCCCGCGTTGTGCGCGACGGCGATGCCGGAGGCGAACGCCGGCAGTTGCGCGAGCGCGGCCGCGGTGCCGAGGTCGCCGGCCAGTCCGACGGGCAACGCTTCGAGAGCGCTCGTCTGGCTGGCAACGTCGAAGTCGGCCCAGACGAGCACGTAGCGGCTGCCGTCGAAATCGGCGACGGCCTGCGGCGGCAGCGCCGGCAGAGGAGTCGTGAACGTCACCACGCCGCGGTCGTCGATGCGCGTCAGCGCCGCGGCGTTCGTCCGGACGAGAAATCCGTCCGAATCGGCGGCGAGGACGTTGCCGCTGACCGGCATGACGACGAGCACTTTCGCGTCGAGGCCGAGGAGCAGGAGCTGCGAGTCCGTCGCCGCGAGGCACGCGTTGGCGTTGCACTGCATCGAGTAGACGTCGGGGCGCGGCGAGGAAATGATCGTTTCGCGGCTGGGCGCGTCGATCGGCGCGACGTGCGCATGGCGGTCGGCGTCCAGCCAGGCGATCAGCGGCGGCGCGGCGACGGGAGCGGTGAAGTTGGCGGAGACGTTCGTGGCCAGCGTCGTCGCCGCGGCCGGATCGCCGATCGGCACGGCCCGCAGCGTTCCATCTTTTCGGAGAAACGTGATGAGTCGGTCGCCGTCGATGGCCAGCGCGGCCTCGTCGGCCTGCGTCGCGCCGGTGCGGAGATCGGCCGCGCGATGCTCCGGGGCGAGCGTGAGCGCGGCGGCGAGGAGGAGCGGGATCATGGCGTTAGTGCCGTGTATCAGGGAAATCGGGCGCGACGCAGGCGATGCGGGACATCGCTGAGGAGCGGCAACGAAGCAGATGCCGCCTCGCCGCCGTCAACCGAAGGCTGCGGCGCGCCCGATTTCCCTGATACACGGCACAAGTACGCATCGCGGTCCCGGCGCGTTGGGTTGTGTAGAATGAGTCCTTACCCCGACGAGGTGACCCCGTGCACATCAACGATCTCCTGAAAATTGCCGCCGAGCGCCGCGCGTCCGATCTCCACGTCAAAGTCGGCTCGCACCCGGTGATCCGCGTCGACGGCGAGCTCGTGCCGCTCGTCGAACTCAAGCGGCTCATGCAGGAGGACACGATCGCCATGGCCTTCTCGATCATGTCCTCGCGCCAGAAGGAGAAGTTCAAGAACAACTACGAGATCGACATCGCCTACTCGGTCCCCGGCCTCGGCCGCTTCCGCTGCAACATCTTCCAGCAGCGCGGCACCGTGGGCATGGTCCTGCGCGTCATCCCGGTCAAGATCCTCTCCATCCGCGAGCTGATGCTGCCGATCGTCCTGGAGAAGATCGCCGACGAGCGCCGCGGCCTGATCCTCTGCACCGGCACGACCGGCTCCGGCAAGTCGACCACGCTCGCCGCGATGATCGACTACATCAACGCCCACCGCACCGAGCACATCATGACGGTCGAGGACCCCATCGAGTTCCTCCACCGCGACAAGAAGTCGATCGTCAACCAGCGTGAGATCGAGGTCGACACGAAGTCGTTCTCGCAGGCGCTGCGCAGTGCCCTGCGCCAGGACCCCGACGTCATCCTCGTCGGCGAGATGCGCGACTACGAGACGATCGAGACGGCGCTAACCGCCGCGGAGACCGGGCACCTCGTGCTCTCCACGCTGCACACGATGGACGCGACGGAGACGATCAACCGCATCATCTCCGTCTTCCCGCCGCACCAGCAGAAGCAGATCCGCCTGCAGCTCGCCGCGGTTTTGAAAGCGGTCGTCTCCCTCCGCCTCCTCCCGCGTGCCGACGGCCTCGGCCGCGTCCCCGCCGTCGAAGTCCTGATCTCGACCGCCTACATCCGCGACTGCATCGAGAACAAGGAAAAGACGAAGCTGATCAAGGACGCCATCTCGCAGGGAACGTCGCAGTACGGGATGCAGACGTTCGATCAGTCGCTCTACATGCTCTACAAGAACGGCCTGATCACGCTCGACGAGGCGCTGCGCCGCGCCTCGAACCCCGACGAGTTCCGCCTCAAGCTGCAGGGCATCCAGTCGACCGCGGACATGTCCCGCGAAGAGATGGAGTCGAAGCTCTCCGTGGCCAGCGACAGCGATCCGTTCTCCGACGACTCGCCGTTCGACTTCGGGAACTCGTTGTAACAAAGGGGAAGTCAAACCAATACTTTCGCGTTTATCCGGCGTCCAACCCGGAAGAACATGCGTGCCCCGATCGCTGCCGTCATTGCTCTCCTCGCCGGCGGATGCTTTTTCGGCTACCGCGACCCCGCGGCGCCGCAGGCACCGCGCGTCCATCGGGGGACGTTCGTCAACGACATGGTCCTGACCGGCGAGCTCAACGCCGCCGACGGCTCGATGATCGCCATGCCGCGGCTGCCGACGTGGCAGACGTCGATCAAGTGGCTGGCCACGGAGGGCGCCGAGGTCAAGCAGGGCGAGCGCGTCGTCGAGCTCGACAACGGGCCGATCGCCAGCAACCTCGACGCGAAGCGGCAGGCCGTCGTCCAGGCCGAGCAGCAGCTCGCGCAGAAGCAGGCCGAATGGGCCGCCGACCTCGCGCAGAAAGAGCTCGACGCCGACCGCAAGAAGGTCGACTACGACAAGGCGAAGCTCGACGCCGCCGTGCCGAAGGAAGTGGTCTCCTTGCGCGACTACGAGGACCGGCAGACGAAGTACAAGCGCGCCGACGTCGAGTACCAGAAGGCCCGTGACATCTTCAAATCGCAGCGCGAGCAGGTGCGCGCCGACGCCGCCAACCTCCAGGTCACGCTCGAGCGCGCCCGCCGCGAGCTCAAGGAAGCGGAGGACGCCATCGACTCGCTGACGCTGCGCTCGCCGCGGGCGGGGCTCGTCGTCATCCGCGACCATCCGTGGGAGGGGCGGAAGATGCAGGTCGGCGACGGCGTCTTCGTCGGCATGGCCATCGCCATGATCCCCGAGCCGTCGTCGCTGCGGATCGAAGCGGCGCTGCCGGACGTCGACGACGGCCGCGTGCGCGTCGGCATGCCGGTGCGCATCGTCCTCGACGCCTATCCGAACACGACCTACACCGGCCGCGTCAGCGAGATCTCGGCCGTGGCGCAGGAGAGCGCGCGGGCCTCGATGCGCCGCGCGTTCCGCGTGCTCGTGAAGCTCGACAAGATCGAGCCCGCGCGCATGCGTCCCGGCCTCTCGGCGCGCGTGCTGATCCGCCGCGAGGAGCGCGCGAACGCGCTGCTGATCCCGCGGGGCGCCGTCATCCTGAGCGAAGCGAAGGATCTCCCGCCGAACCGCAGGGGATCCTTCGCCGTCTCCGCGGCTCAGGATGACACGCGTGCGCGCGTACGCCTCGCCGGCGGCAAGCTCGTCGACGTCAAGCTCGGCCCCTGCAACGCGCAGGAGTGCGTCGTCCTCGACGGCCTGCGCGAGGGGGATCCCGTCCATGGCTAAGCGCACGCTGATTCCCTTCGCCATCGCTGTGCTCTTCATCGGCGGCGGCTGGACGCTGCGCAACCAGCTCGCCGCGGACCGGCAGGGCGAGTGGGTGAAAGTCGCGCGCGGCGACCTCGCCACCGGCGTCGAAGTCAGCGGCACGCTGGCCTCGGCGGAGGCGGGAGGGTTCGGGCCGCCGCAGCTCAACGACGTGTGGGACTTCAAGATCTCGATGCTCGCGCCCGAGGGCACCGAGGTAAAGGCCGGCGACCCCATTCTCGGCTTCGACATCACCGAGCTGCAGAAGCGCCTCGACGAGAACACCGCCGAGAGCGAGCAGGCGCGCAAGGAGATCGAGAAGCGGCGCGCCGACCTCCGCCTGCGCCGCGAGGACGAGCGGATGAACCTCGCCGAGGCCGAGGCCAAGCTGCGCAAGACCGCGCTCAAGCTCGAGACGCCGCCCGACATCATCGGCGTCAAGGAGCGCAAACAGGTCGAGCTCGACTACGCGCTGTCGAAGCGTGAGGTCACACAGATCGGCGCGCGCATCGGCGACCTCGAGCGCGCCGCCGCCGCGGAGATCGCCCTCCTGGAGAGCAAGCAGCAGCGCGCCGCCGCCATCGTCGCCGAGACGAAGGATGCGATCTTCAAGATGACCGTGCGCGCGCCGCGCGCCGGCACCGTCGTCTACACGCAGAACTGGCGCGGCGACAAGAAGAAGGTCGGCGACACCTGCTGGCGCATGGAGCGGGTGATGGAGATCCCCGACCTGACGCGGATGGTGGCCAAGGGCGACGTCGACGAGATCGACGCCGGCAAGGTCGCGGTCGGCCAGCGCGTGGCGCTGCGCCTCGACGCGCATCCCGACGACGAGCTGCACGGCACGATCGTCAACGCCGCGAAGACCGTCCAGCAGCAGCAGAACACGCGCGACCCGTTCAAGATCCTGCGCGTGGAGATCCAGCTCGACAAGAGCGACCCGGCGAAGATGCGGCCGGGGATGCGCTTCCAGGGAACGATCGAGCTGGCGCGCGCGAAGAACGCGATCCTCGTCCCGCGCGACGCCGTGTTCGTCTCGCCGAAGGGGGCGACCGCGGTGCGCCGCGGCGTCTTCGGCGCGGAGACGGTGGCGCTGAAGGTCGGCAAGCAGAACGACAAGGTCGTGGAAGTGCTGGAAGGGTTGCACGACGGCGACCGCGTGCTGATCGCGAAGAAGAGCGACGACAAGGAGAAGTCGTGATCCGTCATGCTGAGCCGCAACGACGGCGAAGCATCTCCAGCTGCGTACCCGGAGATGCTTCGGCGTCTGCGCGCCTCAGCATGACGTTGGCGTTCCTCTTCATCGCCGCCGCCTGCCACCGCGCTGCCGACATCCCCGTCTACAACGTCGTCCCCTCCCACTTCGCGCGGCGCGTCACGGCCGAGGGGAACCTCAAGGCGAAGAACGCCACCACCGTCAACGCGCCGCAGGAGGCCGACGGGCCGCTGAAGGTCTCGTGGATCGCCAACGACGGCACGATGCTGAAGAAGGGCGACCTCGTCGCGCAGTTCGATCCGACCGACTTCGAGGCGCTCCTGCGCACCGGCAGCGAAGACCTCGCCACCGCCGGCAACAAGCGGGAGAAGACCGACGTCGACTCCAGCACGACGCGCACGAACCTGCAGCGCGACGCGAAGCAGGCCGACACGGAGCTGATGGCGGCGCGGATGTTCCGCTTCGACGACGCCGAGGTGTTCTCGCGCTACCAGCGCATCGAGTCGCAGGTCGACGAGCAACTGGCCTCCGAAAAGAAAACGCACGCCACCAACGTCCTCGGCGTGCGCGAGAACCTCTCCGCCGCCGACCGCGCCTTGATCGACATCGAGAAAAAGAAAGCCGACCTCAAAGTGCGCAACGCCACGAACGGCCTGCGCTCGCTCGAAGTGCGCTCGCCGTACGACGGCATCCTCGTCCTCCAGCGCGACTGGCGCGGCGACGTGACGCGCGTCGGCTCGACGCTGTGGCGCGGCCAGCCGATCGGCGAAGTCCCCGACCTGCGCGAGATGAAGGCCGAGGTCTTCGTCCTCGAGGCCGACGCCGCCGGCATCGCCGTCGGGCAGAAGGCCACCGTCACGCTCGACTCGCAGCCGGGCGTCGCCTACGGCGGCAAGGTCTCGCAGATCGACAAGCTGGCCCGGCCGCGCTTCCGCGGCGTGCCGGTGCAGTACTTCGGCGTCACCGTGATGCTCGACAAGTCCGATCCGCGGGTCATGAAGCCGGGCGCGCGCGCCCGGGCCGTGCTGCAGGTCGAGGACATCGCCAACGCCTTCTCGATCCCGCGCCAGGCGCTGTTCGAGAAGAACGGGCAGAAGATCGTGTATCGCCGCCGTGTCATCCCGAGCGGAGCGAGGGATCCCCTGCGCGGGGGATTCCTCGCCGTCTTCGCGGCTCGGAATGACACCTTCGAGCCGGCCGTGGTGACGATCGCGACGTCGACGCCGGGCCGCGTCGTGGTGACGAAGGGGATTTCGAAAGGCGACGAGCTCGCCCTGGTGAACGTCAAAGATGATGACCACTGAGATCTTCGCCACCGCCCTCGGCAACCTGGCCGCGCGCAAGCTGCGCACGGCGCTGACGATGCTGGGCATGGTCTTCGGCGTCGGCGCCGTGATCGCCATGCTGTCGATCGGCGCGGGCGGCGAGCAGAAGGCGCTCGAAGCGATCGGCCGCCTCGGCCTGCAGAACGTCCTCGTCAAGGCGAAGGAAGTGAAGCCGGAGGACCGGCAGGAGCTGCGCAAGAAGTCGCTCGGCGTCTCGCTGCGCGACGGCGAGGCCATCGCCGAGGCCGTGCCGAACATCGAGCGCGTTCTCCCGCGCGTCGAGGTCAAGGCCTACAAGATCCTGGCGACCGGCGGCAAGGCGAAGGGGAAAGTCCTCGGCCTCTCCGCCGACTACGCCGCAGTCGCCGACGTGCCGATCGCCGAGGGGCGCTTCTTCGACCGGCGCGACGAGGCCGAGCACGCGCAGGTCTGCGTCGTCGGGCCGACCATCCGCCGCGACCTCTTCGGCTACGGCCCCGCCATCGGCCGGCAAGTCAAGATCAACGACGTCTGGCTCGAAGTCATCGGCATCCTCAAAGGCGACGGCACGGACAAGGAGATCTGGCTTCCGGTGTCGACGGCGATGCGGAAGTTCGACCGCGACCCGCTCGACGCGCCGGTGGACGAGCTGGTGGTGAAGGTGAAGGACGGCGTGTCGACGGGGGCGACGGCGGAGCTGATCCGCCCGCTGCTCGACCGGCTGCACGGCGGCGCGGACGACTACGAGATCGTGATCCCCGAGGCGCTGCTGGCGCAGCGCCGGCAGACGCAGCGGATCTTCAACATCGTCATGGGCTCGATCGCCGGGATCTCGCTGCTCGTCGGCGGCATCGGCATCATGAACATCATGCTGGCCTCGGTGATGGAGCGGACGCGCGAGATCGGCGTCCGCCGCGCCATCGGCGCGCGCCGCGTCGACATCCGCGCGCAGTTCGTGATCGAGTCGTTCGCCATCTCGCTCCTCGGCGGCGTGACGGGCGTGATCATCGGGATTCTGCTCGCGAAGATCGTGGCCGCGTACGCGGGCTGGCCGACGGTGATCACGTTCACGTCGCTGGTGGTGTCGACGGGTGTGTCGATGACGGTGGGGCTGGTGTCGGGCTTATATCCTGCGACTCGCGCGGCGGAGCTCGATCCGATCGAGGCGCTGCGGTACGAATGATCCGTGGAGGACAGGCACTCTTGCCTGTCCCCGTGTCCCCCCGCCCCGACAGGCAAGAGTGCCTGTCCTCCACGGAGCGCGCGTCAGCCGTCCGTCCGCCGCACGCCCAGCACGTTCGGGATCGGCCACTGCTGCGCGTTGCCGTCGTCCTCGCGGAAGCCGGTCTCGAAGCTGCCGCAGAGATCGAGATCGAAGCCGCGGACGTGAATCGACAAGCTGGCCTCGGGGCCGCCTTCGAGGTGCATGGCGCGCGTGACGTTCAGCGGCAGCGCGAGGAGCATCGCGTTGAAGTCGCGCATCGAATACGGCGCCCGCGAAAAGAGGAAGAGGAGGCGGCCGCTGCCGTCGAGCGCGAGCGCGGCTTCGCTCCAGCGCCGCGCGCTCGGCGCCCAGACGTTCCTGCGGTTCGCGGCGATCAGGCGGAGGTTTTGGATGAGCGTCTCGTGATTGCCCCACGGCGCCGGCGTCGTCGGCGTGCGATCGAGATCGAGCCACGCGAACGGCCGCAGGGCGAGCACGGAGCGGTAGCCGTTGACGCGGGCGTTGTTGACGTGCGGCCCGTGCCGCAGGTAGCCGACGTTCGATCGCTGGTCGGACTGGAACATGCCGGCGTTGATCGCCACCGCCAGGTTCGCGCTGCGGGACCATTGCGCCGCCGTCTGCGGGCCGGTGCCCGTCTCCGAGGCCAGGGCGACGTCGAGCGGAGCGCGCGCGGGGTCGACGCGGACGACGTAGAGAGTTCCGACGACGGCGAGCTCGACGCCGGGCTGCAGCGGCTTCCACTGCACGGCCGGCGCGGCCAGGAGAATTAGCGCGAGGATCATGGAAGCGGTTGTTAGTTCTTGGTTCTTAGTTCTTGGTTGTTAGTTTCGCCCTGTACTTACGTAAATGGTATTTTGTCCTGACAGTGATCAAAAAACTCACGAGGACCGGCAACAGCATCGCGGTGGTACTCGATAAGCCGTTGCTCGAGGAGCTCGGGCTGGACGAGGGTGCTGAAGTCGAGATCTCGACCAACGGGCAGATCATCGTCATCACTCCGAAACGCAGCGCCGCGCGCGATCGCAAGTTTCGGAATGCCGCGGAGAAGATCAATCGCAAATACGCGGGTCTCTTCAGACGGCTCAGCGAGTGATGAGGCCGCTGTTCCTCACGCTCGACGAAGTGCTCAGCCTCCACGCCGAACAGATCCGCCTTTTCGGCGGCTCTCCGGGCGTTCGCGACGTCGGACTTCTCGAGTCAGCAATGGGAAGCGTCGAAGCAACCTTCGACAATGTCTTTCTTCACGAGACCATCTTCGCCATGGCGGCGGCGTATCTCCACGGCATTTGTCGAAACCACCCGTTCCTCGATGGAAACAAGCGAACCGCTGTCGCAGCAGCACTGACCTTTCTCGAAATGAACGACATCGAAGTCGACGCCGAGGAGGATGCGTTCTACGATCTCGTGATCGGCGTGGCCGAGGGACGCGTCAGCAAGGCCGCGGTTGCGGTGTTTCTGGAGAGCCACGCGAATAGCGGTTCTTAGTTGTCAGTTCTCGGTTCTTGGTTTGAACTAAGAACTAAGAACCAAGAACTAACAACTAACAACTAACAACTAACAACTAACAACTCATGGCAAGCCTCGGCTGGTCCCACCTCACGGAGGACGACAAGTCCACCATCGCCCGCGGCGTCCGCGACGGCGTCGCGTACGGCGGGCCGTACCACGCCGAGATCTACCCGGCCGACCGCTGCAACATCGACTGCTTCTTCTGCTCCACCGCGGCCATCCGCGGCAACGACGAGCTGCCGCTCTCGCGCATCGAGGAATTGATGTCCGAGCTGCGCGAGGCCGGCACGCGCTCGGTGCGCCTGGCCGGCGGCGGCGAGCCGCTGTTCCATCGCAAGACGAAGGACATGCTCCGCGCCATCGCCGCGGCGAAGCTGCCGATCGAGAACGTGACGACGAACGCGGTGCTCCTGGGCGACGAGGTCGCGCAGCTCCTCGTCGGCACGTGCGACGAGATCACCGTCAGCCTGAACACCGCGGACCCGGAGTCGTACGCGTCGATGATGCAAACGCCGGCGCGCAACTTCGAGCGGGTGCTGGCGAACGTCCGCAACCTCATCGCCGAGCGCAAGCGGCAGCATGCGAAGCGTCCCGTGATCGAGCTGCAGTTCCTGGCCTGGCGCGACAACTACAAAACGATCCCGCGCATGTACGAGCTGGCGCGCGAGCTCGACGTCGACTCCATCGTCTTCAACGGCCTCGGCTTCCTCCGCCCCGATCAGATGATGAGCGCGGAGCAGACGGTGGAGATGATGCGGCTCTACGAGCAGGTCGTCCGCGTCGACGAGTACCGCCGCATCGCCATCATCGACAGCTACGAGCAGGACATCCGCCCGCAGCTCGCGGAGATGAACGCGCGGATCATGGCCGAGCGCAACGCCCGCGGCACGTTCGGGCGCCTCGCGCACTTCGTCACGCGCCGCGACGTGCCGCTGGCGCAGAAGATCCAGCACCATCGCAAGGTGGCGAAGCTGCAGAAGATCGACCGCGAGATCGCCGGTCTCGACGAGCCGTGCCTGATCGGCTGGCACTCCCTCGTCGTGCGCACGACCGGAATGATCGCGCCGTGCTGCATCCTGCAGGCGAGCCCGCTCGGAAACATCTTCGAGCAGCCGCTGCGCGAGGTGTGGTTCGGCGAGGCGTACGCGCGCTTCCGCCGCGAGCTGTCGCGGATCATCCGCGAGCGCGCCGCGTGGTCGCACGACGCCGAAGCGGACCGGACCGTGGTCCCGATGTGCGGCGGAAAGAGCGCCGAGGTCTGCCCGATCAAGAGCTTTTATTACAGAACCGACGTGCCGTTCGTGCGGGCGATTCAGTAGACTTCGGCCGCTATGCGCCGCCTGTTCCTTCTCGTTTTCTTCGCCGCCGCGGCCAACGCCGCCATCGCTCCGATCGACTACCGCCACCGCACCCTTGCCAACGGGCTGCAGGTCTACTCGATCGAGGACCACGCCACGCCGACCGTGGCCATCCAGGTCTGGTACCACGTCGGCTCGAAGGACGACCCGCCGCACCGCAGCGGCTTCGCGCACCTCTTCGAGCATCTGATGTTCAAGTCGACGGCGCACATGAAGGCGGAGATGATGGACCGCCTGACCGAGGACGTCGGCGGCGAGAACAACGCCTCGACGAACGACGACGTCACGCGCTACTACGACATCGTGCCGTCGAATTACCTGCAGACGCTGCTGTGGGCCGAGGGCGAGCGCATGGCCTCGCTCAACGTCGACGAGGCGAACTTCAAGTCGGAGCGCGAAGTGGTCAAGGAGGAGTTCCGCACCTCCGTCCTCGGCCCGCCGTACGGCCTTTTCTTCTACGCCATCGACAAGGACTCGTTCGCGAAGCATCCGTATCACCGGCCGACCATCGGCTCGATCGAGGATCTCGACGCCGCGTCGCTCGCCGACGTGCGGAAGTTCCACGACACGTTCTACCGCCCCGACAACGCCGTGCTGATCGTCGCCGGCGACTTCGAGCCGAAGCAACTCGACGCCTGGGTCGACAAGTACCTCGGCGCGGTGCCGAAGCCGTCCGCGCCGATCCCGCGCGTCACCGTGCAGGAGCCGCCGCGCGCGGCGGAGAAACGCTTCGACGAGCACGGCGCGAACGTGCCGCTGCCGGCCATCGCCATCACCTGGTTGATCCCGCCGGCGTCGAGCGCCGACGCCGAGCCGCTGAACCTCCTCGAGGCCATCCTCGGCAACGGCGAGTCGTCGCGGCTATATCAATCGTTGGTCTACCGCCAGCAGATCGCCCAGGACGTCGGCGCGTTCTCCGACCTGCGCGAGGACACCGGCATCTTCGCCACGACGGCAACGCTGGCCAGCGGCAAGAAGCCGGCCGCCGTCGAGAAGGCGCTGCGCGAGGAAGTGCGCAAGGTGATGGAGAAGCCGGTCTCCGCCGCGGAGCTGGAGAAGGCGAGGAACCTCGTCATCACCGGCGCGCTGCGCGAGCGCGAGACGGACCTCGGCAAGGCGAACTCGATCGGCGACGCGGTGATCTTCCGCCACGACGCCGGCTACGCGAACAAGCGCTTGCAGCGGCTGCAGGAGGTCACGGCCGCCGACGTGCAGCGCGTGGCGAAGAAGTACCTCGGCGCCAAAGACGTCGTGATCACGTACACCTCGGGAGCGCCGGCGTCCTCGCCGGCCGGGCGGGCGGGGACGCCCGCGGTCCAGCCGGCGGGACGCCGGCGTTCCGAGTTTGGAGGCTCCAAGTGAACGCGCTGCTCCTCGCACTCCTCGCCGTCGCGCAGATCGAAACCACGCCGCCACCGCCCGCGCCGCCGCGGCAGGTGCACATTCCGCAGCCGGCCGAGTCGACGCTGCCGAACGGGCTGCGCGTGATCGTCGCCGAGAAGCACGGCGTGCCGCTCGTGGCCGCGCGCCTCCTCGTGAAGAGCGGCGCCGAGGCCGATCCGAGCGATCTCCCCGGCCTCGCCGACATGACCGCCACGCTGCTGACGAAGGGGACGAAGACGCGCACCGCCGAGCAGATCGCCCGCGAGGTCGAAGCCCTCGGCGCGACGCTCGACAGCGGCGCCGGATGGGACAGCTCGTTCGTGGCCGTGAGCGTGATGTCGTCGAAGCTGCCGAAGGCGATGGGCTACATGGCCGACGTCGCGCGCAATCCGACGTTCTCGAACGAGGAGCTCGAGCGGCAGCGGCAGCAGGAGCTCGACGCCATCCGCGTCGCGCTCAAGCAGCCGCGGTCGCTGGCGCGCCGCGTGGCCGCGCAGGTCGTCTTCGGCAATTCGCCGTACGGCCACGCCGGGGCGACGCTGGCGTCGATGGAGGCGATGAAGCGCGACGATCTCGTGGCCTTCCACCGCGAGCGCTACGCGCCGAACAACGCCATCCTCGTCCTCGCGGGCGACATCACGCCGGCCGCCGCGTTCAAGCTCGCCGAGGAGCACTTCGGATCGTGGAAAGCATCGGCGGCTGCCGCGACGCCGGCGCCGGCCACGGGCACGCTGCCGAAGCCGCGCGTCGTCGTCGTCGACCTCCCCGAGGCCGGGCAGGCCGTGGTCATGGTCTCGCGTCCGGGGCTGCGCCGCACCGATCCGCAATACGCTCTCGCGCAAGTCACGAATTCGGTCCTCGGCGGCGGCTACTCGTCGCGCCTCAACGAGGAGATCCGCGTCAAGCGCGGCCTGACGTACGGCGCCGGCAGCGGCTTCGACTTCCGCCGCGACGTCGGCCCGTTCTCCGCGACCGTGCAGACGAAGAACGAGTCGGCCGCCGAGGTCGCGCACCTCATCGTCACGGAGATGACGAAGATGTCGGCCGAGAGCGTGCCGCCGGAGGAGCTGACGCCGCGCAAGGCCACGCTCATCGGCAACTTCGCGCGCGCGCTGGAGACGAACGCCGGGCTGGCGCGCCGCGTCGGCGAGCTCGCGCTCTACGGCATCGACCTCGCGGAGATCGGCCGCTACATCCCGGCCGTGGAGTCGGTCACGTCGGCGCAGGTGGAGCAGTTCGCGAAAGAGCGCCTCGGCGGCGCGTCGTCGATCGTCATCGTCGGCGACGCCAAGAAGTTCATCGAGCCGCTCAAGAAGGAGTTCCCGGACGTGGAGATCGTGCCGGCGTCGGCGGTGAAGTGATGAGCGAGCATTACTATCACGCCGATCATCTCAAGGCCTTCGGCGACATCGCCGAGGGGTCGCCGGAGCTGGCGAAGAAATTCTTCGACTACTACGCCGCGGTGTTCGCGCCGGGCGCGCTGACGGAGCGCGAGAAGGCGCTGATCGCGCTTGCGGTCGCGCACACGGTGCAGTGCCCGTACTGCATCGACGCGTACACGACGGAGAGCCTGCAGAAAGGCGCCGACCTCGAGCAGATGACCGAGGCCGTGCACGTGGCGTGTGCAATCCGCGGCGGGGCGTCGCTCGTTCATGGAATGCAGATGAAGGAGCACGCCGAAAAGGTGGGGATGTGACGCCTGCCGACCAGCTCGCCGCCATCGCGGGCAGCACCCGTCACAACTTCGAGGAGACGCTGGCCAGGGCCGGCTGGCCGTCGCTGCGCCCGGCGCGGCTGGAGGTGTTTCAGATCAACGTCGGCAAGTTCTGCAACATGACCTGCCGCCATTGCCACGTCGACGCAGGGCCGACGCGCACCGACGCGATGATGAGCCGTGCCACGGTGGACGCGTGCCTGCGCGCGCTCGATCAGACGGCGGCGGAGACGGTCGACATCACCGGCGGCGCGCCGGAGCTGCATCCCGAGTTTCGCTACATCGTCGAGGAGGCGCGGCGCCGCGGGAAGCACGTGATCGACCGCTGCAATCTATCGGTGCTGCTGCTCCCGCGCAGCCAAGGTCTCGCGGAGTGGCTCGGCGAGCAGCACGTCGAGATCGTCGCGTCGCTGCCGCACTACCGCAAGCGCAACACCGACGCGCAGCGCGGCGACGGCGCGTTCGACAAGTCGATCGAGGCGCTGCGCCTCTTGAACGCGGCGGGCTACGGCCGCGGCAATCCGGAACGGCGCCTGTCGCTGATGATGAATCCCGCCGGCGCCTACCTCGCGCCGCCGCAGCGCGAGCTGGAGCGCGAGTGGAAGACGGCGCTGGAGCGCGACTTCGGGATCGCGTTCGACCGCCTGCTAGCGCTGAACAACATGCCGATCTCGCGCTTCCTGGAGTGGCTGACGGCGTCGAACAATCTCGACTCGTACATGCAGCGCCTGACCGACGGCTTCAACGCCGCGGCCGTGGCCGGGCTGATGTGCCGCAACACGCTCTCGGTGTCGTGGGACGGGCGCCTCTACGACTGCGACTTCAACCAGATGCTCGAGCTCGACGCAGAGCCGGCGATGACGATCGAGACGTTCGACTTCGAGCGCTGGCAGGCCCGCCAGGTCGTGACGCGCGCGCACTGCTTCGGCTGCACAGCCGGGGCGGGGAGCTCGTGCGGCGGCGCGACGGCGTAGTGGAACGCCGGCGTCTCGCCGGCTGTACCGGCGGCGTCCCGCCGCCGCTCACTTGCGGACGCGAGACGCGTCCGCGCCAGCCGTCGGGACGACGGCGCTCCGAGTGCTCATCGGTGGATGTGCATGACGATATACCCGATCAGCACCAGGGCCACGACGACGATGATGACGATCGTGACGAGGCTCTGGCGCGACGAGCCGCTCGAGGCGCTGTGCTCCACGATCACTTTGCGGCGGACGTATTCGTCGTCATCCGGTTCCGGCATCGCTGGCGGAGCCAGCAAGTGACGTGCCGTTGGTGTTGATCAGCCGCGACGTCCACGCAAAGATCGGGATCGCGAGGCAGCTCAGCGCCGCCGCCGCGAGGAACGCGCGGCCGAGGCCGAAGCGCTGGCCGATCGCGCCGAGGACCAGCGAGCCGGCGGCGATCCCTGTGTCGAACGCCCACATGATCGAGCCGAACGTGCGGGCGCGGCGGCCAGGGTCCGTGTTGTTGAGGATGAACGTCGCCAGCGCCGGGTAGGCCGCGCCCCAGCCGAGGCCGAAGAGCACCGCCGACATCGCCATCTCCCAGCGCGTCGTGGCCAGGCCGAGCATCGCGAACGCCACCGGCACCATCGCCAGCGCGGGGTAGAGCAGCGTCTTCGTCCGCACCTTGTCGAACAGGTGCGAGAAAAAGACGCGCAGGACGACGACCGCCGCCGCGTACACCGTCAGGTAGATCGACTTCGGCTCCACGTGCCGCTGCACCGCGAGCAGCGCCGCGTAGCTGGTGATCCCGCCGTAGCCGAACGACGCCACCGTCATCGTCAGCGTGATCCGGATGACCCCCCAGTCCCACGCCTCGGCCAGCGCGCCGCGGTGGCGCTCGTGCGGCGGCGTCGGATCGTGGATGAACAGCGCGCCGACCGTCATCACCGCCGACAGCGCCGCCATCTCCACGCAGAGCGTCCACCAGCCGAAGTGGAAGACCCACAGCCCGACCGCGGGCGCGATCGAGATCGCCGCCAGGCTGGCCAGCCCCCAGTACGCGATCCCCTCGGTCCGCCGCGACTCGGGGATGTAGTGCGTGGTCATGATCGCCGACGCCGACGAGAGAAGCCCGGACCAGAGCGCGCCGTGCACGACGCCGACGACCAGCAGCAGGCCGACGTGCGGGATGAGCCCGTACGCGAGCGAGAAGGCGCAGAAGGCCAGCGACGCGACCAGGAGCAGGCGCCGGCGCCCCACGCGGTCGGCGATCGTCCCCATGAGCGGCGCGGAAAAGGCGCTGGCGAAGGTGTAGGCGGAGAGGAACCAGCCGGCCGCGGCCGTCGAGCCGCCGAGGTCGAGGATGCGGAAGGGGATGGCCGGGAGGAGCTGGAATGCCGAGAAAAATGTGACGAAGGCGTAGAGCCAGAGGCCGGCGAAGCGCGGCGTCAGCAACCGTTCGGGGGCGGCCATGGAGCGCGGATTTTACTTAGAATCGAACGCGTTAACGGCTGCGTCATGAAGGTGAAACGGGCGGCGAAGTACGGGTTTTGCTCGGGCGTGCGCATTGCCGACCTGAAGGTCAAGCGCTTCGCCGCCGGCGGCGGCCGCGGCGCGATCCTCGGCCAGGTCGTGCACAACGAGCGCGTGGTCGAGGAGATGGAGCGCCTCGGCGTGCGCACCGTCGAGTCGATCGCCGCCGTGGCCGAGCCGACCATCGTCTTCTCCGCGCACGGCGTGCCGCCGTCGTACCACGACAACGCCAAATCCGCCGGCCTGAAGGTCCTCGACACGACCTGCAAGTTCGTCTACGACATCCATCGCGAGTCGCGCGACGCGCTGGCCGGCGGCTACCACCTCATCTTCATCGGCGACCCGAAGCACCGCGAGGTCGTCGGCTACACGAACGACCTCGATCCCGCCTCGTACCACATCATCTCCACGACCGCCGAGGCGGAGTCGATCGACTGGACGGAGTTCCCGAAGCTGAAGATCTTCTATCAGACCACGCTGAACGCCGAGGAGTTCGAGGACGTGGTGCGCATCATCGAGCGCCGCGCCGCGCAGGTCGACCGCGCCGACACGATCTGCTACGCCACGAAGGAGAACCAGGACGCGGCGCGCGCGCTGGCCCACGACGCCGACGTCGACGTCATCGTCGTCATCGGCGGCAAGAAGAGCGCGAACACGAAACATCTCTGGGAGATCTGCCGCGAGCACAAACCGGCCTATCTCGTGCAGGGCGCCGACGATCTGGATGTCAGATGGTTCGACGGCGCCAGCACCGTCGGCGTGACGGCGGGCTCGTCGACGCCGGACTACGTGATCGAGGAAGTGGAGACGCGGATCGAGGGGATGTAGTGCCGATGCGCCCTCTCCGCCATCTGCTCGCGATGGGCGCGCTGCTGATCGCGACGAGCGCCTTCGCCGTCGACCTGAACTGCGGCGGCCCCAGCAACGTCGAGCTCTTCAAGTACTCGTGGCGCCTGCGCGGCGGCCTCTCGTGGGTGGCCGGCCTGGTGTTCCCGACCGCGGGCGTGGGGGAGATGAAGACGACGTACCCGCAGGGGAACGCGGGCCTCATCGACAGCTCGCTCTTGCTGACGTCGAAGGTGCCGGGCTTCTACGCGTACGAGACGCAGATCGACGAGGCCACGCAGAAGACGATGATGACGTACCACGGCTACGCGTGGAAGGACAAGTCGCGCAAGGAGCGGACGAACTTCGACTACGCGAAGAAGCAGGCCGTGATCCACAAGGAGACGCCGCAGAAGCAGTGGGGCTCGGTGCAGCCGCTGCCGCCCGAGCAGATCCACGACATCGTGTCGGCGATCTACTACATCCGCCAGAACGCGCCGAACATCAAGGCGCCGGTGACGACGAACATCTACTCGGACGGCGATCTCTACCCGGTGATCCTCAAGCCGGACGAGCGGCGCGTGTTCAACATCGCCGGGCAGAACGTCGGCGCGCTGGGGTTCGCGATCGTCGACGCGCCGGGCGGGCGGAAGTGGCCCGGCGGGGTGAAGGTGTGGATCTCGGACGACGCGCGGCGGATCCCGTTCCGGATCGAGATCCAGCAGAGCATGGCCTCGCTGCAGCTGGAGCTGACGAGCGTGGAATCATGCGCTTTCATGCAAGCGGCCAAGTAAGTAGAGCCGGCGTCCCGCCGGCCGGAGAGGCGCCGTCCCGGCGCCTCTCCCTCGAGCCGCTCACGGTCGCCCACGCGCCTGCAATGTTCGAGATTCTCAACGATCCTAAGATCTACACCTACCTCGACTTCCCACCGCCCCCCTCCCTCGAACACCTGCAGCGTGTCTACGCGCAACTCGAGACGCGCCGATCTCCGGACGGAGCCGAGCAGTGGCTGAACTGGATCGTCGTGTGCGACGGCGCGCCGATCGGCCTCGTGCAGGCGACGATCTCCGCCGAGGGCTGCGAGATCGCGTACGTTTTCGGCAGCGCGTATTGGGGCCGCGGCTACGCGATGGAGGCGGTGTCGGCGATGCTCGCGCAGCTCGGCGAACAGAAATTCTTCGCGAACGTCGACGAGAAGAACGAGCGCTCGATTCGATTGCTCGAGCGGCTGGGGTTTTCCGCCGAATTCGGGCGGCGGGACGCCGCCCTTCCGGCCGGCGGGACGCCGACTCTACTTGGTTAAACCCGCGCCGCCTGCGCCGGCGTGCTGAGGCCGCAGAAGAGGCCGACCAGGTCGAGCAGCTCGTACGGCTGGAACGGCTTCTCCAGCATCGCCGCGGGGCGCAGGTCCGGCTCCATCGTCTCGAGCTTGTAGGCGGAGATCACGATCACCGGCGACTCCCTGCGCGTCGTGCGGAACCAGCGCAGCCATTCGCGGCCGTCCATCTGCGGCATGGCCAGGTCGAGGATCACCAGCAGGATGTCGGGGTTCTCCTCGACCAGCGGAATGGCCTGCCGGCCGTCGTTTGCGGTGAGGACCATGAAGCCGTACGGCGAGAGAAGGTCGCGATACAACGCGAGCAGCTTCGCGTCGTCGTCGATGACCAGAAGCTTGCGAAGCTTGAACGGGGTCTTACGCGCTCGAATCGCCACCGGCACTCCTCGTTCGAAAAGACGAAATCAAAGCGAACGGTGCTGCAAAGCGCGTGCTCAGAGGCGCGGCAGCAGGCGGAAGCGCGCCGGGTCGTAGCGCAGCGGGAAGAGCTTCCCCTTGTGCACGGCCGTGTCGCGCGGTACGACGATGCGGAGGATGAGCCCGCCGGTGAGGATGCCGCTGAGGTGCCACCGGCCATCGTGGAACGACCCTTCCTCCACGCCGAAGATGAGGTCGGAGTCTTCGCCCTTGCCGGCGATGACGAAGTCGTCCGGCCGCGCCAGCGCGACGCCGCCGCCTTCGAACGACGTCTCGGCTTCCCACGCGCCGATCGGCGAGGTGACGCTGCGGCCGCGGATCTCGATCGGGATGACGTTGACGTCGCCGGTCGCCATCGCCGCCGCCTCGGACGCGGGCGCGCCGAAGACGCGCGACGGCACGCCCTCCTGCACGACGCGGCCGCGGTCGAGGACGACGACGCGGTCGCAGAGCCCGAGCTCGACGCGCGACGACGGCGCGGCGATGACCGTCGTCCCGGCCACGCGCAGCGTGCGGTGAAAGTCGTCGGCGAGCTTCGGGAGCACCGACGGATTCGCGAGCTCGAGCAGACGGTCGGCGACGAGGATGGCCGGCTTGAGAAGCTCGATGCGCGCGAGATTCGCGCGCGTCCGCTCCGTCGACGAGAGCGCGCGCAGCGGGCGGCCGAGGAGCTCGCCGAGCTGCCATTTGTCGACGGCGAGCTCGTACTCGTGGTGGCGGTCCTCGCGGTCGAGCGTCCGCGCGCGCACCGCGGCGATCAGCAGGTGGCGCAGCGACCAGCGCTCCGGCGCGTCGAGCGCCGACGTCGCGTACAACAGCGGGCGCTTGGCGCGCCGGAGCGCGCTGACGTCGCGCGCGCCGATGCTGACGGCGCCGCCGCGAACGTCGCCGGCGATCACGCGTAGCAGCGTCGACGCGCCGCACGCCGGCGGTCCGACGACCGCGGTGTGCGTGCTTTTCGGGAAGACGAGCGTGGCGCCGTCGACGATGACGGAGACGTCGAGCACGGCGCGATCATACGCGGACGGCTTTTATTGCTGCTGGCGGCGCCGCTGCTGCTGCATCGGACGGTTGGCCTCGACGCGGTCGAGGAACGTCCGCATGCGCGTCCATTGCGTGTCGCTGAGGACGCCGCGCATGTCGACGAGCATCATCAACTCGCGCTCGAAGAGGCGGCCGCGCGCGGCGTTGAGGCGCGCGGCGATGCCTTGCACGGCGCGGCGGTCGAGCTGCGGCCGGTCGAGCTCCGCGCGCAGGGCGATGTTCTGCTTCTCGACGTCGGCGCGCGCATCGATCAGATCGCTCGACGCGGAGCGCCAGACGCCCTCGAGCTTCTCCTGCTGTTCGGCGCTGAGGCCGAGCTGCTGCACGATCTCCGGCCGGCGCCACCACTTGCCGGGCGGCAGATCGGCGGCCAGCGCCGACGCCGCCAGGAGCAGCGCCAGCAGCGCGAAGGCGGCGCGCTTCACAGCGAGTTCTCCGTCTTCGGATTGCTCTTTCCGTCGCTCCACGTCTCCCACTGGACCATGCCGTGGAAGTCGTGCAGCTCGTCGGACTGCCAGGCGTCGTGCGCGACCGGATCCTCGGCCTGCACCTTCTGCTGTACGGCCGCGGCCGCGGGCTGCGGCTTCGGCACGTCGACGGTGCGGTAGACGATCGTGCCGCCGAGGACGAACCACAGCAGCGCCGCGGCGGCGACGCGCCAGGCGCGCGAGACGTGCTCGCCGTGCTGCTTGCGCGCGTCGATGCCGCGCATGATCAGCATCCGCTGCCGCGTCCAGAACGTCTGCGGCTTGTCGTCGATCTCACGCGCGTCGCACGCGGCCAGGCCGCGCAGCTTCTGCTCCAGGCGGTCGTAGCGCGCGGCGCAGTCGGCGCACGCGGCCAGGTGCATCATCACCGGCATCGACTCGCCGGGCTGCGTGTAGTACGTCTCGAGCAGCTCTGCTTCACTGAAGTGTTTCGTCGTCATCGGATATCCCCTGGTGTTGAACCCTCCACTCGGCGAGCTCCTTCCGGATCTTGTGCACGGCGCGAAACAAGTGCGCGCGCACCGTGCCGGCCGCGAGGCCGAGCAGCTCGGCGATCTCTTCGAGCGGGCGCTCTTCGTAGTGGCGCAGACGGAAGATGACCTTCTGCTGCGCCGAGAGTTTGTCTTCCGCGCGCTCGATGGCCACGCGGAGTTGCCGGGCCATGATCTCGCGCTCCGGATCGGGCCGTTCGTCGACCGGCTCGAAGAGCATCGTGCGCTCGTCGTCGTCGTCGCCGCCGGTGAAGAGGCTGATGAATTTGCGGCGGCGCAGCGAGTCGCGCGAGCGGTTGATGGCGATGCGCGTCAGCCACGTCTCGAACTCGGAGCGCCCCTCGAAGCGGGCCAGGTGGGTGTAGGCCTGGATGAACGTATCCTGCGTGATCGTGTCGGCTTCGCTCTCGTCGCGGACGATGGCGTAGGCGACGCGGAAGATCTTGCGCTGGAAGCGGTCGACGAGGAGGCCGTACGCGGCGCCGTCGCCCCCGAGGGTGCGGGCGATGAGCTCCTGGTCGGCCGGCGCTTCGTTGAACTGGCTCACGCGGATGGGCACAACGTTTCCCACGCAGGGTTGGACGGTCCTCCGCCGCAACCGTTTACGCGATTCTAGCGGTCCGGCTCGCCAGCCACACGCCAGTAAAGATGAGGATGCCGGCCACGACGGCCGCGACGCGGATCTGCTCGCCGAGAAACACGGCGGCGAGCACGACCGTCAGCACCGGCTGCAGGTACGTGTACGCGGCGACGAGCGAGCTGTCGGTGTGGGCGAGCGCCCAGGCGTTGAGGACGTACGCCGCCACCGTCGGCCCGGCGATGACGAAGGCGAGCGACAGCCAGGCGCCGGGCGTGATCGCCCGCCACTGCAGCCGCCACATCGGCACGGCCGCGAGCGGCAGCATCAGCACCGCGGCGATGGCGAACATCCGGGCGATCACGCGCCGCGGCCCGAGGCGGGCCATGTCCGGTTTCGACAGGACCAGGAAGAACGCGTACGCGAGCGAGTTGCCGATGATGAGGAGATCGCCGACGAGCGACTTCGTCGCGCCGCCGAAGCCTTCGCCGCCGACGACGGTGAGCGCGCCCGCCGCGGCCAGGGCGATGCCGGCGACTTTCATCGCCGTCACGCGCTCTTCCCGGAACGCCATCGCCAGGCCGAGGGTGAAGACCGGCACCGCGGTGATGAGGATCGCCGCGACGTGCGCCGACGTCAGCGCCAGCCCGCCGAGGAAGAGCGTCTGGTTGATGACCACGCCGAGAAGCGAGTAGAGGGCGACGCGTTTCCAGTCGGCGCGCGGCAACGGCGCGAACCGCGGCACGTTGAGAAAAATCGCCGCCCCGAGCACGCGCAGGTACGCGAACGTGATCGGATCGAACTTCGCCATCCCGAGCTTCGAGACGACGTAGTTGATCGCGAAGAGGAGGTTGACGGTGAAGAGCGCGGCGTGGACGCGTCTACGATTCAATCCACACGTCCGCGTAGCGCACCGGCGGCGGCACCAGCGACGTGCGCAGGCCGCGCACGCTCGGCTTGTGCAGGACGAAGAAGCGCTCGTGGAAGAGCGGCACGAGCGGCGCCTCGTCGACGACGCCCTGGTCGAGCTGGCGATAGATCTCGGCGCGGCGGTCGATGTCGTTCGTGCGCCGGGCCTCGTCGATCAGCGCGTCCCAATCGGCGCGGCGGTAGTAGACGCCGCGCACCGCCGTCCCGCGGCTGTGGAAGAAGACGTAGAAGAAATTGTCGGAGTCGGGGAAGTCCGCGTACCAGTTGGCGCAGAAGACGAGGCCGTGGCCCGGCTTTTCGAGCGGCTTGCGGGCCTCGACGGCGGGGTGCTCGGTGACGTTGACCTCGATGCCGATCGCGGCCAGGTCTTCGACGATGAGCCCGAGCTGCCCGGAGTTCTTGAACTCGTCCGTGTCCCAGCTGCGGTACTCGACGCGGAACCCGCCGCCGTGGCCGGCCTGGCGCATCAGCGTGCGGGCGCGCTCGGGGTCGTGGTCGTAGCCGCGCAGCGACGCGTCGTAGCCGAGGAGGCCGGGCGGCAGCAGCCCGCGGGCGATCGCGCCGAGGCCGGCGAAGACCTCGTTGTTGATCCGCTCGTGGTTGATCGCGTAGTTGACGGCCTGGCGCACCTCGCGTTTGTTGAACGGCGCCGCCGAGCAGTCGTAGCCCAAGTACGACGTGTGCAGCTGCACCGTCGTCAGCATGTACGGCGCGTAGCGCGGGTCCTCGCGCAGCTCGCGCACCATCTTCAGCGGCACGCCGTGGGCGATGTCGAGCTCGCCGCGCAGGAACGCCTCGGCGACGTCGCGGAAGCTGCGCAGGTCGAGGCGGAAATTCAGCTCGTCGAGGTGCGGCATCCCCGGGATGTAGAAGTCGCGGTTGCGCTTCATGCGCACGTGACTGCCTTCCACCGCCTCCTCGACGCGGAACGGTCCCGCCCCCGCGGGATGGAGGCGGAAGCGCTCGCGGTCGCCCGCCTCCTCGGCCGGGATGATCCCGGCCTCGTGAATCGCCAGCATCGACAGGAAGAACGCCAGCGGCTCGTCGAGGTTGATGTCGACCGTGGAGGAGTCGCGCGCCACGATGCCGGCCAGCGTGCGCGTGCGGCCTTCGATCACGTCCTTCGCACCGCGCACGTTGTGCATCAGCCACGCGCCGGCGGAGTTGTTCTCCGGCAGCAGCAGGCGCACCAGCGAGTCGTGCACGTCCTTCGCCTCGAACAGACGCCCGTTCGAGAAGCGCACGCCGCGGCGCAGGTGGAAGCGGTAGCAGCGCCCCTGTTCGAGCACTTCCCACCGCTCGGCCAGGCCCGGCACCAGCTCCGCCCCTTCGCCGTAGACGACGAGCGTCGAGTGGATCGCCTTCGACATGAAGCCGAGCGCCGCGGCGCTGATGTAGATCGGATCGAACGTCAGCTGCTGCCAGAGCACCGTCGACGTCGTCAGCGAGCCGCCTTCGAGCGGCGTCGGCAGCGTGAAGCGGCCGAGCTCCGAGCCGAGCAGCGTCGACTCGTGCGAGAGCGTGTTCGACATCTGATTCAGGTCGCCGATGGAGACGTTCGACTCGCGCGTCGTCTGCTGGATCACGCCCATGGCCTTGACGATGGCGGACGACTCCGTGGCCAGGATCGACGTCGCCTCGAGCACGTTCTGCACGAGGCCCATGACGTTCTCCATGGCCTTGCTGATGGCGCGGCTGCCGGTCTCCTGCTCCGACATGGCGCGCTTCAGATGCTTCGTGTAGTCGCGGACCGTCGAGGCCTGCTCGCCGACCTTGCGCGCCGTCTGCGACTGCTGCTGCGTCGCCGTCGCGGTCTGCTGGACCATCTTCGTCACTTCCTCGATGGCCGCCGTCGCCGCCGCGCTGCCGCGGGCCTGCTCCTCGGTGGCCCGCGCGATCTCGCCGATGGAGTTCGTCGAGCGTGCGGTGAGGTCGAGGATCTTGTCGAGCACCTGCTCGGCGCGCGCGGTGAGGCCGACGCCGTCGGCGACGCGGTCGGCGCTCATCGTCATCTGCTCGGCGGCGCGCTCGACGGCGCGCTGCACGTTCTGGATCAGCGTGCGGATCTCGTCGGTCGACACCGAGGTGCGCTCGGAGAGGTCGCGGATCTCGTCGGCCACGACGGCGAAGCCCTTGCCGCGCTCGCCCGCCTGCGCGGCGATGATGGCGGCGTTGAGGGCGAGGAGGTTGGTCTGCCCGGCGATCTCGTCGATGACGCGGACGATCTCGCCGATCTCCTGCGAGCGCGCGGCCAGCTCGCCGAGCGCCGTCTTGGCCTCGCCGACGGCGTCCTGGATCTTGCGCATGCCGTCGACGGTGCCCTTGACCGCCTCGCGCCCCTCGTTCGCCGCGTCCTTCACGTAGCGCGCGAGCTCGCTCGACGACTTGGCCGACTTCCCGATCTCCTCCGTGGTCGCGTTCATCTCCACCATCGAGCTCGCCGTCTGCAGCGCGAAGGAGGAGAACGACTCGGTGTTCGTGGCCACCTGGTTGATCGACGCGCTCATCTCCTCGACCGCGCTCGCGGTCTGGTCGACGAAGTCGGAGAGGGTGTCGGCGATGCGGCCGACTTCCTCGATGGATGCGGACATTTCGAGGACCGACGTCGATGTCTCCTCGGCGTTCGCGGAGAGCTCTTCCATCGACGTGCGGACGTTGTTGATCGACTGATCGATTTGCGTGACCGAGGCGGAGGTGGTCTCGGTCGAGGTCAGCTGCTCGGCGGCGCTCTTGGCGAGGATGCGCGAGCGCCCGCTGATCTGGTTGCTGACGGTGGAGACGTCGGTGGCGAGCTGGCCGAAGCGGCGGATGGTCCGCTCGAGGTTGGAGACGAGCGCGCGCATCGCGTCGGCCATGCGCGTCGACTGCGCGGCGGTGCGGATGTCGGCCGCGCTCAGCGAGAGGTCGCCGCCGGTGACGCGGTTGAGGAGGTGGATGGCGGAGTCGCGCCGCGACAGGACGCGGCGCAGCCACCACTGGAAGAGGGCGACGGTGATGGCGGCGGCGACGCCCGCGGCGAGCATGACCCGCCACCAGAGGGCCCACGTCATCGCGCCGATGAAGGAGAGGAAAACGGCGAAGAGGCCGAGGCAGACGACAATGAGCACCCACATCTGTTGAGTGCGACCGAAGCGCCGTCCGTTCATCTCTCGCGGCGATGCTACCATCAGCCCGCTTTGAACGACACCTTCGCCGCGCGGCGGTCGCTCATCGACGATCACCTCCGCGCGCTCGCGGCGCGCGCCGGCGCGCCGAAGCCGCTCGCCGAGCCGCTGCGGCGCGCGTTCACGTCACCGGGCAAGCGCGTGCGCGGGATCCTGACGCTGGCGGTGGGGGAGTCGTGCGGCGCGAAGCCGGAGAAGCTGCTCGACGCCGCGGCGTCGATGGAGCTGATCCACGCGTCGTCGCTGATCCTCGACGACCTGCCGGCCATGGACGACGCGCAACTGCGCCGCGGCGCGCCGACGCTGCACCGCGAGTTCGGCGAGGACCTGGCGATCCTTTCCGCCGTCGCGCTGCTCAATCACGCGTACGGCCTGGTGGCGCGCAACCACGCCGCGACGTCGCCGCGGCAGTGGCCGATGCAGCAGGTGATCAAGCGCGTGGTCGACGCGGTCGGCTTCGACGGCACGATCGCCGGCGAGGCGGTGGACCTGCACAGCGAAGGGTCGGCGCTCGACTTCGATACTCTCGAGTTCATCCACTCCCGAAAAACCGGCGCCTTATTCGTCGCCGCCGCCGCGGTGGGTGGGATGCTCGCGAACATCTCCCCCGCCGCCCTCGCCCGCATCGAGACGTTCGCGAAGAACCTCGGCCTGGCGTTCCAGATCACGGACGACGTGCTCGACGTCGTCGGCACGCCCGAGGTGCTGGGAAAAGATGTCGGCAAGGACGCGCAGCGCTTGACGTTCGTGAAGCTCGCCGGCGTCGACGGCGCGCGCAAGCTGAGCGAGGAGCTGGTGGAGACGTCGCTCTCGGCGATCGCGAACCTCGGCCCCGCCGCCGCCCCCCTGCGGGAGCTCGCGGTGATCGTGCGGGACCGGGTGAAATAGCGGGCGCCGAGCTGTGTTATCTTTCGCCGCCGCAGTTGCCTGCCCCCCGATGCCCAGGTAGCTCAGTTGGTAGAGCAGAGGACTGAAAATCCTCGTGTCGGCGGTTCAATTCCGTCCCTGGGCACCAACACATAAGCTTCCATCGCTTTGCATTTTGCTCAGCCGATCCCATGAGCGGCGTGTGCGATACGCGTGGAAGTTTCACCGATAATCCGCGATCTCAGTGCGGCCGGAAGCCGGGTGACGATACACAACTTCATCCGGCGTTCGCCCCAGCGGCCCGTGCGCCTGTGCGCGCAGCCCGTGCGCACGTGTCTTCGCGCTGCCGCTCGGCCGGCCGCGGCTGAGGGTCGATGTCACCTCAGATTCTGCTGGTTCACCCAGAGACAAACATCGGTGGCGAAACCATCCGCCAGATCCACATAGATGATGTTGGGGAAAAACTCCCGTGTAATGGTCCCGTTCATGACGCTCTTGATGATGTCCTGGGCCAGGACGCCGTTGGCGATCTGCGCCACTTCCGCCACGCTGTAGGCAAACGGATTGACCACCTGAAACCCTGATAAAGTCAGGGTCCACGACAAAAGAAAAAAGTCGCCGATGTGATTGTCAGGTTGCTTGATGCGGAATAACTGGCCCTGCTTGTCCGTGTCGCTGGTCATGATATCGACGTTAGGGGTATCCGAGAAATTGTCGTATGTGACCCAGTCCGCCGTGACCCCCGGCGCCAGGTCGCGATAAGAATTGATGTAGGTCACGTTGCCGGAGTCGGGATTATCGTTGAGCTTGACGCGCGCGCGCGCCGGGATATCGACGAGCTCCGAGATATCGAACAGAATGATCACTTTTCCCTTGCCGGCTGTAATCGTGGCGAGCGGGACATCAGCGATCCTGAGACTCCCGGAATGCACGTACAGATTGGCGGCCGGTATCGTGGCCGTGATCAGCTTGATCAGCGTGTTGATGAGATTCTGTTTGAAATTGAGAGGTTCTTGGGGGTCCTTGAAAAACCTTTCCGGGCCCAGCTTGTCGAGAAAGTGCGAGAATTTCAGGATCACCACCTCGTCGCTGCTTTCTGCCGAGGTGATGAAAGAGGCGACCTGGTTCAGGACCTCTCTCATCGGCTGCCCATCGCAGCCCCTGATGCCGGCGATGTCGTCGAAGTGACCTGTGAAAATCGCGTCCGGATTGTTGCCGTCAAAGACCGGACGGAGGTCGAAGTAACGGATGCCGGCCAGCAATTGATCCCCGATGCCTTGCAGTTGGGTAACCGTGTTGCCCGCCGTGGCGCCAAGCTCGCAGTCTTGCGCGATCGACATGCCGGCGTCGTGCGAGCCGGGGATGCAGAGCTGGCGCAGCGTTTTTTGTTGATCGTTTTTCATCCAGTCCGCTCTCTCGGCGAGGAGGGAGACGGAGCAGAAAAGCTTGTTGCTGTTGCTCCTGTACACCTGGATGGCCAGGCCCGCATCCGTGAGCGCCACCGCCGGATCGTTACCGGTCAGGTTGGGGTCGTGCACGTCCGAGTCGAGATAGCGCTTCGAAGGGTCGAAATTGATCGTGGGCCCGTCGATCTGTCCTTTGTTGTAATACAGATCGTCTCCCTCATTCGGCGAGTGCACTTCCACGACCAGTCCGGTGACGTTGATCGCTACCGCCGGCGATTTCGACGTGCTCCCCAGCGTTACACCCAGGTACTCTTCATTGCTCTTCAAAAAAGTCAGCGTGGCGTCGTTGTTACGGATCGAGACCTTGCCCAGGTTGTAATAGAGCGAGGCGAAAAGCTCGGATTGGTGGACTTCCACGAACGAATCGCCCAAGTTCAATGCGATCTTCGGCTTGATCCCGTCGCTGTACTTGATCGAATCGCTCCAGTGGATCGTTTGCGTGGAGGGGTCCAGGATTCCTGCTTTGTAGCGTAAATTGGCGTTGGTGTCCTGATAGACCACGACGATCATGCCGGCGGGGTTGACGGCCACAGACGCTCTCACCGCATTCGTGATGTTGGTGCCGCCGTCTTGTAAGATCGACGCCGCCCCGTTCCAGTTGATGGTGTCATTGGCGAAATCCGCCTTGCCGTATTGGTGATACAGGTTCCTGTCCGACGTGAAAACGGTGATCACGAAATTTTGCGGGTCGGTGGTCCGGATCGAGACGGAAGGGAAATTTCCTTTCCCGAACGGGATCGGGCCGGAGGTGAAGCGATAGGTCGGCCCGTCGATCCTGCCCAGGATGTAGTGAAGGTTGTCCGAGGCACTCTGTTGTGAGTGAACCTCGACGATCTGGTTCGCGCTGTTGATCGCGATTGCCGGGTACGCGTCGCTGGTATTCGCATCGAGGTACGCGCTGGCTGAGCCGATGTGAAATGTTTTCGGCACGGTCTTCTCCTTTTTGGGGTTCCGGATTCGCCTGCTCTCGACAGAGGAGAGTCCCAGGGCAGACGAATCCCTACCCGCAGCAGGGGTGCAGATGCGCGCTTGCCCCCGTGGTGCGTTTTCCGAACGGGCCCGGCGAAAAGGAGAGATCGTGATGAAATTCGGCGCACTGGCGGCGCTTGTCTGCGTTGCCGCCGCTCTGGCCGCTCCGGCATCGGCACCACGCTGACCAGCGCCACGTTCAACGGGCTGATCGCCGGCGGCGCGAACGTCGGCAACGCCGCGACGCTCCAGCCCGACCCGTCGCTTGTTGCCGGGATGCCGCCGCTCGTGACCGCGCATCTGGCCGGCGCGTGGATCGTGCCGGCGCTGATCCCGTTCACGAGGCCCATGCACATGTTCGCGCTGCCGCTCGGGTACTTCGTGCGGCCGATGCAGAGGGTGGGTTGGGCGAGACGCGCCTGAGTGGAGCGCCGGCGTCCCCGCCGGCTGGCGCGCAGGCGGCTCGCCTGCGTTCGCGGGAGGCGGCGAGGACGCCGCCTTGCCGGCCGCCGAGACGGCGGCGCTCCGCTATACAGTAAGGCTCTCCGTGGTGCGTTTTCTGCACGGGCCCGGCGAAAAGGAGAGATCGCGATGAAATTCGGCGCACTGGCGGCGCTCGTCTGCGTTGCCGCCGCTCTGGCCGCTCCGGCATCGGCAGCGTCCTTCACGTTCACGACCGGGTCGCCCGATGGAGCGATGGCCATGGCTACGCGGCCGGCGAGCGCCGGCGTCGAGATCGAGCCGGCCGACGACTTCGTCCTCAGCGCGTGCGGCACCACGCTGACCAGCGCCACGTTCACCGGGCTGATCGCCGGCGGCGCGAACGTCGGCAACGTCACCGAAGTGGACGTCGAGATCTATCGCATCTTTCCGCTCGACTCCGACACGTCGCGAACGATCAACGTGCCGACGCGGACCAATTCGCCGTCCGACGTCGCCTTCGTCTCGCGCGCCAGCACGAGCGGCGGCGGCCTGACGTTCGCCGGCTCGACCATCAATCCGACTTTCACCGCCGCGAACTCCGTCCTGAACGGCATCCATCCGAAGCCGGCCCAGACCACCGGCGGCGAAGGGCCGGTGACGGGACAGGAGGTCTCGATCACGGTCACGTTCACGACGCCGATCACGCTTCCGGCGGGCCACTACTTCATCGTTCCGCAGGTCGGCGTCCCGACCGGCAGCACGTTCTATTGGCTGTCCGCCCCGCACTCGCCGCCTTTATTCACGGGCGATCTGCAGACGTGGATCCGCAACGCACCGCTCGCTCCCGACTGGCTGCGCGTCGGCACCGACATCGTCGGCGGACCGACGCCGCCGACGTACAACGCCGCCTTCTCGCTGGCCGGCAACACCGTCACGGTCGGCATCGCGCCGTCCAATCCGTCGCCCCTTTCGGCGACGGAAGGAGCGGCCATCGCCACGACGACGTTCACCGGCTCCGGCGGTGTCGCGCCGTACACCTTCTCCGCCACCGGCCTGCCGGGCGGCGTGACGCTGTCGAGCGGCGGCACGCTCTCCGGCACGCCGGCCGATGAAGGATCGTTCCCCGCCACGATCACCGCGACCGACGCCAACGGCTGCAGCGCGTCGATTGCCTACACGATCAACGTCGCCGATGCCGCGCTGACCGGGACTCCCGCGACGATCCTCTTCGCTCCAGGCTCGACCTACTCCGGTCCGGTGGCCACGTTCCACGACGCCAACACCGCGGCGCCGGCGAGCGACTTCACGGCCACGATCAACTGGGGCGACGGCAACACGACGGCCGGGACGATCGCGTCGAACGGCGGCGGCAACTTCACCGTCTCCGGGACGCACGTCTACACGGCCAACGGACCGTTCACGGTGACGGTGACGATCGTCGACGCCGGCGGAAGCACGGTCACGGTGACGTCGCCGGCGACGCTGTCGGCGGCCATTCCGGCGCTCGGCCCGGCGATGCTCCTGCTCCTCGCGGCGATGCTTGCGGCCGTGGCGCTGCGCCACCGGTAGCGCGGCCTGGCGCACGGGCTGTGTGTGACGGCGGCGACCGCGCCGCGGCCGGAGGGGCGTACAGTCACGGCCATGCGGGGGCGGAAGGTCGTCCTTCTGGCAATCCTCTTTTACGCCGGGGCGAAGCTGAGCCTCGCCTTCGCGGTGATGCCCGAAGTGCTGGTGATGCTCTGGATCCCGAACGCGATCGTGCTGGCCGCGCTGCTGCGCGCGCGCGGCGGCGGCTACGCGTGGGTGCTGGCGATCTTCGCCGGGGAGCTCGCGGCCGACTGGCCGACGTTCTCGCTGGCCGAGGCGCTCGCGTTCGGCGCCATCAATGCCCTCGAGGTGGCGGTCGCGTACGTCCTCCTGCGCCGCTGGCGTTTCGACCCGGCCTTCGCGGCGCCCGCCGACCTCGCCAAGTTCCTCGCCGCGGGCCCGGCGGTCGCCGCGCTCGCCGGCGCCTGCGCGGCGGCCGGCGTTTACAGCTACTTCCGCGGCATCACCACGCCGTACGCGGAGTTCCTGCGCGTCTGGTGGTTCAGCGACGGCCTGGGACTGCTGATGGTCACGCCGCTCGTCCTCGCCTTCTGGCCGCCGCTGCCCGAGGCGGAGCGGACGCCCGTGCGCTGGTTCGACTTTCTCGCGCTCGCGGCGGCGCTCGCCGTGGTGCTGGCCTTCGCCTTCTCGCCGCAACGCGAGTTTCACGGCGTGGCGCTGCGCGCCTTTCTGCTGATTCCGCCGGTGCTCTACGTCGCGGCGCGCTTTCACCTGCGCGTCACCGCCGCCGTCGTCGCCGCGCTCTCCTTCGGCATCCTCTATTTCGTGAAAAGCGGACGGCAGCCGTTCGGCAATCTTCCGCCGCGCGAGGTGGTCGGCTCCGCGCAGGAGCTGATCTTCGTTCTCAGCACGATGTCGCTGAGCCTCGGCGCGCTGCTGTCGCAGCACCGCCGCAACGCCCGCGAGCTCGAAGAGCGCGTGCGCGACCGCACCGCCGCGCTCAGCGCGGCCAACGAGCGCCTGGAGACGCTCGCCGCCACCGACTCGCTCACCGGCGCGCTCAACCGCCGCGCCCTGTTCGAGCAACTGCAGCGCGAGATCGAGCGCGGGCGGCGCTACCGCCATGCCCTGGCCGTGATCGTCTTCGACGTCGATCACTTCAAGGGCGTGAACGACCGCTGGGGTCACGGCGCCGGCGACACGGTCTTGCGGACCGTCGTCGAGGTGGCGCTGCGCATCCTGCGCAACAGCGATTTCCTGGCGCGCTACGGCGGCGAGGAGTTCGTCATCGTCGCGCCGGAGACCGACCGGGCCGGAGCGCTGCATCTGGCCGAGCGCGTGCGCGGCGCGCTGCGCTCGAGCGAGATCGCCGCGGACGGCGGCGTGGTGCGCGTGACGGCGAGCTTCGGCGTGGCGTACTTCGATCCGGGCGACACGGCGGAGCAGATCCTCCTGCGCGCCGACCGCGCGCTCTACGCCGCGAAGGCGGCCGGACGCGATCGCGTCGTCGAGCAAGACGCCGCCGCGCGCCTCCCGCTCAGCCGCGGTTCGTGAACGCTTACCGCTTCGCCGCCGTTCGCGCCGGTGTACACGTGCTGCGCGGCCGGTGCGCACGTGCGCGCGGTCGGTGTACACGTGCTGCGCGGCCGGTGTGCACGTGCGCGCGGTCGGTGTACACGTGCTGCGCGGCCGGTGCGCACGTGCGCGCGGTCGGTGTGCACGTGCTGCGCAGCCGCGCCGCACGTGCGCGCGGTCGGTGTGCAGGTGCTGCGCAGCCGCGCCGCACGTGTGCGCGGTCGGTGTGCAGGTGCTGCGCAGCCGCGCCGCACGTGTGCGCGGTCGGTGTGCAGGTGCTGCGCAGCCGCGCCGCACGTGTGCGCGGTCGGTGTGCACGTGCTGCGCAGCCGCGCTGCACGCGTGCGCGGTCGGTGTGCAGGTGCTGCGCAGCCGCGCCGCACGTGCGCGCGGTCTCCTGGCGTCGCTGCTCCTGTCCGCCTTACCGCTTCGCCGCCGTCCGCAGGCGCCGCAGGAACCGCAGCCCGTCCGACACCGCCGTATTCGGGAGCGCCCCCTCCAGCGCGCGGTGCGCTTCGAGCCAGAGGCGGTGGGCGCGTTGGACGGTGCGGCGGCCTTTCGCCGTCAGGGAGATCTTTCCCGGTTTCGGGCCGGACGAGGGGCCGACGGAGAGGAGGCCGGATCGGGACAGGAGGGCCAGGTTGCGGGAGAGCGTCGTCCGGTCGAGCTCCAGCTCCTCGGAGAGCGAGCGGAACGTCGGCTCGTCGAGCGTGGCGATGGACGCCAGGATCGGGAGCTGCACCGCCGTGACGCCGGCGCCGGCGAGATACGAATCGTAGTGCCGCGTGACCAGGCGCTCCGTCTTCCGCAGATTCATGCTCAGACAGAGGTGGGCCATCGCTCGGCATTCCTCAGGACCGACGCCTTCGTCCTTCTTCATACCGCCGCCTGCGGGGAAGTATAGCGCAACGTCGCAACAGGCGTGCAGATGCACCGGTGAGGGGCCGGCACTCACCGCGGGCTCCATCCTTAGATATATGCGCTTGACACGCACGCCCGTTGCACTACACTCCGTTCGCCGCCATCAGGTGGCGGCTTGCCAGCCTAATCCTCGGCGCCGAGGAGCGGGGGAACCGATTCAGCGACGGCTTGCCACCGTCCGGGGTGAATGAGGCGAGAGCCTCTAGGGCTTCCAGCCCGAATCCGACAGCTAACCTCGTAGGCACGCGGAGGGCAGGCCGAGCAAACGCCGCGAAGAAGATTCGCGGCGTTTGTCATTCTCGGGCGGTTTCCTTCCGTTAACCTTTCGTTTACAAAACGATTTTGATAAGATCCGCCGCAAATTTCCGAGACTACTTGCAATCCCAACCGATTCAAGGAACAGGACGCGATTCAACGGATGCTTGGATTTCGCCCTTCTCGGAATGGGCCCCCGAGTGGCACAACGTACTCAAAAGAAACCAGTTAGCAGTCCGGTGCCCAGCGGCAACCGGCCTGCAGTGGTTCGGTAGCAACTCACAGAAAGGAGCCGCTATGAAATGGTGCCCCACCCCTAGGTTTATGGCGGTATTGACCGCCGCACTGCTCATCTCGCTGCTTGCCGTCAGCGGGTTTGCGCAGTTCCAAACGGGTAACATCTACGGCAAAGTTCAGGCAAAAGACGGCAGCGTCCTTCCGGGCGTCACCGTCACACTCACCGGTATCGGCGCTCCCGCGACCACGGTCACGGGTCCGCAGGGTGAGTTCCGTTTCCTCAATCTCTCGCCCGGCAGCTACACGCTGAAGGCGGAGCTTGCGGGATACGGAACCGCCACGCGCGCCGGCGTCGGCGTCCGCGTCGGATCGAACTCCGACGTCACGCTCACGCTGAATCCGTCGGTGTCGGAGTCGATCGTCGTCACGGCCGAAGCGCCGCTGCTCGACGTTCGCAAGGCCGGCACGGCGATCAACGTGACGAAGGTCGAGCTCGAGAAGATCCCGACCTCGCGTGACCCGTGGACGATCCTGCAGCAGGCCCCCGCGGTCCAGGTCGACCGCATCAACGTCGGCGGCAACCAGTCCGGCCAGCAGTCGGTCTACGTCGGCAAGGGTGCCACGAGCTCGCAGAACACCTGGAACGTCGACGGCGTCAACATCACGGACATGGGCGCGGTCGGCAGCTCGCCGCTGTATTTCGACTTCGACTCGTTCGAAGAGATGCAGGTGACGACGGGCGGTTCGGATCCCCGCATCATGACCCCGGGCGTTCAGCTCAACATGGTCACGAAGCGCGGCACGAACGACTTCCGCGGCTCGGGCCGTTACTTCTACACCCCGGGCAGCTATCAGGCCGAGGCGACGGTGCCGTCCGAAGCGGTGACCTACCTCGATCGGACCAACCGCATCAACTTCGTGCGTGACTTCGGCGGAGAGATCGGTGGCCCGCTGTGGCGCGATCACCTCTGGGGTTGGATCGCCGACTCCGAGAACAAGATCTCGAACCAGGCCTCGCAGGCTCCCGGCGCGATCGGTGCGTTCGACAACATCATCCTTCGCGACAAGAACGCGAAGTTGAACGCGCAGATCCTTCCGAGCAACAGCGCCGTCGGCTTCTACACCTTCGGCGACAAGGTCCGCAACGCCCGCAATCTCGGCCCGCTGCGTCCCTTCGAGACCTCGTGGCGCCAGACCGGCCCCACCAAGGTCTACAAGGTTGAAGACACCCAGATCCTCGGCTCCAGCCTTTACCTGACGGGCATGTGGTCGAAGGTTTCGGGCGGCTTCTCGCTGATCCCGAACGGCGGCTTCAGCTCCTCCTCGAACGTTTGGCGCGGCACGGACAACGTGTGGCACAACAGCTTCCTCGAGTACATCACCGACCGTCCGCAGAAGCAGTACCGCCTGGACGGGTCGAAGTTCTTCGACATCGGCACGATGAACCACGAGCTGAAGTTCGGCTTCGGCTACCGCCACACGCCGGTTGCGTCGCTCAGCGCGTGGCCCGGCGTGGCGCAGGGCTTCATGCGCTTCCGTTCGGCCAGCTTCTGCGCGGGCGTCGGCCTCCCGGCCGGCTGCTTCCAGGCGCTGCTCACGCGCGACAAGAACGTCGCGTATGACCAGAACTTCCGCGATTTCTACGCGGGCGACACGATCCTGCTCGGCAACCTGACCCTGCAGGCCGGTCTCCGCTACGACATCCAGCGGTCGCAGAACACCCCGTCCGGCGCGGCCGCGAATCCGATCCTCGGCACCCCGCTCACGCTCCCGTGCAGCGGCGGCGCGGTCGGCTTCTGCGACCCCGTCACCGGTACGTTCACCACCAGCATTCCGGCGCTCAGCTTCCCCGGCGATCCGCGCACGTTGAAGTGGACGTCGCTCTCGCCGCGCGTCGGCCTGACCTACACCCTCGGCGCCGACAAGAAGACGCTCCTCCGCGCCGGCTACAACCGTTACGTCAACCAGATCGGACCCGAGATCTCCAACATCAATCCGGTCGGTTACACGTACGCGTTCGCCGTCGGTCAGGACCTCAACGGCGACAAGGTCGTGCAGCGCAACGAGCTTCAGAAGTGGAACAACTTCTTCTACTACGATCCGACGAATCCGACCTCGCTGGCCGCGTCGACGCGCATGGATTACGGCGCGAAGCCGCCGCACTCCGACGAGTTCATCGGCGGATTCGAGCACGAGCTGCTCACCGACTTCTCCATCGGCGTGAACCTCACCTATCGCAAGTACCACGACATCATGGGCAGCCTCTTCGAGAAGACGCAGGGCAAGGGCGACTTCTACACCCCGGCCGACTACGTGCAGATCGGCACGACCGGCGCTCTCTGCGACGCGTGCAACGCGCTCGGACTGCCGTCCGTCCCCATCTACGACCTCAAGGCCGGCGTTCCGTTCCCCGTGTTCTCGGTGCGCACGAACCTTCCGGGTTACAGCCGTGAGTACAAGGGCGCCGAGCTCGTCGCCACCAAGCGTCTGTCGAACCGTTGGATGCTGCGCGGCAACGTCAGCTACAACGATTGGACCGAGCAGTGCGCCCGCGGCAACTCGATCGCGTTCCCGAACCCGACCCAAGCCTTAGGCAACTGCCCCGGTGGCCAGTTCACCGAGCGTTCCGCCGGCTCCGGCTCGTTCAGCAACGTGTTCATCAGCTCCCGCTGGTCGTACAACGTCACCGGCCTGTATCAGCTGCCGTGGGACTTCAACATCGGCGCGAGCCTGACCGGCCGTCAGGGCTATCCCGAGCCGTTCCACATTGCCGCGAGCGAGCTCGCCAATGTGCAGGTCGACTCGGACATCGTTCCCCAGAGCGTCGGCGACCGTCGTTTCCCCAACGTCTATGAGCTCGATCTCCGCGCGGCGAAGGACTTCCGGTTCTTCAACCGCGTCGGCGTCACGCTCTCGGCCGACCTCTTCAACGTTCCGAACCAGCGCACGGTCCTGCAGCGTCAGACCGACATGGCCGCCGCGTTCGGCAACATCACCGAGCTCCAGTCGCCCCGCGTCTGGCGTTTCGGCGCGAGAATCAACTTCTAAGTCTCGCGGTCACAGCCGTTTGTTCGAGCCGCCGGGGGAATTTCCCCCGGCGGCTTTTTTTTCGAAAGTCGGCAAGAAACAAACGGCCAACGAACCTCAGGAGGTTGATTTTGAAGAAGACATTCACACTCGCGGCGGCGGTCCTCTGCCTGGCCGCCACGCTGTTCGCGGGCGAAGACTGGCGCGGCAACAACCGCCTCGCCGGCGTCCTGGTCGACAAGACCAGCGGCAAGCCGGTGGCGAACGCGAAGATCATGCTCCGCAAGGGAAGCAGCGGCGGCCCGGACGTCGCCGGCGACTCCAACGGCAAGTGGGCGATCCTCGGGCTCTCGTCCGGGCAATGGAACCTCGACGTCGCCGCGCCCGGCTACGTGACCCGGCAGCTCAGCCTGACGATCGTCGAGAACCAGCGCATCCCGACGATGAAGATCGAGCTCGATCCGCAGGCCGCCGCGCCGCAGCCGGCCGCCGAGGCCGCCGCCCCCGCCGCCGCCGAGCAGGTGAAGATCGGCGGACAGGTGGTGTCGAAGGACATCGCCGACGCGGTCGAAGCCGGCAACGCCGCGCTCACCGCGAAGAGCTACAAGGATGCGGTCGCCGACTACGAGAAGGCCGTGGCCGCGCTGCCGACGTTCACCCCGCTCAAGTTCGCGCTCGCCCGCGCCTACTACGGCGCCGGCGATCTGCCGAAGGCGACGGCGGCGATGGAAGAGCTCTACAAGGGTGAGCCAACCAACGCGCAGTACGCCTCGCTCTACGCGAACTTCCTCCTCGAAGGCGGGCAGCTCGACAAGGCGAAGGAAGTGATCGAGAAGGTGCCGGACGGCGCGCTCGACATGAACACGCTGCTCAACGCCGGCATCGCCCTGATGAACAAGAAGCAGCCCGGCGCCGCGGTGACGTACTTCAGCAAGGCGGTGACGCTCGATCCGAAGTCGCACCTCGGCTACTACTACCGCGGCCTCGCGCACATCCAGCAGAACAAGCCGAAGGAAGCGAAGCCCGACCTGCTCAAGGTCGTCGAGCTCGCGCCCGACAGCGACGAGGCGAAGGACGCGAAGGAATACCTGAAGTCGATCAAATAGCCAATGCGAAAAGCGCCGGCCCCGCCGGCGCTTTTCATTTGCGCGCACCGTCATGCTGAGGCGCGCAGACGCCGAAGCATCTCAATCTACGTAGCCGGAGATGCTTCGCCGTCTTCGCGGCTCAGCATGCCGGTGGCTCACGGCGCTCGCCGAAGGTGGTTCGACGCGCACCTGTAGCCGCCGCCGAGGACGACGCTGCGGGCGAGCGGCGGAAAGAGATCGAGGCGGTAACCGCTCGCCGTGAACGCCTCGCGCGCCGCGGCGTCGAGCGGTGGGAGCAGCGACGCGAATCCCTCGGCGCGGCGCACGCTGCCGCGCGTTTCCAGCACGACGTTGTTCGCCGTGAGCAGGAACGCGGTCTGCGGCATCTTCAGGAGCGGCACGCGGCGCACCGTCATCCCGTCGCGCCGCAGCTCGCCGGCGATCTCGTCGAGGAACTGCTGGAGCTGCGGCGGCTGCGCGCCGGCGATCGCGGACGCGCTCCCGTCGACGCCGTACGCGTCGCGCAGCGCGGCCCACTCCGCGGCCGTGGCCTTGCGCGCGGCGGCGGCGCCGAGGCCGAGATCGCCGACCAGCGCGGCAGTCTTGCCGCCGCCGCGCGGCAGCAGCGTGACGATGGAGTCGAGGTCGTAGCCGGCGCCGCCGCCGAGGCGCGCGATCTCGTCCGGCGTCGACGGCAGCGCGTGCACGAAATGGACGGGCGTTTGATAGAGCTCCTCGAGCTCGCGCGCCGCGCGCTGGACCGCGCCGGCGTAGCGCGCGACGCCGGCGGCGTCGCCGAACGTCTCCGCCGGCACGCGGTCGAGTCCGAGGAGCGCGAGTGCGCGCGGCTCGACGCTGTGCATGCTGATCCACACCGCGCCGGGCGTGCGGAGGATCTGCCCGTTGTGAAACGGCGTCGGCGCCACCGTCCAGCGCGCGCCGGCCAGCGACGCGGCCAGGACGCGCGCCATGTTCTGGTCCTCCTCACGGCCGGGCTGCGCGTTCGGCCGGTTCACGAAGACGACGCCGTTCTTGCCGCGGCCCGCGATGAACGGATCGCGCGGCCACGGCGTGAAGGGGCGATCGAGATCGTCGACGAGGTCGAGCTCGCGATGGCCGGCCAGCGCCGCGCGCATCGGCGCATCGGCGAGGACGACGATGCGCCGCGCCGGCGACGCGGCGTGCACCGCACCGAGGAACCGCAGCGCCTCGGCGGGCGTGAAGGCGGCGGTGCTGAGCGAGAAGATCGACGCGTCGATCGTGCCGGCCGCGTCGTCGGGGAACTCGATCGTGCGGTCGAAGGCCACGCGGCGCTCGCCGCTCGTGTGCGCGACGAGGTGCGCCGCGGCGGCCGCGGCCTCGGCCGTGTCGAAGTCGAGCGCGCCCGACGACGCGATCTCGTGCAGCACGCCGCGCGCGGCGGCCGGCGGCAGCTTCGCGAACGTGCGCGGCAGCAGCGCGTCGATGCGCGCGCGGAACGCGGCGTCGTTGCCGTAGCGGAGGGGATCGACGACGGCCAGCGCGGTCAGGCGCTGCACGTCGAGCGTCGCCGCGGCGGCGCCCGCGGCGTCGGCGAGATAGGCGCCGAGGGCGTCGCGCAGCGCCGCGTCGCTGCTGACGATCGCCGTGCCGAGGTTGCGGAGGATGGCCGGCTCGAGCTCGGGATTCGCGGCGAGAGTGTGCGCGAGCGACGGCGCGGGGACGCGCGCCAGCAGCGCGCGCGCGAACGGCTCCGCGTCGGCCGCCGCGGGCCAGCTCGACGCCGGCAGCGGCGGGATCGGCGGCAATGTGCCGGTGGCGCCCCTCACCCCCGCTTCGCGGACCCTCTCCCCGCGAGCGGGGAGAGGGTGGCCGAAGGCCGGGTGAGGGGCGCCACCCGGCGAAAACGCGAACGCCGCCGCGACGAGCAGAAGGAGCCGGGAGCCGCGCTTCACGTGCGAGCGGAACGCGGGGAATGAAACCGCTATGCCCGTCACTTGAGGGTCGAACGGATGCGTCCGCGTTTCCTCACCGCCATCGCGCTGGTTCTCCTCGCGGCCGCGTGCGCGCGCCGCGGCGCCGTCGATCCGAAAGCGCCGATCATCCTCATCTCCATCGACACGCTGCGCTCCGATCATCTTCCGGCGTACGGCTACACCAAAGTCGACACGCCGAACCTCGACGCGCTGCGCAACGACTCCATCCTCTTCCAGCGCGCCTACTCCGAGTGCCCGCTCACGCTCGTCTCGCACGCGAGCGTCCTCACCGGCCTGCTCCCCGCCGATCACGGCATCCGCGACAACCTCGGATACAACCTCAATCCGAAAGCGAAGACGCTCGCCGAGCTGCTGAAGTCGAAGGGCTATGCCACCGGCGCCGCCGTCTCCGCGGTCGTCCTGCGCGGCGAGTCGGGGATCAAGCGAGGCTTCGATCTGTGGGACGACGACATCGACATCGATCCGACCGCGATCAGCATCGCCCGCTCGCAGCGCGCCGGCGACGCCACGCGCGAGCGCGCCCAGACGTGGATCGGCGAGCACGCCGCGCAGCCGTTCTTCTTTTTCTTCCACATCTACGAGCCGCACACGCCGTACGACCCGCCCGAGCCGTTCAAGTCGAAGTACGGCAGCACGTACGACGGCGAGGTCGCCGCGGCGGACGCGGTCGTCGGCCGCTTCCTCGACTATCTGAAGGAGAAGGGACTCTACGACCGCGCCACGATCGTGCTGATGTCCGACCACGGCGAAGGCCTCGGCCAGCACGGCGAGGACGAGCACGGCGTGCTGCTTTATCGCGAAGACATCCAGGTCCCGCTCATGCTCAAGCTGCCGCACGGCGCGCAGCACGGGCAGTCGGTCGCCGCGCCGGTGCAGCTCGTCGACATCTTCCCGACCATCGCCGGCGCGTTCGGCTTCGAGGGGAAGACCGAGGGACGGTCGCTGCTCGATGTGGCCAACGGCAAGGCCGAAGGCGATCGCCCGCTGTACGCGGAGACGTACTACCCGCGGCTGCACTACGGCTGGAACGACCTGCACTCCATCATCTCCGGCGCGAACCACTACATCCACGCGCCGAAGCCGGAGCTCTACGACGTGGTCGGCGATCCGGCCGAGTCGAAGAACGTGCTGCAGGACAACCGGCGCGTCTACACGGCGCTGCGCGCGGAGATCCAGCCGTACATCCACGCGGCCGCGGCGCCGGCGGCGGTCGACGACGAGCAGAAGCAGCAGCTGGCCGCGCTCGGCTACATCGGCTCGACGGTGTCGACGAAGCCCGACGAGGTCCTGCCCGATCCGAAGGAGAACATCCACCAGGCGAACGACATCGCGCGCGCCTACCGCGCTTACCTGGCCGACAATCTCGACGAGGCCGACAAGGTCACGGCCGCGCTGCTGCACACGAACGGGCGGATGGTCGACGTCTGGACGCTGCGCGCGCGGGTGATGCAGAAGCTCGACCGGCTCGACGAGGCCATCGACTGCGCGAAGGAGGCGCTCAAGCTCTCGCCCGGCACGACCAGCCTCGCGGCGATGGTGGCGACGCTCGCGCTCGACGCCAAGCGCTACGACGAGGCCGAGCAGCACGCGCGGCTCACGGTGAAGGACACGCCGTTCGAAGCGCACCAGCTGCTGGCCCAGATTTACCTGGCCAGGAAGGAGTACGCGAAGGCGCGGCAGGAGACGCAGCTCGCTGACGAGGTGCATCCCGGCCGGGCGTCGACGATGCTGCTGCAGGCGCGCGTGCAGATGGAGAGCGGCGATCCGGAGTCGGCGCTGAAGACGATCGACCGCGCCGCCGCCACGCTGCAGGCGCGCGGCTCGAAGCCGGTGCCGAAGCTGAATTTCTTCCGCGGCGACGCGCTGGCGCGCCTCGGCCGCGCCGACGAGGCGGAGACGGCGTTCCGCCAGGAGATCTCGCTCTTCCCGACCGATCCGCAGGCGTACAAGAACCTGATCCTGCTCTACGTCGTGGAAGGGAAGAACCGCGAGGCCACGGAGCTGATCTTCGCGCTCGAGAAGGCCGCGCCGACGCCGCCGTCGTACCTGGCCATCGCCGAGACGCTGAAGACGATCGGCGACCGCACCGGCGCGCGCTTCTGGGCCGCGCGCGGCTTGAGCCACTATCCGGCCGACCGGCAGCTGCAAGCGGCGTCTCGCGGCTGAGCTCGCAGACGCCCGTGCGTCTCTGCGCATAGGCGTAAGTATTGCTAGCTGCATCCGCTCATGAAAAAGCTGCCGATTCTCGACGTTCTCTCGCTCGTCGTCATCGTCGCTCTCGGAGTTCAGCTCTACCAGGTTCAGCAGCGCGTGCAGCGGCTCGAAACCGTCACGCGCGGCGCCGGCGACGCGCTCGACGCCGCCAAGCTCCTGCCGATGCCGGCCGTCACGCCGGCGGGCCAGCGCGTGACCATCGCCCGCGGCGAGCCGCGCCTCATCTTCTACATGTCGCCGCACTGCGGCTACTGCGGGAAGAACATGCCGGTGTGGAGCGAGATCGCGCAGCGCGTCGGCGCCAGCCATGCCCTCTTCCTCGTGGGCGACCAGCGCGAGATGCCGCAGATGCCGGCGTATCTGGCGAAGTACTCCGCGGCGGCCGTGCCGGCCGTGGCCGCGGACCAGGAAGTCCTCGGACGCTACTACATGCTCCAGGTGCCGAAGACGGTGCTCGTCAGCGCCGACGGCAAAGTCGAAAAGGTGTGGCGAGGCGCCGTCACCAGCGAGGCCGTGCTTCAGGCATGGACCTCGGCTCTCCAACGATAGGAGGAGCTCATGAAAGCAGCCCGGCTGTGTGCCCTTTTGTTGATCCTCGTCGGCGTCGTGGCCAGCGCCAACGCGCATTCCTTCGCCCTCACCACCGGCATCCTCTGCGGCTCGTCGACCGATCCGTCGCTCTGCGACCAGGCCACCGGAGACGACATCGGCTGCACCGACTTCTGCAACGCGTCGTGCAGCGGCTTCACCGACGTCGTCGCGGCCTGCGCCCCGAAATTCGGCGGCGGCTACAAGTGCGTTTGTCACGGGACCCCGCAACCCTGATCTGATTCACCGCGGCGGCGCCTCGCCACGGTGTGCCGGAAAAGAAGCTGACGGGAGAACAGGCGACGGGTGACAGATCCCCCGTTGTTTGTCCACCTGTTCCCTGTTCCCTGTTCCCCGTGACCTGTATCGGGGAATGAACGGTCTCAGCCGCCTCTTTAGTCGCGGTTGATGCGGACGCGCGCGCTGCTGCTCTTCGCCCTCGTTTTCCTTGCCTGCCATCGCGAGGGCGCGGTCGCGCCGAGCGGCGACAAGCCCGACATCATCCTCGTCACCATCGACACTCTGCGCGCCGACTCGGTCGGCTTCGCGGGCAACACGAAGGTCAAGACGCCGTTCCTCGACAAGCTCGCGCAGGAGGGTCTCGTCTTCGCGAACGCGCACGCGCACAACGTCATCACCCTCCCGTCGCACACCAACATCCTCACCGGGCTCTATCCGTACCAGCACGGCGTCCGCGACAACGCCGGCTACAAGCTCTCGCCGAAATTCGAGACCGTGGCCACGATGCTGCGCCGCGCCGGCTACGCCACCGGCGCGTTCATCGGCGCCTATCCGCTCGACGCGCGCTTCGGCTTGAACCAGGGCTTCGACACCTACGACGACAACTACGGCAAGGGCGCGGCGACGCTCGACTTCACGATCCAGGAGCGGCCGGCCACGGCGGTCCTCGACGCGGCGGCGAAGTGGTGGAACGGCAACGCCGGGAAGAAGCGCTTCCTGTGGGTCCACCTCTACGATCCGCACGCCCCCTACCGCCCGCCCGAGCCCTTCGCCACGGAGTACGCGTCCGACCCATACCTCGGCGAGATCGCCGCGGTCGACGACGCGCTGTCGAAGCAGCTCGCGCCGCTCTTGTCGTCGAATCCGCTCCTCATCGTCACCGCCGATCACGGCGAGTCGCGCGGCGAGCACGGCGAGCTGACGCACGGCCTCTTCGCCTACGAGGCGACGCTCAAGATCCCGCTGCTCGTCCACGAGAACGGCGTCGTGCCGCACCGCGTCGAGAACGGCTACGTGCGCCACATCGACATCGTTCCGACGATCCTCGAGCGCGCCGGCGTCGCCAAGCCCGCCGCGCTCCTCGGCGCGTCGCTGCTGAAGAGCGGCGTCGCGCGCGACTCGTACTTCGAGTCGCTCAGCGCCTCGATCAACCGCGGCTGGGCGCCGCTCACCGGCGTCATCCACGGCAGCGAGAAGTACATCGACCTGCCGATCTCCGAGCTCTACGACCTTCCGCGCGATCCCGGCGAGAAGAACAACCTCCGCGACGCGCAGCGCCGCGACGTCGAGCAGGCGCGGCAGCTCCTGGCGTCGTTCCACGCGCAGATCAACGCGCCGAACCGCGACGTCAGCGCCGAGGAGCAGGCCAAGCTGCGCAGCCTCGGCTACGTCAGCGGCGGCGGCGCGATGAAGTCCAGCTACACCGCAGCCGACGATCCGAAGAACCTCGTGCAGCTCGACAACGAGATGCACCAGATCGTCGAGGCCTACGAGAACCGCGACATGGCCACGGCGCTGAAGCTCGCCCGCCACGTCGTCGCGGCGCGCCCCGACATGGCCGCCGGGCGCGAGCTCCTCGCCTTCGTGCTGCAGCAGTCGGAGCACGTCCCCGAGGCCATCGAGAACCTGCGCGCAGCCATCAAGACCGGGCAGGAGACGTCGAGCATGCGCGTGCAGCTCGGACTGCTGTTGACCGAGAGCGGCAAGGCCGACGAGGCCGTGCAGGTCCTCGCGCCGCTGGCGACGTCGAACGATCCCGACGCGCTCAACGCGTACGGCGTCGCGCTCGCCGATCAGGGGAAGCTCGACGACGCCGTCAAGCAGTTCGAGCGCGTCCTGCAATCCGATGCGAACAACGCCCCCGCGCTGCAGAACCTCGGCATCGTGGCGCTGCGCCGCGACGACGTGAACGGCGCGATGTCGTTCCTCACCCGCGCCCTCACGCTCAACCCGCGCCTGCCGCTCGCGCTCAACACCCTCGGCGTCGTCTACGCGCGGCAGGGCGACTTCGCGCACGCCGTCGAGTCGTGGAACCGCGCCGTCGACATCGATCCGCGCCAGTACGACGCCCTCTTCAACATCGGCCTCGTGGAAGGGCGCGCCGGCCATCGCGCCGAGGCGCGGGCGGCGCTCTCGCGCTTCGTCGCCACCGCGCCGAAGGAGCGCTACGGTGAGGATCTGGCAACGGCGCGGCAAGCTCTGGCGTCCTTGCAGTAGACTCTTTCGATGAACGCCAAGACTCTTTCCACGCTCCTTCTCGCAGCCGCCACAGCCGTGTCCACCTTCGCCGCCGAGGGCACCATCACCCGCGTCGCCGCGCCCGAGGGGGCGCCGCGCACCATCGCCGAAGCCGTCAAGAACCTCCGCGACACCGGCGCGCGCACCGCGCACGTCATGAAGGCGCCGCGCCTGCTCAAAGCCGGCGTGCGGCCGAACGTCATCGAGTACGAGACGGCCGACAGCGCCTTCCTCATCCCCGCCGCCGGCAGCCTGGCGGGGAACAACGGCACGTTCTTCCGCTCCGACATCACCATCGGCAACTTCAACGGCACCGACCAGAACGTCGGCGTCGGCTTTCTCCGGCAGGGGCAGGACAACAGCCAGGTGCCGCTGACGTACTTCACGGTCCCGGCGAACACGGTCGTCTCCATCAACGACTTCGTCGGCACGCAGCTGAAGACGAGCGGCCTCGGCGCGCTGATCTTCATCGGCTACGACAGCACCGGCAAGAACGTCGACAACAACGCGTTCCTGGACGGCTTCTCGCGCATCTGGACGCCGCAGCCGGGATCGACAGGAACGGTGTCGCAGAGCTTCCCCTCGGTCTCGCTGCTCGACTCCGCCGACGACTTCACCGCCTTCGCCCTCGGCCTGCGCGCCGACGCGAACTTCCGCACCAACGCCGGCATCGTGAACCTCGACACCGTCGCGCACACCTGGACCGTCACCTCGATCAACAACGGCCAGAGCCTCCAGGTCACCGTGCCGGCGTTTTCGCTGGCCCAGCCGAGCGTGCCGGTCAGCTTCGCGGGGACGACCGGCAACCTCTCGCTCATGTACGACGTGAGCGGCTCGGGCTTCTTCTGGAGCGCCTACGCCAGCTCGGTCGACAACGTGACAGGAGACGGCTGGGTGTCGCGCGCGACACAATAGAACGCTTGCAAGACGACCTATCAGGTTTCGAGGAGCGCATCGGCCACCGCTTCGCGCGGCGCGAGCTCCTCACGCGCGCGCTGACGCACAAGTCGTACTCGCACGAGGCGAAGCAGGACGACGTCCGCGACAACGAGACGTTCGAGTTCCTCGGCGACTCGGTCCTCGGCTTCGTCATCGGCGACCTGCTCTTCCATCGCTTCCCCACGGTCGACGAAGGGGCGCTCTCGAAGATCAAGGCATATCTCGTGAGCGCCCCCAGCCTCGCCTCCAAGGCGCGCGGCTACGGGATGGGCGAAGTCATCTACCTCGGCGTCGGCGAGGAGAAGTCGGGCGGGCGGAAGAAGGACTCGCTGCTGGCGAACCTCTTCGAGGCCGTCATCGCCGCGATCTACCTCGACGCCGGCATCGAGCCGGCGCGCGCGCTGATCGAGCGCTCCTTCCGCGACGACGTCGAGCGCATCGACGCCGACGACCTCCTCTTCCACGACTACAAGACCGCGCTGCAGGAGCTCGCGCAGGGGAAGGGGTTGCCGCTGCCGGAGTACAACGTCATCGGCGAGGTCGGACCCGACCACGACAAACGCTTCATCGTCGAGGTGAAGGTGGGGAGCCTGCTCGCGCGCGGCGAAGGGACGTCGAAGAAAGAGGCGCAGCAGCAGGCGGCGAAGCAGGCCTTGGGTGAGTTTGGGACGTGAGTGTCATTCCGAGCGCAGCGAGGAATCCCCAGCCGGCGCGGGATCCCTCGCCGTCCGCGCGGCTCGGGATGACACTGCTGCTCGCGTTCCTCGCACTCGCCCCCGCCCCCCGCAACGCCGACCTCGAGAAAATCCGCGGCGAGATCGCGCGGCTGCGCGATCGCCTCGAAACCGTCAAGTCGCAGCAGAAGAGCGCGCAGCAGGAGCTCGAAGAGGCCGACCTCGAGCTCGGCATCCGCACGCGCGAGCTGGCCATCTCCGTCGGCCTCGAGACGCGCCTCGAGCAGGAGCAGAAAAGCGTGGAGGCGCAAGTCGCCGAGCTCGGGCCGCGCATCGCCCGGCAGAAGGCGTTCCTCGCCAAACGCCTCGGCGCGCTCTACCGCCTCGGCGGATTGAGCTACGTGCGCATGCTGCTGTCGATCGACGAGCGGCGCGATCCGATCGAGGCGATGTCGATGCTCAGCTATCTCGTCTCGCGCGACGCGCGCGCCGTGTCGCGCTTCCAAGCGTCGCGCACGCAGCTGGCCGCGCGCGTCGCGGACCTCGGCGAGCGGCGCAAACGCGTCGCGGCGATGCGCGCCGTCGTCGAGCAGCGCCGCGCCTCCGTGGCCGCGGCCGTCGCGCAGCAGCAGCACCTGCTCGCCTCGCTGCGGCAGGAGGGGACGCAGTCGGAGCAGCGCATCGCCGAGCTCGAGGAGAAGGCCAGGCGGTTGGAGCGCCTCGTCGACACGCTCTCGAAACAGCGCCAGGGAGCGCTGGCGGCGACCGACGTCCGCGCGCTGCAGGGCGCGCTGCCGTGGCCCGTGCAGGGGAAAGTCGTCGAACAGTTCGGCAAACATGTCGACGCCAAGTTCGCGACCGTAACCTTCAGCAACGGCTGGAAGATCGCCGCGGCGCCGGGGACGAGCGTGCAGGCCGTCTACCCGGGAACAGTTCTATTTTCGCAGTGGTTCAAGGGGTACGGCAATTTAGTGATACTCGATCACGGCAACCGCGTTTTTTCCCTCTACGGCAACCTCAAATCGCCCGCGGTCGCGGCAGGCGACCACGTCAGCGCTGGACAGGCGATTGCAGGCGTCGGCGAGTCGGAGGACGCCCGCACCGGCTACCTCTATTTTGAGATTCGTCAGGACAATCGCCCTGAAGATCCGCGAAAATGGCTTCGTTAAGGCAAGTGATGAGCAAAAAGAAAATCGCGTTCCTATCTCTTTCCGTGGCGCTGATGCTGTCGTTGATCGGCGGCGCGCTGTTCGGACAGTCGTCGCAGAAGAACAACGTCTACCGCTACCTGAGCATCTTCAGCGAGGTCTTCGACCTGGTGCGGAACAACTACGTCGAGGCCGTGCCGGCCGACCAGCTGCTCGACGGCGCCTTCAACGGCGTCACCGACGCGGTCGACGAGTTCAGCTTCTACGTGCCGCCCGCGCAGATGGCGGCATACCGCAACTTCGCCGACGTCGATGACAACGGCGTCGGCCTGGTGGTGACGAAGCGCTTCGGCTACGGCTACGTGATCGCGCCGATCGCGAATTCGCCGGCGGCGAAGGCGGGGATCGAGCGCGGCGACTTCATCGAGAAGGTCGACGGCCAGCCGACGCAGAAGATGGCGGTCTGGCAGATCCGCAACGCCCTGCGCGCGAACCATCCGGTGCACCTGCAGGTGCTCCGCGGCGGGCAGACGAAGCGCGACGAGTTCACGATCCAGGCGACGCAGTTCCACCCGGTGGCGCTGACGACGAAGCAGTTCGACGGCGTGGCCTACATCAAGGTGCCGTTCTTCGAGAAGGGGACGGCCGAGCAGTTCCGCACGGCTCTCGAGAACGTGCGCAAGAGCGGGACGCGCAAGCTGATCGTCGACGTGCGCGGCAACGCCGGCGGCGATGTCGACGAAGCGATCACCGCGGCCGACGCGCTGCTGACCGGCGGCCTCATCACCTCGCTCGAAGGACGCAAGATCGAGCCGCGCCGCTGGACGGCGGACCACAACACCGACTACGACGGCGCCGTCGAGGTGCTGACGGACAGCTCGACCGCGGCGGGCGGCGAGATCTTCGCCGCGGCGATCCACGGCAACAACCGCGGCAAGACGGTCGGCGTGACGACGTACGGGAAGTCGGTGGTGCAGAAGTTCATCACCCTGCCGAGCGGCGGCGGGGTGTACATGACGATCGCGCACTACACGACGCCGGAGCTGAAGCCGATCAAGGACGGCGGCGTGAAGCCGGACGTCGTGGTCGACCTCACCGCGCAGGTGCTCCGCGACCCGAACGCGAAGCCCGACACCGCGCCCAAGAAACCGGCCCCGGACGTGATCCTGGAGAAGGCTCTGCAGTTGTTCGGCGAGCCGGCCACGGAAGCGAAAAAAGCGGCGTAACTGGCACCCCCGTCGCACTCTATCCTCGCCAGGAGGGACGCGATGGAAACAGTCAATGTGCCGAGTGGTCTCGAGGTGGAGTCCGCTTCGTGGCGAAGCAAGCTGAGCCCGCGCGTGACTCGGATGAAGTCGAAGGTCACGACGACCGCGAGCGGCGTCGCCACGAAGGTGAACGGCCAGCTTCGCGCGAAACCGGCGATCTTCGCCGGCATCGCCGCGGGGCTCGGCTTTGCGCTCGGCCTCACCGGCCGCATCGCACGGCATCGCCGCCAGGCGCGGAAAGAGCTGCCGGCGCTGCTCGTCATCGAAGGTTGCTAGGTAGTGCCGCCGTCCTCGGCGGCCGCACGGGCGGCGTCTCGCCGCCCCCGGCGCCGGGACGGCGCCACTCCGGCCGGCGAGACGCCGGCGCTACTTCCACAGAATCCGCGCGTCGCGGAACCGCGTCACCTTGCCGTTTCCGTCCACCACCTCGATTTGCACGTCGGTGATCTCGCCGACGCCTTTCGGGCGCCGCGGGATGTAGCAGGTCATCGCCGGCCACGGCACGTTCGGGTACCACGGCCAGCCGCGGGAGATGTCCTCGCGCGGCGTGAAGAACATCGGCACGCGGACGCGGCCGGCGTCGATGAGCGCGGTGGCGCTCTTGATGCCGGCGGGCGCCAGCGCCCAGCCGTCGACGAGGAGCTTTCCGACGACCTCCTGCCCCTCGAGCGGCTTGTCCATCCGCCCGAAGAGGGTGTGGTTGTACGTCGCCTCGCCGCGGAGGAAACGCGTCAGGTCCGGATCGCTGGTCGTACCGCGGACGCGCGCGTTGCGCGTGATCGCGAAGAGCCAGTCGCCGAGGTCGCTATGGTCGAAGCGGCGGACGAAGGTCATGCGACCGTTCTGCAGGTTGCGCTCGATCCACGCGACGATCGACGGCCCGTACTTGCCGGCCCAGTCGGAGTGCACGAGCACGAGCGCGCAGCCGCTGCGCTCGAGCGTATCGGTGAAGTCGTCGTCGTAGAGCGACCGTTCCTCCTTCTCGCGCAGCTTGCGGTGGATCGGCGGCTCGAAGCCCGAGGTGCCGTTCATGATCGGCTGGTGGTGCACCGTCGCGCCGAGGAGATAGAGGAAGGGAACGTTGTAGTTGTTGAGCGGCAGTTCGAGCGTCGAGCCGCCGGCGGCCGGGCCGTGCTCTTTCAGCCAGAGCTGCGCCTCGCTCGGCTCGAACCAGACGTACTTCCACGGCGTGAGCGGCCAGACGTCGAAGAGCGTCGCGGAAAAGAGGACGGCGACGAGCGCGCGCCGCAGCATCGGCCGCTGCACGTGCGCGAGCAAGGCGACGACGCCGAGGGCCATCCAGACCGCGAGGCCGACGTAGGAGATCGCCGCGAACCGGCAGAGCGCGCGGAGGCTGCGAAAGACCGTGGTGCGGCGGAAGAGGAACTCGCCGAAGAAGCCGGCACGGCCGAACGCGCCGAGGAAGCCGACGACGATCCAGACCGCGGCCGCCCACGCGTACAGCGAAAAACGCGACGCGGCGAACCACCGCCGGAACGCGCCGGTGATCGTGAAGCGGACGATGACGAACGCCGCGAGGAGCGTCAGCGGGATGTCCGAGCCGCTGAAGCCGAGAGGAATGAGCTCCTCCGACCGCACCAGGCCGAAGTAGGCGACGACGGCGGCGACGAGGATGGCGGCGTCGAGAATGATCGGCGAGCGGCGCCCCTCATCCGGCGCTGGCGCGCCGCGCACCACGGTTGTTGCCAGCGCCGCGACGAGCAGCAAGAGCAACGGCAAAAAGCCGGGGAAGAGCTGGCGCTCGGGACGCACGAGCTCGGGATCGACGAGCTTGGCGTAGAAGCGGTGATCGGTCGCGGGCACGAGCCAGTCGCTCCACGTCGCGGAGCCGGCCGCCACCTCGCCGCCCATCCGCTTCATCTTGTACTCGTTCGAGACGATCGCGTACGGCGCCAGCACCGGCAGGAGGATCACGATGGCGGCGGCGATCGCCGCAATGAGCCGGCGCCGGTAGACGGCGTCGCGCGGCTCGGCGACGGCGAAGAGCCAGATCGTCAGGACGACCGCGGGGACGCTGAAGAGCAGGAAATAGATGTTCGTCAGCCCGTTCATCACCATCGCGCCGCAGAAGAGCGCGGCGTTGCGGCGCGTCGGATTCCGATGAAGGACGATGAGCGCCGCCAGGATCAGCGGCAGCCATCCGGCGGAGACGATCTGCACGTGCGGCGTGTGCGAGATCCGGAACGAGACGAACGCATAGAAGATCCCGGCCATGAGCGACGCGGCGCCGTTGCCGGTGACGACGCGCGCCAGGACGTACGCGCCGTATCCGCTGAGCGCGAAGCCGAGGAGGATGGCGAGGCTGTGCAGCGTGATCGCGCTCGCGCCGGCGAGCCACGCCGGGAAGAGCGGCACGGCGATGCCGAGAAGATTCTCGCTGTACGCCAGCGGCAGATGGGCGGGCTCGAAGATCGGCGCGTTGAAGATGTGCAGCGGCTGGTGCACGAGCGCGTAGCAGTCCCACTCCAGGATCCAGGCGTTGAGCAGCGGGTCGCCCTCGTCGGAGACGCCGCTCGACAGGCGAATGGCCAGCGGCCAGGTGAAGAAGACGGTCAGCGCGAGGTAAAAGGCGAAGATCGTGACCTCACGCAGAATCGAGGGCGCAGGGCGCAGGGCGTGGGGCGCAGGTGGAGTTTCTTGCGACGGCACGACCTGCGCCCTGCCCCCTGTGCTCTGCGCCCTCTCTGGTATCGCCACGGCGGCAAAGTATAGGATGCGCAACCGTCTACGAACGATTTCGTAACATTCGATATGCAATCGACAAACTTTTCGCCGACGGCATCGTCTATAGCGGCGATGCGAACGACATTGGCCGTTCTCGCGGCGCTTTTCGCTGCCGCGCTCCCGCTCCGCGCCGCCGACGATGCCGCGGGCCACCCGACCATCGAGATCGCCCGTGCGCCGAGCGGAATCACCGTCGACGGCGAGCTCTCCGAGCCGGCGTGGCAGTCGGCCACGCGCGTCGACAAGTGGTGGGAGACGAACCCCGGCGACAACACGGAGCCGAAGGTGAAGAGCGTCGGCTACCTGATGTACGACGACCACTACTTTTACGCCGGCTTCGAGTTCGAGGATCCGGAGCCGTCGAAGATCAGCTCTCCGTTCAACGACCGCGATCACATCAACGGCAGCACCGACGACTACGGCGGCGTCATCCTCGACACGCGCCACGACCACAAGACGGCCATCCTCTTCCTCGCCACCGCGCGCGGCATTCAGTACGACGCGGTGAGCGACGACACGACCGGCAACGAAGACTCGTCGCCCGACTTCTTCTGGGACTCGGCGGCGAAGATCAACAGCCATGGCTGGACGCTGGAGATCCGCATCCCGCTCTCCACGCTGCGCTACGACCAGCGCGATCCGCAGGAGTGGGGGATCATGCTGTACCGCAACTGGCCGCGCGACTTCCGCTATCAGATGTTCGCGAACAAGCTGCCGCGCGGCGGGAACTGCTTCATCTGCAACGAGAACACGCTGGCGGGGCTGCGCGGACTGCCGCCGGCCGGGCACATGATCGTCGCCCCCTACGCGACGGCGAAGGAGATCGGCGAGACGCGCGACGGCCTCGGCACGCCGTTCGTGAACCGCCCCATCGGCTCGAACGCGGGCGCGGATCTCAAGTGGACGCCGACGCCGACGAGCGTCGTCGACGCGACGGTGAATCCCGACTTCTCGCAGATCGAGTCGGACGTCGCGGTGATCACGGCGAACGAGCGCTTCGCCATCTTCCTCCCCGAGAAGCGGCCGTTCTTCCTCGAAGGCGTGGAGCTCTTCAGCACGCCGATCCAGGCGGTCTACACGCGCACGATCACGTCGCCGCGGTGGGGGACGCGCATGACCGGCAAGCTCGGCTCCGACGAGTACACGTTCCTCGTCGCCCAGGACCGCGGCGGCGGCGCGGTGATCCTGCCGTCGGCGTTCGGCTCCGACGTCGCGTTTCAGGACTTCAAGTCGACGGACGCGATCGGCCGCCTGCGCCACGACTTCTCCCGCAACTCGTTCGTCAGCGTCCTCCTCACCGACCGCGAGCTCGGCGGCAGCGCGCACAACCGCGTCTTCGGCCCCGACTTCCAGCTCAAGAACGCCACCGACACGCTGACCGGACAGCTCCTCCTCAGCGACAGCCGTACGCCCGACCGCCCCGATCTGGCCGGCGAGTGGAACGGCCAGACGCTGCGCGGCCACGCCTACGACGTCTGGTGGTCGCACTCGACGGAGAAGTTCGACTGGTACAGCCAGCACCAGAACTACACCGACAACTTCCGCGCCGACGCCGGCTTCGTGCCGCAGGTCGGCTACGGCACGACGTACGCCGAGACCGGCTGGACGTTCCGGCCGAAGGGGTTCTTCAGCCGCGTGCGCACGTTCGCCGAGGGGCAGTACGACACGCTCGAAGACGGCTCGCTGCTCTACCGGCTGCTGTCGTTCGGCTACGGCGCGGACGGGAAGTACCGCTCGTTCTCGCGCTTCCGCTTCGCGTACGACACGGTGCGCAACGGCGACACGCTGTTCCAGCGCCACCAGCTGCTCTGGTCGGTGAACTTCGCGGTGAACCGGGTGATCTCGCAGCTGGAGACGGACGGCTGGATCGGCCAGCAGGTGGACTTCGCGAACAACCGCCTCGGCCGCGGGGCGAACGTGAACGCCAGCGCGCTGCTGCGCCCCGGCGACCACCTGGAGCTGTCGCTGACGAACGGCGTGCGTTGGCTGCGCGTGAATCCGGAGAACTCGCCGCTCGCGTCCGGCCGCCTCTTTACCGCGCAGTTCGAGCGCGTCCGCGCGACGTACACGTTCAACCGGCAGATGTTCCTCCGCGCGATCGTGCAGAACCAGCGGACGAACCAGAACCAGCGGCTCTACGATGCGACGGTCGACCCGCACAGCGGCTCGCTGGCCAGCCAGCTGCTCTTCGCCTACAAGATCAACTGGCAGACGCTCGTCTTCGTCGGCTACGGCGACCTGCGCGACGTGACGGCGGACGCCGGCGACTTCGCGAAGGACAGCCGGCAGTTCTTCATGAAGGTCAGCTACGCGTTTCAGCGATGAGCGCGGCGACGCGGCGCACGTCGTCGCTCAGCGGCCGGTCGCGGTAGACCGGCTCGACGGCGTCGCGCACGCGCAGGTAGGTCTCGCGCGTGCCGCGGCCGAGGCGTAGGGCGATGTCGCGGGCGCGGCCGCGCGTCGCGGACTCGAAGTCGCGGGCCTGCTGCTCGGCCTCGTCGATCGACATCGTGCGCCGCGGCGCGAGCGGATCGATGTCCATGCCGGCGCGCCAGTCGATCGCCTGCGCGCCGGCGAGGAGCTCGATGGCGAGAACGTTCCGGGCGTTGGCGAGGATCATCCGCATCTTTCGCGCCGCATGCGTCGACATCGACACGTGATCCTCGGCGTTTGCCGATGTCGGGATCGAGTCGACGGAGGCGGGATGGGCGAGGACCTTGTTCTCCGACACCAGCGACGCCGCGGTGTACTGCGCGATCATCAGCCCCGAGTTCACGCCCGGCCGCGTGGTGAGGTTTTGCGGCAGGCCGCGGTTGTGGTTGCCGTCGAGGAGCATGGCCGTGCGGCGCTCGGAGATGTTCGCCAGCTCCGCGAGCGCGATCGACAAAAAGTCGGCGGCGAGCGCGATCGGCTGGCCGTGGAAGTTGCCGGCGGAGTAGGCGAGGCGTGTGTCCCCGCGATACGCGGGCGGCCAGTTCTCGCGGAAGCGGAGGTCGAACGGCTCGCCCTCGTCGGGAAAGAAGAGCGGGTTGTCGGTGGCGGCGTTGATCTCGCGCTCGGCGACGGTGCGCGCGTACTCGATGGCGTGCCGCGACGCGCCGTGGACCTGCGGTGCGCAGCGCAGCGAGTAGGGGTCCTGCACCGCGCCGGCGCGCTCGACGAGATGGCTGCCGTCGACGAGCTCGCGCATGCGCGCGGCGCTGCGGATCTGGCCGGGGTGGCCCCGCGCGGCGTGGACCTTGGCGTCGAGGGCGCGCGTGCAGCCGCAGAGCGCCTCCAGGGTGAGCGCGGCGGCGTCGTCGCAGACGTCGGCGAGGCGCTCCGCGTCGTAGACGCCGAGGGCGAGCATGGCGGCGGAGAAGTTGACGCCGTTGACGAGGGCCAGGCCTTCCTTGAACGTCGGCTTGATGGTCTCAGCGTCGAAGCCGAGGAGCGCCGGCAACTCCGCCGCGTCGCGGACCGTCGGATCGGACGTCGTGTAGAAACGGCCGACGCCGAGGAGCGTGGCGAAGGTGTGCGAGAGCGGGCAGAGGTCGCCGCTCGCGCCGACGGAGCCCTGCACGGGCACGAGCGGGATGACGCCGCGGTTGAGCATGGCCTCGATGACGTCGACCATCGTCCGCCGCACGCCGGAGTGGCCCTGCAGGAACGCATTGAGCCGCGTGGCCAGCACGGCGCGTACGACGTCGGCGGGAAAGACCTCGTCGCCGGCGCCGACGGAATGCGAGAGGAGGAGGTTGCGCTGCAGCTGCTCGAGGTCGCCGGGCGCGATCGGCTTGTCCTTGAATTCGCCGAAGCCGGTGGTGACGCCGTACTCGGTCGGCGCCGGCTCGCCGGCCTCCCACGCTTTTTTGTAGTTGTCGACGGCGCGCGCGATGAGCGCCTCGGCCCTGGCAACGCGCTCGTCGGTCGCGGGATCGCGCTCGACGCGGACGCTCGGATCGCGGGCGATGCGCGCGAGCTCCTCGACGGAAAGAGATTGGCCGTCGAGGACGATGGTCATTCGATCTCCGCGAGCAGCGCGCGGATCCCGCTCACGAGCTCCCCGCGCGGGATCGTCGTCTGCCCCGGCCGCGCGGCCAGCCACTCGTCGCGCGCGGTGAGCGCGGCGGCCTTGGCGCGGCCGGCGGCCATGTTCTTCACCGTGACGACGCCCTCCTCTTTCTCGCGCGAGCCGGCGAGGAGGGCCAGCGGGATGTCGTAGGCGTCGGCGTATTCGAGCTGCTTGCCGAGGCGCTTGGCGGTACCAAGGTACATTTCTGCCGAGATACCAGCGCGGCGCAGCTCCCACGTCATCTGCAGGTAGTCGTCGATCATCGACCGGTCCATGTTCGTGACCAGGACGCGCGCGGTGGCCTTGCGCGTGTCGAGTTTTTTCAGGTACTCGAGCGCGGCGAGGAGGCGGTCGACGCCGCACGACGCGCCGACGGCTGGGATGCGCTCGCCGAGGAAGCGCGTGACGAGGTTGTCGTAGCGCCCGCCGCCGAAGACGGAGCCGAACTGCGGCGCGTCGAGGAGCACGGCCTCGAAGACCGGGCCGGTGTAGTAGGCGAGGCCGCGGGCGATGGAGAGGTCGAGGGCGACGCGGTCGTCGCCGTAGCCGAGGGCGTAGAGGTGATTGGAAATGCGCTCGACGACGTCGATCTGCGCCGGCGCCGATTCGAGCGCGGCGAAGAGCTCGCGGAGTTGCGCGAGGACGTCGCGGCGCGCCTCGGCCTTGATGCCGAGGAAGCGCTCGATGCGCTCGACCTGGTCGCGCGTGAGGCCAACGCCGCGAATCGTGTCGCCCGACTCGTCTTTGTAGCCGTCCATCAGCTCGAGGCGCACTTTGTCGCGGCCGACTTTGTCGAGCTTGTCGAGAACGCGGAAAACGTCGACGCCCTGCTCGGGCGCGATGCCTGCGTACTCGAGGAGGAGGTTCAGCATGGCCCGGCTGGAGAATCGGACGAGGTAGCGCCCGACGTCGAGGGCATCGAGGCTGTCGCACATGCCGGCGATGATCTCGGTGTCCGCAACCTCGGACTCGGTGCCGACGGAGTCGAGGTCGAACTGCGTGAACTCGCGGAAGCGCCCTTTGTCGGGCTTGTCGGCGCGCCACACGGGCGAGACCTGGTAGCGGCGGAACGGCCGCGGCAGATCCTTGTATTGTGCGATGACGCGCGCCAGCGGAACGGTGAGGTCGAAGCGGAGGCCGAGGGCTTCGTTCTCGGGATTGCTGACGCGGAAGATGGACTGCTGCGCCTCCTGCCCGGCGGAGCCGGAGAGGACGTCGAGAAATTCGATGGCCGGGGTGTTGAGGGGGACGAAGCCGTAGAGCTCGTAGACGCGGCGGATCGAATCGATCATCCGCTGCCGGGCGAGCATTTGATCGGGAAGCAGGTCGCGGAGGCCGCGGGAGAGGCGAGGCTCGACGCTTGTCATTCGCGATGGTACCGAGGGCCGGCTTCGAACCGGCGACCCCCAGATCCACAATCTGGTGCTCTAACCAACTGAGCTACCTCGGCAAAGAACGCGAATGATACCCGAAACGCGGGTGAGAACGCGTCGGGGTTACGACGTATTCTGCGGCGTCAGGCGAGGGAAACGACGATTGCCTTCGCTGTTTCTTGCGCGGTGAACCGCAGCTCATCGAACGGGCGAGTGTCGAAGAGATTGTGAGAGTAGGTCCGCTTGATCTTTCGGGCGGCTGCGTCGACAGCCCGATACACCTCCATCAAGTTCGCGAGCGTCGGGCGATGTTTTTCGCGCTCCAAGGCGCTCATCAACTCTCGCAATAGCTCCGCGGGTGTCCCGTCGTAGATCCGCGGCCGGATGCCGCCGAGATCGCTCAGCGCTTTCTCAGTCGATAGGGAACGGTATCGAAGACGAACCAACGGTGTTCCTGCCGCCCCTTGCGGCTGAAGGCGACGGCGAGACCAAGTTCGAAGGTCATGTTCAGACGCGGAGTCCGCGGCGCTCTCCTGTCGACGTTCATCCAGGAAAGGTCATGGAAGGAGCATGACGCCGACTCGATCATGTCGCAGATGCGATCGAGTTGAAATCTGCTCGAAGGATCGTGCACCGCGGCCGTCGGGACGAGGCCGTGAGCTGCCGCGCCGGCAATGAATGCGAGATACGTCTTCTCGTACCGCTTCGCGTACGGAACGTTGATGAAGGCGAAACGCTTGGCCGGACCGCTCTTCGCCACCCGATTACCGCTTGCTTTTCTTCGCGTGTGCGGCCCGAGCCTGCTTGCGCCGATCTGCCGCGTCCATCTCGGCTTTGAGCTCCGCGTAAAACTGTTCCAGCTCCGCCCGGCGCTTCTTCGAGATGCCCATCATCTTCACCACCTCGTCGGTCGTCGGGAACGGCGTCCGGATGATGAACTTTTCCTGCTTCGGCATCGCCTTCATTCTACCTCGGCCACTAGCAACGCATCCGTGAACCACTTCCTTTCGTCGGTCCACGTTTTCGCGATCGCGAAGCCGGTCGCGTGCGCGATCCGCTCGATCTGTGCGGCGGTGTACTTGTGCGAGTTCTCCGTGTGGATCGTCTCGCCTTCGGTGAACTCGACCTCGAGGTCAAGGGCGTCGATCCGCACGCGCTGGTTCTCGCGGCTGACGAGGTGCATCTCGATCCGGCCGTTCTCCTCGTTGTAGAACGCGAGGTGCGCGAAACGGTCGAGGCGGAAGTGGCCGCCGAGCTCGCGATTGATGCGTCCGAGCACGTTGAGGTTGAAGGCGGCGGTGACGCCGAGCGCGTCGTCGTACGCCGGTTCGACCACGGTTCGCGGCTTCTGCATGTCCGCGCCGAGGAAGAGCACGTCGTTCGGGGTGAGCGCGCCGCGAAGCACGGAGAGCATGGCGATCGCTTCGCTCTCGTCGAGGTTGCCGATCGTCGAGCCGAGGAAGAGCACCGCAGTGCCGACGCCGGACGTGCGGGGGAGCGTGCGGAGCGCGGCGGCGACGTCGGAGAACTCGCTGCAGATCGCGTTGACCGTCAGTGCGGGGAAATCGGCGAGGAGATGGCGCGCCGTCGACTCGAGCACGCTCGCGTCGATGTCGATCGGCACGTACTCGAGCGCGCCCTGGCGGCGGAGCAGCGCGTCGATGAGCAGCCGCGTCTTGCGCGAGTCGCCGCTGCCGAGCTCGACGAGCGACAGCGGGCCGCCGAACGCGGCCACGATCTCGTCGCCGTGCGCGCCGAGGATCGACTCCTCGGTGCGCGTCACGTAATACTCCGGCAGGTTCGTGATCGCGCTGAAGAGCGCCGAGCCGAGCGCGTCGTAGAACCAGCGCGGCGGCAGCGACTTCGGCGTCGCGCCGAGGCCGTGGCGCACATCGTCGGCGAACGTTGTGGAGCGGGAGGGGAGGCGGCGCAGCGTGAAGCGCTGGCGCGGCGCATCGGAAGGCATCGGGCGCATTGTAGCCGCGCTCAGCGGACGTCGTAGCCGGCGTCGCGCAGCGCCTCGATCGCCGCGTCGATCTTCGCCGCCTTCACCAGCACGTAATCGGTGTCGAACGTCGAGACGACGAAGACGCTGATTTGCCGCGCCGCGAGCGCGCGCGTGAACGCCGCGGCGACGCCCGTCGTCTCAAACGGAATCGGACCTTCGAGGTGCAGGCAGCGCCAGCCGCGCTCGGCGGCGACGTCGTCGGGCACGCCGCTCTCCTCGCAGACGATCGACAGCTCGTGCGCCGTGCGCGTGATCGTCGTGAACGCGCCGCGGTGCGCCCAAGGCGGCACGTCGGCGTCGGGGTCGAGTCGCGCCACGGCGAAGAGGCCGTCGAGCAACACGAACGTCATTCGCCGGCCACGCGCTTGACCGCGCCGAGGAGCTCGGCGGAGTCGAACGGCTTCTTCACCACGCCGGCGACCTGCTTGGCGAGCGTCGCCACCACCGACTCGGGCGACGCCGTCACGAGCAGCGCGCGGTCGAGCAGCGTCGGGTTGTTCGCGTGGAGGTGGCGGATCACCGTGTTGCCGCCCTCGTGCGGCATCATCAGGTCGAGCAGCAGTACGTCATAGCCCTCGCTGTCGAGCGCGGCAATCGCCTCGCGTCCGGTGAGGAACGTGTCGACGCGGTAGCCGTCGCGCTTGAGCAGCGCGGATACCAGGCGTTGCATGGATGGATCGTCATCGAGAAGCAGAACGCGCTTCCGTCTCAGCCGGCGCAGCATGTCGACTGAGCATATTGCTGAAAGCGCGCCCACTCGGCGACTGCCGGGAAGACGGCACGGCTCCGTAACGCAGCGGCCGGCGTATACTTCCATCTGAAAGGACTGCATCCCATGCGTAACCTGACCCGCCTGCTTCTCGTTCTCGCCGTCGTCTCCCTCTTCCCCTCGGGACACCTCCGCGCGGAAGGCGAGGCCGACTACCTGACGACCTACTACGACGCCGATCAGCAGGCCGTCGGCTGGTATCGCGAAGACTGCGATCACAACGAAACGTGGGACGGCACACAGGACGGCGTTTGGAAGGAGATCGACGCGACGTCGTGCACGATCCCCGGCTATTCGAGCACCTACTATCACAAGTGCAACGGCGTGTGGGTGCAGGTGGGCTTCATCGGCAGCTCGGCTTGCTGACCGGGCGAGTGGCGGGATCGCATCGTGCTACGATGCCGGTGCCTCCAGCGACGGCCCCTTAGCTCAGTTGGGAGAGCGTCCGCCTTACAAGCGGGAGGTCGCCGGATCGAGACCGGCAGGGGCCACCACGGCGCTTTTCTATGCACGATGCCATCGTCGTCGGCGGCGGACCCAACGGCCTGGCGGCGGCGATCGTCCTCGCGCGCGCGGGCGTGCCGGCGCTGCTTCTCGAGGCCGCTGATACCGTCGGCGGCGGAACGCGCACGCGCGAGCTGACGCTGCCCGGCTTTCGCCACGACGTCTGCTCGGCCATCCATCCGATGGCGCTCGTCTCTCCGTTTCTGAAAACGCTGCCGCTGAATCTGACGTGGGTCGAGTCGCCGTACGCGATCGCGCATCCGCTCGACGACGGCACCGCCGCGGTCGTCGAGCAGTCGCTCGACGCCACCACGCGGCGCCTCGGCCGCGACGATGCGCGCGCCTGGCGCCGCCTGATGCAGCCCTTCGTCGATCGCGCGGACGTCCTGTTTCCCGAGATCCTCGGACCCGTACCGCTCGTCCCGAAGCATCCGTTTCTCCTGGCGCGCTTCGGCCTCCTCGGCCTCCGCTCCGCGACCGCGCTCATGCGGCGCTTCAAGACCGATGCGGCGCGCGCGCTCTTCGGCGGCTGCGCGGCGCACGCCATCATTCCGCCGAACTTCGCCGGCTCGGCGTCGTTCGGCATCGCCATGGCCGTCTCAGCGCACGCGGTCGGCTGGCCGTGCGCGCGCGGCGGCTCCGAGTCGATCGCCCGCGCGATGACCGACTACTTCATCAGCCTCGGCGGCACCATCGAAACTGGACGGCGCGTGACGAGCATGCGCGATCTCCCGCCGTCGCGCGCCGTCATCTTCGACGTCACGCCGCGGCAGCTCGCGGCGATCGCCGGCGACGCGCTGCCGCCGCGCTACGTGCGCAAGTTGCAGCGCTTCCGCTATGGCCCCGGCGTGTTCAAGATCGACTGGGCGCTCGACGGGCCGATCCCGTGGCGCGCGAAAGAGTGCGCCGGCGCGCTGACCGTGCACGTCGGCGGCCGCGTCGAAGACATCGCCGAGCACGAGACCGCGATCTGGAACGGCCGCAACACGCGCAAGCCGTTCGTCCTCGTCGCGCAGCAGAGCCTCTTCGATCCGACGCGCGCGCCCGCCGGCAAGCACACCGGCTGGGCGTACTGCCACGTGCCGAACGGCTCGAACGAGGACATGACCGAGGCCATCGAAGGTCAGATCGAGCGCTTCGCGCCGGGGTTTCGGGATCGCATCGTGGCGCGGCGGACCATGAACGCCGCGCAGTTCGAGGCCTACAACGCCAACGTCGTCGGCGGCGACATCGGCGGCGGCGCCAACACCCTCCTTCAATTCGTCACGCGGCCGTTTCCGTCGCTCGATCCGTACGCCACGCCGAACCGCCGGATCTACATCGGCTCGAGCTCCACGCCCCCCGGCGGCGGAGTCCACGGGATGTGCGGCTATCACGCGGCTCAATCAGCTTTAAAGCACTCGTTCTAAAAAGCTTAATCGCGCCGAAACCTGGCCCTCCATTTGCTCAAATAACAGTGCAGACGTAGGAGGACATATGACCAAGAATCTCAGCTTTGCGAGTCAGGCCATGCGGCTCATCGCCGCGGCGTCGCTCGCGTGTGCAGTCGCGACCGTCGGCTGCTCGACCGACCGGACGCCGGGCGCCGGCGAGCCCGAGCGCTACGCGCCGTCGGTGGGCCCGACGATGCCGACGGCGACCCCCGGCAGCGAGCAGGGGAGTCCGGTGAATCCGCCGATGACGTCGTCGTACACGGCGCCGAACTCGGTGTTGCCGCAGCACGTGAACGTCGATGCGATCGCGATCGCGGCGGCGAATCAGGGCTTCCGCGGCCGCTACCTCGGCATCGCCGATCCCGGCGGCGTCCCGAGCTACGCGATGAATCCGCAGGCCGCGCCCGTCGTGACGGGGCAGTTCATCAACCCGTCCGACACCGCGAATCCTGAAATCACCGTGAACCGTTCGATCAGCTCGGACCCGACGGAAGTCATCAGCGGCGGCGGTGGCGGTGTCTTCGTCGGCACCACCGGCGGCGTTGCGGTCAGCGCGCCCGTGGCGACTACCGGCGCGACGACGTCGGCCGTGACGCTCACGCCGACGACGGCCGCGACGACGTTGACGCCGACGACGGCTGCGAACACCGTGGCGTCGACGACCGCGACAACCGCGGCAGCCGCGCCGGTCTTCAGCAACCGCGCCGTGGTGCTGACGCCGACGATGACCTCGGGCGTCAATCCGTCACCGACGGCCGCGGCGAACCGCGGCGTCACCACCGTCACGACTGGTACGACCGTGGCGACGACCGGCACGACCACGACGACGAGCAACGTCCGTACGACCTCGGCGCTCACCAGCGCCGGCTCGGCCAGCGGCTCGCTCGTCATCGGCCGCAGCGCGAACGGCACCGTGACGATCACCAACATCACCACCGTCGGCGACCGTCTCGTGGCGACCACGCCGTCGTCACCGGTGACCACGGCTCCGATCACCCTGCAGACCACCCAGCACTAATTCTCGATGGAGGACAGGCACTCTTGCCTGTCCTCCCGTTTGCAATCATGGACCTCCGCATCGGCACATCCGGCTGGCACTACAAGCACTGGCTCGGCCGGTATTACCCGCAGGACTTGAAGCCGGCGGAGATGCTGGCCTGGTACCTGCGCGACTTCGACACCGTCGAGCTGAACAACACCTTCTATCACCTGCCGAAAGAGACGTCGTTCGACGCGTGGCGGCAATCTACGCCGGCGAAATTCCTCTTCGCCGTGAAGGGGAGCCGCTTCATCACGCACATGATCAAGCTCAAGGACGCCGCGCGCGGCCTGGCGAACTTTCTCCCGCGCGCCGAGCGCCTCGGCAAGAAGCTCGGCCCGATCCTCTGGCAGCTCCCGCCGGGATGGAACGTCAACGTCGAGCGGCTCGAAGAGTTCCTGGAGGCGCTGCCGCGCGGTCACCGCTATGCGTTCGAGCTGCGCAACCAATCGTGGATGACCGACAAGGTCTACGAGCTCCTGCGGAAGCACGACGCGGCGTTCTGCATCTACGAGCTGGCCGGCTATCACTCGCCGTTCGAGATCACCGCGAGCTGGACGTACGTCCGCTTGCACGGCCCGACGACGTCGAAGTACGCCGGCAGCTACAGCGACGCGCGGCTCGAGGCGTGGGCGAAGCGGATCGAGGACTGGCGCGCGAAGATGAAGGCCGTCTACGTCTACTTTGACAACGACGACTCGGCGTATGCGGTGAACAACGCGCTCACGTTGAAGGCGATGTGCGCGCGGCGTTCAGCTCGCGCCGCACGTGCTCCTCGAGCAGCGTCAAGGGAAGAGCTCCGCTCCCGATGATCCATTCGTGGAACTCGCGCACGTCGAAGCGCGGCCCGAGCTCGCGCTCGGCGAGCGCGCGCAGCTCGATCATCTTCAGGCTGCCGATCTTGTACGCCAGCGCCTGCGCCGGGATGTCGACGGCGTAGCGCAGCGTCTCCGTGGCGATCTCGGTGTCGGAGAGCATCGTCTGCTCGCGCAGGTAGTCGCTCGCGCGCTGCCGCGTCCAGCCGAAGGCATTCATCCCGGTGTCGACGACGAGGCGCGCCGAGAGCAGCGCGTCCATCAGCAAGCGGCCGGCGCGGTCGTACGGGTCATCGTAAAACCCCATTTCCGTACCGAGCCATGCGGCGTACTCGCCCCATCCCTCGCCATACGCGTTCGTCGACGACTCGCGGCGGATCATCGGCAGCGCCTCGTTCTCCTCCTGCCGCGCAATTTGAAAGTGATGACCGGGGACGAGCTCGTGCGCGATGAGCGTCGCGGCGGAGATCAGATTGCGCTCGCCGAGCCTCGAGCCGTTGAAGACGTACGTGCCGATCGGCTCGGCCGCGGTGGGAGGCTGGTAGTAGCCGAACGTCGCGCCGCTTTCGAACGCCGGCGCGTCGCGTTTCACGCCGTACGGCGCCTTCGGCGTTCTCGCGAAGAACTTCGGAATGTGCGGTTCGATGCGGCGGACGTGCGACATCAGAAGCGCGGCGAGCTCCTCCGGCGTCTCGACGAAGAAGCGCGGAGCGGTTTTCAGGAAGCGGCGGAAATCGGCGAGCGATCCGCCGAAGCCGAGCTCCTGGCGGATCGCATCGAGCTCGTTGCCGATGCGGGCGATCTCGCGCACGCCGAGCTCGTGGATCTCCTCCGGCGTGAGCTCCGTCGTCGTCTCCTGGCGCACGAAGGCGCGGTACGCCTCGCCGCCGCCGGGGTATTGCGAGATGCCGACGTTCGCCGGTGCCTGCGCGGCGTACGCGTCGTCGAAGTGATCGGCGAGGCGCTGGATCGCCGGCGACAGCGACCGCGCGAGATCCGAGAGCATCGCGCGCACCGTCGGGATCTCGTCCCTCGGCACGCGGATCCCGCGGCGCTCCTGCTCGAGCAGCACGCCGGCGATGTCGTCGACGAAGCGCGGCATCTCGTCGCGGAGATGCGCGGCGTCCTTCATGCGGCTCATGACGTTGTACACGGCGAAGAGCGGCGTGCGGTACGGCGTGACGAGGAAGCGGTACCAGAAGAGCGCGACGTCGTCGATGCCGCACTGGCAGTTCCAGCGGAGGATCTCCGCCGTCAGCGCCGCGTCGCTCGGAATGACACCGAGCGCGTCGAGCCGGCGCAGGACCGTGCGCGCGAACCCGGCTTCGCGCTCCGCCTCCGCGAACGTGACGTCTGGCAGGTGCTCGATCGGAAGGCCGAACTTCTCGCGAAGCGAGATGTCGCGCTCGAGCCAGTGCTGCCAGACGTCGTCCGCGATCTCCTGCAGCACTTACCGTCGCCGGTCGCCGAGGAGGCGAAGCACGAATAGGAAAAGGTTGATGAAGTCGAGGTAGAGCATCAGCGCGCCGAAGATGGCGACGCTGTCGCGAGGATTCGAGACGGCGAGCTGCTTCAGCTTCTGGTTGTCGTACGCCGTCAGGCCGAGGAACACGAAGATGCCGAGCGTGGCGATCGTCATCTGCAGCGCCGTGGCGTGAATGAAGATCCCGGCGAACATCAGAATGACCACGCCGAACAGGCCCATCGCGAAGAACGAGCCCCACGACGTCAGGTCGCGCTTCGTCACCAGGCCGTAGAGCGCCATCGCGCCGTACATCCCGGCCGAGATGCCGAAGGCCAGCGTGATCGACGAGCGCGTGTAGACGAAGGCGATCACGCTCAGCGTCAGGCCGTTGAGGAACGAATAGACGAGGAACGCGGCCGAGGCGGCGCCGGCGGAGATCGTCCGCTGCTTAATTGACATGAAGACCACGATGCCGAGCTCGACGACGATCAGACCGATCATCGCGATCGGATTGCCGAGCACGAGCGCCTGCATGAACGGCGACGTGATCACCCAGAACGCGGCGAGCGCCGTGAGCACGAGCCCGCCGGCCATCCACGCGTAGACCGAGCGGATGAACGTGCGCGTGCGGTATTCGGAGTCCGCCGTGCTGGCGCTGATCCACGGCGGCGTCGGGATGTTGTATGGATTCATGGAACTCCCTCCGGCTGGACCATAACGTACCGCATGGGACTTAAATTTGCACCCTTGATCGGCGGAATTTCACAGTAGTGCACTCAGGTTTCAAAAGCGTACAAAGTTGACTGAAACGCACTCAATCTGGCGCGTAAGTCTCGGAAGGAGAATCAAATGTCCAAGATCATCGGTATCGACCTCGGCACGACGAACTCCGTTGTCGCTGTCATGGAAGGTAACGAGCCCAAGGTGATCGTCAACTCTGAAGGCAGCCGGATCACCCCATCGGTGGTCGGATTTGCCAAGAACGGCGAGCGCCTCGTCGGCCAGGTCGCCAAGCGCCAGGCCGTCACCAATCCCGAAAACACCATCTTCTCCATCAAGCGGTTCATGGGCCGCAAGTACGAAGAAGTCAACGAAGAGATGAAGATGGTTCCGTACAAAGTCACCCGCGCTCCGAACGGCGACGCCCGCGTCGAAGTTCAGAGCAAGCTCTACTCGCCGCCGGAGATCTCCGCGATGATCCTGCAGAAGCTGAAGCAGGCCGCGGAAGACTACCTCGGCGAGAAGGTCGACCGCGCCGTCATCACCGTGCCGGCTTACTTCAACGACTCGCAGCGCCAGGCCACCAAGGACGCGGGCGAGATCGCCGGCCTCAAGGTCGAGCGTCTCGTCAATGAGCCGACCGCCGCCGCGCTCGCGTATGGCCTCGACAAGAAGGGGAACGAGACGATCGCCGTCTACGACTTCGGCGGCGGCACGTTCGACATCTCCGTCCTCGAGGTCGGCGACGGCGTGGTCGAGGTGAAGTCGACCAACGGCGACACGCACCTCGGCGGCGACAACATCGACCAGAAGCTCATCGACTGGATCATCGACGAGTTCCGCAAGGACCAGGGCATCGATCTGTCGAAGGACAAGATGGCCTTGCAGCGCCTCAAGGAAGCGGCGGAGAAGGCGAAGATCGAGCTCAGCTCGACGATGTCGACCGACGTCAACCTGCCGTTCATCACCGCCGACCAGTCGGGTCCGAAGCACCTCAACATGCAGCTCAGCCGCGCCAAGTTCGAGCAGCTCATCGGCGACATCGTGAACAAGACGATGGGGCCGGTGCGGCAGGCGCTCAACGATGCCGGCATCGATCCGAAGAAGATCGACGAAGTCGTGCTCGTCGGCGGCTCGACGCGCATTCCGCTCGTGCAGAAGCTCGTGCAGGACTACTTCGGCAAGGAGCCGCACAAGGGCGTGAATCCCGACGAAGTCGTCGCGGTCGGCGCGGCGGTGCAGGGCGGCGTTCTCGGCGGCGACGTCAAGGACGTGCTGCTGCTCGACGTGACCCCGCTGTCGCTCGGCATCGAGACGCTCGGCGGCGTGATGACGCGCCTCATCGAGCGCAACACCACGATCCCGACGCACAAGAAGGAGACGTTCTCGACGGCGGCGGACAACCAGACGTCGGTCGAGATCAAGGTCCTGCAGGGCGAGCGCGAGATGGCGCGCGACAACAAGCTGCTAGGCGTGTTCCATCTCATCGGCATTCCGCCCGCGCCGCGCGGCATGCCGCAGATCGAGGTCGGCTTCGACATCGACGCGAACGGCATCATGAACGTCTCGGCGAAGGACCTCGGCACCGGCAAGGAGCAGAAGATCACGATCACCAGCTCCTCCGGCCTGTCGAAGGACGAAGTCGAGAAGCTCGTCAAGGACGCGGAGTCGCATGCGTCCGAGGACAAGCAGCGGCGTGACGAGATCGAGGCCAAGAACCAGCTCGACTCGCTCGTCTACCAGGTCGAGAAGATGCTCAACGAGAACCGCGACAAGATCTCGGGCTCGGACGTGAGCAACCTCGAGAGCGCCATCAGCGATGCGCGCAAAGCGATGGAGCAGGGCGGGGCGGACAACCTCAAGAAGGCCACGGAGAACCTCACCAAGGCCTCGCACAAGCTCGCCGAGGTCATGTACCAGCAGGCCGGCGCGCAGACTCCGCCGCCGGGCGGTGGGGCCGAGCAGCCGAAGAGCGGCGACGGCAAAGATGACGTGATCGAGGCCGAAGTCGTCGAGGAGAACAAGTAACGGCGGCGCGCGAAAGCGCGCCGCCCTTTTTTCGAGGATGCCATGGGTCGCCGAAGAGCAGACGGTTACGTGATGATCTCGGTCATCGCGGAGCGCTACAACATCCATCCGCAGACGCTGCGCCTGTACGAGCGCGAGGGGCTGATCAAGCCGGCGCGCACGGCGGGCAACACGCGCCTGTACGGGTTGGACGAGATCCGGAAGCTCGAGATGATCCTCGCCCTCACGCGCGACCTCGGCGTGAACCTCGCGGGCGTCGAGGTCGTGCTGAACCTGCAGCGCGCCCTGAACGACGCCCAGGAAGCGCTCGACCGCGCCGAGGACCACTTCGAACAGATGATGCGGGTCATCCGCCAGTCCGTGCTCGACAAGCGCCACGGCATCGATCGCGAGAACGCGCTGGTCAAGGCGGCGCCGCGCGGATTGACGAAGGTGCGTAGTTAGAGCTTGCAAATAAGTTTCGGGGTCACATCTGGAAAATCAACTTAACGGCACGCCGTTAAGTTGATTTTCCAGATGTGACCCCAACTTACAACTTAAAACTTGAATACGAGGGCCGCGAAGATCGCGCTGTCGCCCTTCTTCACATCCGCCGACGCCGGCTTGTTCTTGTAGTCGTAGACGTACGCCAGCGTCAGATCCGCCCGCGAGGCGACCTTCGTCGTCAGGCCCGCATCGAAGTGGTAGAGCGCGTCGGTGAAGTCGCTCGTCTTCCAGATTCCGGTCAGCTTTTGCGTGACCTTGCTCGTCGCCGAGAGCGCCCAATCGAAATTCTCGCCCGCCTTCGCCGCGCCGCCGTTCGAGCGGCCGGCGCCGGCGGTGCTCTCGATCGCCGCGCCGAGCGCGCCGTCGACCGTGAGATTGCGCACGTCGCTCTTGATGATGCGGTAGCCGGCGCCGGCGAGCGGCGCCACGAAGTAATCGATGTCCTTGAACGGATCGCGGAGGTACGAGACCTCGCCGAACGTGAAAGTGCGGTCGGACACCGACCACTCGCCGCGCGCGTCCGCGCTCGCCTTGTCGACCTGCGTCACGCCGCCCGAGTCGCCGCGCAAATACAACGCGTCGGCCTTGAAGATGAACTTCGTCTTTGGGTCGTACTTCGTGGCGAACGAGAGGTTGTAGTTCTTCGTGTCCGTGTTGCCGCTCGTGATCGCCAGGCCCGCGCCGAGGCTGCTGTTCCACGGCTTCGGCGGCGGCGCAGGATCGGCGGCAAACGCGCTCGTCACGGAAAGGAGCAGGGCCATCAACAGCAGTTTTCGCATGCCCGGCGCGAAGCAAACGCCGAGCCTGCCGTTAAGTTGATTTTCCAGATGTGACCCCAACTCGGTAGAGTTCCTCGATCATGATCACCGTCCGCAAATCGAGCGATCGCGGCGTCGGCCGCCACGGCTGGCTGACCACGCGCCACACCTTCTCCTTCGCCAACTACTACGACCCCGCGCACATGGGCTTCCGTTCGCTGCGCGTCATCAACGAGGACACCGTCGCGCCGGGGAAGGGCTTCGGCGCGCACCGCCACGACAACATGGAGATCATCTCCATCGTCATGGAAGGCGCGCTGGCGCACAAAGACAGCACCGGCGGCGAGGGCGTCCTCCGCCGCGGCGAGGTCCAGCGCATGAGCGCCGGCACCGGTGTCGTGCACAGCGAGTTCAATGGCTCGAACGCCGAGCCGGTGCATTTTTTCCAGATCTGGATCCTGCCGGAGGAGGAGGACATCGCGCCCGGCTACGAGCAGAAGCTCTTTCCCGACGAGCGCGGCAAGCTGCGGCTGCTCGTCGCGCCGGACGGCGACGGCGGCGCGCTGAAGATCCATCAGGACGCCAAGGTCTACTCCGCGATCCTCGACGGCGGCCAGCGCGTCGAGCACCCGCTCGGCCGCGGCCGCGGCGCGTGGCTCCAGGTCGCGCGCGGCAGCGTCGACGTCAACGGCACCGCGCTGCAGGCCGGCGACGGCGCCGCGATCGAGGACGAGTCGTCGCTCGCGATCGCCGCGAGAGAGGCGGCGGAAATCCTGTTGTTCGACCTCGCCTGAGGGGGCAGAGCGCAGGGCGCGGGGCGCAGGTGGTCTTCCCGCGAAGGCACCAGCTACGAGCAACGGCACAGGATCGCGCCATCGCAGCACAACCACCTGCGCCCCGCGCCCTGTCTCCTGCGCCCTGATCTTCACGGATCGCCGCGCGACAGCGTCCTCTCTCCGGAGGGAGTGACATGGATCTGTCGAAGGTCAGCTACTGCAAAGTGCATCCGGCGATCGGCATCGCCCGCGTCGGCGGCAGCGAAGAGGGTTTCATCGGGCCGCTCGTGCCGTACGAGGTGCGCACGCCGCCGTCGAAGAAGTACGGCTTCAAGGACAGGAAGGGGCGGCTCCTGCGGCAGATCGCGCAGTTCCGCCTCTACGCCTACGACAAGCACGGCGCCGTCCTCGGCGAGATCAACGCCGGCAACGCCGAGGTTACGTGGAACGTGCACGTCGTGAACTCGAAGGCCGCGTGGTACGACTTCGACATGGCCATGGACATTCCGGCGTTCGACGTCCAGCAGAAGTCGGAGCCGCGCCGCAACGCCGACGTCGCCGGCGCGGCGCGCGCGCAGCTCGTCATCGACCCCGGCCCGCGCTCGATCGGCGGCCGCAAGCAAAAGATCGATCTCGACGGCGGCAAGTTCTACGGCAAAGGCGTCTCCCTCGGCGAGCTGCGCACCGACGACGCCGGCCGGCTCCTCTTCTACGGCGGCCGCGGCATCTCCGCGTCGAAGAGCGGCAAGGAGGCGACCACGTTCGCGAACAACGACGGCTGGTACGACGACGTCTCCGACGGCCCGGTCTCCGCGACCGTGCGCATCGGCAAGAAGGACGTGCCGGTCGAGCACGGATGGGTCGTCGTCGCGCCGCCCGATTACGCGCCCGGTGTGCAGGCCGTCATCACGATGTGGGACGTCATCCGCGACGCCTGCCTTCCGCTCGATCCTTCCCTCCGCCCGCCCAGGCCGTCGTTCCAGCACGACATCGGGCCGCTCCTCGACCGCCTCGCGCAGAACCAGTGGGTCAACGCCGGCTTCGGCGAGCTGTGGGGAAGCGGCGGCGTCGAAGGGCTCTCCATGGCCACGCTCTCCAGCGCCTCGGAATTCGCGCGGCCGCTGCGCGAGAAGCTCTTCTCGCAGTTCCGCGACCCGTCGTTCGACGTGGTCGAGGACGACGCCATCCCGCCGGTCTACGGCGACAGCATGAACATCCCGGCCACTGATCCGCGCCAGTGGTACGCCGTGACGACGCTGCAGTACGAGATGCTGCGGCAGTGGGCGGCCGGCGACTTCATCGAAGGATGGCACACGCCGCTGCCGGTGCCGCTCGAGGAGCTGCCGGTCTCCGAGCAGCCGGGCGCGCTCGACCGCGCCGCGCTCGACAACACCATCGGCGGGCCGTTCCACCCCGGCTGCGAGATGACGTGGCCGATGCGGCAGACGATCATGTTCGACAAGCCGTTCCGCCTGAAGTTGCGCAGCGGGCCGCCGAAGGACTACGGTCCCGAGCTCACCGCCGCCGTCGCGCTCGGCCCCGGCGGGCCGCTCGACGGCAGCGGCCCCGGCGACGTCTCGCGCTGGATGGCTGTGCCGTGGCAGACCGACACGTCGAGCTGCCTCTACGCCTACACCGGCTGGCAGGACGGCGTGTTCCTGCCGACGTTCTGGCCCGTGCGCGTGCCGAACAACGTGCTGACCGACGAGCAGTTCGCGATCGTGACCGACCCGAAGCGGCCGTACGCCGAGCGCTTCGACGCCTTCGACTACCGCAACCGCCGCTACTGGCTGCGCTATCTGCCGCCGCGCGAAAACTACGAGGACTCGATCAACGCGTTCGTGACCGAGTTCAACGAGGCCGGCGTCGTCACGCTGAAGGAGTGGAAGAACGACCACCTCGGATTTCCGTCGCCGATGCACGTGGAGCTCGGCGTGAAGGCGGGGGCGCCGAAGCTGATGGCGAAGGCGGTGGCGCTGGCCGAGAAGGGCGCGATGGGCGAGCGGAAGGTCGACGGCGGCGTGCGCCCGGCGAACCTGCCGAACCCGCGGAAGTACCGCTCGTGAAGGTCGACGTGGCGATTGCGGGCGGCGGTCCGGCGGCGTCGGCCGCCGCGATCGCCCTCCGCCGCCACGGCCTGACGTGCGCGATCGTCGAGCGCGGCGACGGCGGCGGCGCGAGGGTCGGCGAGAGCCTCGCGCCCGCGGTCAAGCCGCTCCTCGCGAAGCTCGGGCTCGACCTCGAGCGCGACGGCCACCTGCCCTGCCACGGACATCGCTCGACGTGGGGGAGCGCCACGGCGGTGGAGATGTGCTTCGACTCGAATCCATACGGACACGGATGGCATCTCGACCGCCGCAAGTTCGACGAGCGCCTCGCCGAGCTCGCGGACGTGCCGCGCTTCACGAATACGCAGGTAACGGATCTGGAGCGCGAAGGCGCGAGCTGGCGCCTGACGTGTCATTCCGAGCGCAGCGAGGAATCCCCTGCCGCGGGGGATGCCTCGCCGAGGCTCGGCATGACACTGCTCGCCGACTTCCTCATCGACGCCACCGGCCGCCGCGCCGCCATCGCCCGTAGACTCGGCGCGCGGATCGTGCGCGACGACACGCTCTTCGCGCACGTCTTTTTCATCGAGGGCGCAGGGCGCAGGGGACACGGCGCAGGTGGTGGTCGTCGCAACCGCACGAGCGCCGGCCATTGGCCGAGGGTCGCGCCGCAGCGAGAAACCCATCTGTCCCCCGTCCCCTGCGCCCTGCGCCCTATCCCCGACACCTACACCGAAATCGAGTCAGCCGCCGACGGCTGGTGGTATCGCGCCCCGGTCCCCTCCGGCCGCACTGTCGCCATGTTCGTCAGCGACGCGCGCACCTACGACACCACGACGCTCGACGCCTCGAGCTTCCGCCTCGACCGCATCGCCGGCCCGCGCTGGCTCGCCATCGGCGACGCCGCCACCGCGCTCGATCCGCTCTCCTCGCACGGCCTCGGCAACGCCCTCTTCACCGGCATGCGCGCCGCCGAGGCCATCGCCACGGGCAAAATCGACGCGTACGAAAACGCCGTCGACACGATGTGGAGCGCATACGTGTCACGAAGGCGTGAGCTCTACGCCGCCGAGCGCCGCTGGCCCTCCTCACCCTTCTGGTCGAGGCGCTACACTGCGCCGCCATGAACCTCGCCGCGGTCGCCTTGCTCTTCGCCCTCACGCCGAGCACCCTCCACACCACCGCCCACGACTTCTACGAATGGGCCGATCGCGAATACCCGGTCGCCACGAGCGACGCCGGCAAGCACACCTGGGATGACCGCCTCACCGATTACTCCGCCGCCGCGCGGGCCAGGCGCGCCGCGCACGTGCGCGAGGTGCTGGCGCAAGTGCGCGCGGCGGATGTTTCTCACTGGTCGAAGGACGACGTCATCGACTGGATCCTCTTTCGCGCCCAACTCGAGCGCGCCGAGTTCTCCGACCGCGTCCTCCGCTACGAGGAGAACAACCCGACGGTCTACACCGACGAGGCCTCGAACGCGATCTTCTCCCTGCTGAAGAAGGACTACGACAGCCCGCGCAACCGCGCCCTCGCGGCGACGAAGCGACTGCAGAAAGTGCCGCATCTCATCGCCCAGGCGAAGGAGAACGTGCAACATCCCGTGCGGCTCTACGCGCAGTTCGCCATCGACTCCGCGCGCGCCATCGATCCGCTCTACAACGACAGCCTGATGACGCTGGCGAATGACCTCGCGCCCGCCGAGCGCGACGCGCTCGTCAAAGCGAAGGACGGCGCGCTGAAGGCGCTGCACGGCTACGCCGACTTCCTCGAGAAACGCCTCGACACGATGCCGGCGTGGAAGCCGATGGGCGAGGCCGACTACAACTACATGCTGCGGCACATCCATCTTCTGCCGATGAACGCCGCGCAGGTCGCGCACCTCGGCGAGATCGAGCTCGGACGCTACCGCGCCCTCGAGGCCCTTCTTCCCGATCCGTCGCTCGCCGATCCCAACCCGCGGCGCGCCGCGCACATCCCGCCCGACCAGCAGTCGTTCCTCGCCCAGTACCAGAGCCGCGAGGCGGAGATGATCGACTTCCTCAAGTCGCACCGCCTCATCACGCTGCCGCCGTACCTCGGCCCGTTCCTCATCCGCCAGCTCCCCGACGCGTTCAAGCCGACCAGCCCCGGCGGCTTCATGAATCCTCCGGGCCTCTACGACAAGGACGACAGCGGCTTCTACTTCATCCCGACGTACAACCCCTCGAGCAAGAACTTCTACATCCGCGCCGCGATCGAGGACCCGCGCCCGCTCCTCGGCCACGAAGGCATCCCCGGCCACTTCCTGCAGATCTCCATCGGCAACCATCTGCGCGACGAGATTCGCCGCCATCACGACGACAGCGTCTTCGTCGAGGGTTGGGCGCTCTACACCGAGGAGATGTTGACCCGTGAAGGGCTCTATCCGCCCGACTCCGCCGCGTACGGCCAGGTCCTCCGCCTCTCGCGCTACCGCGCCGCCCGCATCGGCGTCGACGTAAATTTACACACCGGCCGCTGGTCCTTCGAACAAGCGGTGAAATACTTCATGGACGGCGGCGGACTCGATCGCGAGGCCGCGGAAGGGGAGGCGGCCGGCTCGGCGACGAGCCCGACGCAGAAGATCAGCTACATCACCGGCAAGTGGCAGATCATGAATCTCCTCGGCAGGTACCGCGACCGCAACGGTGCGAGCTTCCGCCTCGGGCAGTTCCACGACGACCTCATCGCCCACGGCTCGCTGCCGGTGGCGGTGCTGGAGTGGATCCTGCTCGACGATCCCACCAACCTCGAGAAAGCCACGGGAATGAAATTAGGAGGAAAGCGATGACGAAGATGGACAAACACGAGCCCGGGACGTTCTGCTGGATCGAGCTCCACACGAGCGACGGCGAGGCGGCGAAACGCTTCTACTGCGACCTGTTCGGATGGACGCCGAACGAAATGCCGATGGGGGAGGGGCAGCCGCCCTACATCATCGCGGAGATCGGCGGGCGCCAGGCCGGCGCGATGTACCAGAACAAAGAGGTGCCGCCGGCGTGGCTGTCGTACGTCTGCGTCGCCAGCGCCGACGAGAGCGTGGCCAAGGCGAAGAGCCTCGGCGGCACGCCGACCTCCGACGCGTTCGACGTCTTCGACATCGGGCGCATGTGCGTCATCAAAGATCCCGAAGGCGCCCACTTCGCGGTGTGGGAGCCGAAGAAACACACCGGCGTCGGGGTGAAGAACGAGCCCGGCGCGCTGACCTGGACCGAGCTGCAGACGCGCCAGCGCGACCGCGCCCGCGACTTCTACACGCAGCTCTTCGGCTGGACGGCGAAGGAGAGCCCGGAGTACCTCGAGATCCACGCCGGCGGCCAGGGCATCGGCGGCATGATGACGATGCAGCCGCAGGTCCCGCCGCAAGTGCCGGCGAATTGGCTCACCTACTTCTGGGTCGACGACGTCGACGCCGCGGTGCAGAAGGCGAACGCCGGCGGCGCCGCCACGTACGTGCCGCCGATGGACATCCCGAACGTCGGCCGCTTCGCCGTGCTCGCCGATCCGCAGGGCGCGGTCTTCGCGGTGTTCAAAGGCTCGATGTAATTCTGTGGAGGACAGGCACTCGTGCCTGTCCTCCTTCGAGCCCTACTTCTTCCGCGAGTACGCGATCTCCATCATCTTGAACATCTTTCCGTCCGGCCCGGCGCCCCACATCTCCAACGAGTGATGGTCGGCATCGGTGAACGTCACCTTCTCGTTCACCGGCGACGGCTTCCCGGTCATCGGATCGTCCATCGACGACGTGAACTCGTAGGTGTTGCCGCTGCCGCTCTTGCCGCTCGACATCATCACGGCCGTCGACATGTTGTCCATCCACGTGCCGACGTACTGCTGCTTGACGTTGTCGTAGCCGGTGTAGCCGATGCCCTCGAACGGCATGCCCATGAAGCTGCCGTGGAACGACTCCTGGACCCAGCGCTTGCCGAGGACCCAGGTGTTTTCCGCGGTGCCGGTCGATTCCATCGGCGGCGCGCCCGGCGCCATCCACGACTTCACCGTCACGTCCCACGTCCCGACCATGTGGTCGAGCTTCTTGTGCGCATCGCCGGGCGTGGACGCCTTCATCCACGCTTCCATCTGCGCCTTCTGCATGTCGTCCGCGGCCTTCTTCGTGTCGTCCGCGAACAAAGCGCTCGCACACAAAGCGAACGCGCATCCCAGGGTAAGGATCTTCCGCATCGTCTCCTCCAAATTGCCCGATTTAGGTTTGGCGGATTCTATCGCGGCGGGGAAGGAAAAATGACACGAATAGGAGTCCAACGATCGGAAAGACCAGCCAGCTCGCCTCGATGCCGAGCTTCCCGCCGGTGAGCCACGCCGGGCCGTGGTAGCCGCCGGTGAGGAGGCGTGTCGGGAGCGGCTGGCCGGCGTTGTTGCCGCTGTTCGGCGCGCCGAGGACGTACAGCGCAACATAGTCGAAGAGCGCGTGGAAGCCGACGGCGAACCAGATGCTGCCGGTGCGGATGACGGTGGCGGCCATGAACAGGCCGAGGAGGCCGACGCTGAGCGCGTCCGCGAGGTTCTCGCCCGGCTTGCCGAAGTAGTGGAGCAACGCGAAGATCAGCGACGTGACGAAGGCGGCGGGCCAGAGGCCGATCGCCTCGCCGAGGAGGAGGAAGGCCGGCCCGCGAAACGTCATCTCCTCGGCGATGCCGATGCCGAACATCGCCACGAGCCACGCCAGCGCATACGCGGCGAGCTGCGCACCGTGCATCGCAAAGGTGCCGAAGGTGAAGCCGCCGAGCGCCGCGATCGCGGCGATGAGGAGCATCGGCGCCGCCGCGCCGATGGCGCTGCCGGCGACGATCAGCTTGCCCGCGTCGTTCCCCGCATACCCGAGCTCGCGCATGGAGCGCCGCGCGATGGCGACGATGGCGAGGGTCGCGATGAGCACCGCGAGGGCGGATACGCCCTCGAAGGCGATGAAGAGCGACGGCCGCCACGTGCGGTCGCTGACGTCGACGAGGCGCATCCGCAACGCGAGCGTGCCGAGGCCCCACTCCGCCAGCTGCGAGATCACGACGACCAGGAGGAAGAGGACGAACGCGCCGAGGCGGGTGCGAAAGAAGCGTTGCATGGGCGAGGTACGGGAGGAGGGGTGGAAGGTTGCGGATCAGCGTTGGCGCTTCTCGAGAGCAGTGATGCGCTTCTTCGCGCCGTCAACGTCGGCGCGGATTTCGCCGATGCTTTGCCCCACGCGCATGAAGCCCTTCGTCACGCTCTCCTCCACGTGCTCTAGAGCCGCTTCCACGAGCAAGAAACGCGCATTGGTGACTTCGAAGCCCCGTTCCACCCGCTCTTCCAGCGACTCCAGCCGCATGTTCGTCACGTCCAGGCGCGCATTCGTGTGGTCCAGACGCGCATTCGTCCCTTTTATCTCGTTCCGAATCTCTTTCAGCACTTCCACGACTTCGCGATCCATATCCCGAGGATACCTCGGCCCTCGCATTCCCATAAAATCGCGCGCCATGAAGCGACTTCCCCTCCTTTTGCTCACCCTCCTCGCGCTCGCGGCGAAGAAGCCCGATGCGAAACCGTTCAGCGTCGTCGAGGCCACCATCCCCGAGATGCAGGCCGCGTTGCGCGAGGGACGCGTCACCTCGCACGACCTCGTCGCGCAATCGCTCGAGCGCATCGCCACGTACGAGGACAAGCTCCACGCGGCCATCACCATCAATCCGAATGCATTGAAGGAAGCGGACGAGCGCGACCGCGAGCGCGCGGCCGGCAAACTCCGCGGGCCGCTGCACGGCATCCCCATCGCGCTCAAGGACAACATCCACACCACCGACATGCCGACCACCGGCGGCGCGCTCGCCTTCGCCGAGCTCGTGCCGCCGTACGAAGCCACGATCACCAAGAATCTCCGCGACGCCGGCGCCATCATCATCGCCAAGACCCAGATGACCGAGCTCGCCAACTGGGTCGCCGGCAGCCCGGTACCGATGCCGACGAACTACAACGCCCTGAACGGCTACGGCTTCAATCCGTACGACCCGCGCCGCGACCCGCGCGAGGCCACGGCCGACGGGCGCCCCGCGCTCAGCACCGGCGGCTCGAGCTCCGGCGCCGGCACGGCCATGAGCTTCTGGGCCGCCAACGTCGGCACCGAGACCTCGGGCTCGATCCTCAGCCCGTCGAACCAGAACATGCTCGCCGCGGTCAAGCCGACCGTCGGCCGCGTCAGCCGCTACGGCGTCATCCCCATCACCGCCGACCAGGACACGCCCGGCCCGATGGCCCGCAGCGTCACCGACGCCGCCATCCTCCTCGGCGTGCTCGAGGCGAACAATCCCGACCCGCACGACCCGGCCACGAAAACGTGTACACCGGTCCGCGACTACACGCAGTTCCTGAAGAAGGACGGACTCGAGGGCGCGCGCATCGGCATCCCGCGCGCCGGCTACTACGACAAGGTGGCGATCCCCGGTTCCGAGAAGCCGCGCGGCGGCCTCAATCCCGAGCAGCTCAAGGCGATGAACGACGCCATCGCCGTCCTGAAGGAGCAGGGCGCCGTCATCGTCGATCCCGCCGACATCCCCAGCGTCGTCGACAAAGATCCAAGCAAGAACCTCTGGCTCTTCGGCGTCTGCACCGACATGGACGACGTGAAGGGCAAGAAGTGCTCGGTCGACCTCGCCTACGGCATGGAGCGCGACTTCAACGCCTGGCTCAAGTCCCTCGGCGACGCCGCGCCGGTGAAGTCGCTGCAGGACTTGCGCGAGTGGAATCGCAAGCACGAGAAGATGGGGGCGATCAAGTACGGCCAGTCGCTGCTCGACATCAGCGACGCCATGGACCTCGACGCCTTCCGCGCCCGCTACGACGCCGACCGCGCCCGCGACATCTACCTCGCCGGGACGCACGGCATCGACGAGGCCATGAAGACGCACAACCTCGACGCGCTGCTCTTCCCCGGCCCGATCGGCGCGAACATCGCCGCGCGTCCCGGCTATCCGACGGTGATCGTGCCGTGGGCGATGGTGCCGAACGCGCCGACGCCGGCGTTCCCGGAGAGCTTCAAGGCGAAGCCGCAGCCGTTCGGGGTCAGCTTCACCGGCATGGCCTGCAGTGAGCCGACGCTGCTCCGCCTCGGTTACGCGTTCGAGCAGGCCACGAAGAAGCGGGTGCCGCCGCCGCTGCCATGAAGGTCGCGCTGCTCGTCGATCGGGAGCAGCGCGTCGACGGCGATCCGTCGCTGACCTCGCGCGCGGCGCTGCGCCACGCGCCGATGGAGCACTACATCGCCAAGGCGCTGCGCGAGCTGCGCCACGACGTCGCCATCATCGCCTGCCTCTCCGGGCGGCAGCTCATCCGCGACCTCGGCCGCGCCGCGCCCGACGTCGTCTTCAACGCCACCGAGCACCTGTTCGGCCGCCGCGCGTCCGACATACACGTCCCCGCGCTGCTGGAAGTCCTGCGCCTCCCGTACACCGGCGCGACGCCGTCGACGCTGCTGCGCTGCCGCGACAAGGCCTTCAGCAAGAGCCTCGCGGCGATGGCGGGCGTGCGCGTGCCGCCCTTCGTGCTCGCGCCGCTCGGCATCGATGCGCCGCGCGAGCTGCCGCCGTTTCCGCTCGTCGTGAAGCCCGCGTCGCGCGACTCGTCCGAGGGCATCAGCGCGAGGTCGTTCGTCCGCACGCGGCGCGCGCTCGAGCGGCAGGTCGCCGTCGTCCACCGCCGCTTCCGCGACGCCGCCATCGTCGAGCAGTTCGTCGGCGGCGTCGACGTCTACGTCACCGCGATCGAAGGCCGCACGCTGAAGCTCCGCGCGCCGCAGCAGCTCCGCGTGCGCGCGGACGGCGCGCGCTCGATGGCGACTTACTACGTCAAGCACGACCTCGCGTACCGGAGGAAGTGGGGCGTCGTCACCGGCTCGGCGAAGCTCGACGCGAAGACGCGGCGCGAGCTCGATGGCAGCGTCCGCCGGCTCTGGTCCGTCCTGCAGTTGCGCGACTACGCGCGCTTCGATTTCCGCTTGTCGCCGGAGAACGCGCTCTACTTCATCGAAGCGAACGCGAATCCCGGCTTCTCGCCCGTCTCGCGCAACGACAACTGGACGTGGAGCGAATACGTCGACGCCATCGAGACCGTCGTCGGCAACGCCGCTCAGCGTGCGGCGCGCTGACTCGACGCCGTGCCGCGCACGAACGCCGACGTCGCCAGCCACGTCTTCTCGGGGTAGTAGGCGAAGACCGCGGTGCCGCCGCGCAGCGTGTCGATGATCCTGTGCGCGATCTCCGGGCGCACCGCCGGGCATCCCCAGCTGCGTCCGAGGCGGCCGAGGATCTTGATCGCTTCGTCGCTGACGTAGGAGGCGCCGTGCATCACGATGGCGCGGCTCCAGGCCATGTCGTTGATCCCTTCCTCGAGGCCCTTGAGGCGGAGCGAGTAGCCGTTGCCGCCGATGTACGGGTCGGCCGTGACGAAGAGGCCGAGGCACGAGGCCAGGCTGCCGGAGGAGTTCGAGAAAAAGCTCGGCACGTTGTCGCCGCTGTTCTTGCCGTGCGCGACGAGCTCGCGGAACAGCAGCTTGCGCGCGACGAGGTCGAAGACGAAGAGGCGCGGCTGCGTCGACGGAAGCGAGTAGTCGATCACGGTGAGGAGGTCGCGCCGCTTGACGAGACCCTGCTCGGCCGCGGTCTGCGCGGCGCGCAGCGCCATCTGCAGCACCTCCGTGCGCAGGCCGGGCGCCTGGCGTACGAGCGACTTCACGAGGCGGTCGTTCTGTTCGGCGGCGCGCGCGCCGGGCGCGGCGGTAAGGACGGTGAGAACGGCGAGAGCGGTGAAGAGTCTTTTTACCGGAGTCATGGGAACGCGGCGATGATAGCAAATCGAATGGGAACCTCATTCCCGAAATCGCCGCGCTGGGTGCTGACCGCCACGATCCTCGGCTCGGCCATGGCCTTCATCGACGGCAGCGCCGTCAACGTCGCGCTGCCGGTCTTGCAGACCTCGCTCGGCGCCGACGTCAGCGCCACGCAGTGGATCGTCGACGCCTATCTGCTCGTGCTTTCGTCGCTCATGCTCGCCGGCGGCGCGCTCGGCGACCGCTTCGGGCGTGTGCGCATCTTCGCCCTCGGCGTAGCCCTCTTCGCCGGCGCGTCGATCTGGTGCGGCGCCGCGCCGAACGCCGCGCAGCTCATCGCCGCGCGCGCCGTGCAGGGCGTCGGCGCGGCGCTGCTCGTGCCCGGCAGCCTGGCCATCATCACCGCCGCGTTTCCGCGCGCGCGCCGCGGCCGCGCCATCGGCACGTGGTCGGCGATGACGGCGCTGGCCGTGATTGCCGGCCCGCTCCTCGGCGGCTGGCTCGTGCAGTCGTTCTCGTGGCGCGCCGTCTTCTTCATCAACGTTCCGATCGCGGCGGCGACGCTGCTGATCGTCTGGCGCGCCGTGCCGCGCTTCCCGCCGGCGCTGAGCGGCGCGATCGACTGGGCCGGCACGGCGCTGATCACGCTGTCCCTCGGCGCCGTGACGTTCGCGCTGATCGAAGGGCCGGGGCGCGGCTGGCGCGACGCCGTCGTCATCGGCGCCGCGGTGCTCGGCGTCGCCGCGTTCGTCGTCTTCCTCGTCGTCGAGCTCCGCGTGCACGACCCGATCGTCCCGCTGTCGCTCTTCCGCTCGCGCAGCTTCACCGGCGCGAACGTCCTCACGCTGCTCCTCTACGCCGCGCTGTCCGGCGCGCTCTTCCTCCTGCCGTTCGATCTCATTCAAGTGCAGCACGACTCGCCGGCGAAGGCGGGGGCGGCGTTCCTGCCGTTCGTCGTGACGATGTCGCTGCTGTCGCGCTGGACCGGCGCGCTGGCCGACCGCATCGGGCCGCGCCTGCCGCTCATCGTCGGCCCGCTCGTCGCCGCCGCCGGCTTCGCGCTGATGGCGATGCCGGGCATCGGCGGCTCGTACTGGACGACGTTCTTTCCCGGCATCGCCACGCTCGGCATCGGGATGGCGATCACGGTGGCGCCGCTGACGACGACGGTGATGACGTCGATCGACGACGAGCGCCACGCCGGCGCGGCCTCGGGGATCAACAACACGGTGTCGCGCGTGGCCGGCCTGCTGGCGATCGCGGTCTTCGGCGCGGTGGCGGTGACGATCTTCGCGCTCGACCTCGACCGCCGCCTCGCCTTCGCCGGCGACGGTGTGCGCCGCGCGATGAAGCAACAGAGCCTCAAGCTCGCCGCCGCGGAGCCGCCGCGCACGCTCGACGCCGCGACGCGGCAGCGCGTGACCGCCGCGGTCGACGCCGCGTTCGTCCGCGCGTTCCGCATCGACATGCTCGCGGCCGCGGCGATCGCCGCGGCGAGCGCGGGCGGGGCGATGATGATTCGAGGGCGCAGGGCGCAGGGCGCGGGGCGCAGATGATTGCGTCGCAAAGGCATCGGCATGGGCCGTCAGCACGGGTGCTCGTGCCGCCGCGAGAACACCACCTGCGCCCGGCCCCCTGTTCCCTGTCCCCTTGTTCGAGCGCGACCTCGGCCTGGCGTCCTCCGAGAACTTGCAGCGCTTCGCGCTCGAGTGGCAGCCGCTCGCGCGCCACGAGCTGGCCGGCTCGTACTTCGCGTCGTCGCGCAGCGGCTTCCAGCAGATCCAGCACGACTTCACCTTCCGCAACAGCGTCTATCCGGTCGACGCGCTCGTGACCACCGGCTTCGACCTCAAATACTGGAGCGCGACGTACACGTACTGGGCGCGGCGCGGCGCGCGTGACGGCTTCGGCATCACCCTCGGCGCGGCGGGGTTGTCGCTCGACGCCAGCGTCATCGCGCAGTCCGGTCGCGCTCGCCGGCGTGCAGGGCCGCGTCGCGCTGAGCGACCGCCTCCTGCCGACGCCCTGGTCTCGACGCTGCCGCGCGTCACGATCAGCGGCTACACCGGCCGCGCGCTCACCGGCAACGCGCGCCTCGAGTACCGCATCGTGCGCTGGCTCGGCGTCGGCGCCGCATACAACTGCTTTCGTCTCGATGTCGACGTCGCGCGGCCCGACCTCCGCGCCGCGATCCATTGGAGCGCCGCCGTCCCGGCGGCCGGCGAGGCGGCGTCCTCGCCGCCTCCCATGAACCAGACGGCCAGACAGCGGACAGCAGCGGGACGGCGGGGTTGCCGCTGTCCGCTGTCCGGCGCTCACTGCGTCTGTACGGGTGCCGGCGGCGTTTGAGGGGCTTGCGTCGTCTTCTTGCGGCGCAAGCCGGCTTTCAGCCGTTTCACTTCCTCGACGTGCGGCAGGAGCACGGCTTTGGATGGATCCTTGGCGAGCTGGGTCCCAATGGCGTACGTCTGCGTGGCGATGAGCGTGAGCTGATGGCGGCGAATGAGGTTTCCTCCCTCGATACCGCTCAGGAAGGCGCGAGCCTCGTCGGCCACGGCCGCCCAGCGGAGCGATTCGTCCTGCAATCGGCGGACGTCGTCGAGCGGCTGTCCGATGGCCTGCGACAGGTTGTCGAGCACGCCGAGGACGTTGATCGATGCCTCGACGACCGACGCCTGATGGTTCCGGATACGATGTTTGAGCAGCTTGCGCTGATCCTTTGACATCGGCGTTGCGTTTTCGATCTGCAACTGAAGTGTACGGAGCTGCGCGATGACCGCTTCCGGGGTCAGCCGGACCGGGTCGGAGCTCGATGGACCGGGGGTGTTCGTGGCGGGATCACTCATGACATTCCTCCTTCTGCGAGCAGTCAGGCCGGAGGTGACGTCACGACTCGTCGACAAGTGCGAGGCGGCCACCGGCTGGAAGTCCCGGCGGACACGCCGATTCTTCCGGTTGATGTTTCCTCGAGGCGTAACCACACCTCGAAAGCCCGCGGCAGGAGGAGCAAGCTCAACTCCCGCACCGGCACGGATCTGATGTGCTATCCAGCACGTCCGTACCGCCGACAGCCGCCAAAGCCGGAGATCTGCGATCCTCGACTCTGGACCGCATAGTAAAGACCGCTACAGACAAGTCAAGGCGATGCACGGAGATGTAACAGCGCGGCCACATGAGGGCACTGGCGTGCGGCGGTGCATCACGGCAGTGCCGCACGTGCGGACAGGACGTGCGCCGTTGCAGCACGACCGCACTGCACGTGCGGACAGAGCGTGCGACATTGCAGCACGACAGCGCTGCCCATGCAGACAAGGTGTGCGACGTCGCAGCACGACAGCGCTGCACGTGCGGACAAGGCGTGCGACGTTGCAGCACGACAGCGCTGCACGTGCGGACAAGGTGTGCGACATTGCAGCGCGACCGCGCTGCACGTGCGGACAAGGCGTGCGGCGGTGCGTCACGGCGGCGCTGCATGGGGACAACGTTTGCGGCGGTGCAGCATGGCGGCGCTGCAGGTTAGTGCGGATTATTCAAGAACAGAGAGAAACCGATGACAGAGTGTCCCCGGCCTCTCTCGCACAGGTGCCTTCGTGAATGATCAGGGTTAGTTAGTGGTTTAGGCGGAGTGAGAATCGTTGAGAAACAACGGCGATTCACGGATACTGGTCCTGTGAAACAAGAGAATTTCGACTCTGCTCGAGAATTTCTCGACTTCCTTCGCATAAGCAAGCGCCGTTGGGGCAGGTCGCACACAACCACATGGGTATTTCGAGGTCAGGCGGACGCATCTTGGCCGCTGTTGCCAAGTGCCTGGCGTTCACCGGGGCACGAGTTCATCAGGGCAATCGCTAAAAAGACGATCAGCAAAGTTCATGACGATCTGCCCAAACTACCAAGCAAAGTCGGCTACTTTCTGAGTTGCGACCGGTTTGTTACAAGCCATCAGCTTTCACGAAAGCAGTTCAGTGACAACTGCTTTACGGGCATCGCGTACATGCTCGCGGAGATACAGGCAATAGATGAATTCTTGAGACTCGCTGATAACGTTGGCCTGCGCATTCCTTCTTCACGTCACATCTCCGCCGTCGAGTTCCTTTTCCAGCTATCCTCAGCCGACCTTCAGTCGATCCTCGAACGCAGAGCATCAATGTACTATGAGCCGACCGACACCTTCGGCTTAGCTCAACACCATGGAGTGCCGACCCGACTGCTTGATTGGACGCGCAATCCGCTCGTTGCGGCATTCTTTGCCACTGCCGAGGCTAAGTCGGAGCGCTGTGCCGTTTGGGCGGTGGACACGGCGCATCTCTCACCTATTTCTCGCGTTCAATTACTAAACTGCCGCAGATATGACAACACGTTCCTTCATGCCCAAGATGGATTATTCTTGTGGGATTCGGCGGCAACTTTAGAATTCATAGCCACAGGTCAATGGCCAACGCTCGACTCCGCACTCGAGGCATGCGCGCCAGGTCAAACTGTTATCAATAAACTGACTCTACCTCGCTCGCAAGTATCGCGACTACGCCGGCTACTCTGGCGCGAACGAATCTCTTTGGCGCATCTCATGCCGACGTACGACAACATTGCCAACTCTTTGCGCGAGCTCTGGTCAACACGTCGAACGCATGGCTAAAGGCAACGCCCGCCCAACGACCCTCACAAGCTGACAAAAAGCGCCGGTCCGCTGGCCTCGCGGCGCGCCGCCTCGGGCGGCGCGAACTGCACGCGCGTGTCACGCCGGCTGCAGTTGGCTCCCGCCACTGCGTGTTAGTCGCCCCAGCCGCCACGCCGCTTCCCGGGGCATGCATGTGAGGCGGCTTTTGCAGCTTAGAGTGAGCATGTTAGCCGGACCGCCACGAATCATGCGCTGCAAAGTCGCGTCCGGGCGTACGCTGCATGCCTGCTTCATTACATGTCGTCGCTTAGCGTAATCTCCTCCACGACGCGACAACCTCGAATCAGAGCATAACCCTCACGATACCACTGACAATTGGGGCACTTTTCTTCACGGAAGTACCCGACTTCATCTCCTGTGAGCATCCGTTGGCGCAACTTCGCAATCTCGCGATCAACCCATTCGATCACGCCCGTACGTCCTGGCTCGTTGATCGTCTCGATCTTCACGAGAGACGTGATCGGGTGGTTATTCACACGCCGCTTCCAACATGAGCTCGAACTACAAAAAGCTTTCTTGCAGCGCGCTTCACGCGTTCACGATCGCCAAGTTGAGGCGCTGACTCAACTTTACGCTCGTCTATTCGAAGCGCATGCATATCTCCAGCGAATGTCGGCAAGCGGCCGCCCAGCAGGCGAGAAACCTGAGGAATATCCGAAGCTTTTGTCAGAAACTCTTCTCGCAGCAGGGCGGCAACTTAGCCTTAGCCGTCTCCTCTTGCCGCCGTCGGTAGTTCAAGAATGTGACCGATTTTTTGCCATCGTTTTCGACAGCACCCTAAATCTAAATTTCGCAAATGACCCGGTAATCATTGCCGCCGGCCAGCGTCCCGAGTTCTGGGATCGCGCAGCGACGATCGCGTATAAGGATATTCCTGTGCTCCTTGTAAGCATGGAGGCCACGGCTCGCAAAGTAATCCACGGAGAACCATCCCACGTTCGAATGCCGGCTAACTAACCCGGATCATTCACGAAGGCACCTGTGCGAGAGAGGCCGGTGACACTCTGTCATCGGTTTCTCTCTGTTCGTTAATAATCCGCACTAACTGCCCTCACAAGCTGACAAAACCCGCCGGTCCGCTGGCCCGGCGGCGAGCCGCCTTGGGCGGCTCGAACTGCCCGCACGCGTCACGCCGGCTGCAGTTCGCTCCTGCCACTCCGTGTTGGTCGCGGCAGCCGGCGTGCCGCTTACTGCCGGTCGCGTGTGAGGCGGCTTTTGCAGCTTAGGCAGAGTCGGCCCGAGGGCCGACCGCCGGCAGAGAAGATAGCGTGCGGGCCCAGTCGGACCGACCTTCGTGAAGTGTCAAAACGCGAAGAGGTCCGT
>Ga0070717_10000023_pt1 | contig 159544 bp, 99 predicted proteins | sample LARL113metaG_FD_71366 | JGI IMG/M metagenome (GOLD analysis project Ga0070717, IMG submission 71366) | Corn, switchgrass and miscanthus rhizosphere microbial communities from Kellogg Biological Station, Michigan, USA - LAR L11-3 metaG | ecosystem: Host-associated > Plants > Roots > Rhizosphere...
CGATGGACCAGCATCCGTTCGCACCCTTCCAAGGTGGGACGCGACGTCCCGGCGCGTCAGGTTTGGCAACGTCGTGTATCTATATTTAACTTACATCGTTAGCGCGACGGCACTGCCTAAGGTAACCTGGGAGCTTTCTGGGCCGCCCCTTCAGGGCTTTGGTATGCTGTTGACCCTCGTCCCCAGGCCGCTGGCCTGGGCTGGTTTTGAGCGGGCCGTTGGCCCTTTCGGAAAAAGCGCCGAGCTGGGTAAACGCCCGGCGCGGCCACCGAGGCGGCCGCGCTTAAAACGGGCAGTCAGCGTGAAAACGGCGACTTCCCTCCCTGGCGCGCCGGAACGTCGCGCCCCACCTCAAACCGGTGACCGCTCCGCGATGGACCAGCATCCGTTCGCACCCTTCCAAGGTGGGACGCGACGTCCCGGCGCGTCAGGTTCGACTTCTCCTCGGTGCCTTCGCTGAAAAAAAGGGCCAACGGCCCGAATAAAGTCAGCCCAGGCCAACGGCCTGGGTCCAGGATGAACAAAATAGCAAAGCCCTGAAGGGGCGACTCAAGATGCTCTAGGCCTACTTCGGACCGCGCCGTTGGCGCTGACGATGTACTATAGATATCGATACAGCTCATCGCCGCCGCAAGGCGCGGGCCGCCGGCGCGTCCGCGCAAAAACAGAAGGCGGCGCGAAATAAACCGTATTTAAATTTAAAATACACAACAATTTCTCCCATCCGGGAAATTCCCTTTCGCAGCAGAAGGCTGCATCTATGGTTTTTGAAAAAACAGTGCGGGTGTGCTGACCAAAAAAGTTCCCTCGCCGGACTTAGAATAATTTACCTCTCTGAAGGTAGCCCGGGGTTTTTGTCTCGAAACTTTCAACCAGAAGATCATTCAAGAAGAGCCCACCAAGGAACACCCCTTCTCCTTCTCGGCTCTGCTGCTCGGTTAATCCTACCGTTCGGCTACTATTGCTTGATCTCCCGCGTGTGCGTTATGAATTTGGACCACAAACCGACCCTTTATATCGTCGACGATGAACCTGATCAACTGCTGCTGCTGAGGCGTGCGGCGGAACGTTGCGGAGAATTCGGAGAAACTCGCACCACAGTAAATTCGCATCTTGCCTACCAGGAATTGCTCGAGTCAACCGAGGGGGGCCAACCTCCCCCCGCCCTCGTGATCACCGATTGGAAAATGCCAAGTCTGACCGGCGCGGAGCTCGCCTGCGCGTTGCGCGCCCATCCGGTGTTGAAACACGTTCCGGTTATCGCATTGAGCAGCTCTTACCAGGACGCGGATCAAGTCGATGCGCTTGCCTGTGGCTGCAAAGCCTTTTTCCGCAAGCCGGCCTGCTTCAGCCAGCTCACCGCCTTGCTGCGAGAGATCAGCCTTACCTACTGCCAGAATCACGTCATCGCGTAGTTACGCTCGGGCCGACAACCAGGAAGCAACGTACTTCCGCTGAGCTCGAAAGGCCCTCTAGCGTCATGGTGTGTTGGATACGCCTCGCTGGCACTCAGGTTTTGGGTAGCTCGACGCAGAAACGGCTGCCGCCATCCGGAGGAGAATCCAGCCAAATCCGGCCACCCATCCGATCGACCGCGCGGCGCACGATGGCCAAGCCGACCCCGGTTCCTGGATACTGATGTTGGCTGTGGAGGCGCTCGAAGATACCGAAAATTCGCTGGCGATATTCCGGCGCGATGCCGATCCCGTGGTCCCTCACCGCGATCACCACACTGGCGACTCGCTCTTCGGAGGAAATTTCCACCTCTGGTTTTTTCCCCGGCACGACGAATTTCAACGCGTTGGTCAGAAGATTGGCCAAGATCTGGCCCAGCGCCTCTCGTGAGCCGCGAACCAGACCCAGGGGCCGTTTGACCGAAATTTTCGCATCCTTCTCGTGAATCAGTCCTTGATGCTGCCCCAAAACGTCGTCGACCACCGCTTCGACGTCGATCATCACATTTTGTAGCGATGATCTCGATACCCGGCTGTACTCCAGCAGATCGGTCAGCAGTTGCTCCATCCGCTGGGTGGAGACGTGAATGCGATTCAGGCAATCCTTCGCCACTTCGTCCATCCCTAGAGAAAAGTCGCTGAGCACGAGCGAGGAGAGATTGCTGATCGTGATCAGGGGCGAGCGCAAATCGTGGGAGATCGAGTAGCAAAAGCTTTCCTGCTCTCGGTTGATTTCCTGGAGTTGTTGCTGGATCGCCTGCAGCGCGGAAATATCCGTCACCGCGGTGAGGACTTGGGGCTCGCGCTCATGATCGCTCGGAGCCAATCGACTGGACAACTGGACCGCGAGAGGCGGATTGGACCCGGGCGGACGTAGTGTCACGGCAACTACCGAGGGCTGCCCGGTCAAGGCTTGATCGACGTGGACGACGAGCCGTTGGGTGTCTTCAGCGTCGAGAAAACGGCCCAGACGTTGTTTGCGCAGCGCGGTGCGCTCCGTCCGCAAGATCTCGGCCGCGGTGAGATTCGCGTCCTCGATCATCCCGGCCTGATTGAGGGTCAGGTAGCCGATCGGCGAAAAATCGTAGAGGTCGTTTTGGCGACGAACCGCACTTTCCAGTTCCGCTTGGCTTTCGCGCAAGGCCCGATTCTGCATCTCCAGCTCCATCCGATACACTTGGAGTTCATGCAGCGCTTCCTGGAGCTGATCAGCGGCTTTGGCACCCGCCGGGCTGGAATCCTGCAGCTGCTTGAGCGCGGCCTCCAGCTGATCGTCGGTGAGGTTTTTGAAATCCATTTTTCATCAGACGACACCGTCGACCGAGCGAAAAGAAATCAACATCCCACGCTGCGAGCCGGTTGGACCGGCCATGTGCGTGATGTTGATGGTCATTAAACGTTTTCCGCTCAGCGGCAGCGTCACTTCGGTGGAAAAATCGATCACATTTTCTTCCGAAGCAAGTGCCCTGGCCAAGGTTTCCTTCACTCCGGGCGCTTCACGCAGGACAGGAATCGCATCGAATAACAGACGACCGTGAGCCGACTCGCTGGCCACGGCGAAGAGTTGGTGAAAGGCGCGACTGGCCAGGCGGATCTCGAGGCGCTCGTTCAGCGCGACCACGGCATCGGGAAAAATCTCGCTGATCCCGTGCGCAAACAATCGCGCATCTTCCAGCTCTCCCATCGCGCGTTTCATCTGGTCGATGTCGATCAGCGTCATGACCACGCCTTCGATTTTGTTCTCCGCCGTCTTGTACGGCCTCAGCCGCATCGAGTACCAACGACCCCGCTGATCTTGCACTTCCATTTCACGAATGGTGAGCGACTCGACCACTTCACTCATCAGGCGAGGCAGGTCACTCACACTGAGATTGACGTTGAGATCGCTCAGAGGGCGGCCCACATCCGTCGGGATGACGTTGAGGACATGTTCGGCCATCGGAGTGAAACGCCGGATACGCATGTCCTGACCAAGAATAATGATGGGCAGATGCACGCTGTTGATCAGGTTGTTCAGGTCGTTGTTCACCTGGATCAACTCCCCCTGGCGGCTGTGCAGCTCTTCGTTGACCGTGGTCAACTCTTCGTTGGTCGACTGCAATTCTTCCTTCGCGGTTTCCAGTTCCTCATTGGTCGATTGCAGCTCTTCGTTACTGGATTGGATCTCTTCGTTGGCCGCGCGGAGCTCCTGGTTGGTCGCTTCGTGCTTTTCGATCGTCGATTGAAGATAACTTCGAGCCGCCTGCAGGTCCTGCTTCAACTGCTCGATCTGGGCGACGTAGTGGGAAATCTTTTCGTCCTCTCCTACGCCGGTGGTGACCTTCGGGTGCTTGACTTCATCGCGCGTGTCGCGGGCGAGGAAGAGCACAAGGTAATAACGTTCGTCATCGCGGCCGGTGTCGAGCGGCGTGACGTCCAGATCGAGTTGAATCGGTTCCTGGCGATCGTTGAAAGGAATGCCGGTGCGGCGAACCCGCACCTTTTTGCTTTTCGCTTCTTGCACCGCTTTTTCCAATTCAGAGGCCAGTCCCTCCACCGCCATCTTCAGGATATTGAGGCTGGCGCGGCCCGAGAAAGGCGCGAGAAAAGGCGCCACGTTGCCCCGGAACTGAAGGATCTCCAGCTCCTCGTTGATCAGCACACCAGGCGGTCCGTGACGGCCAAGCACCACGCGGTCAGCTTCCCGCATGATGTCCATGGAATCTTTAGGCTCGTTGGGCATAGAAGCGACCGTAAGCGGTCGAGGAGGCGGATCGACCGGAGCGGACTCGACGGCAAAGTCAAAGGCCACCCGGCGCGTGGCGGAAGACTTGCGTGAATAGATGCGGAAGCGGCGATCCACCAGTCGAAACAAATCAACCTGGGCGCCGATGCTTTCGGAGGTCCCGAGCAGAAGGTATCCGCCGGGGTTGAGCGCATAATGAAAAATCGGCATCAGCTTCTTCTGCAGCGTGGCGCCGAGGTAAATCAGGAGATTGCGACAGCTGATCAGATCGAGACGGGAGAACGGCGAGTCTTTCGTCACGTTCTGCCGCGCAAAGATGCACATGTCGCGTAGTGGCTTTTGCACGACATACCCGCGCGGCGTAGTTACAAAATGGCGACGCAAGCGCTCGGCGTCCATTTCCGCCAAATCGGCCGCCGAATAGAGTCCGTTGCGCGCCTGCTCGATCGCACGTTCGCTCAGATCGGTCGCAAAAATCTGCACCGGCACGGAATGCGCCTCTTTCTCCATCGCCTCGCGCAGGAGAATGCCCAAGGAATACGCTTCCTCCCCGGTGGAGCAGCCCGGCACCCAAATCCGGACGGGAGTATTTTCCGGAGCGTGCTGAGCCAAAATCGCGGGCAGCACATTCTCCTGCAGAAATTCGAAGTAGTCGGGGTCGCGAAAAAAGCTGGTGACGTTGATCAGCAGGCTCTCGTACAGGGCATCGACCTCCTGGCGGTTCCGGAGCAAAAGTTTTAGATAATCGGACAGACGCTCAACCTTGGTCATGGCCATCCGTCGCACCAGACGACGCTGAATGGTGCTCTGCTTGTAGTAACTGAAGTCGACTCCTTTTCGGGCACTCATTACGCGGAAAATCGCAGTCCACGTTTCCAAATCCTGGGAAGTCGGAGCCAACTCCGGATCGAGGGAAAGTGGATCCGCGCTGGGCGGTAGCTCTTGCGAAATCTTGATCAGCTCCTCCGCGATGCGCTCAGGCGACAAGACGTAATCCACCTCGCCGGCATCAATCGCGGCGCGCAGCATCCCGGGAAAGGCCGCGGTGCTTTCCTCCTGCACAAACGCAATGCCGCCCGCGGCCTTGATCGCCTGCAAGCCTCTCGCTCCATCCGAGCCCGTGCCGGAAAGAATGACCGCGATCGCGCGTTCTTTGCAGTCGCGCGCAAGCGACTGAAAAAACTGGTCGATCGTGGTCGGAACTGCTTCGGTCCGACGCTTGCCGAGGATGAGCACCCCTTTCTCAATCGTGACTTCGCGATCCGGCGGCAAAACATAGACACAGCCCGGTTTGATCGATGTGTGATCGGTGATCCAGTTGACCGGCAGTTTGCCGGAACGGGCCAGGAGCTCAGCCAATTCGCTGGGATGCTGCCGATCGAGATGCTGAATCAACACCAAGGTGAGCGGTGCGCCTGCGGGCAAATGAGACAACAGCTGGATGACCGCTTGTAATCCTCCGGCTGAGGTGCCGATCCCAACGACATAAGGAGTGACCTCGGAATCAGCCACGGCAGTTTTTCCCCCGGCCATCTACGACTGACACCGCCGAAAAGTTCATTCGGTGTTTCAATGCGTTCGTATCCAGATTATCGAGCCGAAATATGGCCTTCAGCCCTGATTTTCACCTCCGTTTTTTCGCGAAAATTCAACCGGCTGAAGCAACTCGGCCCCCCACGCTTAACCCGTGGCGGCATCTCCCACTTCCGGGCGAGGCCGGAGATTCAATAAAAACTGCCGAATATGCGTTTCCTGCACACGTTTTTCGATCGCGTTGCGGCGATACGATTCGGCCGCTTTAGGCAGCTCGTTTTCCTCGGAGCGTTGAGCCAACCGTTCGTCGAGATCCGCACTCTCCACCAAAGCTCGCAGTGCCGACCAGAGAGATTGTTCCAAGACGGTGTCCTGCTCCTCGCGCAAACTTTTTCCGGAATAGGCGTGGCCGACATGACAGCGAAACGAGAGTTGGCCGCCCTCTTTTATTTCCCACAACGCCCCGCCACACTCAGGGCAGCCGTAGACGGACCGTTTTCCAAATTTATCGATTTCCATCTCCATGGGCTCCATTTTGGCTGAGGCATCGTTGAGCTTCACCAAGTCCGGAAGGGAGGGGTGAATATTAAAAGACACTTTTTCTCGCGCGTGCTTCGCGATCAGGCCGGGTATGTCTTCGAGTTCCGCGACGTGCGTCACCTCGACCGCGTCGAGGGCGGACTGAGGCATCTCGCTGAACGCCGCAGTCTGGGGATTTTGGACTATCGTCACTCCCCCGCCCTGCGCAACCGCCCAGAGTCCCGCGCTCCCGTCATCCATCGTTCCGCTCAGAATCACGCCGATCACCCGCGGACCATAGGCCGAAGCCGCCGAGCGAAAAAGAGGATTGATCGCTGGTCTGCAGCGATTTTCCCGAGGACCGCGCCTGATCCTGACCTGTCCCTGCTCGACGAAAAGATGAAGGTCGGGCGGCGCAATATACACTCGTCCATACTCAATCCGATCGCCATCCACCGCATGCCCGATGCGCAAGGGCGACACCCGCTGGAGAATTTCCGGAAGGAAACTTTTGGCGGAGGGCCAGACATGCAGGACGATAAAAATCGCCGCCGGCAGATCGCTCGGCAACCGCTGAAAGAACGTTTTGAGAGCCTCCACTCCACCGGCAGAAGCGCCCACGACCACGATATCACGATTAGCTTGAGGCATGAAATTGTACCAATTGGCGGCAAAAGCCCGGTGGCAAATCAACTCGCGCATTTTTCCCAGCGGCGCGGAGCGTGAGTCTCGGCTCCTCCTCGCCGGTTCCGGCCGCGAGCGAGGGTAAGCCGCAAACGTAGTGGAAACATCACTACAAAACGGCGACGAGCGCTCGCGCGACCAACGCCTCTCTCACTCAGCTCAGTCGCATGGGCGCCCCAGGGACGGGTCGCTCCACCTCGGCGCGATGATTTGAGCGGGAGCTTCTCCGTCCGATTAAAACGGTCGACTCGACTCCGCGTTTTCCGCTTCTTCCTCGACCGGTTCGGCCAAAGGACCGCGCGCGGTCTTGACCGCCAGGCCGGCGAGCCCGGCGAGGCCCACGCTGAACCAGACGATCCAGTCGCCATGTTGGGTGTAAAAACTTTCTCGACCGACCCACCGTTGATCGCGGGTGAGGGTAAAGGTCCGCGTGCCGCGAAAATAAACCGTGTCGTTCTCGTTCTTCATCACCTCGCGAATATTTCCGAATTCGTCGATCCAGCCGCTCCAACCATTGTTGCCGCAACGCACAAAGGGCCGGCGGTTCTCGACCGCGCGGAGCACCGAATGGGCCGCGTGCTGGTAAGCCGCGCCGCCCGTTCCGTACCAAGCGTTGTTGGTCAACACCGCGAAAAGTTCGGCGCCGCTCTTTGCCTCTTGCCGCGCCAAATCAGGGAAAATGTCTTCATAACAAATCAGCGAGCCGACCGCGATCGCGTCCGTTGCGGTGGAAACGACCAAGGGCAACCCATCCTGGCCACGCTGAAAATCGCCGTCGCCGAGCGGCACGAATTTTCCCAACCAGCCGAGCAGCGGGCGAAGCGGGACGTATTCACCAAATGGAACAAGATGCTGCTTGGCGTAGCTCCGAGACTGCAATCCGGACTTCGGATCGACCACAAAGGCGCCATTTTGCCATTCTTCCTCGGGCGTGTTGGGATGGAGCCGCGCGACCGAACCCATGAGCAACGGCACTCCACATTTTTGGACCAGCTGCTCCGTCCAGGACTGCACCGCGGCATCGCCTTTGACGGCATAGGGCGTGGCCGCTTCCGGCCAAAGAATCAGATCCGGGTGGGTCGCCGCCGCTCGCGCAGTCAGGCCGCCGAGCGTGTTGAAAATCATATCGGATTGCGAGGGATCCCATTTCACCGCCTGAGGTATTGCCGGTTGCACTACAGCGAGGCGAAGAAAGAGGCGGCGTTGTTGATTCGAGGTTTCAGTCAGGATCAGATAAAAGGTGGGCATCATCAGGGTGAGCAGCGCCACCATGAACTCCGGACTCCGCTTCCGCAGCCCCCGCTGCTTCTCTCGAAACAACCGGTGCGCGTAAGCCGCAAAACCGAAGTTGAAAACAACCAGGATGAACGACACGCCCCCCGCGCCGGTGTAAGACGCGATTTGCAGCACGACCGAGCGTTGCCACTGGCTCGCGGCCAACGGCAACCAAGGAAAGCCGCTCAAGAGCCAGGTGCGTGTCCATTCGGCGAATACCCAAAGCCCGGCCAGACCGAAGATCGCGAAAATGCGAAGCGAGGTTTGCCGGCGGTGGATCCGCGGAATGACCCACCAGACCGCCAAGTACCAAACGCCCACCCACACGCCGACGAAAGGACCGAGGAGAAACAAACCCAGCCAGGTGACGTGGTGCAACCAACCCAGGATAATGGTCCAACTGACCGCTTGTGCGCCGAGCACGGTCAGGGCGTAGCGGCGGAATCCAGGTTTTAGATACGCCCAATAAATCGCTGGGACGGCCAGGACGTAGCCGAATTCAGCCGCTGAATACGGCGGAAACGAAGCCACGGTGAGGATGACGGTCAAAAGGAAGACCGTCGCCGCGACCAAAAAATCCGCGTGCTTCCGCCAAAGCGGAGCGGGTTGTTCCGCGTAAGGGTCGAATGCTGGATTAGCCGCAGTTGCCATGAATTGTGCAGCCTCGGTCAACTCGCTCCGCGCCACAAGTCGGATGTCGTGGGAGGGCGGAACGGCGGAACCAAAATCTGCGCAGCTGACCGACTTTGTTTTAATGTAGGCGGGGTGCCCTCACCCCGCGACGACGTCACATCCGCGGAGGCGGCTCCGCCGTCGCGGGGTGAGGGCACCCCGCCTACAGCCAATCCCGCCAGCCCCAAAAGTGCTGCGCGCTCGGCGCAGATTCTTTTGGCGTTTGGGATTTGGCTTTGGCTTTTTTCCCTACGCCGTGCCGTGGCAGTTCTTGAATTTCTTGCCGCTGCCGCAGGGGCAGGGATCGTTGCGGCCGACCTTCGGCATCTCGCGGCGGATGGTCACACTGGGCAACTTCACCTCTTCGTCGGAAGCCGCGGGAGATTGAGTCTGAGCCTGCTGCACGCGAGCGCCATAGGAACCCGAGGGTCCGCTCGTGGTGATCGTCGTGCTGATCTGAGGCATCGGCATCCCTTGTCCTCGCGCGGGCGCGGATGGCGCTGGCGCCGCGACTGCGGGCGCAGCGGGAGGAGCGACGTCGTCCGGACCTTGCGTGCGCACGGTGCGGCTGAGGAGCGACAACATGTTTTCGAACGACTGAAGGTTGGTCGCGCTGCGGAACAGGCCGGTGCAGATCTGCAGTCGGACATTGTTCATCAGTTCCTCGAAATACTTGTACGCTTCGCTCTTGTATTCAACCAGTGGATCTTTCTGGCCGTAGCTGCGCAGGCCGATGGAGCGGCGGAGCTCTTCCATCTCGGTCAGATGCTCCTGCCAGTGGTGATCGATCGCATTGATCACGACATAGCGTTCCAGCGCGCCTAGCGCTTCGGGAATCTCGACCGATTCCTTGATCGCATAGGCTTCCTTGATCCGATCGACGATCAGCTTGACCAGCGGTTCCGGAGCGGAGCCCTTCAGCTCTTCCAACTTCAGTGAGATCGGGAAGTGCGTGTTGACCCAGCCAAGCAGGCTCTCGACCGCGGTTTCGGTCTGACCGCCTTTTTCGCCATAGCCCGCAACCGTCACACGACTCTCGATCTCTTCTTCGACTTGCTCGAAGATGATTTCTTTCGGGCGCTCGGCATGAATGGCCGCGTTGCGAATCCCGTAAACCACCTCGCGCTGTTTGTTCAGCACGTCGTCGTACTGAAGCAGGCGTTTGCGAATCGAGTAATTCTGTTGCTCGACTTTCTTCTGCGCGCTCTCGATCGAGCGATTCAACCACGGATGCTCGAGCTCCTCGCCTTCTTTCATCGAGCCTTCCATCAGGCGGGAGGCCAAGTTGCCCTGCAAAAACAGACGCATCAAATCGTCTTCGAGCGAGAGAAAGAATTTCGTCAGACCCGGATCGCCTTGGCGCGAACAACGACCGCGCAGCTGTCGATCGATGCGGCGAGACTCGTGACGCTCCGTTCCAATCACGTACAAACCGCCCAGCTCCCGAACGCCTTCGCCGAGCTTAATGTCCGTACCGCGACCCGCCATGTTGGTGGCGATGGTGACCGCCCGGCGCTGACCGGCGCGCGTGACGATGTCGGCTTCCTGCTCGTGGTACTTCGCATTCAGGACGGTGTGAATGATCCCCGCGCGCTTCAGCATGCGCGAGAGCACCTCGGAGGATTCGACGCTGACCGTACCGACCAGCACCGGCTGGCCGCGTTCGCTGGCCTGCTGGATCTCCTTGACCACCGCATTGTATTTGTCGCGGCGGGTCTTGAAAATGGAGTCGTTCCGATCGATGCGGATACAGGGCTTGTTGGTCGGGATGACCTGGACCATCAGCCGGTAAATGTCATTGAACTCGGTCGCTTCCGTCTCCGCCGTACCGGTCATGCCGGCCAGCTTCTCGTACATGCGGAAGTAATTCTGAATCGTAATGGTGGCGTAAGTACGCGTCTCGCGCTCGATCGTGACGTTCTCCTTCGCCTCGACCGCCTGGTGCAGGCCGTCCGACCACCGCCGACCCGGCATGACACGGCCGGTGTTTTCGTCGACAATCATGACCTTGCCCTCTTGCACGACATACTCGACGTCGCGTTCATAAAGTGAATACGCGCGGAGCAACTGGCTGATCGCGTGAATTTCCTCGGAGACCTCAGCGTAGCGTTGCTGCGAGGCCAATTTGATTTCTTCGCGCCGCTCCGGGGTGAACGAGGTGTCGCGGTCAAGTTCGCTGAACTCCGTGGCCAAATCGGGAAGCACAAAAGCGTCGGGATTGTCCGGACGGAGGGTGTTGCGACCGGGCTCGGTCAAGTCAGCCTGGTGCTGGCGCTCGTCGATCACGTAGAAGAGCTCTTCCTTCAGGCGGTACATCTCCTCCTTGTTGAAGTCGCTGTTCATCTCCGTTTCCGTCTTGTCGAGCAGCTTGCGCCACTCCGGCGTCTCCATCAGACGCAGCAAAAGCTTGTTCTTCGGATGACCCAGTTTGACCTGAAGCATCTTGCGCGCGGCGCGCTGTTTGTCATCCGGAGTCAGATTAGGCCGCTCGAGAATCTCTTTGGCCTCGCCGACGAAACGGTTGCAAAGGCGACCCTGCTCGGAAACCAAACGATCGATGCCGGGCTTGAGCCGGGTGAAGGGCTGTTCGCGTTCGATCGGAGCCGGACCCGAGATGATCAACGGGGTGCGGGCTTCGTCGACCAGGATGGAGTCGATTTCGTCCACGATGCAGTACCAGTAATCGCGTTGGACCTGATCTTCCTTCCGCGTGGCCATGCCGTTGTCGCGGAGGTAGTCGAACCCGAACTCGCTCGCCGTGCCGTACGTGATGTCGCGCCCGTACATCTCGCGCCGCAGATCAGACGGCATTTGTTGTTGGATACAACCGACCGTCAGGCCCAAGAAATTGTAAAGATGCCCCATCCACTCGGAATCGCGGCGGGCCAAGTAGTCGTTCACCGTCACCAGCTGGGTGTTCCGACCCGTCAAGGCGTTAAGATAAAGGGGCAGCGTGGCAACGAGCGTCTTGCCTTCACCGGTGGCCATTTCGGCAATGCGGCCTTCGTGCAGGGCCATGCCACCGATCAACTGCACATCGAAATGGACCATGTTCCAGGTCAATTCGTGGTCGCAGACCATAACGGTGCGGCCGACGAGGCGACGCGCGCCATTCTTCGCCACCGCAAAGGCTTCGGGCAAAATCTGGTCGAGCGTCTCGCCTGCCTTCAATCGCGCGCGGAATTCGTCGGTCTTGGCTCGCAGTTCGTCGTCGCTGAGCGACTGGTACGACGTTTCGAGCTCGTTGATGCGAGCGACGATCGGCTGCGATTTTTCTAGGAACTTCCGATAGTGCCGCCCGGAAAAACGTTTCAGCAGAAAAGAGATCATGAAAGGGTATTAACGTGTAGCTGGGGGAAGCCGTATGGCAAATGACAAATCTTCCCCAGTGGTACCCGTAGTTAAGTACCCCTGCCGATTTCGGAGGTTACACTTTTTTGGGGTACCGCCGCCGGGGGCGCGGCGGGGTCGTCAAAAGACGCTCAAACCTGAGTCCGAAAATAGGCGATCGCTCGCTTCAGCCCTTCTTCAAGCGGAATCGCGGGCTCCCACTTTAGGACGCGCCGGGCCAGGGTAATGTCGGGCCGGCGCTGCTTCGGGTCGTCGGAAGGCAACGGCTTGTGCACGATCTTCGATTTGCCCCCCACGATCTTCAGCACCAGCTCCGCCAACTGGAGCATGGTGAACTCGCCCGGGTTTCCGAGATTCATCGGGCCGATGCTCTCGGTCTGGTTCATGAAACGGACAAAGCCTTCGATCAGGTCGTCGACGTAGCAGAAAGAGCGGGTCTGCGAACCGTCGCCGTAGACCGTCAGGTCCTGGCCCTTCAAAGCCTGTACGATAAAATTCGATACGACGCGGCCGTCATCGGCCAGCATGCGCGGCCCGTAGGTATTGAAAATTCGGATAACCCGGATGTCCACGTCGTTCTCGCGGTGATAATCGAAGAACAGGGTCTCGGCGCAGCGCTTGCCTTCGTCGTAACAGGAGCGTTTCCCAATCGGGTTGACGTTGCCCCAGTATTCCTCGCTCTGCGGATGAACATGGGGATCGCCGTAGACCTCGGAGGTGCTGGCTTGAAAGACCCGGGCCTTGACCCGCTTGGCCAGGCCGAGACAGTTGATCGCGCCCATGACCGAGGTCTTGGTCGTCTTGATCGGGTTGTACTGATAATGCGGAGGCGAGGCCGGACAGGCCAGGTTGTAGATCTGATCGACCTCGAACTTGAACGGGTCAATCACGTCGTGCCGCACCAGTTCAAAGCGGTTGTTGGAGAGGAGATGCGCGATGTTGACTCGCCGGCCGGTGAAGAAGTTATCGAGGCAGATCACCTCGTGACCTTCGTTGATCAGGCGTTCGCAGAGATGCGAGCCGAGAAAGCCCGCGCCACCAGTGACAAGAATGCGCATAGTGGGGCCACCGTGCAAAATCTACGCGGTTTGGCCAGCCTATCTTGTGCGGTAAAAAGCCTGATGCTTTCCCCGATGCCACAGTAAATGGGTTCAAATGTTCCGTAGCACCCATGAATTATTTTGATTGAAGGCGCGGCCCGCAGTTGTAGGTCCATCCTCCCCCATATCCAAATGGGGACTACAAAACTAAAAAAGACTACCATGACTACGATTAAGAAGTTAGTGTGTGCGCTTGCGGCGGTCGCTGCTGGCGTCAGTGTGTATGCTCAAACCGCTCCGGCCAACCCGGCGGACCAGACCAACTCGTCCGGCTTGCTCGGGCATCGCTATGCTGAATACAGCTTCGGATTTGTTGACATCAACAAGACGAGCACAGACGCGTTCGCCGCGGGCTTGGCGATCAATCTGCCGGTCGCTCCGAGCTTCGATGTGACGCTCGACTACACCTACGCCTGGAGGGAAGGTCACTCGAACATCCACTCGAATGATCTCTCCGCCACCGGCATTTATTATTTCAACGCCGGCAAGGTGAAGCCGTTCGGCGGCTTAAGCCTCGGTTATGATTGGAATCGCGGTGACGACGCAGCCAACTGGGGCGCCGTCGCCGGGGTAGAATATGAGCTCACCCCTCAGGTCGTCTTGACCGGAAGCGTGGGCTACGAAGACGACTTCAGGAGCGGCGACAACAGCACCTGGGACGGCACGGTGCGCGCGAACTACTGGTTCACCCATGACGTGTCGGTTTACGGCGCGTTCTCCCTCATCGAGGGCGGCAACCTCGGTTACGCGGTGGGTCTGACCTTGAAGTTCTAAAGCGAATACACGTATCCAGATTATCAAGCCCACCGGCTGCAGAGCCGGTGGGCTTTTTGTTTTCCGGTCTTTTTTCAAACCATATCACAAAAGCTCACCCAGGGAACGAAGGGTCGCAGGTTGTGAGACGAGCGGGTTTGCAGAATGTATCAGCAAAAAACTACGGATTTCCGTTCGAAGGTAGGGCAAACCGTCCCCGGTGAGCCAGGCTTGTCTCCGAAAAATCGGGCAAAGCGTCCACCCTTGCCACGATTTCGTCGCCGTGCCTCGACAACCCGCCATCGGCGTTCACCTCTTCGTTCCCTTCATGCGCTTCTGTAAAACGGCTTGGCGCCTTCTCGCAGCCATCGTAGTTTTTTAGTCGCTACACCGCCGAGTCCGACTCGTAGCGCTCGATCCAGGCGCGATGCCAGGGGCCGTAGTCGCCCGCCTCGATGTGCGCGCGGGCCTGCGCCATCAGATCCAAATAGAAATGCAGATTGTGAATCGTGAGCAGCGTTCCGCTCAGCATCTCGCCTGCGATGGTCAGATGGCGCAGGTAGGCGCGGGAAAAATTCGCGGTGTAGTTCTTCAACCCTTCCATGATGGGACGGCGGTCGGTCCGGAAGCGTTCGTTCTTTAAGTTGATCGCGCCGTCCGGGGTGAAGACCAGGCCATTGCGCGCCACGCGGGTCGGCAAAACGCAGTCAAACATGTCCACGCCCAACGCGATCATCTTCAGGAGCTGCGACGGCGTCCCCAGTCCCATGGTGTAGCGAGGCTTGTCCGCCGGAAGAAACGGCGTGGTCGCGCCGACCTGCTTCAGCATCTCCGGCTCCGGTTCGCCCACGCTGACGCCCCCGACCGCGTATCCAGGAAAGTCCAACGCGCTGAGCGACTCGGCCGCCTCGCGTCTCAAATCGTCGAAGGTCGAGCCCTGCACGATTGCGAAAACATGGTGGCCGGCGGCGAGAAAACCCGAGTCGGTCGCGATCTGCTTACACTGCGCCGCCCAGCGCCCGCTCCGCGCCACCGCCTGCGCGCACGCGTCGCGTTCACAAGGCCAGGGCGGGCATTCGTCGATCACCATGGCAATGTCGCTGCCGAGGTTTTGCTGAATCGCCATGACCTCGCGCGGCCCGAGAAAAAGTTTCGCCCCGTCGAGGTGAGATTGAAACGCCACCCCGTCGTCCCGGATATCGCGGAGCTTGGCCAAACTGAAAACCTGGAAGCCGCCGCTATCGGTCAAGATCGGGCCGTCCCAGCCCATGAAGGTGTGAAGCCCGCCGAGTTCACGCACCAGTTCGCTGCCCGGCCGGAGGTTGAGGTGATAGGTATTGCCGAGGATGATCTGCGCGCCGATTTCGTGCAGGTGCGCCGGAGTGACGGCTTTGACTGTGCCCTGGGTTCCGACCGGCATGAAGATGGGTGTATTCACCACGCCGTGACGCGTTTGCAGGCGGCCGCGTCGCGCGCCGGTGGTGGAATCAGTGGCCAGGAGTTGAAAGTGTGCGGGCATCGGAGCGGAGCAGGTGTGAGCGCCCCACTAGCCCCACGCTTGACCGAACTGTCAATCCGTCGGTAAATGGCATCGTGCTGCTGGTCATCGACAACTACGACTCGTTTACCTACAACCTGGTCCAATACTTTGGCCAACTCGGGGTAGAGCAACGCGTCTTCCGCAACAACGAAATCACACCGGCCCAAGCGGTTGCGCTGAATCCGGACCGCATCCTGTTATCTCCTGGTCCCTGTTCGCCGCGCGAGGCGGGGGTGACCCTCGACATCCTCGAAGCCTTCAAGGGTCGGAAGCCGATCTTCGGCGTGTGCCTCGGCCACCAGTCGATTGGACATTATTTCGGCGGCCGGGTCGTTCGAGCGGATCGTTTGATGCACGGCAAGACCTCCCCGATCCAGCATAAGGATACAGACGTGTTTCAAGGGATGCCGCAGGGGTTTGCCGCCACCCGGTATCATTCTCTCTTGGTTGAGCGGGCAACGCTGCCTGCTTCCTTGGAGATCACGGCGGAAACGGCCGAGGGCGAGATCATGGGTCTGCGCCACAAAGAACTTCCGATTTGGGGCGTGCAGTTCCACCCCGAAAGCATCGCGACAGAGAACGGGATGAAAATTCTGGAGAATTTTCTCCGTCTGAACTGACGCCGGCACAAAAACGCGCTAGGTTGTTGCGGTGGAAGGGTGTGACGTGACACGCTCGTCCTCCCAGCCGCCGTTTCCGTCGCTCGCCCACCCACACCATGCGTTGCCCCAAGTGTACCTCGATTGAGGACAAAGTCATCGATTCTCGGATCAGCAAAGAAGGAAATACCATCCGCCGCCGCCGCGAATGCCTGGAGTGCGGCAATCGTTTCACCACCACCGAAACGCTGGTTCGAGAGGGGCTGGTCGTGATCAAACGCGACAAGCGCCGGGAAGCCTTTGATCGGGAGAAACTGGCCCGCGCGGTCCGCGCCGCCTGCCATAAGCGGCCGGTCGATATCGAGCAGTTGACCATGCTGATCGAGGACGTGATCGACGTAGTGGAAGCTGAATACGATGGCGAAATTCCCTCTCAGGCGATCGGCGACGCGGTCATGCACCGGCTCCGAAAAATCGATCAGGTGGCCTATGTGCGCTTCGCCAGCGTGTATAAGGAATTCCGCGACGTCTCGGAATTCATGCAGGAAATCAGCACCCTGGAAAAACCGAAGTCACCGGAAAACGACCGCGGCTTAACCCCGGATGAATCCGCGTAGTCGCAAACTCTCCCCGTGCCTCGCGCGACCCCTGATCCGCCGCCGCGCAAAGAGGGACTTTTAGTTGTGCCTTAATGATGAACACCAGTACTCCGAAAGACCGCGACCAACTGAGGCGGCTGCACTTCATCAACACCCTTTTCGCCGGGGTGACCGGCAGCGATCTTTATTTGGCCGAGCAAATCCAGTCGGCGATCGCTTTCAGTTTGTCCGAACTGGAAGCGCAAACTGTGGCTCAGCCCGAACTCGTGGCCAAGTACGATGCCGCGTTCGCGGCCGCAGCCGCGCGCTTGCTCGCCACCGTTTTCGGACCGCAGCAGAGCCACGGTTTTTTTCACTGGGACGCCGCGCGCACCCTGACCTCCGCCACCCCGCTCTTCGCGCGAAACGAGATCATGGTCGGCTTGAAACAGCTGGCGCGGTTCCGCGAGTCCACCCTGCTGGTGACCAATCTCCGCCCCGCCCTGCTGCCACCCGAGCAGCGCCCCACCGTGAAACGCGTTCGCGAATACGAGGAAACCCTCGCCTTCATTCGGGACCTCGCGGCCGCGCGAGTTGGACCCAACTCCAATCTGCAGCTGATCTTTCTGTAGAGGTGGCGAGCATGAGAATGCGCGAGGGGCTGACCCCATGACGCCCATCGCCTTCATCGCCGGTTAAAGGATTGTCTGGGATCGCAGGGCTCGCTACTCGCTTCCCACCACTCGCTCCTTCCCTATGAAAACCATTTTTCAACGGATCATCGACCGCGAAATCCCCGCTCGGATCGAATACGAGGACGACCAGTGCATCGTCCTGCACGACATCCAGCCGCAGGCTCCGGTCCATCTCCTCATTGTACCTAAAAAACTGATACCGCGACTGGGAGAAGCCGGCGCGGCGGACGAAACCGTCCTCGGTCACCTCTTGATCACAGCTGGAGTTGTGGCCAAAAAGCTCGGACTGACTAACGGATTTCGGATCGTGATTAACAACGGTCCGGACGCCTGCGAGTCCGTCCCGCACCTCCATGTCCACCTTCTCGCCAAGCGGCAGATGAGTTGGCCACCGGGCTGAAAAAGCAGAAGCGGCCCTCTTATCGGGGGCACTGTTTTCCCTCCCGAGTTGCACCCAGAGCGTGGCAGCACACCCTGCCTGCCGCACCATGTCGTCGCCTCCCTCTCTTGCACGCGCGTCCTACCGCGGACTGGCTCCGCTGTTGGCCGCGCTTTCTGCCGTCGGTCCTCTCTCGGTGGATACGTATCTTCCCTCGATGGCGGAGATCGCGCGCACGCTCCACACCTCGGCGCTGGGGGTGCAGCAAACGCTGACCTCCTACATGGTGACGTTTGCGGTCATGACGCTTTGGCATGGCGCGATCTCAGACGCGCTCGGCCGGCGGCGGGTCATTCTCTGGAGCACCGGCCTCTATGTCTTGGCTACGGCCGGCTGCGTCTTCGCCCAGAACATCACTGCCCTGCTCCTTCTCCGAGCCTTGCAAGGCATGACCTCCGGCGCAGGCATGGTGGTGGGCCGCGCGATTGTGCGCGATATGTTTCACGGCCCCGAGGCGCAGAAGCTGATGTCTCAAGTGACCCTGGTTTTCGCGATTGCGCCCGCGGTCGCGCCCGTGCTCGGCGGATGGCTCCAGGTCACCTTCGGGTGGCGGTCTGTATTCGTCTTCTTGTTACTTTTCGGGGCCCTGGCCTGGGTGCTCTGCCGCCAACTCCTGCCCGAGACCCTTCCACCCGAACGGCGGCGTCCGTTTCACGCCGGCTCCTTGCTGCGTTCCTACGTCCAGGTGCTCACCTCGCCCGGCTTCGTCGCGGCCTGTCTGGCCATGACCCTCAATTTCTCCGGCATCTTTATCTACATCATGGCGGCGCCGGTTTATGTGATGAAGCACCTCAAGCTCGACGAGACCGCTTTCATCTGGCTCTTCGGTCCAGTCACGCTCGGCATGGCCGGAGGCGCCTGGCTCTCCAGTCGCTTCGCCGGTCGCGTTTCGGCCCTTCGGACGGTGGGATTCGGCTACGCGGTGATGGGTTTCGCGGCCCTGGCCAACCTGGCCATCACCTTCGGCCTTCCGCCCCAGGTGCCCTGGAGCGTGGCGCCGATGTTGGTCTATTCTCTCGGTATGTCCGTCGTCTTTCCCAGCCTGACGCTGTTAGCCCTCGACCTCTACCCCACCCAGCGAGGAATGGCCGCGTCCTGCCAAAGTTTCATCCAAACCGTGGGCGCCGCCGTGGTCTCGGTTTTTGTCACCCTGATCTGGGATAGCACCCGCACCCTCGTTCTCGCCCAGGTCGCGCTGCTCGCCGCCGGCGGTGGGTGCAGCGCCGCGCACTTTTACCTCCGTCGTGCTCCGGTGAATACGCCAGCCGCGGTGCCAACGGAAGCGTGAGACGACTTCTGCCCTCCGCTTTCCCGGCGCCTGCGTTGCGGGAATCATCGGGGCGGAACCGGAGGGCAAACTCGAAACCCGAAGGCCGAATGACGAATCAGCTTCCGAGGTGGAGCGACACGTCCCGGAGCGCTCGTTGGACAAGGCTGTGCCGGGAGAGTTCGAATTCCTGAAGAGGAAATCTCCGTGATCTTACGGACGGGAACTCCGAGTGCACGAGCGCGAGAGCAATCTTATCGCCCCGGCGGATTACGATCCTGGACCTTCAGTCGGCCCCATATCGCCCGGAGGCGGGACATCTTCGGGGTGACGGTCGGCTTGTTTCTTCTGTGCGGGAGTGACTTGGGCCGGCTGGCCCATTTCCTTTTGTTCGGCCCGCTTGGCCACGGCAGGGTCGTCGAACGGTGTCGCCAGATTTTGGTTACGGCGCCCATCGGGGTCCGATTGTGGGGTGAGTTTTTCGTAGGACATGGTGCCTCAACTTACCCCACGTCTTCACCGTTCGCATCGGGGCAATCGCCCCATCGCGCCACCGGAAAACGGCCGAGAGCACCGCTCCTCCATCCGGGCAACGCCGGATCAACCAAGCCGCGAACCCGCCGGGCCACTGCCCTGTTCTTCTTTGGTCCATCAGAGGATGAGGACGAACCGACTTTTTTGGGCGGGTTGGGTGCTAGGACTGGGGTTTGGCGGATTTTTCGACGGCATCGTGCTCCATCAGATCCTGGGGTGGCATCACCTGATCTGCCGCACGGATACATGCCAGCCCACCTCCATCGCGAGTTTGCAGCAGCAGAACAAAGAGGACGGCTTCTTTCATCTCGCTGTCTGGGTTGTCAGCCTCGTCGGGACCGGCCTTCTTTATCGTGCGAGAAATGAGGGAAGCGGACAGACGCTCCTTGGTGGGATGCTGGCCGGCTGGGGCACCTTTAATTTCGTGGAAGGGCTGCTTGATCATCAGCTGCTCGGTCTGCACCACGTTCTGCCCGGTTCTCCTCACGAGCTGCTTTACGATCTTTTGTTTCTCGCCTCCGGCCTGCTGCTGCTCGCAGGGGGCTGGAGCCTTGGCGCGCGCGAGCGTCGGCCCCGGCAGGCGGCCGTGTAGGGCTAAACTGGATGCGTTCCTCCACCGGTAATTCTCCGATGGGCGACGAGGAAATTGTCGCATAATGCGAGCGGCGGCTCTCGGCGGAACGGACGCCGCTTCGTAGCCACTAATGGGACGCGCTCTTTGGCGCGAAATTCAACCCCCTCCTTATATGCTCGAAGTCCTAACACTCCCGGTGGCCGCAATCGGTTATTCGCTGCTCTATCTCCTCTTCGGGGGCGGATTCGTCGGAGCGGTCATCATTTTCATCATCGCTAAAATGTTTCGGAAGTAGTTCGTCCGACTTTCTCGCCGGCGTCCCGAATACCCCGCGGGAACAACACCGCCGGCGAGAAAGCAAACGTATTCGTTTAGAAGTGACAGGAGGAGCGGAGAACCACCGCTCCTTTTCGTTGTGTAGTGGCTCAGGCCTTACCGCCGAAGCTGACGTAGTCGTCGAGATCCAAGAGATCGAAAAGCGAATACACGTCTTCTCTCTTCGAATTCGCTGCCCCGTGAAGCTGGTTGAAGAAATTGCGGAATTCGATGTCGCCCGGTCCGTCCTTTTCTTGGAAGTCAGACCAAGCAGTTATTTCCCAAGGGCCACGTTTGATTTTAGCCGTTTGCTCCACCCATTCGAGGATCTCTTGATCACCCTTTCCGGCGGCCAGTTGGGACCGGAGCCCCTCCGGATCGACGCCGACAAATTGGAGAAAACGTTGATCGAGCGGACAAGCGAAGTGGTATTCACCCTGGCTTCCGGCGATGACCGCGCGGCCTTTGTCGAGACAGCGAGCGAGAATCACATAGCCGCCGAGGCGAACACGGGGGCTGCGGGGAGGACGTTGCGTAAGGTCTTGAGGAGGGATCATAGGTATAATGGGCCAACACCGGAGGGCCACCCGCTCACCGGAAAGGGTGTAAGCTCAGGCCGACGCGTGGTCACAACCCACGAGGCTCGGCGCGAGAGTCAACCGGGTGACACCTTTGCTCATTCTGGTCCGACCACCGCTCCGCTGTATCCACAGAGTTGAGATACTTTTTCCCTGGCGAGGCGGGCTCGTCCGGGTTAACGGAGAGTATGAGCGATTCGCCTCGGACCACCAGCGTCGTGAGTTCCCCTGAGCTGCAGCCCGAGCGCGACGACAAATTTCCGCCGGGCATCACGTACATTGTAGGAAACGAGGCGGCGGAGCGCTTCAGCTTTTATGGGCTGCGGCAAATCCTCTACGTCCATTTGGTCGGCCTTTTTTCTGCATTTGCCGCGGCCGACAAGGTCTCTCCCGAAGCGAAAGTTCACGCCACCCAGATCACCCACCTCTTCAACGCCGGAGTTTATCTTTTTCCTCTGATCGGCGCGATTCTGGCCGATCGACTGCTCGGGAAATACCGCGTGATTTTCTGGGTCTCTCTTCTCTATGTCGCAGGGCATGGGGCGCTCGCCATTGCGGGCCGCGAAGGCTCGTTGGGCGCTCTCGATCCGGCGAAGACCATGATGTACGTCGGCTTGCTTTTGATTTCGTTGGGCGCAGGCGGAATCAAACCGTGCGTCTCAGCCAACGTCGGGGATCAGTTCACGGAGAAAAACGGCCATCTGGTGACGCGAATTTTCCAGATCTTCTACTTCACGGTTAACTTCGGATCGTTCTTCGCCAGCATTCTGACGCCTTGGTTGTATAAAAATTGCAGCCCCGAAGTCGCCTTCGCGGTCCCGGGCGCCTTAATGGCCGTGGCCGCCTTGGTCTTCTGGATCGGACGGAAGAAATTCATCCGGGTGCCGCCCAAGCCGGGAGGAGCACTCGGCGCGATCGATTTCGTCGCCTCCACCTTCATGACCATTCCGCTGCTCTTCGGCATCTATGTCTTGCTCGAGGAGTCGGAGCTGGTGGTCAATGCGATCGCGAAATCGGGCCTCTCCGCCTTGATGCCCTCGCTCTCGGCCGTGGCGCAGAACTACTGGTGGGCCGCGGCGATCAGTGCCGTTTCGCTTTTCCTCGGCGTAGTTTTGGCGCAACTACGGCAGAAACGCGCTCCAGACACCGGCTTCCTCGCCGTGCTGCTCTATTGTTTTCGGCATCGCAGCGAGCGCCCCCCGGGCGGCGATTTTTGGTCCCCCGCTCGCCTACGCTTTGGTGAAGAAGCAGCCGAAGGACCGCCAGCCGTCCTTCGCATCATTGTGGTTTTTTCCATGGTGAGCGTCTTTTGGGCGCTCTTCGATCAGTACTCCTCGACCTGGGTTCAGCAGGCCACCGCGATGGATTTGGGCATGAACGTGCCGCATTGGATTTGGTACTACTGGTTCATTCCGGCCGCGATGTCGGCCGCTCTTTTTGGCGCAGCCTGGCTCTTCTTATGGGTCAGCAATCACGCGCTTCCTCGCTCGCTCAAGCTCGCGTTTTTCTCCGGCCTGGTTCTTTGGGGCCTCGCGGTCCTCGCGCTGCAAATGGCGAAGGGCGGGACGGACCACATCGATCTGCTTCCCGCGCAAATCGGCGCGCTCAATCCCCTGCTCGTGATGATCGTGATCCCGCTCCTCAACTTCGGGGTCTACGAGCCGCTGGAGCGACGCGGCAGACCCCTGCGGCCCCTGCAACGCATGACCATCGGGATGTTTCTCGCGGGCGGATCGTTTGTCGCTGTCGCACTGATTCAACTACGGATCGAAGCGGCCGGCCCGGGTCACGTGCACGCACTCTGGCAACTTATCCCTTATCTGATTCTCACCACGTCGGAGGTCCTGGTGTCCGTCACCGGCCTCGAGTTTGCCTACACTCAAGCGCCCCGCGCGATGAAATCCACCATCATGGGATTTTGGCTGCTCTGCGTGACCTTCGGAAACGTGCTCGTCACTTTTCTCGCGCCGCTGCAGAGCCTCTCGCTGGCCAACTTTTTCTGGACCTTCGCGGGCTTGATGGTCCTCGCCGCACTCGTCTTCACCCTGCTCGCTTCCATGTATAAAGGAAAAACCTACCTTCAAAAGGTGTGAAAAGGTGAAGGCTGAAGGTGCGAAGTTGGAAGGACGGGCGAAGCTAGAAGACCAAGAAATCACGATGCGCTCCGCTTTGCTTTTTTTCGCTCGAGCCCTGCTGGCGGTGGTCGGTATGGGTTCGGCCATGACTCTTTTGGGCGCCAACCCGCCGGAGTTTCTCTCTCCGGAACAAACCGCTCCCGGGCAGGTGACCTTCCGTTTTTACGCCCCGAATGCAAACGCTGTCTCCGTCCAAGGACTACGCCACCGCCCCCCGGTCGCGCTCACGCGAGATGCAGAGGGACTGTGGAGCGGGACGGTCAGCGACCTCCCGGCCGACATCTATACGTATTCATTTAATGTCGACGGCGCGATGGTGCTGGATTCCCACAATCGCTCTTTCAAAAAATGGCTCACGTCGGAGAGCGCGGTCGAGGTGACCAACGGGACGCCGACAGTCTATGCTTTACAGCCCGTTCCCCACGGGGTGCTCCACCGCCACGGCTACACTTCGGCCTTTAATGGTCGCGAACAGGCCTGCCAGGTGTATACGCCTCCCGGGTACGACCCGAACGCGCGCACACGGTACCCCTTGATCGTGCTGTGTCACGGTTATGGGGATGACGAAACGGCTTGGGTGGAAATGGGCCGAGCCAATCTCATCGCCGACAATCTGATCGCGAAGGGCACAATGAAAAAAGCGGTCATCCTCATGCCCTTTGGCCATCCGGTGCAGCCGATCAACCGCGACCAGCCGTATCGGAACCGTAACTACCTGGCGTTCGAGCAGGAGTTGCTCCAGCAGCTCATTCCATTCGTGGAGGCAAACTACCGGCTGGCGCGAAACCCGGACAACCGGGCGATCCTCGGCCTCTCCATGGGCGGAGGCCACGCGCTGGGCGTAGGCCTGGCCCACCCGGAGGTCTTTCATTGGGTCGCAGGATTCAGTTCGCGGGCGCCCACGGAAGAGCTGGAAAAACGATTCAGTCCCTGGATACAGAGCCTGAAAACCAAGCAGCGCGCGCCCCGCCTGCTCTGGATCGGCATCGGTCGAGAAGACGGCCTCCTGGAGGGCAACCAGACCTTCACCGCCTGGCTAAAGCAGAACGGCATTCCGTTCACCTGGCGACTGACCGATGGCGGCCACGAGTGGAGCGTGTGGCGGGAGGATTTCGCCGAGGTGGCGCCCCTGCTGTTCAAGTGAAGGGCGGAGAAACGCCAAAGCCAAAGCAACGCGCCTACTGACCTCTCGCCTTTTCACTCTCGTAAGTTTTGAGGACCGCATCGGTCGAGTACACCAGCAGCCCGAGCCAGATCAGAACGAAGGAGGCCGCGCGCTCGCGCGAGAGCGGCTCTCCATAGGTCAGCCAACCGAGGAGAAATTGGCAGGTCGGCGCAAGGTACTGAAGCAGGCCGAGAGTGGTGAGCCGCAGGCCCCGAGCGCCTTGAGCAAAGAGGAGGAGCGGGATCGCGGTGATCACTCCGGTGCTCAGGAGCATCAAGGCGGTCGAGCCGTCCACCTGTCCCAGCGCGCCGGTGCCCTCGTGCCAGCGCCACCCCAGAAAAGCAACCGCGAGCGGAGCGAGCAATAAGGTCTCAGAGGCCAAGCCCAGGAGCGGCCCGAGCGGCGAGCGTTTCCGGAGCAAACCGTAGAACCCAAAGGTGAGCGCCAAGGCGAGCGCGATCCAGGGCGGTCGTCCCACTTGCCAAATGAGCAGAGCCACGCCGAGAGCGGCCAGCGCAACGGCCACGAACTGAGCGGTTCGAAGTTTTTCCCGGAAAATCCAGCGACCGAGCAGCACGTTGAGCAGAGGGACGAGAAAATAACCGAGACTGGTTTCGATGACGTGCCCAGTGTTGACGCCCCAAACATAAACCAACCAATTCAGGGTCAGCAGAGCCCCGCTGAAAAAATTGTTGATCAGGCCGGCGCGCGTGGAGAGCGCGGCGCGAAGCGACCCAAACGCACCTTGAGCCGCAATCACCCCGAGCAGAAAGACCAGCGCCCAAATCATGCGGTGCGCGATCAGCTCGGTCGCGTCGATGCCGTGAAAACGTTTCCAATAAAGCGGAAAAAGTCCCCACATCAGGTAGCTCCCAGCCGCCGCGAAGAGGCTGCGCCAAGGAGTGCGTTGAGTGTCGGGCGGTTTCATCGCGGCCAACAAGCGCTCAGCGGGATAGCCAAGGGCTAAAATGCCTGGAGAGAGGAAGGGATGTAATCGCTCGATGGTTGATTCCCGAGCAGAGGCGTCAACCCACACCTGCCCTGATGAGGCGTTGGGACAAGCACAGCTGAAACACGAATGTGGCAAACAGCCTGTTCCTCTCCAATCTGACGGAACGAGGGCCCTGCCATTGCCGCACGAGAGCGGCCATGTAGGTCCCGGGTCACTACGTCCCCTGCAACTCCGATTCCTTCATCAATGTTCAACCTCGGCGTCCGCGCACACGACTTCGGAAAACTCCCCGCCCACGAACTGGCCGCAACCATCGCGGCCAAAGGATTCACCTGCGTGCAGCTGGCCTTGGCCAAAGCGCTCGACGGGATCAACACCGACACCGGCGGCTTCAGCCCCGGACTGGCCCGCCATGTTCGCCAAGCGTTCGAGCGGCACGGCGTGTCGATCGCGGTTCTGGGTTGTTATATCAATCCGATCGACCCCGACAAAACCAAACGCGAGCAGCAGATGAACCGGTTCAAAGAACATCTGCGTTATGCCCGCGACTTCGGCTGCAGCGTGGTCGCAACCGAGACCGGTTCCCGCAACGCCGATTGGTCGCTGCACCCCGACAATGCGAGCGATGCTGCGCTCGATGAGCTGACCGATCAAGTCGCCGAACTGGTCCAGGAAGCGGAAAAGGCGGGCGTGTTTGTCTGCATCGAAGGCGTGACTCGTCACGTGGTCTCAACTCCACAGCGGATGAAACGCGTGCTCGACACGATCAATTCCCCCAACCTGCAGGTTTTGTTCGACCCGGTGAACCTCCTCTCGATCGAGAATTATCGCGACCAGAAACAGGTGATCGACGAGTCCTTCGCGCTCTTTGGCGACCGTATGGCAGTGATTCACGCCAAAGATTTCACCGTCGGGCCCACCGAGTTGAAGCCCACGCTGATTGGGCAGGGTTCGCTCCAGTTCGACTTGCTCTTTCGCCACCTCCGCCAGCGCAAATCCTGGATCGACGTGCTCCTGGAAGAAACCGCCCCCCCGACCGTAGAAGTCAGCGTGCAAGGAATCCGGCGGTTGATGGAAACGTAGTGGAATTCTGGTTACGACCGCTGCGAAAATCCTAACTGACCGCAGCGGCACGGGAGGCCGTGCCGCTCAGTCAATCGAGTTGGAACAGGAATAAGCGACCACCCGAGCGGTTAAACCGCGGCGGACGAGGGGGCGGCTCTCAGCTTGAGTTCCGGGACTTCGAAATGATCGGCCTCGCGCAGCGTTCCGCGGGCGGCCCGATTCTCCATGAATTTTTTCAGGCGCAAAACTTCCACGCCGGCGAGCAGCACGATGCCGATGCCGTGGGTGTCATTGAGATTCCAGAGCAATTCTTTCTTGTAGTACTCCGGGGTGAAGGAGAACTCGGAACCGCGGCACACACCGTGAATGTTTCCTTCTTTGTCGATCGAGGTTTTGTTCAATGCTTCCCAGGCCTTAAAGACGGAATCGATGTAGGCATTGTCCTGCTCGAACCAACCATTCTGCACGCCGCGCGCAAAAGCATAGGCGATCATCGAGGTGCATGAGGTTTCTGGATACGAGTCGGGCGCGTTCAAGACTTGGTGCCACATGCCCTCTTCGTCTTGGAGGGCGAGGTAGCCTTGCGAGAGGTCGCGGAAAAAGGCGATCAGCTCCGGCCGGAGGGCGTGGTGCTTCGGCAGGACGGCGAGCAATTCCGAGAGCGAGAAGATGACCCATCCGTTGCCGCGGCCCCAGGGAATACCCGTGGCCATGTTGCGCGTGAAGTCATAGACGTGCGACATGATCTTCAGCTCTGGAATATAGAGCCGTTTTTTGAAGCCCAGGAACTGCTTGGCCGCGTCGTCGATGTACTTCTGGTCGCCCGAAAACTGATAATAACGGCAGAGGAACGGGACGCTCATGTAGAGATCGTCCGCCCACATCGTGTCCTCGTGGAACTCGTGCATCAGATTTTTCCGGAAGAAGGTGCCGTCCGGCAAACGGATCTGCTGATGGGAAATGTAATCGGCGATGTACTTCGAGATCACCTCGTGGCCGTAGATTTTGAAATGCTGCGCGACCTCGAGCACGACCGAGCCGAAAGAACCGCAGTCATCCAGGCTATCGATGCTGGACAAGAGGTGATGCACCGCGGTCGCTCCGCCGTATTGGGAACGATCCCACAAAGCGTATTGGAACGTGTCGCAGCAGTACTGAATATGCCCGACAATGTAGTCTTGCACTTCCTGGGAGCCGATCAGCTTCGCGGCGTGCAACAATCCGTACAAGGTGACGCCGAGCGGGTAGTTCCAGCGTCCATACAGAGGATTTTCGTTATACGGGCGCAGCCAAGCGTCCGGCATGTCGACCCGCCAATAGGTTTCGCCGTTGATCGAGGGAAACACGCGGTTGAGATCGCGGAGCTCCTTCAAGTCGCGGTCATGACCGAACGGTCCAATATAAATCCACGGATTTGTCGTGCCCACCGTATTCGAAGGGCTGCGCAAGGCGACCTCCCCGCCGTCCACGATCGAGAGTCGAAAGCCCCAGTCTTTTGGGTCGGAGCAGACACTCTTCACCATGACGTCGTGGTCCCCAAACGGCACGGTGATCCGCGTATCCACTTTCGCCGATCCGGGCGCTTGGTAGATCACGGTGTCTCCGATCAAAAGGGTGAGCGCGCCCCGATGCTCACCCTTGAGCGAATAGGCGTGATTCCCGGGGCGGAGAAAAAGTCCCTTGGTCCAAGCCACCGCGTAAGTGCCCGGATGCAGTCCGAAAATCCGATTGAGCTGGCCGAGCGCCTGCTTTTCCGCCGGCCAGTTCAGCTCCGGGAGCCACTCCAGGCCTGTATCCTTTTCGCTCATACCCGGACCGGGAAGGGCGGCCAGCGCGTTCGCCATCGGCCGGGTGAAAATCCAGCCCTCCTGCCCGCCCCGCTCGTCGGTCGGCATGAGGAAATAATACGGCAGCTTTCCCAACCAGGTGCCAAAACGGCCGCCGAAGCCGGCCTTGGTTTTCTTGAAGCGAACAACGAAGTGGTTCCACCCCGCCTTGACCTTGATGGTCAGCCGAGTGCGTTCATCGGCGTAACGCTCGGTGAAGATGTTCGATTGAAAAACGTTCTCGCCGTTGCAGTAGATGACCAGGGGACTGAAGCAGGAGACGTCAAACATCAGTTCGGCATCCTTGTCCGTCCAGTATTTGCTCCACGCATACACATAGTCTTCCGGTTGCGCCTCGGGAAACACCTGGTTGAAGTCGGCGTGATAGCGATAGTCCTTCCCCCGAAGGATACCGCGGCGACTGTAGGCCCGGAAGGTCGGCGGATGAGCGGGATTGCAACCCACATAGCGGCGCACCACGCCTTCCAGCGTTTTCTCGATGTGCATGCCGGCCTGGGCAAACATGCTATTACGACTGTCGAAATAAAAACCCATTTTAAGAGAATAGCGGAGCAGCGTAGCCGTTCGCGCGGTCTATAAAACACACTCGAGCCGGACACCTGTTCGTTAGCAAAGAGAGTTTGGGGATCGGGCGAGCCGCGAAGTGAGGTGGGGACGCAGCGAGCAACTAAGGAAAACGAAGCTGACTACGGATAAGTGACAGAGTTCTGCGTCTCTGACACAATGACGCCCGAATCTGACTGTAATTTCCGGGCTTTTTTCTAAAGAATTTGGTTATCAACCAGTAATTGCTCTTCCCTTAGCCGAATTTTTCTCGGTCGAGCGAGCGAGCGAAACCTACTGCAGGCTCGCCAATTTCGGGAAACGGTGCAGGGAATTGCGTTCTCCTATGAAAGCTTTTCTTAGCCTTGCTCTTGCGGGATCGCTCTTCGGAAGTTCGGTGGCTTTCGCCGCCTCGGCCAAAACCTATCAAGTCACTGGACCCATCGTGTCGCTCACGGACACCACGCTCGTGGTGCAGAAAGGCGACGAACAGTGGGAAATTGCCCGAGACGCGAAAACCAAGGCGGACGGCGAGTTGAAGGTCGGGCAGAAAGTCACAGTTCAGTACCGCATGGTGGCGACCAATGTGGACGTCAAAACCACGGGCACACTCTCAGGATCCGGAGCGCCGAAGGAAAGTGACGAAACGAAGGAAAAGTCGCGCCCGAAAACCACCGCCACCGAGGCAGCGGTTAAAAAATAATCCGCGGTCGCCACAGTTCCCTCTGCTCGCGATTCTTTCCGACGAGGGAAACGCCCTCGCCTCCGAGGCAAATTCAAGTGCTCTGGGTTTCAGAAAACGAAGCCCAGCTCATAACGCAGCTGCAGCCCAGGCGGGCAATTCGTGGCGTTTTCCTTGCACGAAATCCAGGAGGAGCGTTTCCACCCAGCGGCGCGAACAGCGGCAGGACTGGATTTCGATCAGACGTTTGTCACCGTCCTGGTGAATCTCGTAGCGCTCGATCTCGACCGTGACGGGGAGTGCTTCGCCATCGAGCAAGCAAACCAGGCGGACCCGTCGGTTACGCGAGTCGATCGAGAGGTCCTGCACTTTCCCATAGCGAGCGATGAGATGGTTCGCGTAGACTCGCGCAGTCTGACTGGTTAGGAGATCTTTAGCGGCATGGAGCATGAGCGGAGGGGATCCAGGCTAAATCGTTTGGCTCAAGATGCTCGTCTGTTCCGGTTTGTCCAACTGCTGCCGTCCGAAGGGGGCATAGGTACTTTCCTGACGTCAGGAGCAGGAGCAGACGGGCGAACGCAGAGAGGAGCGGGCTGTCGATTCCGAAGCCGCTTTCTCCGCCCCGCCCCGGCCTCTCCGCTCTCTTTCGAAAGGACGTTTATGAAATTCTCCGCCGGACATTTGAAACGTTACCAACAGATCGCGTCCTTGCTTTGGCGATACGGACGCTCCGATCTCGTTCAACGCATGAGCGCCGAAGATGGCTTCGGTCCCCACCAGATCGAAGAGTCGCCGCGTGATCTCGCTCCACATCAACTCGCCGACGACCTGGAAGCGATGGGGCCGACTTACGTAAAGCTCGGGCAAGTGCTCGCCGGCCGTCCCGATCTTTTGCCTCAGCCCTACCTCGACGCGCTGGCTCGCCTGCATGATCGGGTGAAGCCGTTTTCTTTCGAGGAGGTTGAACAGATTGTCCGCACCGAATTGGGCGTCCGGCTCTCCAAGGCGTTCTCCTCTTTCGATCCGGTGCCGATGGCCGCCGCTTCCCTCGGCCAGGTGCACACCGCGGCCTTGCGCGACGGACGCAAGGTGGTGGTCAAAGTTCAACGCCCGGAAATTCGGCGTCAGATCGCCGAGGATTTCGAGGTCCTGGCCCACATTGCGTCCTTCCTCGACGAGCACACCGAGATGGGCAAACGCTACCGTTTCAGCTTGGTCCTGGATGAATTTCGCACCGCTCTGCAGCAAGAGCTCAACTACGAGCGGGAAGCGCAGAACTTAATCAGCGTGGCGGCCAATTTGGCCGAGTTCTCTTTGATCAAGGTTCCGGTCCCGATCCTCGACTACACCACCCGCTCGGTCTTGACCATGGAGCAGATCGAAGGCCGGAAAATCACCGCGATCAGCCCTCTCGCCCAGCTCGACCTGAAGGGCGCTCCGCTCGCCGAGGAGGTGCTCAAGGCCTACCTCAAACAAGTCCTGGTCGATGGCGTTTTCCATGCCGACCCTCATCCGGGAAATATCTTTATCACAGACGACGGTCGGGTTGCCTTGCTCGACCTCGGGATGGTCGGACACACCGCGCCAGGCATGCAGGAAAGTTTGTTGAAACTCCTTCTTTCAGTCAGCGAGGGCCGGAGCGAGGAGGCAGCCAACCTGGTCATTCAAATCAGCCAGCGCACGGAGAATTTCGATCCGACGGAATTCCGCCGGCGTATCAGCCAACTGGTGACAACGCGCCAGGACCAAGGTATCCAACAAATGGAGGTCGGCCAGGCGCTGCTCAACCTCAGCCGAAGCGCGCGCGAGAACGGAGTGGTCGTGCCGAGCGAGCTCACGCTGCTCGGGAAAACCCTGCTCCAGCTCGACGAGATCGGCCGCATCCTCGATCCCACCTTCGACCCCAATGCCTCGGTTCGCCGCAACGTCGGGGAGCTGATGTCCCGGCGGATGCGAAAAAATCTGTCCCAAGGAAACCTGTTCAGCTCCGTCTTGGAAATGAAGGAGTTCGCGACCCACCTACCCGGACGGCTGAACCGGATGATGGACGCGGTCACAAACTCGGAGATCGAGATCAAGGTCAAAGCGGTCGACGCCAAAACCGTTCTCGATGGCATGCAGAAAATCGCCAACCGCATCACCGCGGGCGTGGTCCTTGCGGCCTTGATCGTGGGCGCCGCGCTGTTGATGCGGGTGCCGACCTACTTCGAAATTTTCGGCTACCCGGGTCTGGCCATGCTCTGCTTCCTCGGCGCAGCCGCCCTGGGATTTTGGTTGGTCATCAGCATTTTTATTCAGGACGCCCGCAGCCAGAAAGAGGTGAAGGCGCGCACCGCCTCTTGATCCTCGCGGTGGGGGATGACGCCCAAAATTGCTTCAACCAAACGACCTGAATCTAAACCGCGTTTTGTCCCGGAAGAGCAGCCGGCTTCCCGAAGCGGAGCAGGACCTTCCAATCTCTTTTGGCCAGACGTCGACCGAGTTCTATTCCCGGACGCTCAACCAAAAGATTGAGGAGCGACGTCGCCACCACCAGGAGGAACGCAACCGGGACCGCGAGAATGACCATTTCCCCGCGACCGAGATTCGAGGAGTCGATCCAGTGCGGCGCAATCCAGCGGGTCGTGGCCCAAAGAAAAATTCCGTGGAATAGATAAATCCCATAACTCACCTCGCCCAGCCAGCGCACCGCCGGCGCGCGCAGAAGGGCAAAAACGGGGTTGTCCGAAACGATCGCAATGAAGAGGACGGTCAACAAGCCCAGGGGGATGAGCGCATAGGCCTGGGGGCAGGCGAAGAAAACGACCGCTCCGGCCACGAGCGCCACGCCACCGAAAATCGGGCGGCTCGCAAGCGCTCGGGCTTTCTCCGCCCGTATCCAGTAGGCTGCGACGATCCCCCCGATAAAAGCGCAGCCGATTTCGGCCAAAAACGGCTGAGAACGCGCCACTTTGAAATAAACCGCTAGCATCACCAACGACCCCGCGGCCCACCTCAGCTGCCGCGCGCGGGTGAAAATGTATCCAAAAAGCGGTAGCGCCAGGTAGAAGGCCCACTCGTACCGCAGACTCCAGGTCACCCCCGCCGGAATCATCCAGGTGGAGGAAAAACCGTTGAGTGGCGGCGCACTGCGCACGGTGAAGAAAACCCAGTTCGTCAGCTCCCGCGCCAACGCGAGCTTCCGTTCCACCAGCTGGCCGTGCGTCTCCACCAGCACCGCAACGACCACCAGCGCGACCATGGCAAGATAAAGCGGGACCAAGCGAAAAACCCGGGCGAGGTAGAATTGGCCCCAGCGGAGCCGCGGCCCCACGGCCAAAAGACGCCCCCAAAACAGAAAGGACGTAATCATGAAGAACAACGCCACGCTCCCCTGCCCCAACTCCGTCGCAAAACGGGTCAATGGCGCCTCCCAGCGGCCGTGTTCAAGAAAATGATACGTCACCACCCCATGATGACAAACCACGTTGAGCGCAAGGAGGCCGCGAAGTCCGTCCAAGCTGAGCTGCCGTTGCTTCGCGTCGACCTGCAACTCACGGGAGATGGCAGGCAGGGTGCGGACCAACGCGGCCGCGCCGAACCCGGCGCTCGCGTAGACCGCGAGCAGCAGGCCAAGAGTCAGGGCGATTTCTAGATGCACACGAAAGATAGAAATAAAATTTATTCCTCTCGGCGACCGCAAAATCGAACTCCGTTAGCCATCGCAAGCCCTTCGCCCAAATTACGAGCGCGGCGCGAAAAGCCACTGAAATCCCCGGCGAAAAGCCGGAGGAAGGACGTTGTAATGATCCTTTTTTGAAAAACGTTCCACCGTGTAGCTCAAACCCGCCCGCGGTCGACGCTGAAGCTCGTTCTCCAGCAGACCGAGGTCGCCGGTCATGGACGGAGTGTCGTCTTCACCCACACTCATAAAGGCCTTCACCCCGCGGGCGGAGGAAAGGGCCGGCGTCGTCTTGACCGTGTTCAAGATGGCTCGGTCGTCCCACCAGATCGAGGGACTACTGATCAGAAATGCATCGAAGAACGGTTCGGAGCGAAACAGGGCATGTAGCCCAAAGAGTGACCCGAGTGAGTGTCCAGTCAGGCCCAGGCTTGGCGGAGCCAGTGTCAGCTTTTCCAACACGGTTGGGACGAGGCGTTTTTGCAAAAAGAGGTGAAAGGCTTCGGCACCCCCGGTCTCCATCGGTTCGTCTTTCGGCTGAGTCGGGGTGTAATCTCGCACCCGCCGGTTGAGCGGCGACCGATACCCGCCGCCGTAGCCCACCCCGACCAACGTCAGAGGCGGAATTGCACCCTCGCGTTCACTCTCGCGAGCCGCCTCCACCGCCGCGGCGAACTGGTCATCTCCATCCAGGACCAGGACAAGCGGGGACCCGGCCAAATCTTTGGGTGTATCCAGAAAGAGGTGATAGTCCGTCTGGAGTTCCGGCGCGCGCAGGACAAAAGAGGATTTCGGCATGCGGCGGTACGGTGCCAAGGAAATGCAGATTGGCAAACGCGGGCCCACCGATCTTTTTCGCAAAAGCTCGCAAAGAGTTCGCCCTGGCTCAGCCGCTATGGCCTACCCTGCGTGCTTCGTTCCCTTTGCGCTCTTCTGTAAAAACGGATCAACCGACCGTTGAATCGACAACCGCTTCTCGTTGTATCAACACCTTCACTACGAAGACGCTTCACTCGGCTGAAGGGTGGCCGCGTTGCTCCACCACTCCTTCAAACGGTCTCGGCTGTAGGCCAGAAAATGTCGGTCTTTCGCGAATACCTCCAGGGTGATCGTCCCGTCGTAACCGCTGGCCCGCAGATGGCGCAGATGCAGCGGCACGTCGAGATTCCCCATCCCAAGAGCGAGGTGGAGATCGGCGTGACCGCCTCGATTGTCGTGCAGGTGCACATGGGCCAGGCGTGGCGAGAATTGTTGGATGAGCTCGCCCGCGGTGTTGTAGTCGACCGCGAGATTGCTGTGTCCGATGTCGAGATGCAGGCCGGCGTCCGGGACTGCGTCGAAGACCGGTTTCAGTTGGGCGACCGAATTAAACCGGCCCGGCACGTTCTCCAACATCACCCCGAGCCCCATTGGTTTGGCGAACTCCGCGATCTCGCGCAGCGAGACAATGTTGCGCTGCACAACCGTTCCTTCGTCGACGAAGGGCGCGTGCCCGTCGGGATGGAGATTCATCCAACGCGCACCGATTTCGACAAACAGCTCCGCCGCGCGTTTCAACTCGTCCACCGCCACGCGACGCAAATTTTCGAACGACGAGGCGATCGGGAGGTAAAACGCGGTATGCCCGACCACGTCCAAACCGTGGTCGCGAAGCTGCGCGCGAATTTCCTTCGGCTTCACTTTCCACGTCGCGGCGGCCGGCGGCTCGAGTGTGAGATCGATGAAGTCGAGTTTCAACTCCGCCATCCAAGCGATCTCTCGCTCGATGGGTTCTGCAGGATGGTTCATCGCGCCGATTTGCATATGCCGAGTCTCCTTCGGGTGAGGTTGATAGGCTAAAGTTCCAACGGCCGGTCCACCGGTTGATGGAGGGCGAACCAAGGCCGGCTATCGAAAAGGCGGGTGCGGCGTTCTTCCATCGCAGCGACGTCATCCGCCTGGATCGCAGGAAGTGCGAAACGCTGGCGCAGCCAATCCGGCAACTCGCGTGCCCGACCCGCGCACATCCAATTGAAGATCGCGAGCACCGCATGGAGCAACGGGAGATCTCGCCCCATGCGCTCGACCAACCAGAGCCAGTCGATTTCTGCGCTGGAACTGGCCAGAACGTTGAGCACGTCTACCCAGTCGCAGCGAGCCCGCTGCATGACGTAGAGCTTGATGCGGACAAATTCCTCGGGCGGCACCGCGAGATACTCCACCCCGCGCAAAAACAGCGGATGCGCCCGTGCAAACCAGGCGGGGTCGATCTGAACGCGGTGATTGGGCAAATCCCAAATCACGTCGAAAATCACGCCATCCCGATACCCGCGAAAGATCCAACTGCGGTCGTACGCTTCTCGCTCAAAATAATCTTCAAACCCGGCCCCGCGCAGAGCGGCGATCGCCGGCTCGCGTTCTCCTTCCAGCACGATCACGTCGACATCCTTGGTGGTGCGCCAATGCCCGGTGTACTTGGCCAACGCCATCGCGCCTCCGACCAGCATGCTCACTCCCGCCCGCTCAATCGCCTCCGCGCCGGCGAGGAAAACCGCCCACTGGTCCTCTGGGATCAGAGCGGCCCATGCCGCCTCTGCAGGAGCGCTCTTGGGCGAGGGAGTTGAGTTTTCCGGAAGCATCGTAGAAGGAAATGGCCTGCCGCGCTAGACCGGCAGAACAGACCCTGGTGCGCAAAAGGGCCTCACGCGAACACCGCTTTTGCACGAGCTCTTTTCCCGAGGAACTAACCCCCAGGCGCGTAACCGGAAAAGCACTACGGTGGCACCGGAGAGGCGGTCAAGCCAGTCCGAGATGGAACGCGGCCCGCCTTCCCGACCTTCAGCCGCCGCACCCGAATCCGTGCCCCTTAAAAAAAATAGCCGCGCTCCAGGGGTGGAGCGCGGCTAGGCCCAATATCGGGTGGAAATCAGTTCACATTCGCACTGCTGATCGCGAATGGGTATCCGCCGAATGACATTTCGCCGGCGAACTCAAAGGCGGCCTTGCCATCCGCGCCACAGCCGTAAACGCGATTGGCCCGGTCGACCATTCCACCGATGCGGAAACTGAGAAGTTTTCGTCCATTGAAGTCGGCCACGCTCAGGATGTTGCCGCGACCGGCCACGCTCAAGCCAACCGGATCGCCCATCCGACTGTCCTGAATTTTCCGATACACTGCGCCTTGTCCACCGTAGGTCACGACTGCGTCCACTTCACGGTCGCCGCGGCAGGCCGCGTAGAGCATGCCGTTGAGCGGATCAGGCGAAGAGTTGCTGGGAATGAGGGGAAGCCCATTTTCCAGGAAGCGGGCGAAGCAGAGACTGACCGGATTGCGGGCCACCTTGACCGTGCCGATTTCGGCCAGCGGGCCCTTCTTTTCCCAGTCGAAACGCGCCATCAGGGACGATGTATCCAAGATGCGGATCGTGCCGTCCTGCTGGGCGACATAGGCCTTGTGACGGTCCGAAGACCAACGGTCGAGGTGCACCCCGGCCAACACCGCGGTCGGCGTGGTCACGGTCTGCTGCCAGACGACCGTTGGTTTCTCGCCCGGATTTTCCGTGAAAGTCAGAGGCCATTGGCCAGGGCCATCGCCGCGGGTGCCAATCGTGTTCCAGAAGCTGGACGCGGACGAGAGGTAACTCTGCCGAACGTAGGCGAAGAGGGGCGACAAATCGACGATCACCGCTTTGTTTTCCTGTTTGGAGGCGACCACGGCGTAGCCTTTGTCGGCCACGACCATGCGCCACATGATGTCGCCGTTGTAGAGACCTTGGCGCGTTGCGTCGTCAGCCAAGTTGATCTGGCTTAAAACCTTTCCGGCGGTCTGCGAAGGACCATTCCAATAACCATTGCTCGCCGCCGCGACCGAACTCGGCGTGGCCATGGGAAGATCGATATAACCGAGGAGCTTGAGGTCGGAGAAACTGCCCTGATTGGGCATGCCCATGTACGGCCAGGTGTGGAAGGCGATGTACTTACCCTCGAGGGCGACGACCGCGAGCTGACCTTTCAGCGCGACTGTGTCCCAAATGGTGACCAGCGCGAACTCGTTGCTCGCCGTCACCGCGAGAGCGGTCGGAACCTTGGTCGAAGGGAACATGAATCCAGGATAAGGACGTTCCCAGCCTTCGCGGCTCGTCTGTGTGCCGGCGATGGCGAGGAGACCGCTGTGATAAAGAACAATCGCTTCGTTTTGCAGCAGTCCGTAACCGCGAACGTTCGCGATCGGTTGCGTGGCGCGATTGCCCCCGAGCAACGCCATGTAGTTGGGTTCGCCGGTTTGAATCTCGGGATGGGGCTGGCTGCTCGCCCAGTCGAGACGAGGGCTTAGAGCAAAAACGTTGTCATAATAAGCGAATACTTGGACGCGATCGAGGCCGGGATCCATCGCGGGATTATCAGGCACATAGGCCAGCTGACCGGCTTCGCTCCAATAATCGGTGTCGGGATAACAGCCCTGCGGAGGCCCAAGTTCAAAAGGATTGATCTTGTTCGCATACGAAGTTGAACAGACCCGAGAGGCCGGTTTGAAATTGGTCGGACGTGTATCCGCCGCGCCAGGATTGAGGTCTTCAAACCTCGGCCCGAGGTTCAGGCTCACGCTGTCGTGATTCCAGGCCGCGAGGAAATTCAGATAGGCCGTACGATTGACCGAACCATCGACATTGAAAACTGTGCCCGGGCTCGGACCATCCGTGCCAGCCGGAGGCGGAGTGACCGGTGGTGGCGTGACCGGCGGAGGGGTAACCGGGGGCGGAGTCACCGGCGGAGGGGTGACCGGAGGAGGCGTCGTCGACGGCGTGACCGTGACCTTGATCTCGTTTGAGACCATCCAGAGGTTGCCCAATTTATCGATCGCGGTGGTGCGCAGCGTATAGGTTCCCACTTGCGTGAAAGTAAACGTGCCGCTTTTCACCGAGTCGTAAGCGTTGCCCACCAGCGCGCCCGCCCAGGGCTCGGTGGTCAGCCAACCTTCCCAACTCCACACCCCGCTGGGATTCTGAACCTCAAGCCAATGCTCGAGCATGTCGCCGTCTCCATCCGAAGCATGACCAGAAACCGCCAGGGTCGTGCCGACCGTCGTGCTGAGATTGGTCGTGCCGTTGGCCACCGTCATCTGGACAACAGGACGCACCGGAGTGACCGCCTTCGGAGTAACCGGAGGAGGAGCCACCACCGCAGGGGGAGTGACCGGGGGCGGAGGGGTGGTCGTGCCCGCGGTGACCGTGACATGAACGACATTCGAGATCATCCAATCGGTCACCACAGAATCAATCGCGGTGGAGCGGATGGAATAATTTCCCGGAGTGGTGAAAGTGAAAGTGGTGGACTTGGTCGAATTCGCGCCGGTGCCGTTTAATTTCGGACCCCAGGGTTCGGTGGTGAGCCAGCCTTCCCAACTCCAAACGCCATTCGCGTTCTGAATTTCGAGCCAGTGTTCTTTGATGTCGCCATCCGGATCGGTGGCATTTCCTGAAATGGATAAAACTGCGCCGGCACTGACTTGAAGATCAGTGGTCCCATTCTGAACCGTGAGGTGGACAGAGGGACGAGTTCCCCACCCAGCTGCGGCCAGCCGGGGAGCACCGACCATCACCGTGATGGCCAGGGGTAGGGTTAGAGTGAGGATTTTTTTAATCATAAAGGGGACTTCATTTTAGAAGTACCCCGATGATCGGCACAGGATGGGTTTGGATCCCTCCATCGGTGAAATTACTAAGGAAATTTGTGTAAAATCTTGCCTGCTTATCTGCAGTATTCGGCAAAAAAATACAGCCGACCGCTCCCTCCTTTCGTCCTCGCCTCCGATGATGTAATCGGATGGCGAATACATCGACGCGATAAGGAAAAATTTAAATTTCGTTTTTCACACGCGGAGCGGAAGATACATACCCACGAAGGCATCTTCCTCAGCCTTCGACCGGATGTACGCTCCTCGGTGGCGCAACAATCACGTGAAAAATCCGCGAAGCCAGAAAATCTTTTTTCTCTTCTTAAAAAAATTTATCCCTCGCGATTTTTTCCACACTGTAACCTTCCCGCCTCGGTTCCGTCCTCGCCCTAGAAAAAAAACAGCGCCCACGCGGGGCGCGGCCAAGCTCAGCTTCTAAGCCTCACAAATTTTTCATGCCCGCGGTCTCACGGGGCTTCAAAAGCCGCGTGTTGCCCGGGCATTTTGCCCGGACGATTCACGGCTGAGACTTTCTGGAAAAAAAATGTTACGCGTTCTCCGTCTCTGGCTCGGGACCGCGCGTCGAATTAGGCACCGCGAGAGCCACGGTTTTTCCCGTCCGCGCCGATTCGTAGATCGCCTCGATGATTCGCATATCCTGCAGGCCTTCTTCGCCGGGTGTGTGGGGGACGCGATCCTTCGTCACACATCGTGCCATGTGATCGATCTCGAGGGTGAACTGATTTTTTTCCTGAATCCTAGGCTCAATCACTGCGTCTTCTTGCTCGAGTTTATGTCCGAGGTGGAGACGGAGCCCATGGTAGGCGTAGGCCGGGTTCAACTCCGCCCAGCCCTCCGTTCCTTGGATACGGAGGAACTGCGAGCGGTGGGTGTCGTAACTGCAGCTGCAGGTCGCGGTGTATCCGTTGGGAAACTTCAAGGTGAACTGCACCGAGGTCTCCACCTCGCGAAAACGCGGATCCTGGGTCAATTGCACGAGCTGACCGGACACTTCCAACGGTTCCTCGCCCGAGAGAAATCGCGCCGCGTTGATACAATAAATTCCCACATCGGGCAAAGGCCCGCCTCCCGCTAATTTTCGATTCAATCGCCACTGCGTCGGATCGCCCTGGCGCTGGGAATTTGAAGAAACAAACTCGCGGAGTTGTCCGAGTTTCTGGTCGCGCACCGCCTTCACGATCGCGCGATCGAAGGGTTCATACTGGCTGCGGTACGCCACCATCAGTTTCACTTTCGCATTCTTGCAGGCGTCGATCATCTGCTGGCACTCCGCCACCGTGTTCGCCATCGGTTTCTCGCAAAGGATGTGTTTCCCCGCCCGCGCGCCGCGCACGGTGTACTCCGCGTGCAGGCCGTTTGGGAGCACAATATAAATCACCTTCACCTCGGGATTGTCGGCCAGTTTATCATACGTTTCATAATTATAAATCGCGTCCTCGCGGATCCCATATTGCTTCGCGAGCTTGGTCGCCTTTGTACGATCGCCACTGACGAGCGCCACCGGCTTGGCGTATTTGCATTCCGCAAACGCGGGCAAGAGTTGCTCGATGGTGAGATGCCCAAGGCCGACGAGCGCAAAACCGACCCGCTCTTCGCGCGGCGCGCTCGGCGAGGGCGGCGGCGGCTCTCCTTCCGAACTCTTCGCATTCAGCGCGGGCAATTCCACTTTGTTTTGCTCCGCGGACGTTCCACTAGTCCCAGCCGCGCGCGCCACCGTCGCTGCGGCGAGCCCCGCTCCCGCCATTTGGATAAAGGAGCGACGATTGAGGAAGCGACGGGCCTCCGCCGCGGATTGAGGGTGAGGGATGTCGGAAAAATTTTCGGAATTCATGGGTCGTGAACCGGCCAGTGGGAGTGAGGAGTGGATTCGCTGTCGCCCTGCCTTCGCGTGAGCGCGAGGGCCGTGGCCAACGAAGGATTCAGCGAACGTAACGTCGCGGAGAAAACCCGGCCATCGGGCCTTGCCCCTCGCCTCCCCTCCTCCTCTTTCCGACGACCGAAAACGCGGTTAAATCGCTCCGGACTGTAGGAGGACAAGAACCTGGCCTCTTCTTTCCTCTTTCCACAATAAAGTCGCGACCCACCGCGAGGTGCGCACCTTTACCCCTCCCCTGTTCTGCTGACGAGTCCCTGGTGCCTTCGCTTTTATGTTCCTTCCCGCCCGTTTTTTCGCGCGAACCATTCGTCCTCTTTGCTGGTTCGTGGTCTTTTTTGCCGGAATTCTCCGCGGCGCGGAGCCCCTCGACCTCAGCGGCACCTGGCGCTTCGCGCTCGACGCGCACGACAGCGGGGTTCGGGACGCGTGGTTCAACCAGCCGCTGGCCGAGTCGATTCGGCTTCCGGGAATTCTCCAGGCTCAAGGCTACGGCGACGAAATCACCGCGCGCACGCCGTGGGTGCTGTCGCTCTACGATCGCGAGTGGTATTTGCGCGAGCCCTACAAGCGGTACGCGGAGATGACGCCCGCCAAGGTGCCTTTTCTCTCCCAACCGCCTCGACACTACCTCGGCGCCGCCTGGTACCAGCGGGACGTCACGATCCCGGAAAACTGGCAGGGCCAGATCGTCACTTTGTTTCTTGAGCGTGCCCGGTGGGAAAGCACGGTCTGGCTGGACGACCGAAAAATCGGCTCCGAGGACACCTTGGTCGCGCCCCACGAGTTCGAGCTTGGCCCGGTCGCGCCGGGCCCGCATCGCCTCACGCTTCGGATCGACAACCGCGAAATCGTGCCCGGTTATCGCCCGGACGGCCACGCCGTCTCCGATTCGCTCGGAGGGACATGGAACGGAATCGTCGGCCGGATCGAGCTGCGCGCGAACAGCCCCGTGGCTCTGGGCGAGACACGTGTATTCACGGACCTGACACGCCGAAGCGCCTGGGTCGAGGTCACGCTGCTCAATCGCACCGGCGCGCCGGGCCGGGGCATACTCTCCGCCGGATCGGTGTCATTGCCGATCAGCTGGAAAGCCGATCGCACCACCGTGGCAAAGCTGGAATTTCCCCTCGAGGCCGACGCGCGGCCCTGGAGCGAATTCGATCCCGCCCTCCAACACGTCACCCTCCGCCTGCAGGGTGACAAAGCCGACGACCAACGCGAATTGGTTTTCGGTCTCCGCGATTTTCGCACCGCGGGAACGCTCTTTCTCCTCAATGGCCGCCAGATCGATCTGCGCGGCACGCACCACGGTGGAGATTTTCCGCTCACCGGTTATCCGCCGACCGACGTGGCCTACTGGCGCGATCTTTTTCTCCTCTGTCGGAAATGGGGATTGAATCACATGCGTTTCCATTCCTGGTGTCCCCCCGAAGCCGCGTTCACCGCCGCGGACGAGGTCGGCATTTACCTCCAGCCCGAGTGCGGAATGTGGAACGATTTCGATCCGGAAGGCGTGATGGCGAAACGGCTGGAAAGTGAAACCGACCGGCTCTTGCGCGCCTTCGGCAACCATCCCTCGTTCCTCTTGCTCTCGCCGAGCAACGAGCCCGGCGGCAAATGGAAAGACCAACTCCCAGCGTGGGTCGCGCACTTCCGCGCCCTCGACCACCGCCACCTCTACTCCGCGGGCACCGGCTGGTCGCTGCGCGATCAACCGGGTTCGTTCGGCGACAAGGTCGACTACTTGGCCGTGCACCGCATCGGCGGGCGGGCCATGCGGGGAAGGCCGGGGTGGTTCGGCCACGACTACGACGGCCCGATGGAGCAGGTCGATCGGCCGAATCTCACCCACGAGGTCGGCCAGTGGTGCGCGTATCCAAATTTCAATGTCATCGACAAGTTCACTGGCTACCTGCGGCCCGGAAATTTCGAGATCGCCCGCGATCAAGCCGCGGCCAAGGGGTTGCTCGAGCGCAACGCCGAGCTCGCCCGCGTCTCAGGCATCTTTCAGGCCGCCTGTTATAAGGAGGAAATCGAGGCCAACCTGCGCAGCCGGAAATTGCGCGGTTTTCAACTCCTCGATCTCCACGACTACCTCGGCCAGGGCACCGCGCTGGTCGGGCTGCTCGATCCCTTCTGGCAGGAAAAAGGCGCGATCACCGCGGAACAATTCCGCCGCTTCTGCAGCGAGACCGTCCCGCTGGCTCGCCTGACCAAGCGGGTCTTCAACCGCGATGAATCCCTCAACGTCCCGGTGGAGATCGCGCATTTCGGCGCCGCACCGCTCAAGGACGCGGTCGCGTATTGGAAAATCCAAGACAAACGAGGCGCCACCTTGCTCGAAGGCGATTGGCCGGCCCAAACCATCGAGATTGGCAACGGCTTTTCCCTCGGCACGATCGAAGCCAAACTGGCCAAGTTCGACGCCCCCGGCGCCTTTCGTTTGGTCGTGGGACTCCGGGGGACCTCGGTCGAAAACGATTGGAACTTCTGGGTCTATCCCCCGGCCAAAGGCACGCCGGAACTGCAGAGTGTGCGCTTCACCCGCTCGTGGCCCGAGGCGGAAGCGCTCTTGGCCCGGGGCGAAAAGGTGCTCTATCAACCGCGGTCCGCGGACTTGGCCTGGACCTGCCCCCCTCTCGACGATTTGCCCATTTTCTGGAATCGCCTGATGGGCCCGCAGTGGGGGCGAGCGCTCGGCCTCTGGTGCGATACCGCGCATCCCGCCCTCGCCGCCTTTCCCACCGAAGCGTACTGCGACTGGCAGTGGAGCGGCTTGGTTCACCGGGCGCGCGCGATCAATCTCGACGGTTTGCCGCGCGAGCTGCAACCGATCGTGCAGGTGATCGACGATTGGAATCGCAACTACAAGCTGGCCCTCGTCTTTGAGTGCAAGGTCGGGACAGGACGGCTGTTGGTCACCTCGATCAACTCGACTGGGCAGGAGCGAGTCGGCGCCCAACAACTCCATCGGTCCCTTATCGCCTACATGGAGAGTGAACAGTTTCGCCCCAAGACCGAGGTGTCGGTCGAGCAGCTGCGTAGTTTTATCTTTAATACACGAATCATGCACCAACTCGGCGCCGAACCGGTCGGTCCGTCAGGCCTGATCAGTCGCGTGATCGACGGCGACCCGAATACGACCTGGCTGTCGGGCCGGCCGCACGTTCGCGCCGGCGAGCTGAAAAAACGTCGGCGGATCAGCGAATTCGCCGAGGGTCTCGACCACGAGTATCCTCACGAATTCACCCTGCGCTTCCCCAAAGACGTTTCCTTTTCCGGCGTAGTTCTCATGCCCCGCCAGGACGATCGCGACCACGCCGGCGACATCCGCGAGTATCGTCTGTCCATCAGCGACGACGGCAAAACCTGGACCGAGGTATCCAAGGGCGAACTACCTTCGTCCTTTGAACCTCGCACGCTCCGTTTCGGCCGAACCGTCACCGCCCGCCAGCTCAAGTTCACCGGCCTCTCCGGCTTCGGCGAGGACACCACCGGTGCGTTGGCCGAGCTGGCCGTGATCTACGAGGGGCCTCCGCTCGAACCGGTTCCGGGCGACGACGGCGAAGTGCGTTACCAGGGCAGCCGCAGCACGACGCCGGAAATGGATGAGGGATCTTCCCCGCGACCCTAGGCAAAAGCCGTGGCTGGGACCCGGGAGAAGTCCGGGCGCGGCGTCGTTTGGCGGATTGCCAAAAGATAAACTCGCGCTTTAACCTTTGCCTGCGTTGGCGGGAGTGTAGGCCCGCTGTGCGATCTATGATCATGCGCTCTCTTCTCACCCGAGGTATTCTTTCTCTTGCGCTCTCGAGCACGGTGTACGCCGCAGACGGACTCCTCTCCCACCTCTTCACCCATAGCACGCAGGTCATCACCAACACCGACGTCTTGCCGAGCGAGACGCCGATCCCTTCGCCCACGCCGGACCATCCGGTTTATTACGCCGCCGTTTCGCTCGGCAATAAAGACCTCGGCCCGTCCGAAGCCGGAACGACGCCTCCGCCGCGAGAGGAAGTGGGCAAGGCGATGACCAAGATCCTCGACCTCCAAGGTTACAAGCTGGCCTCCAACAAACACGCGCCGCAGCTCTTGATTGTCTATTCTTGGGGCCGGTTGAGCCCCGATCGCTGGGATGTCGGGGGCAATTCGAGCGCGAACTCGCGGATCGTGATGAATCGCGACCAAGTCCTGAGTTATCTCGGTGGATACAAGCTGGGCCTTGGAACCTCGCCGGATAAAATCGATGACTCTTTTTTCGGCCCCGGTGCGAGCCAAGTGAATACCGACGCGGCGATGCTCGATCAGCTGAGCAGCCAGCACTTCTATATCATTTCTTTCGCCGCCTACGACCTTGAGTCGGCCAAGACCGACAAGCCCCGACTCCTCTGGCGCACGCGCGTCAGCTGCCCCTCCGTCGGGCACAGCATGCCAGAAGTGCTCCCCACCATGCTGACCATCGCCGGCCCTTTTATCGGAAAAGAAACGAGTAGACCGATCTGCGTAAACGCCAACGACCACTTCAAACCCAAGGTGGAGATAGGCGAGATCAAGGTCGTCGAATAAGGTTGGGAAAAACGGAAATCGGTCCGCGCGAGCGCGTCCTCGCACGTATTCACTTTCCCACCTTCTCGTAGTTTTTCTGCAGTTTCAGGAAAACGCCGTTGGTCCACCCAAAGCCGTCCTGCGAAGGATACTCCCCGCCTCCGGCTTCGAGTGACGTATCCACCACGTTGTACTTCTCCATCATTTTTCCGGTGTGCTCGTAGGTCCGGCGGTTCAAGTTCAACCAGCGTCGGGCAATCTCGGCGGCGAGGTCGTGAAAACCATAATTCTCCAGGCCTTGAACGGTCAGCCACTGGAGCGGCGCCCAACCATTCGGCGCGTCCCACTGCTGCCCCGTGGCGACCAGGGTTGTCACCACTCCGCCGGCTTTGAGAAACTTCGCCTCAATCTCGGCTTTGACCGCCTGGGCCTGCTCCGGCGTGGCTAATTTAAAAAAGAGCGGCGCGACTCCCGCCAGGGTGAGCGAAGACGTCGGCTGTTTGGCCGTCAGATCGTAATCGAAAAAATAGCCTTCTTCTCCGGACCAGCAGTAGCGCAAGAGCGCCACTTTCCGCCGCTCCGCTGCAGCCAAAAGACGAGCCTCGCTCTCCTTGTCTCCAGTGACTCGATACGCCTTGGCCAGAGTGGTCTCGAGGTGATGAAGCAGGCAATTGAGGTCGACCGGCACGATTTCCGTGGTGCGAATCGTCTCGAGGGTTTTGCCGTCGCCAAACCAGCGCGAACTGAAATCCCACCCGCTCTCCGCCGCCGCGCGAAGGTTCCGGTACAGCTCGGGCGCCGCCTGCTTCGAACGACCCGCGACCGCTTCCTCCTTGGCAAAGGCCTCGGGTCGAGGCGCGTCACGCTGATCGTAGTAACGGGTCAGCGTGCTACCGTCGGGAAGGGTGACCAGGTGATGCGTCGCCGCGGTGCGGTCCGACCAATAGTCGAGTTCGGCCTGAAGCACGGGCAGGTAGCTCGCATAAACCGCCTCGCCGTCCTTTTCCGCCACGAGGTCTACCATCAGGGAAAAGAAGGGCGGCTGCGACCGACTCATGAAGTAGGAACGGTTGCCGTTGGGAATATAACCGTAGTTTTTTATCAAATACGCAAAATTCTCCACCATCGATCGGATCATCGGTTCGTCGCCGCTTTCGCGCAGGCCGAGCATGGTGAAATAGGAATCCCAATAATAAATCTCTCGAAATCGCCCGCCCGGCACGATGTACGGATGGGGCAGCGGGAGCAGGGACGAACCGGGCACGGGCCGGTCGGGGTCGCGACGGAGCAGGGTCCAAAGCGCCGTAACGTGCTCTTCGATGCTCTGACCTTTTGGCACGGCCAGCGCCTGCCGCTCGGGCACGAGAAAATGGGAGGAGACAAAGGCATTCAGATCAAAGTCGGGGCGACGGCTCGCCTGGGCATACTCCGCCAGAATTCTTTCCGGCGACTGTCGGGGAACGCAGTCGACAAAGGTTTTTTGATCGGGAAAAACCGCGCCCCGCTGCACCGCGACGAAGAGATCGCCAAACACGTCATCGGGACTGCGTGGTCGCTCGGCCGCCCCAGTGCTTGCGACCACCAGCAACAGGCCCAGGAGAAAGGCGAATCCATGCTTCATGAGCTTACGGAACGCTTCAACCAAAGGCGGTTCCGCCTCCAAGCGAGCAGCAACAGGTAGGGTTGGGGCAACTACGATAGCGACGTCCAATGGCGCCCCGGCCGTTTCAACTTCGCTCAAGGTCCCGGGCCAGTCGAGGGAGACGGGGTCTCCACATCGATCCCCTATCCCCGCGCTTCCGGCGCCGCACTCGCACCTTCGCACTTTCAAACCTTCTCACCTTCGCACTAATTCAAAGCATGGCTGCTCTGCCAGCAGGTAAAACTGTCCGTCACTTTTGGGATGATCAGGCTTTGCGACCCGACTTCGCGCTCGCGACGCGCGGGACGCTTGGGTTCATGATTCCGTTGATCCTGGCGTTCACCACGAAGCTGCCCTTCCCCGCCGCTTTCGCCGCCCTGGCCGCGCAAAATATCGCGATGGTCGACGTGCGCGGCGCATACGGACTGCGGCTCGGGCTGCTCTCCGCCATGACCCTGACCTTGGCCGTCTCCGTCGCGCTGGGTGGCTTGGTGGCGCATCATCTCTTCGCGAGCCTCACGCTGACCGCCCTGCTCACCTTGGCCAGCGGAGTCTGGCGCCACGTTAGCAGCGACTATGGACCGACCCTGGCGATTTCCTCCTTGCTGGTCTTTTTCCTCGCTCTGGCCGGGCCCGAGGGATGGAACCCCGCGACTCAGGACGCGATCGCGGTCCTGGCCGGCGGTGTACTCGGAATCCTGTTACAAATCGCCTACTGGCCCATCCAGCCGCAACACCCCCTCCGCCGCACCGTGGCCGAAAGCTGGCTGGCCGCCGCCAACCTCTTCACCGCGTTGTCTCCCGTAGATCCCGCGCAACGCGCGACCCGGCACGACCAAGTCACCACCGCAGAAAACGCCCTTCGCACTGCGATCGATCACGCCGCCGTGGTCTTGATCCAAGCCAGTCAGCGCCGTCGCCCCGCGACGCTGGTCAACCAACTCGAAAGCCTCAATCTTGCGGCCGCCCGCCTCGCGGTTCGGGTCAGCGCGCTGAACACCGCGTTGGAGTCGTGCATGTCGGAGGCGAGTTTCGCTCAGATTGCTCCCGCCCTCCATCCCTTGCTCGCCTCGCTGACGAACACGTCGCGGGCCGTGGCCCTGGCGGTGGTCTCGCGCCAGCCGGGCCACTTCGCCGCTTGCGAAGTGCGGTTGCGCCGCGCCGGCAGCCTCCTCCGTGTATTGCAATCTCGGTTACGCGGGCCGGCTACCACCTCGGCCTGCCACGCTCAGCTGGAGGAGATTCTGCAAATCCTGCAAAATCAGTTGCCCGACATCCGCGCCGCGCTGAGGGACACGATCGCGCGGGCGGACGAGCGGGCCGCGTTCTCGCTCGAACTCTTTGAGCTCTCGACCTGGATGCTCCGTCCCCTCGCTGCGTCGTTGAACTTCAGCCCGGAGGTGGAACCAGCCCTGATCCGCTTCACCCTTCGTCTCACGGTTTTGACCACGGTGGGCGTGCTCGCCTTCAAGCTGCTCGGGTTGCCCCACGGCTATTGGCTGCCCTTCACCATGGTCGTGGTCCTTCAACCCGACTACGGCGCCACTCGACAGCGGGCCGCACAGCGCGTTCTCGGCACGGTGGCGGGCAGCCTCGCCGCCTCGGCTTTGCTCTGGGTCCAAATGCCTCCAGCCGCGCTGCTCGCGGCCATCGCGGTCTGTGTATTCATTTTTGCTTACACCGTCCGGCAGCACTATGCCTTCGGGATCTTTTTCGTCACCGTCTTCGTCGTGCTGTTGATGGAAGCGACCGGCCCCGTCACCGTCGCGGTTGCGCTCGAGCGGGTGGCCGCGACCATCGTGGGTGGATTGCTCGCACTGGGGGCGGCCGCATTGTTCTGGCCGCTCTGGGAACGCGAACGCTTCCCGCCGATCATGGCCGAGGCGCTTCGGGCCAATGCGGACTACGTCGAGAGAATCGCGGAGCGTTTGCTCCAGGAGCCAGGGCCAATCGAAACCTTGACCCTGGCGAAAAAAAAGGCCGAAACGGCCAACGCCGCCGTATTCGCTTCGCTGCGACGGATGTTCGGAGATCCGGAAAACCAGCGGGAGGGAGTGGAACAAGCCGCGGCCTTGGCCAATGGCAATCAACGTCTGACCCGGATCTTCAATCTGCTTTTTCTTCACGTGAGCAAAGGCGCACCGACGCCCTCGACCGAACTCTCGGACTTCGCCCAACGCTCGAGCCAGGCCCTGCGCGCGCTGGCCGAAAGCGTGCTGCATTCGCCCGTGGCCACCGCGCTCCGCCAGCTCCGCGCTGATCTCGACCAACTCGGCCCAGGGGCGGATGCCGGCCCCGTGGAGTTGGGAGCGGAAGACAGCTGGCTTGCGTTGCAATTTGGGCGCGCGGCGACCGAACTCAGCGCCATGACCCTCGCCCTCGAAAAAGAAAACGCGACGGCCCCGGTGATCTCGGTCGCGCCCAGTCCAGCCTAGGCGGAGTCAATTTGCCCGGGCCCATTGAAGGCTCGGCTGCGGTATCCAGTTGCTCGTGACAAACCGAGCCGGCGGGAAAACGGCTCCGCGTCCTCGTCAACCCACCACCTTGCCGAGAATCTCCGTGAGCTTGGCACAGTCGTCGGGGGAAAGATTTTTGGCAAAAAAATCGGCAATGCCTTCGCTGTAGATCGGCCAGGACGCCGCGAGCGCTTTTCGGCCTTTGTCAGTCAGCTCGACATCGAGGCCGCGCTGATCGTCCGCACAGGGTTTCTTTTTCACCAAACCCTCTTTCGCCAAGGCGTCGACCACGCGGGAAAGTGCGCTGCGCGACAACACCACCTCATCTTGGAGGGCGCGGAAACGAAGGCGTCCGTTTTCGTTTTTTCGCAAGGACCAGAGCACGTCGTACCAGGTGAGCGAAATCTGCTCGTGCTCGCTCAACTTGGCCTCGATCCCCCCCACCGCGGTCGCATGGGCGTTGAGCAAGGATTTCCAGGCGTGGAGGTGAGCGTCGGACAGCGTTTTCTTCATGCGCGCTGATTTTTGTTGCGCATGCAACAATCACAAGCCTTGATTTGTTGCGTATGCAACAAACCTCATCTTTATCCTCTGCAAAGGCCATGGATTTGGCCGAATTCACCCTTCGCCGGCCCTGGAAAAACCTGGGATTCGGCTTTTTGGATACACCGCCGCTGGCCACGACCACGCTGGCTCGGGTCGTGCTCGGTCTAGCGATTCTTCCTCATGGAGCGCAGAAGCTCTTCGGTTGGTTTGGCGGTTATGGTTTCACCAACACGCTGCATTGGTTTACGGATACACTGCACGTGCCGTGGATTTTCGGGCTCGCCGCGATTCTGGCTGAGACGGTTGGTGGTCTGGCCTTGGTGGTCGGTTTCGCCACTCGCCTCGCCGCCGCGATGGTGGGAGCGGTCTATCTCACCGCGGTCGTTCTGGTCCACGGGCGCCATGGTTTTTTCATCAATTGGTTCGGAAATCAGAAAGGCGAAGGCGTCGAATACTTCGTACTCGGCCTCACGCTGGTCGTTCTATTGGTCATCCAGGGCGGCGGAGCGGCCAGTCTCGATCGAGTTGTCGCCGCTCGTCTCGGTGGTGGCAGAAAATAAATCGCGCACCGACTTCCGCTTCGCAGCGGGCGACCTGGGGCGTCGGCCCGAGTGACCCGGGCCGCTGCGCCCGAGGAAGGTCTAGGCGAAGCGCCATTGGGAAAATCCTCTTGGGACTCCGGCCCGGCGCGGCGGAGCGGCGGAGCGCCCATTTCTATCTGCACCACCGTGGGTTAGTGTGATGTCGATATGAATACCACATCCAACCTCAAGACGCGCCGGCTCTGGCGTGTCCTTTCACTCCTGGCCGCGGCCACAGCTTTCTCTTGGGCACCCGCGTTTTCTCAGACTTCCGGCGGCACGTCAGGTGGTTCGGGCTCCACCTCTGGCTCGGGATCAACCGGCTCCGGCTCCACTGGCTCGACCTATGGCTCGGGTTCGACCTCGGGTTCCGGTTCCACGTCCGGTTCGGGTAGCATGGGTTCTGGTTCGGGAACGGGCTCGACCTACGGCTCCGGTTCAACCTCAGGCTCGGACAGCACCGGCTCGGGTTCAACCGGCTCTGGCAGCATGAGCTCGGGATCCGGCACCGGTTCCGGCAGCACAGGCTCTGGCTCGACCTACAGCTCAGGCAGCACCGGTTCGGGGAGCACGGGCTCCGGCTCAACCGGCTCAGGTTCGACTTATGGCTCGGGCAGCACGAGCGGTTCGGATACCACGGGCTCGGGCAGCACTGGCTCCGGTTCGTCCACCTACGGCTCGGGCTCAGGTTCCGGCCGCACCGGTTCCTCCGCCGCTGGCTCCGGCTCCACCGGCACAGGTTCGACTTACGGTTCGGACGCCTCGGGTTCCACGGGTTCGGGTTCAACCGGCTCCGGCAGCACGGGATCAGGCAACTCCAGCTCACGTCGGAGCAGCCAAACCGGTGGCGCGGCGAGTTCCAGCTCCAGCAGCAGTAGCAGCAGCGGTTCTTCCAGCAGGCGTTAAGAGAGAAACCTATCTTCATTCGAGGTAGATTGGGACAGGCCGCACGGTCACGCCGTGCGGCCTGTTGCGTAGAAGCCCAGTCGATCGGAGAACCGCATCAAGCCGCGGTGAAACACGGGAAACTCATTCCCCCTCCGAGCGCTACCTCGTCGGATTCACGGTTCATCGACAAAGGACCGGATTAAAGCTGTGTCATGAGGAGGTGAATACAGGCTGGGTTTGAACCGTTTCTCGCCAGGGATCGGGCAAACTAATGAGTGAACCAGAAGGCTCTTCGCAGGGGCGTTCCGCCTTGCTTTCTCGGGGGGGCCGCTTCCAGGTTGCGCCGGGTTTCTGCCGGTGGCGTGGCACCCAGCTTCGGCCTCTCGCGCCGGCATCTTTCTCCCATGGCTCTTCCGACGAAAGTCTCTGTCTTTTTTATTTTCCTCTTGGGGTTTGTGAACCTTCGAGCGGAATCGATTCAGGTGGCACCCGCCGCCCCGCCCCGGCTCTGGGAGCGGGCTGAGTTTCGAGTGACCAATGCGCCCAGTACGGCCAACAACTTCGATCCGGCGCTGATCCAGCTCGACGCGACCTTCACTGCTCCGTCCGGCCAAATCACGGTCGTGCCGGCCTTTTGGTTTCAGGATTTCAAACGCGCCTTGGTCAAGGGCGCCGAGGCCCTCACCGCGGCCGGAGAACCGGAGTGGCGTATTCGCTTTACCCCGACAGAAGCCGGTGAGCACTCGCTCTCCCTCGCCGTGAAAATCCCGAACGGCGCCGTGTCTGAGCCGGTGAAAATCCGCTTCGTGGTACCGTCCGGAGCTCCCGCCGGGCAGCACGGCTGGGTCCGGAAAAGCGCGGACGGGCACGCGTTCGAGACCTCGGACGGCAAACCGCTCCGTCTTATCGGTGAAAACGTATGCTGGGCCGAGCGAGGCGGGACCTTCGACTACGATGCCTGGTTCGCTGGCCTGGAAAAATCGGGCCAGAACTTCGCGCGCCTTTGGTGCAGTCCGTGGTGTTTCGCGATTGAGCACACGCCGAAAACCTTAAACCGGTACGATCTGGGCTCCGTCTGGCAGTTGGACTACGTTTTCCAACTGGCCGAACAGCACGGGATCTACCTCATGCTCTGCCTCGACCACCACGGGATGTTTCAAACCGACAACCAGAATTGGGGCAGCACGAACAATTTCTGGAAAACCAACCCGTACAACACCGTTTCCGGCGGTCCCTGCGCGCAGCCGAACGATTTCTTCACCGACCCCACGGCCCAAAGCATCTATCAAAAACGGCTTCGGTATTTGATCGGTCGATACGGCTACAGCGCTCAACTGCTCGCCTGGCAGTTTTTCAACGAGATCGACAACGTCTACGCCCCCCGCCAATCGCTCAACGGCCCGGACGTCACGACCTGGCACGGCGTCATGGGCCGGTGGTTACATGCCAACGACCCGTATCACCACCTCATCACCACCAGTCTGACCGGGGGCAGCGATCGACCCGAACTGTGGAATCTGTCGGAAATGGATTTCACGATGTATCATTCCTATGGCGACCCCGCGCCCGGTCGATGGATCGCAGGGCTCACCGCCGACTACCTCAAGCGCTACAACAAGCCGGTCATGATCGGCGAATTCGGGGTGAGCGCGCAGTCCTGGGCCCTAAAAACCGACCCTCATCTGCGCGGTTTTCGCCAAGCGCTGTGGAGCGGCGCGCTCGGCGGATCGGTCGGTTCAACCATGTCCTGGTGGTGGCAGGACCTTCACAGCGAAAACGTCTATACGGTGTACTCGGCTATGAGCAAAATTTTGGGCACGGCGGGATGGCAGGATGGCGCCTGGAGCCCGATCGCGTTTCCCGCTTCGCTCCCTCCGACCGATGTGGCGATGGAAAACGAAAATGAAGGCACCTTCTCCGCTCACTTCGCGCTGAGTTCGTACCGCCGCGTGCCAATCTCGTTGGAAGTCGGCGTGGCCGATCCCCTTTCGGCCGAGCGGGCTTCCGAGGTGCTTTCCGCCTACTTCCACGGCAGCAACAATGCCGCGTTCCAAAAACCCCTCCGGCTGACCGCGTTTTTCGGCAAGGACGCTCGGCTCGTTTTTCGGATCGATTCGGTGGCCTCCAACTTGGAACTGGTCGTGCAGGTCGACGGAGCCGAGGCTTTTCGCACCCGGCTACTCGACAAGGACGGCCGCGCCGCGGTCAATCGCGAGATCGACAAGGAATTCTCCGTCCCGATCCCGCCGGGAAAACACGTTATCCAGATAACGAATACAGGGACCGACTGGGCCTATTTCGATTCGCTGCGGCTCGACGGGGTGCAGCCTTCGAGCTTCGCGGGGAATTGGCAGTGGGCGCCCGAGACGGTGGGCCTGCGCAATCCGGCGGAAAAGAAAGCGGTCCTGTATGTTTATTCTCCTTACGTGATCTATCCCGCCGGCGCTTTCCATTACCATCCTCCGGTGCTGGAACACCAGACGGTCACCTTGCCCGACTGGCCGGCCGGAAAATTCAACGCCGTCTGGTACAGCCCGGAAACCGGCGAGGAAGTCGGCCAAACCGAGGCCGAAACGACCCACGGCGTATTGACTCTTTCACTACCGTCTTTGAGCGACGATCTCGCCGCCGTGGTCGCGCCGGTGAAATAGGATCGGAAACGCCGAAGAGTGTATTCCGACCGCTTGAGTCCACTCGGCCGCGAAGGAGCCGGGCCTTTCGCAAAATCGATTTCTAGCCCATCGGTTTTGCGCCTTGGCACTCCTGATCAGCGGCTGGATTTTATTAATTCAGCAGCCGCATCCGGCTTTCGCGCTTTTTAGCGCCCGTTCGGCTTCGCACTCGGGCGAGCCCCGTCCGAGGTCGCGACAGATCTGGGGTCGTTGCTGGTAGAGGCGACACCAATACACCCGTTCTCCGCTGGGCAGGATTTGCACGAGCAGCGCCGCGCAATGACCGTGCTCCATTTTCATGTAAGCGCGATGCCCGATGAAGTGGGCGAACCGCTCCGCCTTCGCCCCCAGTCGAGACCAGTCGTCGCCGGTCACGCGAACATAAGTTTCCAAAGCGGAAAAACAGCACGCTCCGCACGACGTGCAGGCGGGAACGGTGGAACATTCCCGGTCAGGCGTCTCGCCTATAAGCGTCGTTGGGTGCGACACGGATCAGAGGCGTAGACCCTTAAGTCTTTGAATACGAGCCAACAACTCTGCCTACTGGGCGAATCGGGCCAAAACCGGAGGAAACGGACGAGCTTCTGACTTATGCACAACCCTACTGCGCGGCATGCTCGCTGCTACTAAATGGCCTTGACCACTCTCGGCCTCCGCTCCTCCGCCGTCCGAGGAAAAAGACAAATCACCCATACCCTTTATCGATGAATTCAAGCGGCGTATTAGAAAGAGCAGACACGTTTCTCAACCTCCACTGGCGTGAGCCTCAGGCTCCTTGGGCGCCCAAAGCAACCCAACCTTTTATCACCTTCTCCCGCCAATCCGGTTCTGGCGGCACCACGTTGGCTCGGGTGTTAGCGCGACAGCTGAACAAAGACGCACCGCGCGAGGTGTTCTGGCAGATCTTCGAAGGCAACCTGACCGACACGATGCTGAAGGCCAACCACCTGCCGGCCCGCATCGCACGTTTTTTGCCGGAGGGTCATATCTCCGAGGTGACCGCATCCGTCGGAGAACTGGTCGGACTTCATCCCAGCCTTTGGGATTTGGTTCAGAAAACCAATGAGACGATCGAGAATCTCGCGCGAGCGGGACACGCGATCTTGGTCGGCCGCGGGGCCAACTTTGCTACCGCCTCGATTCCAGGCGGCTTCCATGTTCGCCTGGTCGCGCCTGCTTCGCACCGCGCGCGCTACATGGCCGAGCTCTATGGGATTTCTGAGAAGGAGGCCTTGGCCTTCAACGCCAAGCGCGACTCGGCCCGCCGTCGCTACGTGAAGGATACGTTCAACGCCAACGTCGACGATCCCTCGGTTTACGATCTGACGATCAATACCGCCAGTTTGTCCTTCGCCGATGCGGCCAAATTGATCGCGGATCACGTGCGGGCGCGAACCCCTTGAATGAGGAAAACGCCGAACGCCAAATTCCGAACGCCAAAACCGCGCGCGTCGCGCTGCCGTTTTGGCGTGGGGAAATTGAAGCCTCGGCGTTTCAGAAGCTCAGCGTTTCTCCATCTCGTCGTAGAAGGCTTTTAAAACGAAGAAGGCCTGCTTTTTCGCCCCCAGTTCGCCGATCACGCCTTTTCGATTCCACCCATCCTGCAGTCCAGGCAACACGCGACGGGGCGAGCGGAAATCAGCCAAAATCCACGGGGTCACGCCGCTGAAACCAGGGATGCGCTGGAGCATGGGAATGGTTTCGCGGTAGAGATCCGCCTGATACTCCTCACTGAAGCGGGTGCGCGGCCCACCATGATTTCCAGCCAGCGCGTCGCCGCCAAATTCGCTCACGACCACGGGCTTCGTGCGCGAAATTGACCACTTCACTCGGCGGCAAGATTCGGGCAGGCCGTCGTACCAGCCGACATACTGATTGAAACTCAAGAGATCGGTGAACTCCCCAAACGGATCATCGACCACGCGAATATTCGGATCGGCTGGGTCGCGGTGCACCTCCATCGCGGCGGAAATCAGACGGCTGTTGTCCAACGAGCGAGCTTGGTCGACCAGCGCTTTCAGAAAACGCGTGCGCGGCTCGCTGACCGGGGTCTCGTTTGCCACCGACCACACAATCACGCTCGCGCGATTGTGGTCGCGACCGATCAATTCGCTCAGCTGGTTGCGAGCGTTGGCCAAGGTGTCGGGGTTTTCCCATTGGATCGTCCAGTAAACCGGGATCTCCTCCCAGAGCAGCAAACCCAGCTGGTCGGCCTCGCGCGCCATGTATTCATTATGTGGATAATGGGCCAGCCGCGCAAAGTTGCAATTGAGCTCCTTGGCCCAGCCGAGCAGCAGCTTGGCGTCTTCCCGAGTGGCGGCGCGACCGCCGCGCAGTGGATTCTCTTCGTGGATACAAATGCCGCGGAGAAAGAGCGGCTTCCCGTTGAGCAAAATCTGATTCCCCTTGGTTTCGACGGTACGGAAGCCCACGCGCTCGGAGGTGCTGTCCGTCTCGGCCGCGACCTTCACGGTGTAGAGTCGCGGATGCTCCGGTGACCAGCGCTCCAGGTGGCTCAACGGGATTTCGGCCTGGGCCGCACCCGAGCTGTCGGTCGTGAGCACTTGATCGACACCCAATTCGGGAATCAAAAAATGCACCGTCTGCTGCGCTCGCGTGCCATCGAGTTGAACTTTGACTTGAGCGCGATCGCCATCCCCGCGCGCCAGTTGGACCGAGTAGTCGGAAATGAATGTCTCGGGCACTTCCACCAGCCGCACGTCGCGGGTGATGCCGCCGTAATTCCACCAATCGGTGTTCACGGTGGGAACAGCGTCTCTCCGCCTCTGATTGTTCACCCGGACAACCAACGCGTTTTCCTTTTCCCGAAGCTGCCCCGTCACCTCGAAGGCAAAAGGGGTGAAACCGCCGACATGCCGTCCGAGTTTCTTCCCGTTCAAATACACGTCCGCTTCATAGTTGGCCCCGCCGAAGCAAACAAACCAACGCCGGCCCGCCGCCGCGTCCGGCGCCGCAAACCGACGTCGGTACCAGACGGTGTTTTCATAGTAGAAAAGTTTTTCCCGCTGCGTATTCCAATCGCGCGGGACCAGCAGCGTGTCGCGGTCGTCGAAGGCGTATTCGATCAGGTCCGACTCGGACTGCGGCTTCTTGTCCAGGAAGTATCCACCGTTTGGATTCGCCGCGAGATCGTAGGGCAAGGCCCGGTAGTCGAGATAACCCGTGTCATACGGATCAACGATCACGGCCCACTTGCCGTTCAGATCGAGCCGCGTGCGCTCAAGGGAGTTGATGATCGGAGGAGTGGCCTGTGCAACCGCACCGGCGAGCGCCAGCAGAACCAGGGTGAGGGATTTCATAAGCAAAATTCCGCCGATAAACTGACGGGCGGGGAAGGACGCCGAAGATCCCTCCAACCCACCAGCCCGCGCAAGTTTTTCTGAGCCGTATCGCTCGAGCCCATCTTCGGTGGGCCGACATCCACCATTTTTATCCCTTTTCTTAACGTATGATTTTCTCTCCTTCGTCCCGGTCGAAGAGCTATCCGAAAGTCCATCAGGAAAATTCCCGTTCCTGGCTGATCCCAGCATAATGATGTTGATCTTGGGCCCCTAAATCGTTGTCCGTTCTTCGACCCCTTCTGCTTTCTGTCTTCTTCCAGCCGTTTCGACTCTGCTGATTTATCGTCAAATCGATTTAGCGGAAAATCATCCGTTCGAAGCTCGTTCACGTCAGCGTCTCCCTCTCCACCATGTTTACTCGCTGCAAATTCCTCCTCGGCGTCTTGGCCGTGGCTCTCGGAGCTATTCCGGGCCACTCGTCGGCGCAGGCCGAACCTTACACGTGGAAAAACGTCAAAATCGGCGGCGGTGGCTTTGTGACCGGCGTTCTGTTCCACCCCACCACCCCCGATCTGATCTACTGCCGGACCGATGTCGGCGGCGTTTATCGCTGGGATCAGCCGACCCAATCCTGGGTCGCTCTGAACGATGATTTTGGCGGCTTGAACAACGAGTTCATGAACCTCGGGGTGGTAACCTTCGCGGTCGATCCGGTGAACCCGGAACGCGTTTACATCGCGACCGGCCAATATGTGCAGTCCTGGGCTCCTTTGGCCCAGCTCCTCTCCTCGACCAACCGGGGGCAGACCTGGACCCACGTGACCCTGCCGTTCAAACTCGGCGGGAACGAAGACGGCCGCTCCAATGGCGAGCGCCTGCAGGTCGATCCGAATCAGCCGCGTATCCTTTATATCGGTACAAGTGCCGACGGCCTGTGGCGAAGCGCGGACAACGGCCGGACTTGGCGCAAGGTCACGAGTTTCCCGGAAGCCCGAGTCACTCTGGTCGAGTTCGATAAAACCAGCTCCACTTATGGACGGCCCAGCAGCACCATCTACGTCGGCGTACGCGCCGCCGCCACCACGGCCGCTACCGCTCCAGGACTTTACCGCAGCACAGACAGCGGCGCGACCTGGGCCCCGGTCCCCGGCCAACCCGTGGGATTGGTTCCGCACCATGTCGCCTTCGCCTACGGCACACCAACCACGCTCTACACCGCTTTCTCCAACGGCCCCGGCCCGAATGGCGTGACCGCTGGCTCTGTTTGGAAGTTGGACGTCTCCACCGACACTTGGACCAATATTTCTCCGCCGGCCGGCCAAGGCGGCTTCGGCGGCATCTCGGTCGACGCCAGCAACCCCAATGTCATCGTCACCACCACGATGGACCGCTGGTGGCCGCGCGACGAAATTTACCGCAGCACCAACGGCGGCGCGACTTGGAAAGCCGTCGGCAATTCCTCCGTCTGGGACAATTCCTCCGCTCCGTGGTCGGTCGCGCGCTCGCTGCACTGGGTGGGCGATGTCGATATCGATCCGACAAATCCCAATCGCCTGATGTTTATCACCGGCTACGGGCTTTGGGCAACCAACGACCTGACTCACGCGGACAGCGGGCAGACCGTGCACTGGACATTTTTGGACAACGAACTCGAAGAGACCGTCCCGATCGCCCTGGCCAGCCCGAACAGCGGAATCTTTCACTTGATCAGCGCGCTCGGTGACATCGGTGGTTTCCGCCACCGCTACCTCCGCGGCAGCCCTCCGTTGGTCGATTATTTTACGCCTTATCGCGGGACCAGCGGCAGCATCGATTTCGCGGCTAACAACGCCGCTCAATTCGTGCGCTCAGTGAACGACGGCACGCGTGGCCAGTACTCGCTCGATGGCGGAACGACCTGGGCTTACTACGCTGCAGCTGCCCCAGGCGCCACGGCCAACGGCGCCGGTTTTCAGGCCCTCTCCGCCGACGGTAGTCGAATTGTCGCTACACCGAGCAAGTCGGCTCCCGCTTACTCGACCGACAACGGAGCCACTTGGACGGTTTCGACCGGAGGCCCGACGGATCTGACTCGGAGCTATCATGCGTTCGCCGATCGGGTGAACCCGAATAAGTTCTACCTCTTCGACACCGGCGTCGGCCGCGTCTTCGTCAGCGTCGATGGCGGAGCAACCTTTGCCGTCGGGGCCACCAATCTCCCGAAGACCGGCGACTTGATCGTGGTGCCAGGTCTGGAAGGAAATATTTGGCTCACCACCTGGACCAACGGTCTCTACCGATCGACCGATTCAGGAATGACGTTCGTCAAGGTCGCTGGCGTCCAAGACGCGAATCGCGGTTGCTTCGGCGCCGCCGCACCTGGCCAAACCCACCCCGCGATGTACATTTGGGGCAAGATCAACAACGTCACCGGGCTGTACCGTTCCGACGACATCGGGGTGAACTGGGTTCGGATCAATGACGACCAACATATGTACGGCAGCATCGGCCCGATGGCCGGAGACCCCCGCATTTACGGTCGCGTCTTCATCGGTACGAGTGGACGCGGCATCCTCTACGGTCAACCCGCCGGCACCTCCTACCCCGACGAAGAGGTCGATCCGAATGACCCTGTATTCGGTGGAAAAATACAGAAGCCAATCTACACCGACGGCAAAGAATCGCCCTGGGATATTTGGAACTGGGGCGTCAACTCGGCGACCTTTAGCCTGGCCAACACCACACCGGTTCACACCGGCACGTATTCGATCAGCGCGCCCTTCACCGAGTCCTGGGGTCAGATTTATTTGAATCGCAGCGCATTCCCCACCGATGGCCTGACGAACTTGAAGTTCTGGGTCCACGGCGGCGACGTCGGCGGCCAGGGGATTAGCGTCGCGGTCGTCCGGTCGGGCGACCAGTGGCAGCCCGCTTACCAAGTGCCAAAGTCCCTCGTGCAAGCCAACACCTGGACCCAGGTGGTGATCCCGCTCTCGGCCCTCGGCGCGACCAATCTGCCTGATGTGACCGCAATCTCGATCGGCGTCTACGATTTCAACTACGCCAGCCCGACGCCCACCTTCTACCTCGACGACATCGTGCTGGAGTAATCCCCCATCGTAGTTTCCCCCTCGATACACGGGCGGCCGGCCCGCTGACCGCCCTTTCATCGCTCCTCTTTTTCTGCACTGCATCACGTCATGAAATCCACCACCACACTCCGCACCGCGGCCGTTCTCGCGCTGGCCCTGTCCTGCGCCTCGCTCGCGCGCGCGCAACTCACCAATTCGGGATTCGAGACCGGTAACCTGACCGGCTGGCAAATCTCCGCCGGCGGACACGCCTCGGCCGTTGGGTCCGTCGTCGATTATCCGATCGATCCCTGGACCCTGACCGAGGATCTGACGCATCCGTATTGGGTAAGCCCCTACGCGGGCAACTTCCAGGCTCGGTTGGTCGCGGGCGGAACTCCGCTGGCCGGAGTCGAAAGTTTCCTCCAGTTGAGCGCCGGCCTTCTTTCCACCACGGTGAACAACCGTTTCGGATTGGCCGATGCTTCGGCCATCGCACAGAACGTCTGGCTCAACGCCGGCGATTCCCTGCGGGTACACTGGAACTTCCTCGCCGTCGATACGAGCGGAACGAACGACTTTGCCTTCCTCTCCTTGTCGAGCGCGAGCGGTTCTTCCCTCAGTATCCTATCTTCGGTGACAGGGGTCGGAAGCGGCCAAGGCACGGGCTGGCAAACTGCGACTGTGACCGCGTCCACCACCGGGCAATATCGCCTCGGCTTAGGCGTGGCCAATTTTGAGGACAACACCATCGGCTCGATCCTGTATGCCGACGCTATTTCCGCCGTCCCCGAGCCGTCGACCTACGGCATCGCGGCCGCGATCATTTGTCTCGGAGCTGCAGTGTGGCGGCGACGCCACACTGCGGCTGCCGCGACCAGGTAAACAACGGTCTGTTGGCGAAAGACCGCGGCGGGGGCCGCGGTCTTTTTTTTTGCCCGGAGCAACCCTGTCCGCGAAGAAATGCGGAAAAGTCCCGGCCTGTCCGCAGACTCTTGGCTTAAAGCACTTCAAGAAAATGGTAGCCGTTAAGAGAAGGAGGGCCCGGCTCCGTCCGGGCTGAGTAGACGTCAGAACCATCAGGCGCGGGAGAAAAAAGGACGAGAATGAGAATGATACCGAGCCTCAAGCAGCCTCGGCCTTCTTGCCCGCGTCACTGCGCCACGGATACGGCCCCATCCCTCGCGGTGCCGCCAGGTCACTTCGACTTGGCCGTCGCCGGATCGACGAGGGCCGAGACATCGCTGGTGTCTCGTTCCGCGGTGCGCTCTCGATGGAGACGGAGCGCGTAGTCGCGATAACACCGAATCAACCACTGGCCGGCTGCCACGCTCGGCTGCTCGATCCAGCGATAAGCGATCAGCGACCAGAGCGTGAACGCGACGAGCAAGAAGAGGCACAACCAGACCCAAATCGTCACCGGACCGACCACCCACCCTCTCGCGGCGTAAGCGGAAATCGCGAAGTGCGTGAGCGGCTGATGCCAGAGATAAAACGAGTAACTGCAGACGCCCAAGGTGGCGAAAAGCGTGCTGAATTTACCGAGAGGCCGGCGGGAAAACACACTCGCCTCCACCACGTAGGCGAAAAAGAGCGGCGGAGCAGCCCAGCGAAGACTCAGTTGCTCCGAATAGGTCACGGTCAAAAACGTGACCAAGGCGAAAGCCACGCCGAAGACCGGTCCAGTGGGAAAGAGCCTGCGCTGCTCCGCCCAGTTGGCCGCAATCAAGGCCCCGATCGACCAGTCGTACCACCATTTGAACGGTAGGTTTTGAATAAAAAAAGGCGCATCCAGCATCGGGGTGATAAACCGAAAGACTGCGGAAACCAGGGTAGCCGTGAGGAACCCGCCCACGCCGCCAAAGCGAGTGAAGAGCCAGAGCACGAGGGGGTACGCGACGTAAAGCTGCCACTCCACCGCCACGCTCCAAAACGAAGGGTTGATGGTGAAAAACTCCTTGGCCGAAAGGGTATTCAACAAGCCAACATGCGGCAGCAGGTCCAACATCGCTCCCGCACTGAAGGGGCGAGCCGTTTTCAAGAAGTAGACCGTGAACAGCGCGACCAAATAGGGCGGCACGATACGCCAAAACCGGCGGTGAAAAAATTCCGGGAAGAACCGGTAGGTCGGCGTGGTGGGATTGCGCCGGCGCCACGAAAGGTAGGAGTGGTGAATACAAAATCCCGAAATCACGAAGAAGAGCTGCACTCCCAGAAAGCCCAAGGCGTGGATGTTCAGGATCGACTCCAAGCCGGAGGGTAAGGTCGCCGCCGCCGCGATTCGACCGTCCCGCTGGTTTATCGCCAACGAATAGTGAAAAAGGAAAACGGCGAAAATGGCCACCCCGCGTAAACCATCAATGCGGGCAAAATGAGGTTTCTCCGTTGACATGGGTTTTGGACAATAACGACCTGTGCGATTTCCAAGTCGCTTGTTCCCAAACCCCGCCCCCGAGAACCCCGCTTTTCCCAAAAAAGTCGGAAGAAAGGCAGCAAGGCTCCTTCGGTCCAAATACCTGAGGCTCCCGGTCAAATGGCCGGCAGCTTAAGGAAAGCCATCCAGTTGCCCCCGCGCGATTTTGGTGCAGGGGTTAACCTATGACTCCGCAGCGCCTTCTTCTCTTCATCCTCACCGCGCTCGCAGGCGTGGGTGCGGTCTACTTCTGGGCCATCCACGTGGCCGCAGCTGCCCTCGCTTTTCTCGTCGTGCTGCTGGTGCTCACTGTCGGCGCTTTATTTCTGCGCAGCCGCCGACAGTAACCGCAATTTCTCCGTCGCCGCCTCAGGTGGTGGTCGGTAAGAGAAAAACCAATACAGCGACCACGTGGCAGCAACTGCCGCCCACGATCATCATCCGCCGCATCGCGTGGTGATACCGCAGTCGACGCCACGCGTAGAAAACCGTGGCAATGAGGTAGCAGGTGCCGCCGATGCCCAGGAGCCAGAGGCCGCTGGTCGGAACGGCCGCGATCATGGGCTCAAAGGCGATCAGGATCAAACCCGTCGCCAGAGCACGCGCCGCCACCGACGCGAGACGATAACGCGCACCGAAAATCAGCTGCAGACTCGCCCCCACCGCACAGAGTCCCCAGACCGCGCCAAAAAGCGACCAGCCCCAGGGACCGCGCAAACTGACCAAGAGAAAAGGAGTATACGTTCCCGCGATCAGGAGGAAGATGGCCGCGCGATCAAAGCGCCGGAGCACCTGTTTCGCTTCGGGGGTTTTGGCGTTGTGGTAAAGAGTCGAGATGGTGAAGAGCAGCAAGAGGGTCAGTCCGAAAACGGTGAAACTCACAATGTGCCAGGCATTGCCGCGCAGGCTGGCAAACACAATCAGGAGCACGAGGCTGATCACGCCGCCGGCCAAACCGATACCGTGGGAAAGACGATGCGCCAGCAGTTCGCCCCGGCTGTACTCGCGTCCGCTGGAGTCATCCAAAACATAACGACCCGCCGCAGCGGTGGAAGTCGAAGCCGCTCGAGCCCGTCTCCGAGCCACGGCCCGGTCGGCCGCCGCATCCAACCAACGGATCGGCGCAATGGGGCGCGGGCTTTCGAACTCGGCCGAAACCGTCGCTTGATCGCCGTGCGTATAAAGGGAGCGAGGAATGACGCACGTGCCGCAAATCCAATCCGCCACGGGAAGAGCGAAGAAGCCGGAGATCGCTTCGTTGCAATCGATCACCGCGTGATGGCGCAGGTGGAAGCTGTAGATTTTCCGCCACATTCCGCCCCAGCGAGGAGTCTCGATCAAACGCGCCCAGGTCTCAAATGGCCAGTGCTCGATCGCGTGAAGAATTTCATAGAGCGTGATGGAACAGGCCAGCGCAGCGTAGCCACCGAAAAACCAGGGCATACTCGGAAGCAGCCAATGAAGAGCGATGAGGAAAGGCGTCAGGACCAAACCAAAGATCGCCATCGAATACCAGGGGAAGAAAGACGCCTCGCCTTGTTCAGGCTCCGTGATGGGAAAGCGGTTTTCAATACAGGGCAAATCGCGTCCGCCCGGTGTACGACGCACGCCAATACGCGTCAAATTGTGGTGGTGGGTGTGCTGCTTGTAGAAATGGCTGAGGCCGGGGATCGCCGGTTTGTGCAGCACGTAGCGATGAAGAAAGAATTCAAAAAAACAGTTGAAGAGCGTCGCGACCAGAAAGGCAAAGACCCACTGCCCCGGGCCAGCGTGGAGCTGAGCACTCCAGGCCTGGGGGGCGATAAACTTCAAGGCGAGTAAGAACCCCGCGAGGCTCAAGGCGACGGTCACCAGAAAAATCCCTGGTGAAAAATGCTCTTCTTTATCAGCTGCGTGGGAATGGTCAGACATCGTAGAAGTGAGGGAGGCGTGCGTTTCTCTTGAATACGGGGGTGAATCGAAGACGCACCATTTGGCCCCAGTTGACCCCCTTTGGGCCCTGAAGCAATGTAATAGAACGCCCGTCACTTATCGGCCAGCTTGGCTCCTCGCTGTAGTTTTTTCATTTTTATGACGCCGTTTGCGCTTAAGTTATGTAAATTCGTGACTCGGGTGTGTAGTGGCCGGGAGCTTACAATCGAGTGCGCCTCGCTCGTCCCCCAGACTCACCCCGCCCGACGAACTTCTCTTTTGCCTGGGGAAAACACTCACCCGCGGCAACCGAGCTGTGTCTCACTGTGTTTTCTCGTCCCTTCACTTTGCCAAAAAAAACGTTCGAACTCGCCGCTCCCGTCCATTCGAGCCATTTTCTGCTCGATGACTTCGAATCGGTGGCTGCTCGCTTTCACCGGCCGAAAAAAATTTACGAGTTCGTCACGCCCTTCACCAGGCCTGCTCGCCCGTTTGCAACGGAAAATCCTCGATGGGAGCGAGCGCGAGACGAGAGGGCGGCTCAAAGCGGGCGGTTTGCAGTTGTTTCCGATCCCGCGCTCCACCTTCTTCGCCTCCCGCTCCGCTTCCTCCCTTTGAAAGTCTCCACCCTTTTTATCGTTCTCTTCGCGGCGCTGCGGTTGATCGCCAAACCCGTCCCATCGGATTGGATACAGCCGCCTCTCACCGTGGTCTCCGAAACGGTCAACGTGAACGTCGGGGAGAAAATGGCGCTGGTGGTAGGACGCTACTGGTACCAGTACGTGAAACGCTTCGACGATGGGAGCACCGGCCGCGTGCCGATTTATTATGCCGCCTTCGTGCCCGACAGCATGACCGACTACAAGGACCTGCTCGAAGCGACCCAGGTGAAACTGATGCTCGGCCAACGAGAATTTCGGCCGGAGAGCGCGCGGCTGCTGACCGACGAAGAAACTGGTCCTGTCCCCACCCTGCCCCATGGCTTCTCTGTCGCTTGGTACACTTTTCAGATTCCTCGCGAGTTGGCCGAGCTTCGCTTCGATGTGGTGATTTCTCATTTCCAGCCAACCTACCTTTACGAAGGGAAAACCGTCGCCGCGTACTACCCGTGGTTGCCCAACTTAGAACCCATGCGCCAGGAATTGGAGCTGCTGGACAAAAACTTCGTGATCACCTTCCAAGCCCTGCCCGGGGTGACGTTCGATAAACTGACCGGTAACGAACGCGTCGATACAAACACGCCAACCCGCCTGGAATTGCACCCTGTCCACCAAGAGGTCATCGCCGTCTCGGTTTCGAGCGGGGAAACGGAAAAGCCGAAAAAGTAAACGACCGAGAAAGGTCGCAGGGGCAGGGGCAGCTCATCGCCGGTGGCCCTAATGGTCTCGCTTCGACGCGGACCCCGCAGCCCGCGTCCTTCAGGCCGCGGTGAATGAGCTCCGCCTCAGATCTTGCCTCCATTCCGGAGGAGGCGCGAGGTACAGAACGGTTGACCGGAAGGTATCCGAGGAATGAAATTATATGCATGCACTACCCCCGTCGCTTCGCGCAGTGCGCCCTCTTCGCTTTATTCGCCCTCCACCTCCAAGCCGCCGATGAAGACTGGCGGCCATTGTTGAATGGAAAAGATCTGACCGGATGGACCACGTGGCTGGGCAAACCGCATCCGTCCACCGAGGTTCCCGGCCTGCCGCGCAACGAGCAGGGTGAATACCTTGCCCCACTCGGCACCGACAAAGATCCCCTGCAGGTCTTCAGCCTCGTCAATCTGGACGGAAGACCGGCCCTGCGCAGCTCCGGTCAGATTTTTGGATACATCAGCACGCAGGAACGGTTTCATGATTACCACCTGAAGCTGCAGTTTCGCTGGGGACTGAAGCGCTGGCCGCCACGGACCACGACGGCGCGCGACAGCGGGCTCCTGTATCATGTGCATGGAGACGGCGGGTTCAGCAGCGGGGTCTGGCCCCGTTGCGCCGAATTTCAAATCCAGGAGCACGATTGCGGCGATCTCTTCGCCATCGGCACGCAAATGACGGTCAAAGCCCGGCAGCTGGACGATCAAACCTGGATCTACGATCCGGTCGGCACCTCCACCATCTTCCTGCAAAAACGCCCGATCGGGAACCGCTGCCGACGCCGGCAAGACTTGGAAAAGCCGATTGGCGCGTGGAACACGATCGAATTGTTTTGTATCGGAGATTCCATTACCTATGTGGTCAACGGCGAGGTCGTGATGCGGCTCGCGCACGCCCGTGACGACAACGACGAAACTCAACCGCTGGCAGAGGGGCGCATCGCCCTTCAGTCGGAAGGCGCGGAAGTCTTTTATCGCGATGTGGAGATCCGCGCGATCACCGACTTGCCGGAGGAGTATCGACTGAAGTAGTACGGCTCCGGTGTTATACGGAGGCGGCACGGAAGCCGTGCTGCTACGAATGAAAAGGCTGTATTGAGCCGGCCAATACTTGCCGTTCAGGGCGGCGGCAGCGTGAGTTCGCGGACCCAGATATTTCGGAAGCCGACTGGATTGCGGTGGTCTTGGAGCACCAGGGGTAATTTCGCGGCATGCGGTTCGTACTTGGGTTGTCCGCGGTAGAGGGTTGGGCCGCGGAGGACGACGTCGTGTTGAACGAGCACGCCGTTGAGAAAAGCGGTGATCCGCGCCGGACTCTGCAGCTTTCCATCCTCGGCAAAACGCGGGGCCACAAACACCGCATCATAGACCTGCCACTCGCCCGGTGGCCGACTGGGATTGGCCAGCGGGATGTGCTGCTTGTAAATCGCGCCCACTTGTCCGTTCGCGTAAGTTTCATTTTTCCACGAGTCGAGAATCTGCAGCTCGTAGAGCCCCATGAAATAGATCCCGCTGTTCCCGCGTTCCTGGCTCTTGCCCTTCACTTCACTGGGCGTTCGGAACTCCAGGTGGAGCTGAATATCGCCGAAACTGCGTTTGGTTTTTTGATCAACCGGCTTGGCCTGAGGCACCACCACCATGGCGCCGTCCTCGATCTTCCAGCTCGGTCCATTCGGGACGACGGGCTCCCAAGCGTCGAGCGATTTGCCGTCGAAAAGCACGATCGCATCGGAAGGTGGCACCCCCGGCGCGGCCTCAACCACCGGCGGAACCGGTTTCCATTGTTCCGTCGCTTCGGGTGGCGGCAGCTCATCGGCCGCCGCCGCTGCGATCGAGGATCCCAGACCGAGAAAAAGCACTGCGCCGAACCGAGTGATCGATTGAGCAAATCGAGTGGAACGAACGCGAGGCTCGGGGCGGCGGATGAATTGGGTCGGCGGGAGATCGTGCCTCGCAACCGGCGGCGTAGTTATAAATTGAGTACTTGGTGCGGGGTAGTTCATGAACCAAACAGAAGAGTTTAAGGTAAGGGCGGAGGGAAAAACCACACGCGTCGCCCTGTCACCCACGCAGAGGCGAGCCCTTTTACGAGACGCGGCACCGACCGAGAGTCAATCGCAGCGGCGGGTCCTTTCTGGATTTGTAGAGGAGATCGCCCAATACAGCTGTACGCTGAGAAGACTCTGCCTAAAGTTTTAGAGCGGACGGGCGACTTTGTAGAAGGCCCGTGTGAGCCAACCATGAAAGCCATCATCATTCTCCTCCTCCTCGCTGGACTGACCTTCGCCTGCTGCCACGAAAGTCGCGCGAGCTGGCGCGGAATTCCCGCCCCCAAGGACCCGCTGCAGACCGATCAAGATCTCCCCAAGCCCTTCCGAAAAGGAGACTATCTGATCACTCCGCTCGCCACCTATTCGATCAACGCGGTCGTGCTGAGCCGGGATCACTACCGGTTCGACCGCGGAGCCGAAATCGCGCCGCTCGATCTGGCGCTGGGCTGGGGCCCGATGAGCATCGCCGAAAATATCAATCAGTTGGCCATTTCGCAGAGCGGTCGATTTTATGAATACAGCTGGAGCACCGAGCCGCCGATGGACCCTGGGGCGATCATCACTCACTCGGCCAACACCCACTGCCTGCCAGCCGATGCCGAAATCCGCCGGCGCCTCCTTGCGATTCGACGCCACGAGGTTGTCACGCTGGAAGGTTATTTGGTCGACGTGACTTTTCCCGACGGCGGCCATTGGCGTTCCTCGCTCACCCGGGAAGACACCCGTGGCGGCGCCTGCGAGGTCATGTGGGTGACCCAAGTGTCGCACCACCGACTCTGAGCAGACGCTGTATCCGGTGGTCGGTGACGCCGACCACAGGCCTTGATCGCCGCGAGCGCAGGTCCTGAGGGGGGAATGCCGGACTCAATTTTCCCAACCCGTTCAGTCCTGCCGTTCTTCGTGCTCGCTGGTACACCGCTTGCTCTCGCAACGCGCATGCACCGCGTTTGCCGTCCCTCCCGTTCCGCCGCCGACCGTTCGAGTGCGAAGGGCGCATCGGGCGCGCGCCCGAGGTGGCCGCGAGCGAAGCAAGTGCGCCGTAGCCCCGCAAGAGCCGGGGCCCTGGGAATTTTTCACGCCAATCACTATGACCCAACCGCTCCTCGCCCATCGGGCTGGCTTCACCGCGGTGAAGCAGACCCTCCTCTGCCTTAGCCTCGCCTTCGCTGTCGTTTCTCCGGCCATGGAGATCGCAGCTGATTACCACGTTCCCTTCACTCCAGAAAACGCCATCCTCGGGTACTTTTCTCCCAAGAAAAAACCGGTGCTGAGCGTGAAGTCCGGCTCGATCGTTCGAATCGACGGAGGGGGCGGCATTCGGTATCAACGTCCCACTACGCCGCCTCCCGCGCCGGGCGCGCCCTCGGAAACGACCCCGGCCACGCCCCTCCCACCCGCTCCTGTTCCGACGGCGGAGGAGATCAACGCCTGGCTGAAGGAAAACAACGTTCCCCTCACGCTGGAGACCTGTCCTACGTTGATGGAGACGTTGGCCGTGCTCAAAGAAACGCCGCGTCCGCCTCAGGTGAATGGCGGTCATCTCCTGGTCGGTCCGATCTACATCGAGGGCGCCGAGGCCGGCGACAGCCTCGAGGTGCGCATTCTCGACGTCACGCCGCGCATTCCCTACGGCACGGTCGGCGGTCGTCCGGGCGGCGGAGCGTTGCCGCAGGAAACCCCGCGACCCTTCAATTTCGTGGTGCCGATCGACCTGAAACGGAACGCCGGGATTTTCGACAAAAACGTGGAAGTGCCGCTCTCCCCTTTCATGGGCGTGATGGCCACCTGCCCCGCTGACTCCGAGGGTGAGTTCCGCAAATCCGGACCGCCCGGTCCCTTTGGCGGCAACCTCGACTGCAAGGAGCTCTGCGCCGGGACCACGCTCTACCTGCCGGTTTTCCAAAAGGGCGCGCTCTTCTACACCGGAGACTCGCACGCCGCACAAGGCGACGGAGAAGTCACGGTCAACGCGATCGAAACCGCGAATACCTGCACGCTGCAGTTCATCTTGCACAAGGGCAAAACCCTGAAGATGCCCCGCGCGGAGAATTTCGAAAACTACATCACCTTCGGCCTCGATCCGGATTTGGACAAAGCGATGCACCAGGCGATTCTCGAGACGATCGGTTTTCTCCAAGAGAAACAGAGCTACGACTTCTTTCAGGCCTACGCCCTCGCCAGCATCGCCGTGAATTTCCGCGTCACCCAAGTGGTCGACGCGACCCTCGGCGTCCACGGCATGATTCCGAAAAAAATCTTCGTCAACGACCCGAATCCCTATTGGTATCGAGCCAAGTGATACGGACGAGGGGCGGCGGATGAGTGGTTCTCATCCGCCACTCATATATCCGGTTGTAGCCGGGGGCGCCGACCCCGGTCAGGCCATCGGCCTGGGAAAAGGCGTAATTCAGTGGGCGGTCTGTGGGGACGCGATACGTTCGATATCGCGCCCCGTTGGAACGCAGAAATTTCATGGCTAGTAACCCAGCCCGCTCGGCTGGGCTAAGGAATGTTGGCCCGTCGGGCCATATCCAAACCTCGGAGACGTCCAGCCTTAGGTGCAGTCTATGTAGCGTCGAGAAAGCACGAGGTTAATGCTGTCTATTCACCCTTTCCGGATGATTGCCGTTGTAGCCGGGGGCGCTGACCCCGGTGTATTGGTTTGGTAATCTCGATCCCCGGGGTCGGCGCCCCCGCCTACAACGTGATGGGATGAACTGCCAAGCCTCGGCGCAATCGGCGGCACGGCCACGATTCACGTAACCGCGTTTCAACTACAACTCTCCTGCCACTGGTCCGAACTCCGGCGGGGGCGTGCGGTGCTGGGTCGCGGCTTCATAAGCGGCGGCGATCTTGAGCAAGATGGGCTCGCTGAAAGGCCGGCCCATAAAATCGACACCAACCGGAAGTTTCGCCGGCACTGGGCCGACCTGCTTTGATCCTTCCACCGTTTCGCCCGGATCCGCTCCCGGCGCGCTGGAGGGCACGCGCGGCGCGGTCGGATCAGCCACGCGATCGTAAACCTGGGTGGTGAAACCAGCCGGCACGGTGATCGCGGGAAAACCCTGGCCGCCGAGGAAACTCCAGATCGCATTGCGTCCATTGACCACCGGCTCCATCGGCGCGCCGAGTTTCGGCGGCGGAAGATTGCCCGTTGGATACACCAGCGCATCGAGCTTCATCTCCGCCATGGCGAGGAGGACAAATTGCTGGACCGCAAATCGGCGCTGCATCCGCACCGCGGTGTCCAGCGCCAGGGGTTTGTTGTTGTTCAGCAAATTCTTTTTGCGATCGCCGAAGTGATCGTCGTTGAAGAACCGCGCGTGCGTCAAAAGGTCGTCGATCGTCTTGATTTTCGCGTCGCCGCGTTCCGCCAGATAACGGTTCAGCATGTATTTGCTTTCTCCTTCCGCGCGGGCCTGACCGAGATCGCGGATGGTCACTTTCTCCGGAAGTTTTTTCGGATCCAGGCCCATCTCGATCAGCACGGCGATGTGATCCGAGGTCGGTTTGCCCGTGGCATCGACCGGAAACTGGGTCGGATATTTTTTCGTGAACTGCGCGTTGTGGAGCTGCGGGTGGTAGCGGCGAATCGCGTCGGTGAAAAGCCCCTCGGGACCGGGATCGACGATCGTCGCCCCGAGCTTGCGTAGGTCTTCGATCGCGCGTTCGACCAGATCGATGTTCTGGACGTCGGCCACGGTGAAGGCGCTTTTGTCCATGTACTCGCGGACCACGCCGATGCGGAGGCCTTTCAAACTTCTGCTGTGGGTAAATTCTTGATACGGCTGATCCGGCAGACGGCCGACGTTGAAGGCGGTCATCTCGTCTTTCGGATCATAGCCGGCAATCACGCTCAAGATCCGCGCGGCGTCCTCGACCGTCCGGCAAATCGGACCACAGCGCGTATTGATTCCGGCTCCGATCATTCCATCGCGACTGACCAGCTCCTGCGTGCCGGCGATCCCCACGCAGTTGTTGTAGCTTGCCGGACCGCGAATCGATGTCCCCGTCTCCTCCCCGATCGCGCAGGTCACGAGATTCGCCGCGACCGCGGTGCCGGACCCGGAGCTCGAACCCATCGGGCTGCGTTCGGTGTCGTAGGGATTTGAAAACGTGCCCCCAAACGAACTGCGCGGAATGCCCGAGGCGTATTCACCCAGATTGGACTTGGCCAAAATGATCGCGCCGGCCTCGCGCAGCCGTTTCACAAAGGTGGCATCGCGGGGCGGTCGATCATTCGCGTAATCGACATCCGCGCCCGCAGTGGTGCGCAGGTCAAGGGTGTCGTATTGATCTTTGACCGCGATGACGACGCCGTGCAGGGGACCAACGAGTTTGCCGGTCTCCGCGAGTTTGCGATCGAGCTCGGCCGCGACCTCCAGCGCATCGGGCATCGCGGGATCGTTGTCCTCCGCATCGGTCATGCTGCGCGCCTTGCGATCGTCAAACCCCCAGGCTTTGCGCGCGGCCGGGCGGAGATTGAGCGTCTGCAGCGCGTTGATCTGGCCGGCGTGCGGAATCGTTTTGATTGGGCCGAGGATGCCCTGCGGTTCCTCCACCGAACGGCCGTTGTAGGCTTTGATCCGCGTGAGGTAGGCTTTGACCAGTTGGGTGGCCGTCAGCTCGCGCGCGAGCATGGCGCGGTGGATACTGGCGATGGTCGCTTCCTCGATTTGGAAAGCGCCGGGCACGGTGGAGACAGTGGTCGCAGGCGGCGCGCCGAAAGAGCGGCTGGCCGGCGGAACGAGGAGGAAAACCAAGGCGCATGCGGTCCGAGGCGAGAGCAGCCTGCGGCGCCGCATGCGACCCAAAGAGGGATCGCAGGTGGTGGACATAAGGGAGCGTTGAGTGATCGAGCGGTGAAGCTCGTGGCGTAATCCTCCTCACGGCAGAAGCCGTGCCAGCCGACCCGCAAAAAAACCTATCTTGGAAAACGCCTCCAGGTCCAGACGCTCGACGCTTTTCCCGACCGGATTTGTAACGAACGCTCCACTACGTTCATTACTGTCCAGAAACCGCGAACTTACGCGGGCTCTCGGCCAGGTTAATAAACGGCTGAGCGCGCTTCACCCCTTCTGCTCAGTGCGGTCAGTTCTCCGTCAACCCGTCTTCCCATGCCGTCCTCCTGTGTTCTTCACCGCGTGCTGCGCTTCCTGAGCGCAGGCGTCTTCTCCCTCGCCGCAACCACGGCGTTCGCCGCCGACCCCGTTTCTCTTCCTGAACCGATCGCCCCCGGACCTTTCACCTCCGCGCCCGAATCGCTCCGCCAATACCAGGCGCCCGAGTGGTTTCGCGACGCCAAGTTTGGCATCTGGGCTCACTGGGGTCCGCAGGCCGTGCCCGGCCAAGGCGACTGGTATGCGCGCAACATGTACATCCAGGGCAAGCCGCAGTACGAGCATCACCTCAAAACCTACGGCCATCCTTCGAAGGCGGGCTACAAGGATATCATTCCTCTCTGGAAAGCGGAGAAGTGGGATCCCGCCGCGTTGATGGACCTCTACGTCAAGGCGGGCGCCAAATACTTCGTCAGCATGGGCGTGCACCACGATAACTTTGATTTGTGGGATTCCAAGTACCACACCTGGAACGCGACCAAGATGGGGCCGAAGCGCGACATCGTGGGCGAGTGGCAACGCGAAGCGAAAAAACACGGCCTGCGCTTCGGCGTCTCCGAACACCTCGGCGCCAGCTACGCTTGGTTCGCACCCAGCCATGAGTCCGACAAGACGGGAGCGCTCGCCGGTGTGCCCTACGACGGCGCCGATCCGAAATACGGGGAGCTCTACCACCCCGCTCACAAAGAACCCTGGACCGGCGGACCGAGCTGGTACGCCAAGGACCCCAAATGGCATGCCGAGTGGTACCTGCGAGTCAAAGACCTCGTCGATCACTACCAGCCCGATCTACTCTACACGGACGGCGGAATTCCCTTCGGCGAATTCGGCCGCAGCTTGGTCGCTCATTTCTACAATGCCGACCAAGCCCGCCACGGCGGAAAGGTCGAGGCGGTCTACGCGCACAAGAAAATGGATACAGGCGAATTCATTCGCGAAGCCGGCGCGCAGGACGTCGAGCGCGGCGGGATGGAAGGAATCAATCCCCTCCCCTGGCAAACCGACACCTCGATCGGCGACTGGTATTATAGTGAGAACTACAAATACAAGACCACCTCGCAGGTGGTGCACGCCCTGGCCGACATCGTAAGCAAAAATGGTAACCTCCTGCTCAACGTGGTGCTCTACGCCGACGGCAGTTTGCCTCCGGAGCCGCGGCGTTTCCTCGACGAGATGGCCCAGTGGATCGCGGTCAACGGCGACGCCATCTACGGCACGCGTCCCTGGAAAACCTTCGGCGAAGGACCGACGGTGATGAAGGCCGGCCACTTCAAGGAGGACTTTCCCTTCGCGCCCGCCGACATCCGTTTCACCACCAAGGCGGGCAAACTCTACGCCCTCACTCTCGGTGTACCCACCGAACAAATACGAATCAAGTCCCTCGGAAAAGACGCGCCTTTCGCCACCCGGCCCGTCGCCGAGGTACGCCTCCTCGGATACGACGGTAAACTCGCTTGGTCGCAACAAGCCGACGCCCTCGTGATCGAAGCGCCGGAAAAATTCCCGACCGAGCACGCCGCGGCTTTCGAGATCAGTTTCGCGCCGGCGAAATAATCCGAAAGGAATTATCCGGGGACACAGGACCCAAAACTGTAGCACCCATTCGAAAAAAAATGCGGGGCGCGCCGCCTTTCCGATCGAAAGCTATGAATTCGCTTCAAACCAAATGCTCGACCTTTCCTCCGCCCCAACGTTCGCAGAGGTAATCGGCGACCAACCGGCGATGACAATGATGGGGACGGTTTTCGCTGCAAAGGAGGCAGCCTTGGTCAATCAGAGCTTGGCTGAGCCGATCTTCCACGTGGCGCTCTTTTAATAAAGCGAGGAACGCCGTTTCATACTCCGCCCAATTGCGGTCCCTTCGAAAGGCGTCGAGCAACTCCTGAGTCGGTGCGAGTTCGGGCAGGTGTACGTACTCCATACCAGCGACCTCTTTCGCGAAAAAGGCCAAGTCGTCTTTCTTCGCAAACCCCGAGAGCTGCGAGGTATTATTCAGTCGAACATCCACCAATCGCTTCGCTCCCGATTTCCGCAGCAGTTCGAAAAACTGCTCCGCTGACTTCTTGGTGAATCCAATGGTGTAAAGCCGCACGGTGAATACAGGATAATCTAAAGCTATCCTTGGTTATCGATAACGAGGCAGTTGAAGTAAATGTAGCCGCTAATATGCATGCAACACCACGACGTTCAATCCACGCGGAAACCAGGGCATTTCGATCTGGCCAGCCTGCGATGTGACCCACGCCGCGGCCGCCGTTCTCCGACTCCCTCCAAATCTCGGATCTTAATAGACCTTGAATTCAAACAAAGAGGGCGGGGAAACGAAATCCCCCGCCCTCCTTAGAGCGACATGGAGGCGCTGCCTCCAAACCCTATAGACTAAGGTTTTCCGATCTGCCCGTGTTTGCCGTATGACCGCAAGTAACCGATCAGGCGTGTATCCACGGAATCATTCGGCTGGCATCCTAGCGAGCCAGCGAGAGCCAAATCAACGCTGTGCACCGCGGGATCGACCGTGACGGCGGGCGACGGATTGTGCTGAGCAGCCGAGACCAGGGTCACGTGCTTGGCGGTGTAATCCGACGCAGGGGCAACCGTGCCGTTGCGCGAACCGTCTTTATTCAAGTCGCGAACGTTGCCCGATTGAAACCAGGTATCGGTGGCGGTGCAGTCATTGATCCAGTTCCCCGTCGTGCTGCTCGGACCGGCGATGAAATAGTTGTTGATCACATCGCTCTTCCAAACCGCCGAGGAATGGCCTCCGACCAAGCCGCTGGTGCCCCAATTATACACCACATTATTGATGTATTGGCCGTTGCACTTCAACTTGGGATTCCGGCTGTGATTATCGATAAAGAGATTGTGGTGAATGGAAACGCGATCGCAGGCATCGACGAGCAAACCAAAATGCTGTGGATCGATCGCTTCGCCAATAATACAATATTGGACCGTTATATCATGGCATCCGCCAGTGAACTCCATCGCATCCCAGCGGCCCCACTCGACCGAGCAATGGTCGAGAATAATATGGTGCGCGGCGTCGGTGGCCTGGAAGGCGCATTTGCCCGAGGGTCCGGTGGTGTCTTCGCGGAAACGTATATTGCGGATCACAATATCATGCCGGCCGCTGGCCGACGTGTTGTACCCCTGGACCGTGATGCCTCCGGTGGGGGCGGTGGTTCCGTCGATCGTGGTGTTGGTGGGAACGACCAAGGTGGACTTGATTTTGATCGTCCCCGCGACGTCGAACACGACTCGACGACCGGTCGCACTCAAGGCGTCGCGCAGCGAGCCCGCGCCCGAATCGTTTAAGTTCTTAACATGGACCACCGTGGTGCCGCCGGCGGCGTTTGCCCCATAACCTTGGGCTCCGGAGAAAGCGGCGGCGCCGAGCTGCGCGGCGGACGCACAGGTCAAGGTCAAGAGCGCCAGCCAAGAGGATTTAACTCGAGTGAGGGAGGAACTGCGCCCGGCGTGGGGTACGCGAAGGACGCGGGCAATCGATAGAGGATCTGATCTCATGGGATAATCTCGTAGGGGTTGGGGCGCGAACGCAGAGAAGAGGATCTCCACGACGCACTGATGGGTAACGTCGCTGCCGATCAAGCGAAGGCGGATTGCTCCGTCCGAGGGGGGTTTCGCAAAACCGACGGCGTCGAAGACCGGTAAACGGCCTCGCAGTTCACCAGAGCGCAGGAGTTAATCCGGGGCGAGCTCTGTTTTAACTCATATTGGGTAGGTCGCCGCCCTCGATGTCAGGTGGTTACCTACAAATGTTTGGCTTCATCCCCAGAGCGCTGACCATCAGTCCGAAAAGGCTGAGCCGGCAAACCGGCGCTGTTCGCCAGATTGGGTTGAGCTGCTTCGTCCCAGGCAAAGCGCACGTTGGCCGGCTTTTGTACCCGTCGGCTCGATACGGTGACGTGATCGCCTTCAATCACCGCATCCGCCGGATAAAATACGCCATCTTCGCCCGCAATCGTGAACCACGACAACGGCTTCTTATCCCGGCTGATCAAGCCCTGGCCCGTGTAGTTGAAAAACAACTTCGCCTCCTTGCCCTCGACTTCCCAGCGGCTAAAAACCGGACCTGAATCGATCAAGTCCTTCCGGTCGTAGGTGCGCGCGAGGGCCAGCAAAGCCAGGCGCAGGCCGACGTCCTGCTTGTTCCGCGGGTGAATATCAAACAAATCGTCCACCAGGTCGGTCGTCACCACCATACCCGTATGCGGCACCCGAAGCGCGCGAGACTGCGCCTCCCAAAACTCAGCTTCGCTCTCCGGTGAAATGATGACCTGCCGGCGCAGAAGATGATAAAAATGAGGCGCGATTTGCACATAGTAGAAGGGCAATTCCGGCTCGTGCCAGGCCTCGCGCCAACCCCGGATTAACGCCTCCATTTTATCCGGGTAAGTGGCACTGTCGTTGATTTCCATCAGGTTGCTCTCGCCCTGATACCAGAGCACGCCGCGGAGGGCGAAGGGCGCCAGCGGTTGAATCATTCCATAGTAGTGAGTGCTCGGGATCAAGTTCTCCGCTTTCGTCCCTGGCTTTTGCGCCGCCGCCGCGAACTCCGCCAACGAGGGAAAGGCCGCAAACGCGCCGGGCGGCGTCCAAGGCTCGATCCGCGTGCCGCCCCACGTGGAGTCGATCAAACCGATCGGCACCTTGAGTTCGTCCTGCAATTTGCGCCCGAAAAAAAACCCAGTCGCGGAAAACTTGATCTTATCCAACGTCTCGGGCGAGCAAACCATCCAGTTTGCGGATACATCCTTGCCCGGCTCGGAGAGTTTGACCTTGGGAATTTTCAGCAGCCGGATCAACGGACGATCGCCGGTCTTCAACTCCTCCTCCGCATGGAAAACGGGCTTCTGACCGCGCTGCTCGCCGATCGGCTTCTCCATGTTGGATTGCCCTGAGCAGAGCCAGACTTCGCCGACCAGTAGATCATGGAGGGTAACCGTATTCGTTCCGTGGATCAAGAGGTCGACCGGCGTCGCGCTGGCGGGCAACGCGGGCAAGGTCAGGCTCCATTTCCCGGTTTTGTCCGCCACCGTCTTGGCCTGCTGGGAACCCAGGGTGGCCTCGACCGCTTCACCCGGCGCCGCCGTGCCCCAAACCACGATCGGCCGATCGCGCTGCAGCACCGCGTGGTCGCTGAAGATCGCGGGAAGCGCAATTTCGGCGCGTGCCACACCGAGCCCTAATGCCGAAAGCAAAACCAACCAACGTAGTGAAAGTGTCATGACAGTGGGGAATTTCACAATGGAGAGGATCATCCCAAGACAATGAGCACGGCGACCGAGGACGAGGTTGTTTTAAAAAAAGAAAAGAGGAGCGTCCGGCAGCGACGACGAAACTGCGGAGAAGAGCACCTTTTTCCTGGGGGCGGACCGCCAGGTATTAATCTTTCTCTTACTTCGTTCTCTTCGATCTTTCTCTGGTTCAGGCGAGACAGATAAAGAGAAAGGCCAATCAGAGAAAGATTTGAGCTAGGCAGCATCCATCTCGGATAATTTGCGAAGGGCCGCTTCCAGCTGCTCGGCGATCGGCCGCCGCATATCCGCGCTCCAGTTTTCTCTTTCCGCTTGGCGCAAACGCTCCTCAAGCCAGTCCCGCTCCCGGGTGAGCTGTTCACGGACTGCATTCGGCTCCTGATGAACAGGGTTCCGTGCCTGGATCTTCGCCATCACGAAGACAAAGACACAGACAGTAAAGACGAGGAGAACGGCGGCCGCTTCGGGCATGGAGACAGACTCTTGGGAGAATACATAACGTAGCAATTCTCGCACCGAACAACATCAAGGCGGGGCAGAACCGGCGCCCCCCGCGTTACGAGAAGAAACACTCTCTCAGGCGCATATTCAGTTAAATAAAAAGAGAGCGGTTACTCTGACTTCGCGACCTTCTTACCTTCGCGAGACCCATTCCGATCTTTTGTCTCGCGAAGATACGAGGGCCGCGAAGCAGCAAAGCAGTTCAATCTCCCACGCCCACAATGCCGAAGGCGGCGAAGCCACACCGACGCACCTCCCGGCCGGAGTTGTCCCGCCACGACCGCCTTCTTGACTGCAAATACCACCTGCTCCGCGAGCGGCAGACCGGGTTTAAAGTCGACGGAGAACGAGAGCATCTATCCGTACTCGTACGGCTAGTACAGTTAGGCGCAGAAAAAATTTTGAGACGGTTTTTCGCTTCCGACTTCGCGTCTTACGCTTCCTTCGCGAGACATTTTCCCGATCCGATGTCTCGCGAAGAAACGAAGGAGGCGAAGGTGCGCGCGTGAATCTGATTGGCGTGCCCCGAGGTGTGAGCATGGAGCGGATACGCTGTACCGGTGGGAAGACGAGCGAGGGTCGCCAGGATCGAACGTGGTGGGGCGAGGGAGATGCGATGCATCACGTCGTGTTCCACCGTCCAACCCGCCGGGGTTTTTTTGAGGGTGTAGGTATTCCACGAGGAGCTTTCAGTCCCTTCGTAATAGCCGCCGTCGACTTCCGCGGTCTCGTCCGAGAGGAGGCGAATGGCTCCGCACCTGAAGATCAGGCCCTGCTCTCCGGTATTTTTGTCACGCACTCCGGCTGCCGCGGTTGAGATTGAATCGGACCAGGGCGCGACCCGAATGCTATTCCCGGAAAAGCGCGCGATCAATTTCGCGCTGGGATCCGTCGACTTGCCTGCTTCAGTGACGGCTAAGAAATAAACCTGAGCCTTTTGCTGCAGCCCCGAAGCGTTTTTCGTGAATTGGTACCGATAGGTCGCTTCCCGGATATCGTCGAGGGCGGAAGCGGGCAAGGGGTGTCGTGAACAACCGAATACACCGAGCAGCCCGAGCGCCAGGAAAAGCACGGTTTTCATTATAAGTCGGATATCAAAGATGCGGGCGCGCTGCAATCCACGCGTGCGGTAAATAAAATTCGAATGATATTTCTTACGGCGATGATTCGACGCGTTGGATTTCCAATTCAGCTGATGAAGGGCAAGCGTGGCTGTGGAAGAGCTCGTACCGTGAGATCAAGGAAACGAAGCGCTACGCCGTCTAGAACCTTATAAGTAACATCACGGCCACGGTTGTCACCCAAGTGGCTGGTCGCCGCGCACTGCGGGAGCAGCGGGAGTTTGGCCGATCAAATCGTTCTGGTCTCTTATTCGCCCTCTTAGGGATCGAGCGACTGAGGTAGGGCGGGGACTCCCGGTCCCCGCCGTTCTGAACAACGCCCCCCCTCAACAAAACGGCGCCCAGCGGAGTGGGCGCCCTACCCAGGCGCTTCGCGTAAATTTGCTCCGTCTTCCTTTCGCATTGTTGGCCGCACTGGACCACTACTCGGAGGGAAAGACCAAATATCCATCGTCGAGGATGAGTCGATCGCTCGCCAGTCCGCCGTAGACCATTGCTCCGCCGGAGATCGTCACCGCGCTCGTCGGCGCAACAATAAATCCGCTGATGACGAGATCGCCAGTGAGCAGTAAATCGCCGGAAGCGATGTTGAGCGTGAGCCAATCAGGATAAACTTCTGTCCCCGCGGAAACCTGGATCGAGGGAGCACTCGCGAGATTGATCACGACCGGACCGAGAAGGATGAGTTGGCTGTGCTCCGTGAGCGTTAAGCCTTGGAGATTGTAGACGGTGGGAGACGTCGCACCCGCTATTCCGAGGGTGAGCTTACTTGTGCCTCGAGTGCTAAAGACGCCGTAGGTACCGCCGGGGAGAGCGAGTTGGCCCGCTCCAATCAAAGTGATATTGCGGAGGAGAGAGACATTGCCAACGTTCGGGTTCGCCGAAGCGATCACCAAGTTGCGAGTGCCAATTGGCACCGGCGGAGCGGATACCACGAGCATCGCGAGAGCATCGACGCGACGCACCAGATAACGCAACGTTGCGCCATCGTTCAGCGTGATCTGATGAGTGTTCGGTGTAGCGCTCCCCGTCGCCTCACGAACGCCTACGTAGATCGGACTCCCGCTCTCCGAAACGGTTGGTTCGCCAGGGACTAGAAAATCACCCGAGATCCAGGAAACACCATCGAGCGAGACGTCCTCGGGCAGCAACATCTGCAACGATCCATCGAGTCCCCCAGTCAAGATGGGCGCGTGGCGCACCATCGCTCCGGCCGTGACAAAAAGGGTTCCAGAGGCAGAACCGGTGTAGCTACTGTCGTCAACCGTAACGGCGACCGCATAAGTACCTGGATACGTCGGTGGCGTGTCGCTTCCATTGTAAGTGATGTGGGCGACCAGTCCCGCCGGTGCTGTACTCACTGTCACCGGTAAGGGCGAACCATCATAAATGGCATTCAGGCCTTGCAGTGTAACCGTTGCGGTTGCTTTTGCGATAGTCAGAGCTCCCGAGGCTGAGCCAATGTAATTGGAATCGATGATCGACGCGGTGACCGAATAGCTGCCAACCTTGCTGGGCGCTGCAGGGCTGCCGTTGTAGCTGATCGCCACCGTAAGACCGCCAGGCGAAGTGACAGCGGTGACCGATTTCGGCGTGCCATCGTAGGTGGCGGTCAGCGAACCGAGGGCAAGGGTCGCGGTTGCTTGAGTGATTGTGAGCGTGCCACTTCCGGTCCCCGTATAATTGGGATCGTCGACGGACGCATTGACCGCGTAGCTGCCGGCGTTCGTGGGAGGCACGGCGCCACCATTGTAAGTAAACCTCAAATACAAGCCCGCGGGAGAGGTCGTTGCAGTCGCAGGTTTTTGAATACCGTTGTAGACCACCGTTTGCGCCTCTACCGAGACGGTCGCGGTCGCCTTCGCGATCGTCAGGGTACCAACGGTCGATCCCTCGTAAGTCGGATCTGTCACCGAGGCCGTCACCGCATAGGTACCCGCCTGAGTCGGTACCGTCGTGCTTCCATCGTAAGTCACGGTCACGGGCAGGCCGGTAGGAACGGTGGTCACCATGATAGGATGCGGCGTGCCGTCGTAGGTTTGCGCCAAGTGGTTGAGCACGACGACCGCGGGGACTTTGGCCAAGGTCAACGTCGCAACCGCGCTGGTGATCGAGCCCAACTCGCTAGAGACGACCACGCGGTAGTTGCCGGCGTGCGCCGACTGCACATTTGTGAGCGAGAGCGACGCCTGATTCGCTCCGCGCAATGGCACATCGTTGAACAACCATTGATAGTCGAGCGGCATAACGCTGCTTGCAGTAACTGAGAAGATCGCAGTGCCCCCAGTGGCGATAACTAGATCGGAGGGCGAGGAGGTAATTGATGGAGCACTGGCATTCTGAGTCATCGCGAAGCAAACCGGCCCCTCACTTTGCATGGCGAGCTGACCGTCATCGCGCATCACCAAACTTGATACCACACCCCCGCCGACAAACCCGCCCGTAAAAAAGGTGCTGTCTCGCGTCCCATCGGAGTTAAGGCGCATGAGGTACCGCCCCGTGGGGTCTCCATCTGTATCAGTAAACCACCCTCGAACAATAATACGGCCGTCTTCCTGCAACAATAAACTCGAGGACGGACTGGTCGTCACAGGAGGGGCAAAAGTACGATCAGTCGTGCCATCTGGGTTCAAACGCAGGACGCTCGTCCACCTTCCATCAAAGTTTAAAAAGGACCCGCTGGCTAAAATTTTGCCATCGGGTTGTATCGCCATAGACCATATTGGCCAGTAAGGCTTAATATCCGTGACAAACGTCGTATCAAGCGTCCCATCGGCGTTGAGTCGTGCGATCTTGTTCACCGGGACACCATCATAAGTGTCAAAACTACCACCGATCAAAATTTTCCCGTCCGGTTGAACAATCGAACTCTCGACCGACCAAACGGCTCCGGCTCCTCGTGCGAACGTCGTATCGAGAGCACCGTTGCCGTTTAATACCGCGACACAACTTCGCGGCACTCCGTTGACCTGCGTGAACTGACCGCCGACAAAAATACGGCCTCCAGGCAACGGTATAAGTGTCTGACCGGCCTTTAATCCGGCACCTGCGTTAAAGCTCCGATCAAGGGTGCCGTCGGTATTGAGCCTAGCAATACCAACGGCGTTCGTGCCATTATAGCTATCAAAGGAACCCGTAATGACAATTTTCCCATCTGGCTGAACGATCGCGTCCACAATTTTCGGATACCATTGGGAATTATTAATTCCACTGCCAGCAGAGTTGAATGTAGAGTCCACCGACCCATCAATATTCAAACGCAACAATCCATAACCAGACGACTTGCCGGGTAACGCATCAAATTGCCCCAACACGAGCATCTTACCTTCCGGCAAGGGAAGCAGCTTATAAATCGAGCCAGCGCCGCGCACCGAAAGATGGAAACCGCTATCCACCGTGCCATCCGGGTTAAGTCGTCCAAAGTTCGACCAAGGCATCGACGAATTGCTTGAATTTCGGTTAAGCGAAAAATTCCCGGCGAGGAGAAGTTGCCCATTGGCTTGCCAAGCAAAAGCATTGATGTAACCGCCATCAAAATTTTTATTGGAGTAAGTTAAATCGCGGCTTCCGTCACTATTCAGCCGGGCAAGCATGCGCATTACCCCCATCACTGGAAAAACCCCGCCAACAATAATCTTCCCGTCCGGTTGAAGGGCAATAGAATCAAACGACACACCTGCATCGGTAGCGAAGGTAGAATCAATGGAGCCGTCGATATTGAAACGAGCGATGTTGCCCGTCGGCGAGGGAGCATACGGAGGAAAACCGCCCGCGGCGATCAGCTTGCCATCCGCTTGAATCGCGACTGAGATTACAACAAAATTAGGCGCCGCAGCATAAGTCGTATCAAGCGTGCCGTCGCTATTGAGTCGGGCTAGATGCGGGCGGTTCGTGGATCGGCCATAAACGTCGATATAATTCGCAAAGTCACCGCCGACTAGAATTCGCCCGTCGCTCTGGAGCAACAAGACTCGCACCGTACCATCCATCCCTTGATTGAGAAAGTGAGTGTCGATTGATCCGTCGCCGTTCAATCTCACAAGGTAATTTCGGTTCGTATTATCTAATTCGATATAATACCCTCCTGCCAAAATTCGCCCGTCGTCTTGTACGGCCAGCGTCAGAATCATCGTAGATACTCCAGTGGCAGGAGCAAAGGTGGGATCTAGGCTTCCGTCGGAATTGAGTCGCGCGAGTCCATTCCGAATTATTCCATTCACTCGATGGAAATAACCGCCGATCACGACCTTTCCGTCTCGTTGCACCGCTAACGCTTCAACACGACCTTCGATTTCCGGAGGCGTAAAGGTCAGGTCAAGAGTGATGCCATCAGCATTCACGCGCGCGATGCCCGTCCGCCGGATTCCGTTTATGCTCGTAAATGAACCTGCGATATAGACACGACCATCGCTCAAAGGGGCTATCGCGCGACCCTCAGCGTTGGCTGTCTCCAGCGGCAAATTCCACTTTGGATCCGGCGCAATCGAGGTCGGATACGACGTCGGCGCGACCGTCAGGCGGGCCATCGGCGACGTCACGGAAGCCGTTCCGGCGCTAACCACCACGTCATAATAATCGGCATCGGTGCGACTCGTATTCGCGAGCGTAAAGCTCGCACTCGTCCCGCCCAAGATCGGCCATCCGTTGCGCCGCCATTGGTAAGTCAACGTCCCCGGACCGGTCGCCTGGACAGTGAAGGTGGCACTTTGTCCAGCCGTCACTAGGAGGTTGCTCGGAGGGGTCACAATGGTCTGCGCCGTGAGCGTCGTTATTCCAAGAACCGCCGCAATAACAGCAATCAACCACGCACTAGACTGGGAGAATAGGTAGGTTTTAATAGAAGAAATATCACGTGCAGTGCTCCGGCAGATCTATCAAACCGTTGATAAACGCCTACCGCCTCAATCGCCGAATGATTGGTTTATAAAACCCAGTTTGGAAAGTGCAAAATGCACGCACCAGCAGAATAGTGATTTTATAAAACCTCGGTACCTCTACTGAACCTCACCACATTGTAACAATACTCACTCATCTCCTCACCGACCCACGATCGGAAATCAACATGATTACTCGGTGAACCTGAGGTATAAACCGCGTTCTTCGCGTGCGGAAGGCCCGAAGTCGAGCGACAGCTCGTGGCAAAAGACGCCAGTAGTACTGATAAAATCTTATGGAGCCCGCATTGGGTGAGATAATGAAATTTATTTATATTACCGATCGTAACAAACGACGCATTTCATTCTCTTTCGGATACGATATTATTGAGGCCCGCTCAACGCCTCCCCCACCCTTCGCAAAACCTTTTCCGGGCTGTAGTCTGGCGAAGGGAGCAAACGAGGCGAAGAGAAGAATTCGATTCGAGGCGGTCGGTCTCGCCGCTCCCGCAGCGGGCTACACCCAATCTTCGGATGCAGCTCCGCCGGCACAATCCCACGTTCTCACCTTCATCTCCGCACTTTTGCGTCGCTACTTCGCGGGTTGGACGACCAGTCCATTGCCGTTAATCGAGAGACGGTCGCTGATAACACCGCCGTGGAGGGTGGCGCCTCCGTTGATCGCCACTGTGCCCGCGGGGGCGACCACGTATCCATTAAAGCTGACGCCGCCATTCAGCGTCAGTCCGCCGGAAGCGATATTCACGGTCAGCCATTCGGGGTGTGTCGCGGAGCCCACGGAGACGGCGAACGACGGACCGCTCGCAAGGTTGATGATCACAGGCCCGAGCACCACGAGCGGACTGTTCCCGGAGAGTGTCAGCCCTTGTAGGTTGTAGACCGCGGGGGTGGTTGCGCCCGCCAGGCCGAGAACAAAGCCGCCATTCGCGTTCGAAATGAGCTTCCCATACGTGCCCGGCGGAATCGCCACCGGGCTGGTATTCCCGTTAAGAGTCAAATCGCGCAGGGTGGCGAAAGATCCCACCGGGTCACTTTCGGTATTAATAAATACACTACGCGTGCCGGCCGGAGGAGGCGGTGCGTCCACCGTCGGCAAGGCAATCGCGTCCACTTGGCGGACGAGGTACCGCAAGGTCGCGCCACCATTGATGAACACTTGGTAGTTCGAAGGCACCGCACTGCCTTTGGCATTGCGCGTGGCGCCGAAGGTGGGGTGCCCATTGATCTGCAAGGCCGGCGCGCCCGGGAGCAGAAGGTCGCCCGCGATCCAGGTGGAGCCGTTCAACGACAGGCTTTCGGGAAGCAGGACCTGGACCGAGCCATCGAGGCCGCCGTTGACCAAGGGCGCGTGGCGCACCAACGCGGTGATCGCGACGGTCAAGGTGCCCGAAGCAGTGCCGGTGTAGTGATCGTCCGCGACGGTCGCAACCACGTCGTAAGAACCTGGATACGTAGGCGGAGTCGCACCGCCATTGTAGGTGAACGAAACCGCCAGCCCGGCCGGGTCGGTCGTGGCCGTTGCCGGCTTGGGCGTGCCATCGTAGATCGCGCTGAGATTGCTCAACGTGACCGTCGCGGTTCCTTTGGCGATGACAAGCGTGGCGTTCGCGCTTCCCGCATAATTCGCGTCGCTCACCGTCCCCACCACCGCATAGGAACCGGGCGCGCTCGGTGGCGTCGTGCTGCCGTCATAAGTCACCGAGACCGCCAGTCCACTCGGTAAGGTCGAAACGGATACGGGCTTGGGGCTGCCGTCATAGGTCGAAGCCAAATCGCCCAGAACGACCGCGGCAGACGCCTTGCCAATGACCAACGAACCAGTGGCTGTGCCGGCGTAGTTGGGATCGTCGACTGTCGCGACCACCTCATAGGAGCCGGCACCGCTCGGGGGCGTCGGGCTGCCGTTGTAGGTGAGGGTCACCGCGAGATTCGCGGGCGTGGTCGTGACGGTGGCTGCTTTGGCCGTGCCGTCATAAACTGTATTCAAACCGCCGAGCGCAAGGTCCGCGGTCGCTTTCGCGATCGTCAGGGTACCGATGGCCGAACCCTCGTACTTCAAATCCACAATCGTCGCTGAAACGGCATAGCTGCCCGCGTTGGTTGGCACGATGCCACTCCCATCGTAGGTCACCATGACGGGAAGACCCGCCGGCTCAGTCGTCACCGTGATCGGGCGCGGCGTGCCATCGAAGGTCTGGGTCAGATTGCCGAGCGCGACCAGGGCCGTCGCTTTGTTCACGGTCAAGGTGGCAGACGCGCTCGCAACTACGCCCAGTTCATTCTTGACGATCACGGCGTAGGTGCCCGCCTGCGACAGTTGAACATTGGTCAGGACGAGCGATGCATCGGTCGCGCCGGCCAGAGCGACGCCGTTGGCGATCCACTGATAACTCGAGGGCAGCGGACTATGGGTTGCCGTCACCGAGAACGTCACCGTGTCGCCGACTGTGGCGACTTGATTGGAAGGCGAGGAAAGAATGACCGGAGCGCCCGCGTTCTGCGTCACGCTGAGGGCCGCGGCACCATTGCTCTGCATCGCGATCTGGCCGTCGTCGCGCAGGACCAGGAGCGAAGGGCGCAGACTCGAATCGGCGAACCCACCACTGGCAAAGGTGGTATCGCGTGAACCGTCGGGGTTGAGACGGGCCAGGTAAGCGGTGGCCGGGGCGCCACCGACCGAGGTGAACGACCCACGCACGAGCACCCGACCATCCTCCTGCACGATGAGGCTGTTCACCCCACCCAGGGGCGGAGGGACAAAGCTGGAATCCACCACGCCGTTTGGATTCAACCGCACCACCCCACTCCGACTGGCAGCATTGAAGACGGAGAAGAAACCGCCGACCACAATCTTGCCGTCCGGCTGTAGTGCGATGCTGGAGACATCGCTGTTTCCGCCCGTTCCCAGAATAAAGGTAGGATCGAGTGTGCCGTCGGGATTGAGGCGGGCGATCCGGATCGCCGGGGATCCATTATACAAGGTGAAGTTTCCGCCAATGATGATCTTGCCATCGGGCTGGGCAACCGCGGCATAGACGGTCGAGTTCGCTCCGATGCCGGCCGCGAACGCGGGATCCAAGGCACCATCGCTGTTGAAGACGGCGACACGACCCCGCGCAGCGCCAGCGGCGGTGGTAAAGCTGCCCCCAACAAAAATGCGGCCACCAGGCAAGACCACGAGCGCGTTGCCGCCGGAGAGCCCGGTCCCTGGATTGAAGCTCTTGTCCAGTCCGCCGTCTGTATTCAGACGAGCAATACCCGGCATCGGACTCCCATTGTAGCTCGAGAAGAAGCCAGTGATGACGATTTTGCCGTCGGGCTGAACCGCTGCGGCGTACACAGTCCCGGATGGCCCAGTCCCCGGGCTAAAGGTAGGATCTACTGCTCCGGTCGCGTCGAGCCGGGCCAACCCAAAGGGAGAAGGTCTCCCTCGGATAAAGTTAATGGAACCGGTCACGAGCAATTTTCCGCCCGGGTAGGACGCGAGACCATTCACGTTGGCCCACATGCGCAGCGAAAGAACGAGCGAAGAGTCCAGGGTCCCGTCGGGGTTCAACCGAGCAAAACGCGAGCGAGAGGTCGATAGGTTACTGGGGTTCAGGTAAGAGGTGAATAGCCCCGCGACCAAAATTTGGCCCGTGCTCTGCAAAGCCAAACCGTAGACCGTGCTGTTGAAACCTAGGGTGAGGAAAGTGGTATCCAGCGTTCCATCACTATTAAGCCGAGCAAGCCGATTGATCGGCGCGACCCCGTAGGTGGAGAAACTACCGCCGGCCAAAATCCGTCCATCCGCTTGGACGACGATCGAGTTAACGCTCAAATTGAACCCCGTGCCTCCGCTGCTGGTAAATCCCGTATCCAGAGAACCATCACCGTTGAACCGCGCCAGGCCTCCCGTCGGGGTCAAACCAACGGTGGTAAACGAGCCACCCGCCACGACTTTGCCGTCCGCCTGAACGCCGAGCGCGCCGACGGTCGAATTGGGGCCAGCGATCAGGTTGAAGGTCGTATCCAGCGTACCATCACCATTGAGGCGAGCTAGGCGCGCTCGAGGGGTGGCGACGCCGTTGAGGTTAAAATAATTGGTGAAGGAGCCTCCCACCAAAATTTTTCCGTCGCCCTGAAGCTGGATGGTGTTGACCGTGCTGGTGAATCCCAACGTGAGGAAGCTCGGGTCGACCGAGCCGTCGCCATTCAACCGGACGAAGAAATTGCGGGCCGTGCCTGGATAAGCACCAAAGGATCCACCGACCAAAATTTTTCCGTCACTCTGCACCGCAATGGCAAAGACCGGGCCGCTGAGCCCCAGCGCCGGCGCAAAAGACGTATCGACACTCCCATCGGAATTCAGCCGCGCCAGGTGCGGGCGAAGCAGACCACCCACGCGCAGGAAATCGCCCGCGATCACCACCTTGCCGTCGTTTTGGAGGCCGAGAAGGCGGATGGTGTTGTCGATTTCGGGAGGTGCGAACGTCGTATCCAAATTAAGACCATCCGCGGTCAAGCGCACGATCCCCATGCGCCGAGCGCCGTTGATGTTGCTGAACTGTCCGGCGAGGTAAAAGCGACCGTCGCTCAGCGAAGCCGCCGCGTATCCAGTGCTGCTGACCGAGATTTCAGCCTGCAGATCCCAGTTCGGATCAGGCGCCACCGAAGTCACATAGGCGGCGGGCGCAACGGACAGTCGGACCGGCGGCAAGGTGACCACTGACAATCCTGCGCCAACGATTACGTCGTAATAGTCTGCATCGGTTCGGCTCGCGCTAGGCAAGGTGAAGCTCGAGTTCGTCGCACCGGGAATCGGAAATCCATTGCGGCGCCACTGATAACTCAATGGCTCGGTGTCGGTGGCCTCCACGCTCAAGGTCGCACTTTGTCCGGCGGTGACCGTGATATTGGAAGGAGGCGTGACGATGGTGGGCAGGGGCGCGGTCCCGGAGAGCGTCGCCGGCAAACTCGTGACCGAACCAACGCTGTTGCTCACCTTGACGGTGTACGTGCCGACGTTCCCGATTTGAACGTTATTGAGCACCAGCGTGGGCGAGGTCGCGCCGGAGATCTGCGCGCCGTTGAAACTCCATTGATAACTTGGCACGGGTAGTCCCGTGGCGGATACCGTAAAGACGACATTGTCCCCCACTGCGGCGGTCTGGCTCGCCGGTTGGGTCGTGATGGTCGGCGCCGCCGCTCCGGTCTGGCCGAGGAGTTCGACGTCGTCGATGTTCCAGCCCGAGTAGGCAAAGACGCCGCTGGTGCTAGTGACTTGGTGGCCCCAGCGAATGTACACCGTGGGCTGGTTGTCCGCGACGGCCGAAATGTCGTGTTGAACCTTAGTCCAGGCGTTTGAGGTGATCGCGCTCGATCCATTGTCCCACACTTTCGTCCAGGTCGTTCCATTCCGCGATACCTCGATCGTTTCTGTGACGAAGGGGATATAGTCGGTGTTCAGCCAGCGTTGAAACTGAAGTAGAGTATTGGCGTATCCGGTAAAGTCGTACGGTCCGGCGGTGAGGTACGCCGCGGGTCCGGTCGTGATAACGTAGTCGCCGTTCAAATTGATGCCAAAGACGTTGGCCCCCGTCGCGCCGTTGCTCGGATCATGGAATCCGTGAGCGGTGCCGCCGCCGCCCGTGGGATGCCCGAAAGCCCACTCTCCCGTGCGCGTCCAACCTGGGTCGGTATCAAGGTTGAACGAGATGATAGGTGGAGGCTGGATCGAGAGACTGACCGCGCGGGTGAAACTTCGCCCGTCCGAGACGTTGGTGAAGGTCAGGGTATCGCTGTACGTACCGAGCGGAAGCGTGTTCGCGGAGGCAGTGAAGGACACCGTCACCGTCGCGCTCGCGCCAGGCGCCAGCGTGCCCGAGGTCAGATCTAGCGTGAGCCAGGGCTGGGTGTTCGCGGCGGTCCAGGACAAACTCGCGGCCCCCGTATTCGTCAACGTGTAGGTCCGTGTCGGATACGGTCCGCCGATGTTGGCCGTGACCGCGAAAGGCGTGGCTGGGTTGACCGTCAGGTCGTCCGGCAAGTCGAAGGCCTCGACGATTCCCGAGGTCGATGAACTCGTCGGAGAAAAGGCGCTGAAACCCATGCCCCGTTTCGCGAACCCGCTCCAAAGTTCGATCCGGTTTGCGCCGCCGGTGTCGACCAGGTCGGCCTGAATGATGGCATCGCGGGCCTGCAGAAAATTGGGATTCGCCGGCGACAGTTTCATTCCGTCGGTCGTGAGCTGAAGCATGAGCTGGTTACCGGCGACGGCACCGTACTTGTTGATCAATTTGGCCCGGCAATCCCAGAGCGTGACACACCACACCTCACCCATGTTGTGGACTTCGTTCGCAGTGGAACCCGCAATCGGACTGCGCGGAATTCCAGGGTGCAGACTGGCCTGGGCCGGATCGATGTCCTTGAGGGTCAGCGGATTTTTCGTGATGTCGGTGGTGTATGGATACCGGCGAATTCCGAAGTAATAATTCTGGGTCAAACCGCCCAGCTGATAGCTGGCATAAGCGCCCGCGGCGTAGTTGCCGTTCACATCATCGCTCGGATCGCTGAGCAACGAGGTGGCATAAAAATCCGACCACCCCTCGCCCATCCCGCGCGGCTGAAGCGCGCTGATGCCAACTCCCCCGCCGACGAGACGATTGCTCAGACCGTGGGTATATTCGTGTAAAACAACTTCTGCATCGAAGTCGCCATCGCGGTGTGGAGTCGGCCCCACAAACACGTACATCTGCATACGACCCGGCGAGCCGTCGGGCGGGGTAGAAAAATTTGCGTTGTCCGTGCCGGAACCATCCTGCGCATCGGCCTGCACCGCGTCGTTCCCCACTCCCCCTTTGCCAAAATTCAGGTTCTGGAAATTCCCCGCCGCCTCGGTGAAGCCCAGCGCGTAGAGTTTGTCGTGCATGAAATTGCACCAGTAGAAAAGATTCACCACCGCAGCGTCGCGATAGGTGCTCGGGTCCTGAGTCAAATCCAACGGCGGATCGAAGACCCGGTCCGGGCCGGTGGCCTGAGGCCGCGGCAGGTCGGCGATATTGTTCGCGTCGATATCGGTGTGCGCATCGACATTATTTCCCCGCGTCTCCATCACGCCGTCGTCGATCCAACCATTCGGCGAGGCTGTGGTATCCAAAGCCGAAGTCGTGACCAAAGTCCGCCCGACCAGCGGCGCCTGGAAAGTAGAAGGCACGGAAAGCCCAGGGGAAAACGGCGAAGGACTGTCGCTGGTGAAGACGCGATAAGAAGCGTTGCTCAGGTGCTCGGTCAGACTTTGGCGCAGATGAACCGCGCCGGTCTCCGCGTCGACAATCACCCGATACATGAACTTATCGCTCTTCGTGGTGCAGATCACCTGCCAGCAAAGGCGCAGGGTTTCGCCGTCCATCGGAAGCCATACGTAACGCGCCTCGGCGTCGAGCAAGGTGGGCGCGTGGAACTGCTGATGTGCGTCGGCGCCATCGGCAGGAACCTCCAGGACAACCGCGTCGGCGGATGTCTCCGCCCCCACGGCCGTCGCCGCGATCTGCACCGCAGCTTGGGCCGAAATCGAGGGCGAAGCGATGCGGGCGGCGCGGCCTGGCGCACCCCGCTCCGCAGCCTGCTGGGGATTCGCGATCAGATGACTGGATACATTGACCAATTCGCCTCTGGCGGTGAGATGAGCCTGAAACCCCGCTTCGAAAACAAGAATGTCGTCGACATATTGCTGCCAGTCGACGGTTCGGAGTCCGTTGTGCGGCGTCACGTAATCGCGGCTCACGCGAGCAGTCGCGAGGACTTCGGAACCGTGGCCAAACACACCGGCATATTCGTCGATGAACGCCTTAACCACTCGGTGTGGATCGCCGGGCGAAACCCGCGTGAGTCTCGCGGCGGGGACTGCTCGCCCCGCGCCCTCCGGGCCGGTCAAAAACTCGTGCGGCGTGCCAATGAACGCTGCCGCCCCGGTGATTTCATCGCGGTCGATCCGCACGTTTTTGCTGACACCACGGAGCTCCGCCTCACCCCGGCCGCGACTCGTCGTCGCCGCCGCGCTGCGAAGATTGGGGGCCGCGACCAGGGGAGCGCGCGGCGGCGCCGCCAATCGCTGATCGAAGTTCGGCAGTGGCTCATGCTCAGACTCGTGCTCTGCCGCACTCGCCTGCGCGCGGATGGAGATCGGTGCGACAACCACCGCGGCCATCGCGATCATTAACAACGCACAACCCTGGGAAACGAGAGATGTTTTAATGGGAAAGAAAGACCCGCCAAGGCGCCACGGCACGTCGACCAAACCTTTTGATAAACGGCCCGCCGCCTACTCCGCCGGATCATTGGTTTATACAAACCCGTTTGGAAAGCCAAAAATGCATTCCTCGCACAAAGTACAATGGAGGACCGGAAACGCGCTTTATATACAGCATCCCGCCTGCCTGCTTTTCAAAGTGAGTCTAAATTAAATAAGGCATAAGTTATTTAAATCTATGAGCTAATGTATAAACTATAAACAATGTACGCCTACCAAATATTAAATAACCCGCGAGTTTTACTCAAAAGATATGCAATTTGAGCAACTCGCCTGAGCTTCCCCAAAAATAGTATCAATTAGGTCTTGATATTATATTAGGATACGACGCACCCAGGATATAGAGAGTCTCGTCAGGGCCGAACTAAACCCGCGACTACTCCGTAGTTGATGTTTGGTTACGCGAGAGGCTCACTTCGTTTCCGGAACCCTGCACCGGGGTTTCCCGAGCCGCAGGTTCGCACCGTCTCACCTTCAAACCTTCGTGCTTTCGTATCTTTCAGCGATCATCCGCTGCAGCTCACGGTGGTTGGTTTTGCCGGTGCCGAGTTTTGGAATCGAGAGGAAGGCCTGGAGCTCGCGGGGCATGCTGAGGTTGGTCAGTCCTTTCGCTTTCAGCGCCCCACGGATGTCCGCGAGTTGGAGGCGCGACTCGTTGGTCGCCGCGATCAGCTTCTCGCCTTTGTCTTCATCCGGAACCGTCACGACCGCGATCTGGCAGCGCTGACCATAAATCGGAAAGGCTCCGGCGAGCGCATCTTCGATCGCAGTGAGGCTGACCATCTCGCCGCTGATCTTGGCGAAGCGTTTCATTCGGCCGCGGATATGCACGTAACCGTCGACGTCGACGAAGACGATGTCTCCGGTATCGTACCAGCCTCCGCCGGCCAAGAACTTCGCCTGCGCGTCGGGATTGAGATAACCTTTCATCACATTGGGCCCACGGACCCAGAGGCGCCCGCCTTCGGTCACACCTTCAACCGTTTCCAATTTCCAGTCCAGACCGGGAAGAAAACGCCCCGCCGTTCCGGTATTCGGTTCGATCCTACTGTTGATACTGATGACTGGACTGCACTCGGTCGCACCATAGCCTTCAAGAATGCGCACGCCGAATCGGCGAGCCCAGGTGTCAAAGGTCGCGGTTTGCACTTTTTCCGCGCCGGCCACGAGCAGACGCAGGGTGTTGAAATCATAGGCGTGCGCCTTGCGCGCGTAACCGTTCAGGAACGTATTCGTCGCCAGCATCACGGTGCACCGCTTGTCGTAGACCAAGGTGGGCACCGTGCGGTAGTGCAGCGGCGATGGATACAAGAAGGTGTAGCAGCCGCGCATCATGGGAAACAGCACCCCGCCGACCAGGCCCAGGCTGTGAAAAAGCGGCATAGCGCTGAAGAAGCGCTCCTGGTCGGTGACATCCATCACCGTATTCAGTTGTTGGACGTTGGCCAAGAGGTTGGCGTGAGTCAGTTCCACTCCCTTGGGCGTACCTTCCGAGCCGCTGGTGAAAAGCACCACTGCTGTATCGTTTCTTTCACTACGCGCGCGCCGCAGATTTTTCCCCGGCGAGAAGCGGTTCCGCAAGGTCGCCCCCAGTTTGGCGCCGAGCCCGATCCCAGAGCGTAGGTCTTCCAAGCAGTGGACCTGCACGCCGTTCGCCTGAAAGGTCGAGAGATCGAGCTTGGCCGCCTCGAGGAATTTGCGCGAGGTCACGAGGTGCTGCATTCCGGCGAGCTGCGCGCAGGCCAGCATGTTGGCGATGCCAGTGGAGAAGTTCAGAATCGCGGGAACTTTTCCCACCTCCCAGAGGCTGAGCAGAGTGATCGGCGTGGCATTGACGTTGGGCAGGAGCACGCCGATCCGTTGATTTTTTTCCGGACCGAGCAGCCGCGGCCAAGCGGTCGCGAGCACGTCCGCAGCGACCGCTAGGCGGCGGTAACGCAGCGCGGTGAAAGTAGCGTCCTCCACCGCCACGCGGTTCGGGATCGAATGGACGATCTCACCGACTGCGGCCGGAATCGTCTGCGGTCCCTCCGCAAACGTGACCGCGAACTGCTGAGCAATCATCTGGTCGCGCAACCAAGAGGTCACCCGCTGCCGCGAAACCGTGGCCGCCACTCCTTCGAATTTCGGCGCTGGCTGCGGCGGCGCGAAGTGGGCCGAGATGCGCGGGAACCACTGGGTCCAGCCGGGATGGCCGACCCAGGGCAGCCGGTTCGCGCCGCGCAGGTAGCAAGTGATCACGCGAGCGCCGCTGCGCTGAAGCAGAAAACCGATGCCGTCGTAGATCTTCATCAATCCGCCGGTCTTCGAGATTTGGCCCTCGGGGAAGAGCACGAGTTTTCCCCCTTTCAGCAGGAAGTCCGACATGTCGCGCACCCCGTAAGCCGAGGTCGGATCGACCGGAAAGGTGCGCGAGTTGACCATGATTTTCCGGTGCAACCACGAGGTGCGCGCGGTCGTGCTCGAGGTCACGAATTTCCAGTCGTCGCCCAAAACCGCTCCAAGGAAGAGCCAGTCCAGCCAGGAGACGTGGTTGGGCGCGAGCACGAGGGGGCCGGGCTGCTGGAGATGTTCGAGTCCTTCGCAGCGGTAGCCGTACAACCAACGCAGCAACAGACGGAGGAGGGTTTTCATGGAGAGAAACAGTTAAAAATCTTCACCGTGCGGTGTAGCCTAGTGCGGGAGCAGCGGGACGTTCGACCATCACCTCGCGGATCACCCTGCATTCGATCCTCCCGGCGCTCCCGCGCCGGGCTACCCTCGGGCACGCGGCGCCGGGCCGGGCTACACGGAGGTCATGGGTGAGTGAATACATGAGTTTAAAACCGGAAGGCGCGAGAAAACCTGAAAATCAATGAGCCGAACTCGCCGCCGTCCGCTGGCGAGCGAAACGGAAAAAGACCATGGCCACGGCGACACCGATCGCGAGGCCGAGGAAAACCCCGCTCGAACTCAAACCGGCTTTGGCCGCGATGAAAACGTATCCAGCCGCCGAACACATGCCGAGGTTGTCGAAAAGGTTCTGCACCGCGATGGTTTTGCCCAGTTTATTTGGGTCCGACTCGGCTTGGAGCGCCGCATTGAGCGGGATGAGAAACAGCCCCGCGGTCAGTCCAGCCAAAACCAGAACCCCAGCGACCGGAACCGGCACGGCTAAACCGCGGAAGCTGAGGAGCGGTTGGAGCCAAAATGCACCTGGCGTGACCGCATAGAGCACGGCGAGCATGATAGCCAGCGCGCCGCCATAGAGAGGCGTGGCGCGCAAATCGCCGACCGGATGTAATATCCCTGCCACTACGCTTCCGATCATCACCCCGACGCTGAGCCAGAGCCCGAGCAAGGCGATTTCGGTGTTGGTGGACAAATGAAGGACCTCGAGGCCCCAGGGCTGAAAATTCGTTTTCATGGTCGCACCGCAAACCCAGAACAGAGCCGTGCCGACCAGCATGCGCGCTAGCCGCGGGGAACGGAGAAGATCGCCGGCGTGGCCGAAGAAAGCTTTGAGGCTGGCATTGAAGCGCACCTCGGGGTCCGTAACCGTTCGGCTGATACCCAGGCTGCAGAGCAACGCCGCCCCGAAGACACCGGAAGTGACGAGAAAAGCAGTGAGCGGATGGGCATGAAACAAATCGGAGAGTTTCGATCCACCAATCGCACCGGACAAGATGGCGAGGAGGGTGAGCAACTCGACCATGCCATTCGCGCGGACCAGTCCTTCGCGCGGGAGAATTTCCGGGAGGATGCCGTATTTCGCCGGCCCATAAAAACACGCGCCGATACCCACCACGAAGTAGCCGATCCCCTGTCCAAGGGGAAAATGGGCTGACGCCGCGCAGATCAGAGCGCCGAGAAGCTTGAGCGCGTTGCCCCCCGCCAGCCAGGTGGCCTTGGCGTATCGGTCATTCAAGTACCCCGCCACCGGCGCGAGCAGCACGTACGGCACGAAGAGCAAACCGGTGTAGAGGGTGCTCGCGCTGCGGAGCTCTTCGGGAGAGATGCTTCCGCTCTGCTGCAGGTAGGTCAGTTGACCGACGATCACAGCGAGCAGAGCGTTGTCTCCAAACGCGCCAAGGAATTGGCTGACGAGGAGCAGAGGGTAATTACGTTTCAAATACATGGAAAGGAAAGCGGGAGCAGCGAAAAGGGAAGGTGCACTGGGATTCGAGCGTTGTCGTCGCCTCACTCATTCTTTTCGAAGCGAGAGGATGATTTGAAGAGGACAGATCGGGTGTCGGACTTAAAACGTCGAGAGAACAAGAACGATGGAAGAGAACGATTTGGCCGGGACGCAGTCGCCCGGGCCTACATCGGACCAAGCGCGATTCTCCTTAACGGGCATTGAGACCGGCGAGTTGGCGGGCCGGCGTATCCCTCGGTAGCGGCGCAAGCGGTTCCTGCGCGCGACCGCAGAGCTGCTCCACCCGATCGGCAGTCTGAGCCCAATGACGCGTCAACCACGGGCTCGTGGCGAAGAGAGCGATGCCGCCCACCAGGCCCAACGCCAGAAGGCGAAGGTGCGACACCTGAGGGTGGAGAGGACGAGCCGAGGGGAGCGCAGCGGAGGAGGAATGGGTTTTCATAAGAGAATAAAGAAGGCCTCCAGTCTACTCTTTCGGCGGCCTGCCCGGTTAATCGATAATCCCAATGAGGCCCATTGAGTGGAACGATGGGCCGGCTCAAAACGCGTTTGCTCCCCGGTTGCGATCCGCCTGACTTAGGGCACATGAACATCCACCACCTCGAGTTGTTCTACTACGTGGCGACCTATGGCGGGATCAGCCGCGCAGTGCGTCATATGCCCTATGGCATTCAACAACCGGCGGTGAGCAGCCAAATCCTCCAGCTGGAAGAGGAGCTGGGAGCGCGGCTGTTCGAACGTACGCCGTTCTGCCTCAGGCCACCGGGCGAGGAGCTTTTCGCGGCGATCAAGCCGTTCTTCGACAGTTTAGAAGGTCTACCCGCGCGCATCTCCAAGGCCAATGTGCCGCGCCTCCGCATCGCGGCGGCGGAGATGGTGCTGTCGGAGTACCTTCCGCTCATTCTCGCCCGACTAAAGAAACGTTTTCCGCATTTCCGTATTGGACTGCAAACTACAGGTTCGACCGACCTGGAAGCGCTGTTCGCCGGCCACCACATCGATGTCGCGATCTTTCCGCTGAGCCGCCGTCCTATTCCCCGACTCCGCCGAGAACTCCTGGTCAGCCTGCCCATGGTCTTGCTCGTGCCTCGCTCCTCCGAATGGAAAAGCGCGGAGGAGCTTTGGGCCTCCGGTGCTCCGTCCGAGACCTTGATCAGCCTGCCACCGGGTGAACGGATCAGCTGGGGATTTCAAGACGAGTTGAAGCGGCGACGGGTCGAGTGGCCGGTGGCGATCGAGGCCAGTTCGCTGGCCCTGCTCACCCGGTATGTCGAAAACGAATACGGCATCGGTGTCACCGTCCTATCTCCGGACCTGGAGCAAAATCGCAACCTGCGCGTCCTCCCCTTAAAGGATTTTCCCTCGCTCGATCTTTATGCCATCTGGCAGGGCGAAGCGGGTCCGCTGACCGCCGCGCTCCTCGAAGAAGTCCAACGCTACGCGCGGGAAGAATGGCCCCACCGCGGCGCGGAAAAGTCTACGGAAAAACGCCAAAGTCCAAAGCGCCAAAGGCCAAAAGGGTGAGCACTGCAGGCGCGTGTTTTTGACATTTTCCCGCAACCGAGGACGCTCGTCTCGGAATCGGTTCGACTCGTTCCTGAATTGGCTCGGGTCGAGTGGGAGGGCGGGGATTCCGCTCCCCGCCGTGTCAGACCTCGACCATCGAGGTTTGAAAAATTCAATACACCGGGGTCAGCGCCCCCGGCCACAACCGGATCAGGACCTCAGAACAGCATGACGGCGCCGGAAGAGGCTCAGACCGAGCAAGCTCACGGCCCCCAGCAAGCCGTAGGTCGACGGCTCGGGCACCGCTCCGCCACCACCAGCGAGAGGACCAGGAATCAAATTGGCGAAGAGTCGCCCGTTGTCCGCACCGCTGGGCCAGCCGGTCGGCTCGTTGTCCCATCCGTTTTCATCCGCAACGACCACGATGCTGCCCGCACCGATCGCCTCGTAAGCCATCATGATGTCCGTTGGATCGTCCTGCCCGCGCATCAGCGCCTGCGCGCCGGCGGAGAGGAGAAGGGGCGCAAAACAGGCGTATTCAAATTGGTCGACGCCCTCCGTCAGGGGAGCGGTCAAGATTTGGCCGTTGGCTTTTGACGCGACGTGAAACTCGGCGTCAGGCGCGAGGTTTTCAATCGTGATATGACCACCGAGCGAGGCGATCGCACTGTTGATCCGCAGGTTTTCATTGGGCCGATAAAAACCGTGTTCGCCCATGAAAGTGATGCGTCCACCGGTCCCGAGAAAGTGCTCCATCGCGGTGAGATCGTCGCTGCTCAGGGTGTGCGCGGGCTGTACGACCCAGAGGAGACTGACCCCGTCCAAATCCAACGCGCTCGGGGTGCTCCCAATCACCGCGGCGTGGCCGATGCCGTCATAGAAATTCTTAATCTTGGAGAGGTCGAAAAGATCGCCTGTCACCGCCACGGAAGCAGCCCAAGCCGAGACATTGGAAAAGGCGGCGAGGAGGAACAAAGAGAGTTTTTTCACGCGCGTCGTTGGTGTCCCGTCTGGCCCGTTAGATCCCTAAACGATGAAAAGTTTTCGCCATCTCGCTAAGCGACGCGCCCTCGATCGCGAAAGTCGGACCGCCGCCCACCGCCGTCGCGAGGTGGGCAAGTCGGCTAGGACGGTGCTCCCTCAGCCGGGTTTTCCCGCGGCAAGTCTGCGACCATTTCTTTATAAAGCTGCTCGACCTTGGCTCTCGCCCAGGGCGTTTTGCGGAGAAAGGCCAAACTCGATTTGATACTGGGATCGTAGTTGAAGCAGCGAATATCGATTCTGCGGCCGAGCGCTTCCCAGCCATAACGATTGACCAGAGCGTTCAGCAGCTTCTCGAGCGTAATTCCATGGAGAGGATCGTTGGATTGAGGCGACGCCATTCGCTCCCAGTTCGACCGAGCGCCCATGCAAGTCCAGGTCGAATTCCGCCACTCCAGAATCCGTATTCGACTTGGGTCGAGAAAGCCCAAGGAGGACGAAAGGTCCGGCTCAGCCCTATCTTGGCTTTCGGCTCAACCGAGACGACCCGCCCCTCACGCAAAGCCAGGATTTCATCTTCCTGTAATTGTTTTTTAACTACGCGATTGCCGGCGAGAGGCATCGCGGCACCATCCGAGCGTATCGTGCGTGAAACTTCCCACCCCGGTTGCATAATTTCGCCCGATTACCCGGCCTCGCGGGCCAGACGTACACTGGTGGTACTATGCCGAAAATATCTACTCCCAACGACCTTTTGGTCGAAGAATTGAAAGATCTCTATAGCGCAGAAAATCAACTGCTGAAGGCTTTGCCGAAAATGGCCAAGGCCGCGGAAAGCGAAGAGCTGAAGGACGCGTTCACCCGCCATCTCAAACAAACCGAGGGACAGGTGAAACGTCTCGACAAGGTAATGAAGAAACTCGGGGAAACGCCGAAGGGCAAAAAGTGCAAGGCGATGGAGGGCCTGATTGAAGAGGCCAAGGAAGTGATCGCGGAGGATTACGAACCCGCCCTCCGGGACCTCGCTCTGATCGTCGCCGCGCAAAAAGTGGAGCACTACGAGATCGCCGGCTACGGCTCGGCCCGCACCTTGGCCGAGTTGTTGGAGGAACCGGACGTCGTGCAACTTTTGCAGCAGACTTTGGATGAAGAAGGCGAAACCGATAAGCTGCTCACTCAGCTCGCGGAAAATATCAACGTCGAGGCCGGAGCGATGACGGAATAAGCCTTCGCTTTCCGGGTTGTCAAAAACATGCCGGCAGCCCCCGCTGTCGGCATGTCGCGTTTTGGCGGTCGGAATTCAAAGACACGTCTTTCCAAGAGACCGATATTTCACAAGTTGTTGATTTAATATAATTAACCCAACACCAACTACTTTGACAGCGACGGGAGGCTCGGCCGACGCTGCGGGCGCCGCATCGCTTCTTGTAACTTGCCTCTAGGCAGAGACTAGCCATTTGAGGGTTCCTCTTAAGACCGGATCTGGAGTGAAGAGTTAACAAGTTGTGACGATCACACGCTGTGTGCAGCTTCTCTATTTCTGCTGCTAGCTCGTCCCGTTGGTTTACAACGGTGATTCTGGCGTGCCTCGTCTGCGCATCCAGCTGGGCCTTGGATCCGGCTCGCGCGGTCAAAGATTATCACGTGCAGGAATGGCTCTCCAAGGACGGCTTGCCCTACCCGGGGGTGCGCACGGTCGCGCAGAGCGGCGATGGCTATATGTGGATCGGCTGTCGCGTCGGACTGGGCCGCTTCGATGGGGTCAGTTTCACCCTTTTCAACACCACCAATTTGCCCGCGCTGAAGGACGATGATATCCAAGTTTTGGCTACATCCCACGACGGCACACTCTGGATCGGAACGCCGAAGGGCTTGCTCTGGTATAAAAACGGAGGGTTTTCTCGACCCGACGGTCCCTTGAACCAGGAGTTCATTTCTGCATTCTGTGCCGATCCCGACGGTAGCATGTGGATCGGAAGTCAGGCCGGGCTGCATCACTACCTCCCCGACGGCACTTGGGAGGCCGTGGCCAGCACCTACTTCGAACCGGTGTCCAATCTGGTGCAAAAGTTCGCGCGCGCCGACAGCATGGTTCATCAACCGAGCGGAGAATTACTCATCGCGGGCAGCGGCTTATTCCACCTGAAAGACGGCAGTCTGATCAAATTTGCCCCCGCGGGTTCCACCGCGTCTTTTGGCCAATCTCGCGCCTTGGCCTTCGACGACGCGGGGGGAGTCTGGATCGGCACCAGCGTGGGCCTGCACTACTGGAAAGACAGCGAGTTTCACACCTACGGCATACGCGATGGACTGCCGGCCAGCGTCGTGCGAAGCCTCCTGATCGATCGGGATAAAAATGTCTGGGTCGGCACGGCCAATGGCTTGGCTCGCTTCCAAAATGGGCGGTTCGAGCCGGTCATCCTCGCCGGAGTAGAAACCCTCAGCCACGTCCTGTCGTTGACCGAGGATCACGAGGGCAACCTCTGGGTTGGGACCGACAACGGGCTCTGCCGGATCAACGACATCAAGGTCACGAATGTCGGTCAGCGCGAAGGCTTGAGGGCCAAAGCGACGTTCACCGTGCTCGAGGCCCGGGACGGCACGAAATGGATCGGAACCTTCGGCGGCGGGCTCTCGCACCTGACGTCGTCTGGGATGACTTCGCTCACCGCAGAAGATGGTCTTCTCGATGACAGCATCATCAGCTTGGCCGAGGACAAAAACGAGGGCTTGTGGATCGGCTACAACGTCAAATTTCTCAGTTATCTGAAGGACGGAAAACTCACTCACTACGGCGTGAAACAAGGGGTGGTGAACCGAGTTCGCGGCATCGGAATCGACGCGGAAGGCACGTGCTGGATCATCGACTACCGGACCTTGAAGCGTCTGGTCGACGGTCATTTTGAAACCGTGACCGTCCCAGGCGTAACCGACCCGAGGTTTCTCTGCGTCGATCGGAAAGGAGCGCTCGACATCGCCGGATCCAACGCCATCGGCCACTGGGAGGCCGGCCGCTGGACGGTGTATCCAAAAATCGGACCAATTGAGCCCGAGCCCGAAACGATCTTCGTCGACTCGCACGGAGACATCTGGGTCGGCCATGACGATCGCCTGATGGTCCGGGTGCACCAGGGTCAGGTGCAAACCTTCATCCTTCCCGAGGTGATGGGACCGCTCACGTATGGCGGACTTGAATACAAAGGGGAAATTTGGATCAACATGCGCTATGGGGTGGCGCGCATCCCGATCGCCGAGTTCGACGCGGTGGCGAGCGGGGCGAAGAAAGAGGTCAACTTCACGCTCTACGACGAGCCCGATGGCATGCGCAGCCGGGCCCCCAGTAAATCCGGGCTGCCGGGGGCAACCGTCACCCGCGACGGCACTCTCTGGTTCCCCACCACCGCCGGCATTGCGGTGATCGATCCCGCCCGCATTCGTCAGAACTCCATTGCGCCTAATGTAGTGATTGAGCGGGTACTGGTGGATAAAGAAGAAACCAGCCTGGCCGACCTTCAGCGCGTGCCTCCGGGCCGGGGCGAGCTCGCCTTCCAATTTACCGCCTTGAGCTTCACCGATCCTGCGTCGGTCCATTTCAAATACCGGTTGGTCGGCTTCGACAAAGCCTGGAACGACGCCGGCCGCGCTCGGCAGGCGACCTACGGCGGGCTGCCCCCGCGGAGCTACAAGTTCGAAGTGATCGCGTGCAACAACGAGGGCGTCTGGAACAACATCGGCGCGAGTTGCTCGATCCGTATCCTCCCCCACTTCTACCAAAAAGTCTGGTTCTGGCCGATCGTCGGTCTGGCCGCCGCCGGCCTCTTTCTTGCCCTCTATGGATGGAGAACCCGGCAGCACCGTGCCCGCGAGCGAGAACTTCAGAGCTTGGTCGACCAGCGGACGCGCGACTTGCAAACCGCGAAAACGGTGGCAGAAGAAGCCCGCGAAATCGCCGAAACGGCCAAGAACCTAGCTGAGGCGGCCAACCGGGCCAAGAGCGACTTCGTGGCGAACATGAGCCATGAAATCCGCACGCCGATGAACGGTGTGATCGGCATGACCGAGCTGGCCCTCGATCCGACACTCTCGGAAACGGACCGCGCGCACTACTTGAAAACCGCCCTGGCCTCCAGCGAGGCGCTCCTCACGGTGATCAACGACATTCTCGATTTTTCGAAAATCGAATCGGGCAAGATGCTGCTCGACCCCGCCGTTTTCAACCTGCACGAGTGCATCGAGAACGCGGTGGAAACGATCGCGGTCAAGGCCACGGAAAAGAAACTCGAGTTGGTCTGCGACATCGCTCCCGAGATACCCGTCACCGCGATCGGCGACGGACCTCGCCTGCGCCAGATCATCCTCAACCTGCTGGGCAATGCGCTCAAATTCACCGAGCGCGGCGAGGTGGTGCTAAAGGTCTCGGCCGAGCCGGGCCCCGGAACTGTCATCCGTATTTCGGTTTCGGATACGGGGATTGGCATTCCCGCCGACCGTCTGGACGCCGTATTCGAGTCCTTCGTCCAGGTCGACACGTCCACCACCCGTCGCTTCGGAGGCACCGGACTGGGATTGACCATCTGCCGGAGGCTGGTCGAGCTGATGGGCGGCAAGATCCAGGTGCGAAGCGAGCTCGGCAAAGGCAGCTGCTTCAGTTTCACCGTTCGCCTCGAGCCCGCGAACGAGCCACTCAAGCGTTTTCCCACCGAGCCTTCCGTCCTGGAAGGGCTCTCCGTCCTGATCATCGACGATAACCAAACCAATCGCACCATCCTCGAACAGATGACCCGCCATTGGTTGATGCATCCTATCCTCGCGGAAAATGCCAAAGTCGCTCTCTCGCTCATTTCGACTCGCGCAAAATCCAGTGGCGAAATGTTCGATCTGATCATCACCGACGTCCAGATGCCAGAGATGGACGGGCTCACCTTCATCCGCACCCTGCGCGCCCTGCCTCAACTCCCCCGGATTCCGGTGGTGGTGCTCTCGTCGAGTGATTATCAGCAGGACGCTCAACATTGCCGCGACCTCCAGATCGATCTCTACCTGCGGAAGCCGATCATGCGGGTCCGCCTATACGAGCGACTCCAGACCCTTTTCAACAAAACCACCGGCGACCGAACCGCCGCCGCGCTCGCGCAAGTTCGGATTCCCGCGATGAAGAAGTTAAAACTCCTCCTCGCGGAAGACGTGGTGGTCAATCAACTCGTCGCCCGAAAAATGCTGGAGAAAGCGGGCCACGAGGTGGAGATCGCGGCCGATGGACTGATCGCGGTCGCGAAGTATCAGCAGAGCAACTACGACGCGATTTTGATGGACGTGCACATGCCAAACCTCGACGGCTTTTCCGCCACCCGACAGATCCGCCGGCTGGAAGAAGGGCGAGCCTCGCGCGTCCCGATCATCGCCTTGACCGCAAATGCGATGAAAGGCGACGAAGAGGAATGCAAAGCCGCGGGGATGGACGCCTACCTGAGCAAACCGCTTCGCTCGTCCGACCTGTATTCAGTTCTTCAATCGTTTTTTCCGTCCTCCACTCCCGACACCGAACCGGTGGAGCGCGTTTAAAGCTCAGCCGCGCCGATACCGCCGTCCCGTCGATCTGGGGCCGCGTTGTGGCGGAATGGAAGGTCCATGAGCGCATGCGGGCAGGTGCGATCAAAAGGTCATCAGAGCCGCTACGAGCGGCAGACCCTCAGCGCATCATTTTGGGACGATCTTGATCCAGTGAGAGTCAGTCTCACTTGAGGCTTGACGGCCGAATTTATGGCGACTGAGACTCTATCTCAGCTAAGTGCATTGCTTGGCTGATTCTCCTTATGAACCTTAACTCATTCCCATCCTTGGCCTTGGGTGTCCTCGCCCTGAGCTTAACCGCTTTTCTTTCTGCGCCTGCCCGTGCGGACGAAAACTATTTCGGCTACACTTACGGCTCCGAGACGCTGCCGAAGGGCGGCTGGGAAGTGTATCAATGGGTCACCTCGCGCACCGGCAAAGCGGACGGGTCTTACCGGGCGGTCGATTACCAGACCGAATTCGAACACGGCTTCACCGATCACCTTCAGGGCTCCTTTTACCTCAACGCCATCAGCCATCACGTTTCCGGGGTGAGCGATTTCACGGCCCGAGATCAATTCCGATTCAATGGCTTTCAGGCCTCGCTCAAATACAGCCTGAAGAGTCCCTACAAGGACGGCTACGGGCTGGCCGTGTATTTAGAACCTGGTTACAAACGCTACGCCGCCAGTACGGGCGAGCGGACCGATGCCTACTTCCTCGAGCCGAAACTGATCGTTCAGAAAAATTTCCGCGACGACACCATTGTTTGGGCAACCAATTTCAGCGGCGAATTCGAACGCGAACATCATCGCGAAGAAAAGGAATGGGAGAGCGAACTGGAACTCCAGCTCAGCACTGGCGTGAGCTATCGTTTCGCTCCCAACTGGTTTGCGGGCGTCGAAGCGCTCGGCACCTCGGCCTTCGAGCGGATGCATCTCGACGAACTCGGGGAATATGCGATTTTCGCCGGCCCGAACCTTCACTACGCGAATAAACAATGGTGGGCAACAGTCACGGTGTTGTCTCAAGTCACCGGCTGGCCGGAGAATCACGGGAGTCGCAACCTCGATAATTTCGAAAAATTGCAGGTTCGCCTCAAGGTCGGTATAAACTTCTAAATGCCCCGCCGTCTTCAGCTGCTCACCCTCACCTCCGCTGCGCTGGTCGGGTCGACCTCGGGCTACGCCGTCACTTATTTCACCCCCGATCAGGTCCAGGCTTCGCTTTTCCCTGGGGTGACGCTGACCGCGTTGCCCCGGACTTTGAGTGAAGGCGAAGTCGCGGCGGTTGAAAAAGCGTCCGGGCTTCGGGTGCGAAAGAAAGAGCTTCGCGTCTGGCGGGCGCCGGACGGTGGGCTGCTGTTGATCGACGAGGTGCTCGGTAAACACGAGTTCATCACTTATGCCGTAGCCCTGACTCCGGCCGGCGCGGTTCGCCAGATCGAGATCATGGATTATCGCGAGAGCTACGGGTATCAGATCCGCGATGACAAATGGCGCGCCCAGTTCGCGGGCAAAACCGCGTCGTCTCCGCTCAAGCTCGACGAAGATATCAAGAACGTCAGCGGGGCCACGCTTTCCTGTCGCCATCTCACCGATGGGGTAAAGCGTCTGCTCGCCACCTACGATGTCGCGCTCAAAAAATCTTCCTGAGCACCGCCGAGTCCGTCCCCTCCTCGGCACGCTGGTCGAGGTCGTGGTCCCCGCCGGACCGAGGTCCGCGGAGATGATGGAGCGAGCCTTCTCCGTCATCACGCGGGTTCAAACCTTGATGAGCGCCCACGACGTATCCAGCGATCTAGGACGCCTGCACGCCGCCTCTCCCGGGCAACCGGTGGCGCTTCATCCCTGGACCTGGCGCGTCCTCGCCGCCGCGGAACGCATGCGCCAACGCACGCGCGGAATCTTCGACGTGATCGCTGCCGGCGCCGCGGCCGAGGAGCGCGGAGATCTTCCGCCATGGTCGAAACCGGCGCCTCCCGCCGGCCGTCCCCCGGCCAGGTTAAAACTCCTTTCCCGCCACCGCGCCTCCTTGTCCGGTCCGGCGCGCATCGACCTCGGCGGCATCGCCAAAGGGTTCGCGGTCGACCAAGCGGTACGCGCCTTGAAACGCGCGGGCCTTCCTTGGGGCTTGGTCAACGCGGGCGGTGATCTGCGTGGATTTGGTCCGCGGACTTGGACGATTCATCTGCGGCATCCCGCCGCCCCGGGCCAACTCCTGCCTCGGGAGATCTGTAATTGCGCCGTGGCTACATCTGCTCCGTACTTCTCAAAAACGATGCAAGACGGACGACTCACCAGCGCGCTCTTCGATGCCCGCTCGTTGCGTTTTATCACCGAGCCAATCAGCGCCACGGTGTTTGCGCCCACTTGCCTGGTGGCCGACGCGCTGACCAAAACCATCCTCGCCGGCGGAGAGAGCACGGTGCTCAACGATTATCGAGCCCGCGCCCTCCTCCTTGTTACGTCCGAAAAGGAGCACGATGCGGCGTGACGGCATTCAGTTGAGCCGCCGGTTGCGGATCGCCTTCTACACCGTTTTCGGCGCGCTCTTCCTGACCGGGGCCGGTTGGTGGGGCCTCCAGCTCGCCGCGGACCGACACGGCGAAGAGCCCAACGTAGTGCAGCCCTGGTTACTGAAAGGCCACGGCGCCGCCGCGATGCTCTGCCTCTTCATCCTGGGCGTTCTTTATCCCCTGCACATCGCGCGGGGCTGGCGCGCGCGCCGCAATCGCTTCACCGGGGCCGGATTGGTCGCTGTATCCATTTTGCTGATTTTATCGGGTTACCTGCTTTATTATTCCGGCGGCGAGACCACCCGCGCCACCGCGAGCCAGGTTCATACCTACCTCGGTCTGGCTCTGCCCTTTGTCGTAGTGGCCCACATCCTACGCGGCCGGAAGTTGCGCGCAGATCGGAATCGGCCGGAGATTCATTAGGGCGGATCGGACCGAATGACCGTTGCTCGGGTGGCACGCGAATTAGGGCCAAGGCATCGTCAAAATAGGTGTGTTGGAGGGCCCGGTTTGTCCCGGCTTCAACGTCGATCAGCCCGGACAAGCCGGGCCCTCCAGTTAAGCCGCCATACCACCATGGCTGCCACGGCATTATTTGAATGCTTCGGCTGGAGGGCAGACCCCCGTGTCCGTGTTTCGGAGGGCCAACGGCCTGGGAACAGTGGAAAAGTTGTCCCTAGCCTGAAGGGGCGATCCAAGTCGGCCGGACGACGGGCGAGCAAGATTGGGCCGCCGTTCAGGCGAAATCCGTTCGCGATCGCACCGCCAGCCCTATCTACTCCGTTGTCACGGGTCGCTGGATACAGTTTAGCTCGCAGCGAGCGGCAAACGCACCACAAACTCGGTCCACTTCTCGTCCGACCGACTGAGTTGAATCGTGCCGCCGTGAGCAGCAACGATTTCCCGGCACAAACTCAGGCCCAAGCCACTGCCCCCCGATGCGCGATTGCGGTCGCTGTCGATGCGAAAGAAACGCTGAAAGAGTTCACCGTGTTTGGCCGCGGGGATGCCTCGACCGGTGTTGGCAATGAGAACCGTCGCGACGTCGGCTTCGGCGCGGAGCGTGATCCGGACTTCGCCGGACGGGTGATTGTAGCGCACGGCGTTGTCGATCAGGTTGAGCAAGACCCGGCGCAAGAGCACCGCATCGCCCTCGACCTTCAGCCCCGGCGCGACGTCGGCGGTGATCGCGACCTGCAACGGCACAGCGAGCAGCTCCGCATCTTCCACCGATTGCGTCACGGCCGCGCTCCAATCGACGGATGCGCGTTCCAGTTTATTTTTCCCCGCGTCAAAGCGCGCGAGGAGGAGGAGGTTCGCGGAAATTTTCTGCAGCGCGCTGGTCTGTTCGAGCAAGCTCACCAAGACTTTTTCTTGTCCTGGATTCCCGCGACTCGCCCGCAGCGCCTCCTCGATCTCACCGCGCAAAACGGTGAGCGGGGTGCGCAGTTCGTGGGAAGCGTCTGCGGTGAAGCGTGTGGCCTGCTCGAAACTGCGCTGCAGGCGATCAAACATTTCGTTGAGCACACGGGTGTGCCGGCCGATCTCGTCGTCGGTTGGCGGCAAGGGCAGTCGCGCATCGAGGCGCTCAGCCGTGATCGCGGCCGCGGCTTGGGTGATTTCTACGATGGGTTGCAGCGCGCGGCCCGCCATCCACCAGCTCCCCACTCCGACCACCACCAATACGACAGGCAGGGCCAAAAAATAGGCGCTCAATAATTTCGCGACCGTTTCCCTCGCGGGCGCGGCGTCGGCCGCGACAAGGAGCGTCCATTGCCCGCGAGAAAAGGTGCCCATGCGCAAGCGTTGCTTCCCCAGGTGGGTGAAGAAAAACCGTTTTGCCGGAGGCGACGATCCAATCACCGCTGTAAGTTTTTCTGGATACACATGCGCGACCGCGCCGCTCGCTCCGAAGACGGCGAAACCGTAGAGCGAACCGATGCTCTTCAACCACTGCGCTGAGCGATCGGAGGTGCTCCAGTCACGAGTCGACTCCGCGGGAAAATCGGCGAACAAGAGCTTCGCATTGTCCGCCAAACGATGGTCGATTTCCTCCACCTCCTCGGCATACACATTGAGGGCCGCGATCAGGCCGAGAGTCAAAAGCGCGAATCCCGTGACCAGCGCCGACCACCAGGTGAGCTTGGTCCGCAACCTCCAGGTTTTCATGAGCCGGCTTTCACCGTGTAGCCGACTCCGCGCACGGTGTGGACCAAGGGCAGCGCGTGACCATCGTCGATTTTTCGACGCAGACGCTGGATGCCGACATCCACCACGTTGGTACCAGGATCGAAATGATAATCCCAAACGTGTTCGCAGAGCTGGGTGCGGGTGTAAACGTGGCCGGGTGAGCGAAGGAGATATTCGAGGAGTGCGAACTCGCGGGTCGTGAGTTCGATTTTTTTTCCCGCGCGGCGCACTTCTCGCGTGGTGAGACTGAGGGTGAGATCGGCGAGTTGGAGGAGACTGAGGCCCTCTCCGGACAATCGTCGCCGCACCGCGCGGAGGCGGGCGATCAGTTCCTCGACCGAAAACGGTTTGGTCATATAATCATCCGCTCCCAGGTTCAACCCTTCCACTCGGTCGGAAAGTCCTTCGCGCGCCGTCAGCAGAATCACCGGCACATGATTGCGTGCTTCCCGAAGCTCACGGAGAACGCTCAAGCCGTCTCGGCCCGGGAGCATGATATCCAAAACCAACGCATCAAAACGCTCGGCCCCGGCCAGCGCGAGCGCTTCGTCGCCGCGATGACAAACCGTGGGATGAAACCCAACCTCGCTGAGACCCTGACGCACAAAGGAAGCGATCTTCGTTTCATCCTCGACGATCAAAATGCGCATTGGGCAAACCTGATTGCAGAAAAGCTCGCCGACAAGACTGCGAGGAGAAACGAACGGCGGTAAATCCTCGGTGTGTACCTCCGCTCGCCAGCCCCGGCGAGGCGAAGCAGAGATCGGGGCCGAATGGCACTCAGTTAACGCGATTCTGCTGGAGTTGTTTTCGCTGTAGGCGGGGTGCCCTCACCCCGCGACGGCGAACCCGCTTCCGAGGAGCGACGTCTTTGCGGGGTGAGGCACCCCGCCTACACCCAATCCCGAGACCGCATTAACAAAAGTGCGCGGTAACTGAGTGCCTTCAAGTCAGGGCCTGTTTCTTTATTGTCGCCCGATCTCTTTATTATTTGTGCGACCAATTTATAGGGGCGGCGGAATGGCACAACTAGGGTGTTCTGCTTATAGAGAGGTCAAAAATGACGAAAATGTAATCTCGCCGGGCATTGCTTCGCGGCTGCTCGCCATCAGAGATAATCCACGTCGTCCGTGTTCTCTCCTCATGAAATCATTTATTGCTCCGTTCCTCGTGGTCTCTCTCGCGACCACCGTATTCGCGGCCAAAGCGGAATATCATATCGTCGCTCACTATAAAATTGGCGGCGACACCTCGGGCTTCGATTATCTCCGCGTCGACGCTGCTGCGCGTCGTCTTTATATAGCGCACGAAAAACGGTTCGAGGTGCTCGACGCCGACACGGGTAAGAAAGTGGGCGAGGTCGGCCCCACCCTTCGCGCCCACGGTGTAGCCCTCGTGCCAGAGGTCGGTCACGGATACGCGACGAGCGGGATCGATAATCAGATCACCGTCTTCGATCTCAAGACCCTCGCGACGATCACAAAGCTCAAGTCCACCGGCACAAATCCGGACGCGATCGAATACGATCCGGAATCGAAGCGGGTCTATGCTGGCAATCATGGCAGCGGGGAAATCGTAGTGATCGACCCGGCCTCGGACACCATCGTCGCCACCATCGCGCTGGGCGGAAAACTGGAAGGAATTGCTTTCGACGGTCAGGGCCAGGGCTATGTGATTGCGGAAGACAAGAGCGCGGTCCATGTATTCGACACAAAACTACTGAAAGCCAAAGCCACTTGGTCGCTCGCGCCCGGCGAAGGCGGCACCGGCCTTTCGATCGATCCGGTCAACCATCGTCTTTTCGCCGCTTGCGCGAACAACAAGGCCGTGGTGCTCGACAGCCAAACCGGGAAAGTGGTCGCCACGCCCGCGATCGGCGACGACCCGGATGGACTGACCTTCGATCCTAAAAACCGTCGTATTTTCACCTCCAACGTCGACGGCACGATCAGTATTATCCAACAGGATTCGGCCGACACCTACTCGGCGCTCCAAACGGTGAAGACCCTCCCTGGCGCCCGGACCATCACCTTCGACGAAAAAACCGGGCACGTCGTGACCTGCGCGCCCCAGTACGGACCGAAGCCCGCCGCCGTTCCCGGTGGTCCTAAGCCGAAAGCGCCGATCATCGCCGACACCTTCGAAGCCCTCGTGATTGGCGAATGATCGTGGTGCAGAGCCGATGACGTTGGCCTCGCCTTGCTCGAGCTTCCTCGCCGCGGCCAGCCTGGCTTTTTTCGCCGGGTGCGCCGGCGCGCCTACGGTTCAGCCGCTGCCGCTGTCGGCAGCGGAGCGGGTCACTCAGTTCGACGCGCGCTCACTCCAGGATCCGGGCCTGCGGCGTTTTCTGGCGGAAAATCTCGGAGCAAGTTCACCCACCGAGTGGGATTTCGAGACGCTCTGCTGGGTCGGTTTTTATTATCATCCGGCGCTCGCGCTGGCCCGCGCTCAGTGGGCCACCGCGCGCGCGGCCGAGGTGTCTGCTGGTATCCGGCCGAACCCTACGTTGACGCTCACGCCGGGCTACAACACCACGCGCATTCCCGGAGTTTCGCCGTGGATGCCCGGGCTGAATTTCGATTTCCTCTTTCCTACCGGGAAAAAAGGAAAGCTTCAGCAAATCGTCGCTCAACGTGAGACGGAGGCGGCGCGCCTCGCCGTCTTCTCCGCCGCCTGGCAACTCCGGGCGGAACTGCGTCGTGCTCTCATTGATACCGCCTCCGCCGCGCGACGCGAAGGGGTGCTGCGGCGCCAGGTGGAGACCCAGCGGAAGTTAACCGCGTTGGTCGAACAACGCTTCGCCGCGGGCAGTCTGGCCGCGACCGATGCCATGACGTCCCGGACTGCGCTGCTCCGCGCCGAAACGTCCGCCGCCGACGCCGCTGGGCAAGTCGCGGTCTCACGCGCCCGCGTGGCCACCGCCCTCGGTCTGCCGCTTGGCGCCTTGCGCGAGGTCACTCTTCCACCCGGCCCCACCGCCCCGCAGCTTTCGGAAAGTGCGCTGTCGGCCGCCCGTCGTGAATCGTTGCAGAGTCGCTCCGACGTACTCCAGGCGCTGGCCAAATATCAATCGGCTCAAGCCACGCTGGAATTGGAGATCGCGAAACGCGTGCCCGATTTTCATCTCGGTCCTGGATATCAATGGGACCAAGGGAGCAATAAATGGACTTTGGGCATTTCTTTTGAGCTTCCGCTTTTTCACCGCAACGAAGCGGCCATCGCCGAAGCGGTCGCGCGTCGCGCCGAAGCCGCCGCGCAGTTCGATATAGTGCAAGCTCAAGCGATCAGCGCGATTGACTCCGCCTTGGCCGCGCAAGGTGTGGCCGCGAGTCAACTGGAACGCTTGCGCCAACTCCGCACGGAAACGGCCAAACAAACCGCGGCGGTCCAGCGGCGTCGTGAACTCGGCGGAGCGGACCAAGTTGAAGTCGAAACCGCGGAGTTGGATTTGAGCGCGCTCGACGCGACCGTGGCCGAGACGGAAAACTCCGTCGCGCTTGCCGCCAGTCAGCTCGAAGACGCGTTGCAGCTTCCTTTCCCCCATCTCGCCGCGCTCGCTCAGACTGCGTCGGTGCCCACCTCCACGCTCAAATGAAAACTGTTCTTGGACTCTTGCTCGGTCTGTTGCTGGGTGCCGCAGTAACCTGGTTCGCCCTGCGACCGCACCCGTCCACCGGCGCCGCGCCTGCGACTGCCGAAGCGCCCAAACCCGCGGAGAAAGAGAAAGAAAATCCTCTTCATTTTCCCTCCGCGAAACGCGATGCGGCCGGGATCACCTTGGTCGCCGTCGCCGCCAGCACGATCACGCCAGAGACTCAGGCCTACGGTCGCGTGCTCGATGCGTCGCCGCTGATTCAACTTATCTCCGACCTAGCCACGGCGCAGGCCGCTGTCTCGGTTTCCGAAAAAGAAAAAGACCGAGCGGAAAAACTGCTTTCAGCCGGCGGCAACGCTTCGGCCCAGGTGGTAGAAGTCGCCCAAGCCGCCGCCGCGCGAGACCGGGTCGCCGTCTCCGCCGCACAGGCGCGGCTGGTCGCGAGTTGGGGACGCGGCATCGCCGACCATCTCGCAGTCGTCGAACAAGCGCTCAGTGAAGGCGCCTCGCTCGCCCGCCTCGACGTGCTTACGGGCGAGACGGTGGCGGCAGAACCCAAGACCGCTCGTATCAACTTGTCGGGTACAAACGAAAAACTCGACGCCGAGGTGCTCGGCCTCTCGCCGATCGGCGATCCCCAGATTTCCGGCACAGGCTTTCTCCTCCTGGTCCGCGGCCATTCCCTCCCCGCCGGCGCGGCCTTGCGCGGCACGCTCCCGGGAATGGGTGAGGCAGCCAACGTCCTGGTCTTGCCGCGCAGCGCGGTCGTTTATCATCAGGGCAGCGCCTGGGTTTACGTGCTGGGAGAAGAAGACATCTTTGAACGCAAACTCGTCAGCCTCGGTCAATCGGTCGACGACGAACATGTCGCGGTTTTGCAAGGACTGACGGCCGGCGAACAAATCGTCGCCACCGGCCCGCAACAAATGCTCGCCGCGGAACTGCAGGCGGGCGGGGCACCCGAGGAGGACTGACCATGCTCCAGGCCATCGTACAGTGGTCGCTGCGGTTTCGCGGCGTGGTCCTGGCGCTCGCGTGCATCCTGCTGATTTACGGCGTTTGGATCGCGATGCACGCGGAGCTCGACGTTTTCCCCGAGTTCGTGCCGCCGCAGGTCACGGTGCAAACCGAGGCGCCCGGTCTCGCGCCCGAGCAGGTGGAAACGTTGGTCACGCGTCCGATCGAAAACGCGATCAACGGACTCGGTCACCAGGAGTCGCTTCGCTCGGAGACGATCCAAGGTCTTTCCGTCATCACCTTGGTTTTCAAGGAGGGGACGGACATCCAGTCCGCCCGACAAATGCTGGGCGAGAAGCTCGGCGAAATTTCCGGGCAACTCCCCGCCGGAGTAAAGCCGCCCAAACTTTCTCCTCTGGTTTCGTCGACCATGGATCTGCTGAAGATTGGTCTCCTGAGCGACAAGATGTCGCCGATGGAACTCCGCACCTTTGCCGATTGGACGCTCAAGCCGCGGCTGCTCGCGGTGCCGGGGGTGGCCAAGTGCAGTGTATTCGGCGGAGACGTACGCCAACTCCAGATCCAGGTTCATCCTGAGGCGCTGATCGCGCGAGGACTGACGTTGAGTGACGTGTTGACCGCGGCTCGCTCGGCCACGGGCGTGCGCGGCGGCGGTTTTATCGAAACGCGCAATCAGCGCATTGTGCTCCAGACCGAAGGACAGCTTCTCACCGCGGAGGAAATTGGAAACGTCCTGGTCGTGACCAGCGCAAGCGGCGCTCCGGTGCGCTTGAAAGACGTGGCCACGATCGCCGACGGCGCTCAGCCGAAAGTGGGCGACGCGCTCGTGATGGGAAAGCCGGGCGTCTTGCTCACCATGTCGTCGCAGTTCGGCGCCAATACGATGGAGGTGACGAAACTGCTCGAGGCTGCGTTGGACGATTTGAAGCCGCTGCTTGAGCGCGAAGGGATCACGTCCTACCTACGTCTCCATCGACCGGCTACATTCATCGAGGTGTCGTTGCTCCATATTCGAAATTCGCTGCTGCTCGGCGCCGCGCTCGTGGCGGTGATTTTGTTTCTCTTTCTCGGGCACGTTCGGACGGCGCTGATCTCGTTGGCCGCGATTCCCCTTTCCCTCTTGAGCGCGGTCATCGCGATGGAGCACTTCGGCGTCTCGCTCAACACCATCACCCTCGGCGGTCTGGCCATCGCGCTCGGTGAAGTGGTCGACGACGCGATCATCGACGTGGAAAACATCGTGCGGCGACTGCGCGAAAATCAGGCCCTGGCCAAACCGCGCTCCGCCTTGGCGGTAGTCTTGTCCGCCTCGCTCGAGGTGAGAAGCGCGGTGGTCTACGCCACGCTGGTCGTGATCTGCGTTTTCGTGCCGGTGCTGACCCTCTCCGGCTTGCAGGGAAGTTTTTTCGCGCCGCTGGCCCGCGCTTATATTTTCGCGATTCTCGCCTCACTCGTCACGGCGCTTACTGTCACCCCGGCGTTGACCCTGCTCTTTTTCGCCCGTCATACCCAGGACACTACAGCGCCCGCTCTTCAGCGCGGCCTGCGGCGCGTTTACGAACGTCTGTTGCACGGCGTGGCGCGATATCCCTGGCCGATCATCGGTGGTGTCGTGGTTTTTGTCGCACTGGCCCTGAGCCGCGTCTCGACCCTGGGCGGGGAATTTCTGCCGGAATTTCGCGAGGGGCATTTCGTCCTGGGCGTATCCACCGTGCCCGGCTCTTCGTTGGCGGAAATGGGCCGGATCGGTCAGCAGGTTTCGCAGGCCTTGCTCGCCAACCCGCACATCGCCACGGTCGAGCAGCAGATGGGGCGCGCTGAGTTGGGCGAAGACACCTGGGGCCCCCACCAATCGGAGTTTCACGTCGAACTCAAACCCGTGCGCGCCGAGGAAGAAAAAGCCGTGGCGGCCGATATCCGAAAAATCCTTACAAACGTGCCGGGCATTCAGTTCGAGATCCTGACGTTTTTGAGCGACCGGATTGGCGAGAGTATCAGCGGCGAAACGTCGCCGGTGGTGGTGAATGTTTTTGGCGAGGACCTCGACGTGATCGATCAAACCGCGACCGAAGTCGCGGCCGCGCTACGGACGGTGCCCGGCGCGGAGGAAGTTGAAGTGAAGGCGCCGCCGGGCGCGCCCCGGATGGCGATTCGTTTGAAACCCGCGGAGCTGACTCACTTTGGCCTGCGTTCGCTAGACGTGTTGGAGGCGATCGAAACCGCCTACGACGGCGCAGTGGTCGGACAAATTTATCGAAAGAACGAAGTGGACGACATCGCGGTCACGCTCGATCCGGCAAGCCGCCGCAATCCCGAAGACATCGGCGGATTGATTCTCTCCAACGCCGCGGGCCAACGCGTACCGCTTCGCTTGGTCGCGGACGTCTATCGCACAGAAGGCCGTTTTACCATCCGCCACGATGGAGCGCGACGCCGCCAAACCATCACCTGCAATCCCACTCGCGACGTCCAATCCTTCGTCGCGGACGCACGTCGCATCGTGGGCGAAAAAGTAAAGTTGCCCCAAGGTGTCTACTTCGAATTCGCCGGTGCGGCCGAAGCGCAAAAGGCGGCCACGCGCGAGCTGTTCCTCCACAGCGCCATCGCTGCCGCGGGCATTCTCCTCCTGCTCTGGATCGTGCTCGGTCACTGGCGAAATGTCGCCGTGGTGCTTTTCAATCTCCCCTTCGCTCTCGCGGGCGGCGTGCTGGTGCTCTACTTGGCCAAGCTGCTCGGCTCGGAGAGTGCGGGTTCGCTGACCATGGGATCGCTCGTCGGATTCGTCACCCTCTTCGGTGTCACGACCCGGAATGCGATCATGCTCCTCTCCCACTACGAGCACCTGGTGCGACTGGAGGGTCAGAGCTGGAATCTCGCGACCGCCATTCGCGGAGCCTCGGAGCGGCTCGTGCCGATTTTGATGACCGCGACCGTCACCGCGCTCGGGTTGTTGCCTCTGGCGCTGCACACTGGTGAGGCCGGCTGCGAAATTGAGGGTCCGATGGCGGTGGTCATTCTCGGCGGGCTGGTGACCTCCACCGCCCTCAACCTCCTGGTCCTGCCCACCCTCGCCCTGCGTTGGGCGAAATGGAATCCGGCCGAGGAGCCGGTGTAGGGAGCGAGTAGATACGCGCGGAGTGGAACGACGAATGGTCGTCAAGCGCGCGGTGTAGCTGCACGGCTTCCGTGCAGCAGGTGGAGGGGTGCGAATCGAAAGTGAAGACGACGCCTCCTGCCGAGCCACAAAGCAAAGCGACGGCCCATTCGGAGCCGTCGCTCAACCGTCAAATGATAACCCAAAGTTCGATCATCCGATCGGTATTCATTCCGCCCCTACGACGAGGATGGTGAACGAATCCGGAACGATTTGACCGCGACCCGGACGCGGAGCCGCTTCGCCGGGAGCAGCGGGAGGCGGAGGCAGTCGGTCCGCGGTGATGGAGAAAATCTGGTTGGTCTTGGGATCCAAGGTGCAGGTTTTGGCGCCGGCCTTGGTCGTGACGTTCTGCGCCACTTCAAAATGACTTGGGCTGAATTCCTTGATCACGGTCAGCGTACCGTCGCGTTGCGAAGTGAAGGCTTCCATCGTTGCCGGATTGAAGACCGCCCCATCGCAACCGGCGCCGATCGGAACGGTGGTGATGATCTTCCCGTCGTCAGCGTTCATGATCACGCAGCTCGCGGGGTTGCGGCAGCAGGAGAAGAGGATGTGGTTTTTGACGTCGAGCGCGAGGCCGGTGGGGGTCTTGGCTTTTTCGCTGAAATTGTAATGCGCGGTCACTTTGAGCGTATTGGCATCTACGACGGCGAGACTGCCTTTGTCCTCGAGATTAATATAGATGTGACCTTGGCCATCGCTGACCGCCTGTTCCGGTTGGCCGCCTAGGTCAATCGTGCCGACGATGCTGCCATCGCTGCTCTCCAGCACGGTGGCGTTGGGCGCTTCGTGGCTGAGGACAAAAACGTGATGCGTCGTAGGATCGAAGAACATGCCGTCGGGTTTTCCCTCGACCTCGATTTTCTTGATCGTGGCCAGGGTCTCCGAATCCCACATCACCACCGGCTTGCTGCTGCTGAAGCCGTGGTGCGTCTTCGGATCGATCGCGACTCCGCGGGCACCCATCGCATCAGGAATCTCGCCTGCGGGTTTGAGGGTATCCAAATCGAAAACTGTCACGCGATTGCCTCGCGGAATATAAAGCCGCCGAGCGGAAGCATCGGCGTAAACATAATCGAAGGCGCCGTCTCCGCCAACCTTGGCGGAGTTGACCACTTTATAAGAATGGCCGGTCGGTGCGGTGGCGGGCTCGGCGGAGGAAGAACAAACCAGGGCAAGCGGAAGAAAGCAGGCGACAGCGAGGGCGAGACCAATGGATTTTTTCACAGCAACAGGATTATAATGTTATCGAACGAGGTGACATCATGGACAGCCGAGGGATATAACCGCTACGGCCGATAGGCGTGATTCGAGAGAAGCTCAAAGGCTTCTCTTGGGGGACACGATTGCTTCTAAGTCGAGGAACCGAGGGAAAAATAAAACGAACGAGGAAAGAGACAAGAACGGTTCGTGGTGGAATATAAAAAAAACCGCCGGCGACCTGCCGGCGGTTTGAAGGGATCGGTAGATAGATCGTATCGGATTCGCGCTTAGAATTCGCCCGAGACGCTGATAAAATAATTCTGGGTGGGGAGGACCGAATAAAGAACCGTGCCGGCGGCGTTGACGTTATCCACCACCTGGACCTTGCGGCCCGTCAGGTTGTTGATTTCCAACTTGAGCTTTATGCTCTTGAGGAAAGCGAAATTGACCTTGGAGCTGTATCCGACGGTCAAATTCGTCATCGCATAACCGCCCGAAATATATTGCGAGGTCACAGTGGACGCGACGTCGGGGTTGAAGATCAAGGGAGCGCGGGTGAAATACACCTTTTGATAACCGGTGTATTTGAGCATGAGCGAGGTGAAGAAACCGCTCTGTTCGTACATCACGCCGAGCGCGCCGGTGCTGAACGGAACCAGCGGCACGTCGAGCTTCGATTTCTTGAAGGTGGCGTTATTGATCGAGCCGTTGGCGTAGAGGCTGACACCCTTGCCCACATAAAAGGTCAGTTCGGATTCGAACCCGCTAAAGTAAGCGCCCTTGGCCATCACGACGTTGGTCAAACCGGTGTCGATGTCGGTGGAGGAGTGCGGATAATTTTTGAAGTTGATCCAATAATAATCGAAGGCCGCATTGAGCCGGTCTTTCTTGTAGACCGTACCCAGTTGATAATTCACCGTCTCCTGTGGCTTGGCCTGGTTCAGCTTCGGATCGACGACGTAGAGTTGGTTTTGGTTCGGAGCGAGGAAGCCCTGCGCGATCTGCCCGTAGACCGTCCAATCATTTTGGATACTGTAGTTGATCGCACCCATGCCCAGGGCCTTGGACATCTTTTGGGTATAGTACAACGGGAGAGCCGTCGTTTGATTCTTGGGCGAGGCGTATTTGCGCTTAAAATCCACTTCCTTCGCGCCCACGTTGATCGTGAGGTCCTTGACCACGCGCCAGTCGTATTCTGCGAAGAGTTGGGTGACGTAGTTCCTGGTCGCCTGTTGATAAACGTAAGCGGCGTCCGGGGTCAAAGCCGGGTTGAAATCAGGGATCGCGCCCTTGGTGTAGTCGATATTAAGCTGGTTACGAGTGGCGCTCTGGTCGTCGTGCCAGGCGCCAAACTTCAAGACGCCGAACGCGCTGTCCCAAGAAGCCGTGACCACTTCGCCCCACGCGCGGTAGTCCACGTGGAGAATACGGCCGATGTGATCATTCGCATGCCAGGCTTGATTGGCCGCGCCGAGGGCGGATTGGCCGTAGTTGTCGTTATTATAGTAGTAGGTGTAGATCTTGGCGTCCACATGCAGGGTATCGGTCAAGGACGAATTCAGGCCGATGTATTCAAAATCCGTGGTCTGAATACGTTTATTATACCCTTTGTAGAGCAGATCATTCGGGTTGTTGGTCAAAGCGAAGTTGCGACCGAACTGATCGATCTGAGCTTGGCTGACCGGTTGCGCCGCGCCGAATTTAGAATTGTTATAATTGCTCAGAACCGTGAGGGTCGTGTTCTTGGTGATCGGCTGGAGGTATTTGACGTAAGTCGTGTCGCGCTTCACATACACATTGGTCTGATAACCGTCGGACTCCAAATGTTGGTAGCTGCCGATCAGGCTCGCGTCGCCCAGCGGCTTGATCAAACCGGAGTTGGCTTCGACGTGCGTGAGGAGCGTATTATAACTTCCGTAGGTGACGAAAGGAATCACCGCCATATCGGTGCGAGGGTCCTTCGAGGACAGACCGACGGTGCCGCCGAATGTAGCCACGCCCAGGGTGCTGGCGGTGCCAGGACCGCGGTCCACCGTGACACGGCCGATCATCTTGGCCGGAAAATAACTCACGCTATGGTGCGTGAAATCGTCTGAATCCTGAAAAGGGATACCGTCATACGTGACATTATACTGATTTTGGGCGAAGCCACGGATCGTAGCGCGGCGCGCTTCGCTCAAACCGGGACCGTTGCTCACAATATTGCCCGCGCTCGGACCCACATTGACGATGGTGGTGAAGTCGGCGGTCGGAGGAAGATGGTTACTAATATACGGCAGGTCGATGACGGTCTGGGGTTGATACGTATCGAGATTGCTCGAAGTCGGAGCCATCGCAGTCGCGGTGGGCTGAACTTCGGCGACTTCCACTTCTTCGAGACGAACGGCTTCGACGGCGGGAAGACGAATCGGCTCTTTATTGACCGGAGCCAAACTCTTCGAGGTTTGCGGCTCTTGCGCCACCGTCTTGACCGGAGCCGGCGCTGGCGTGGAATCTTTCGCCACCGGAGCTTTTGCCGGTGTAGGTGTGGTTGCCGTGGTCGCCGCTTTTGTGGAGGTGGCAGGCGCAGCAGGCGTAGCCGCGGGAGTTTTCGCGGAGGTCGTGGACGTGGCCGCGGTGGTCGCTACTGGCTTGGTGGAAGAGGCAGAAGAGGTCGCTGGGGTGGCCGCCGCTTTGGCCGGGGCCGCCGTCGCAGAGGTGGATTTCGCGGTAGAAGGAGCGGGAGCGACTGGCTCCGATTTTGTCTCGACCGCCGCTGGTAATAAAGCGGGCAGCGCAATCAGCGACACGGCCGAAACGACAAGGGCCCTGGTGGTACGGGTATACTGGATGTTCATGTTTGTAGAAACCGGACCGCAGCAAGCGAGGGAACCTATATCGTCTCTCGATGACACTCAGCACGTTCCCCAGCAGGGTGCGAAACGGATAATATGCTAACTCACTACAGCTTATCGGCGGCCTGTCACGATTTTGATCCTTAAACCCAAAACCTTATAATGTTTTCATAACTAGATTACATAAACCGTGATGAAGGTAACACCTTACCCGGTAAATGGTACGCCCCCATTAAAATGCAAAACATAACGAGCAACCAGGGTATATTCCCTAGAATAACTTTATGTTAAAATCCCGGACCCTCTATAATACCGAACCGAAACATGTTAATGTAAACGAGCTGAGATAATATTCGACGATACGCACCTTGTATAAACACAAACCCTATTCATCAATGAAACGATGGATCTACATCATCGCCCTCACCGCCGGACTAGCAGCGAGCTCGGCCGACTTGAGTGCCGCGGGCAATTACGTGGAGGATTCCGACTCGACCGGGAGCGCTAAGGTTCTCCCCAAGCCCATCTCCCAACCTCCGCCGGTTTTCCCTGCTTCCCTGATGCGCGGAGGCGCGGATGGTGTGGTCATGGTCTCCTTCACAGTCGACGACGAAGGTCGCACCCGCGACGCCGTGGTGGAGAATTCCTCGTTTCGCGCCCTGAATCCTTACGCGCTGAAAGCCGTGGCCGAATGGAGATTCACTCCTGGCACGCGCAATGGTCGCCCCGCCGCTTTTCGACTCCGCGCTCCGGTGGAATTCACCGGGAAATCGGACGAGCCGGCGCACACCGAAACGGTTGTATCCACTCGGCCAACACCGGCGCCCAGCCCGGCTCCCGCAGCCCCGCCGGCCGCGACCACTCCGGCACCTATCATCGTAACCGCCACACCCGCCCCGGCTCCGGCCGCCGCTCCCGCGTCGGTCGCGTCCATCACGCCGCCAGCGGCCAAACGGAAAGCCGCGCCGGTTTATCCCTATGAAATGTTGATCAGCGGACAACCCGGCTGGGCCGACGCGAGTTTCGTCGTCGACTACACCGGTCGTCCCCTCTTCACCAACCCCGCCGGCTCGAGCAATCGCGCCTTTGCGATGGCGGTGGTCGCGATGGTCGAGGCCAGCGCGTACAACCCCGGCCACAAGGGAAAATCCACCGTGATGAGCCCCTCGAAGGAACACTATGAATTTGCCGGCGAGGAGTCGCTCGATCCCGAGGCTCGCCGCGTATTGGCGGAGTTGCGCAAACATAAACCGGCGATCCTCAGCTCCAACGAACTCGACGAACGCCCCAAGGTTATTCAACAGGTCTCACCCGCCTATCCTCGCGCCTTGAAAGACGACGGATTGACCGGCCAGGCCGAGATCGAATTTATCATCGATAAGGATGGCCGAGTGCTGTTCCCGCGCATCGTATCCGCGAGTCACGAAGATTTCGGATGGGCCGCGGCCACCGCGGTGGCGCAATGGAAATTCCAACCCCCTCAGAAAGGCGGGCACAACGTCGAGGCGAAGATGTCGGTTCCGATCCTCTTCACCGCGCAAAAGTTGGCTGAGTCCGACTGAGATTATTTTCAGAGCCACCCCTTCGGTGAGCGTGAAATCAAAGCGGGGTACCTCACCCCGCTTTTTAATTTGTAAAAGGAAACCGGAATCCGGCGGATAAATTATTTAATAAATAGACAGTATTATAATATTATATATTAAAAGGCCCGGCGGATATTTAATAACGCGATGATAGAACTGGGGCTTACCCGTGATTCGCTGGGATTATCTTTAGACTGCGAAAGAGAAATATAAGCAACGGTCAATATATGTGAGATAAAACGAGAGACGCCATGCATCTTTGCTCGACCGGCTTCGGTCCTGGAGCGAAATCAAAATTGCTGCCCTGCCTTTACGAACCGTCGCCGCGGGGCGCGTCGACCCACCTTCCAAACTGATCGGAATTCCGGGGCGGCCTCGGTCTTGGAATTTTGGCGCAAAAAAAGCGGCCCCCGATGGAGGGCCGCTTTCGCGAACAAAACGTTTAGGCTTATTACTGTGAAACGGTCACCTTGTCCAAATTCGGACAACCGTTGGCGGTCGTGGCCGTCAGGCGGATTTTATTCGTGCCCGAGACCAGCGGGGTCGTGAGGGTCACGTCGGACCACGTAGTAAAGGCCCCGGTGCCCGGGAAGGAAACGTTGGCTTTGACCAAAGCGCCGTTGACGCGGAGGTCAGCCGTGCGATCGGCCGCGGTGCCGTTGGCAAAACGGAAGTCCAAGGCGTAATTCCCGGCGGCAGAAACGTTCACGGTCCATTCCACAAAAGCGCCGAGCACGTTGTCCGTATTGGCGTAACCCGAGCCGCTGAAGCCGGCGTTAACTGCCTCGCTCGTACCCGGAGAGATCACGGCGGACTCGGCTTCGAAGACGCTGGTGGAGCCACCGCCACCGGTTTTGATCGGGCCGTTGGAAAAATTGGCGATGATAGTCATGGGAGAATTACCCATGATGAACTGAACCGTGCTGTCCGTGCCGCTCAGCCCGCCGGTCCAAGACGTAAACTTCACGCCAGTCGCGGGAAGCGCTTTGGCCGTTACCCGCATTTTTGCCGGGAAGGACTGGGAGCGCGTCACCACGCCGCCATTGGACGTGTTGGACAAAAAGGTGACCTCGTGGACCGGGACAAGATTCGCGATCAGCTTGCTGTTAATCGTAGCATTGCTGCTCAAGGCGCGGATTCCCGAGACAATCATGCGCGCCATCTCGATCGCGCCGGCTTCCTGAAGGTGCACGCTGTCGTCGTGGCCGGTGGGAAAACGAGGATACTCGCCGGGCTCGGTGTGCAAATAAACAAAATGTTTGGTGTAAAACGGCCCGAGACCAAGGCGGAACGCGGTGCACATCTGGTCGAGATCGACGAAGGGAACGTTGACGCTTGTATCCGTGCCGAGCTGACGCGTCGCGACCGGGTAGTCATGATAAGCTGGATACGGCTGGGGCGGCGTCGCGGCGGTCCAGGAATCGCGGTTCTGGGTGGAGATAAGAATCGGGAACGCGCCCTTGGCCCGCGTCTCGGCGATGAATTTTTTCAGGTAGTCCTTGAAGGTGGTGAAAGGCACGGTGTGACGGGCCACGTCGGCGGCGGCGTCGTTGATTCCGAACTGAATGGTGACGAAATCGCCGGCCTTCAGACCATCTTTAACCGGAGTCCAGAAGCTATCGTAGTAGCTCTTCGCACTGGTGCCACCGACACCTTTGTCGACCACGACCACGTTGGCCGAGTTAAAGAAATAACCGAGCTGCTGACCCGAGCCCGATTGCGGAAAATGATCGGGAGCGTAAGACGCAGTGGTGGAATCGCCGATGGTGTACACCGTCGTGACCGCACGAGCCAGGGACGGCATCGCGAGAGCCAGCAAACAACCGCCGACCAGAGCGGCCGCGGAGCTGAGACGATGGGCCGAGGTAAGCCCTTTCGTGATACCGTCGAGGAAGTGCTTCGCGGTGACCACACCGGCGTGGGCGCGCGCGAGCGACGAAGGAGTCGAACTATTCATGAACATGAGAGGTAGTGGGGGACAAACACCCTGCAGTAGCTGACGGCCTACGTGATACAGAGGCGAAGGCGGACTGAAGAGTGCGCCAGTAACCACAAAGTGACTACCGGCAGGGTTGGGTGTGGTCCCCGGCAGGCAGAGCATGACGGGGACCGGAAGAGGATCCCCAATTCAGGGGAAGACTCAATCTTTGACTTATCGAGCAGTCAGATATTAGCGCAGTCTCGATCTTTCCACCGATTTTGGGGCAAAGAACGAGTTGGCCGTAAAGCGAGAAAACAGCGGTCGCCCCCGGCCCCTAGCCGTTAATAAATAGTGCGTTACGAAAGATTCCTCCGAACAGCGCCTTTCCTGTCAGCAAGCCACAATCGACTCCTCTTCGGAGACGGCGCCGCGGCCTACCTAAAAGTAAGTAGGCCGGTGGAGCGCAGGCGGTCGAGGCAGGGCGATGCTCCGATTTCGGCCAAAAAAATTGCGGGCCGATGCTCCATCGGCCCGCGTTTAAACCGGCAAGAACCAAGTTTGCTGGTTATTTCTGCTCCACTGAATCGACCGTCGCGACCTTGCTCTTACGGCGTCGCAGCCACACCGCTCCACATAATCCCGCCAAAGCCACCCCGGCAAAACCTGTCCCAGGTTCGGGCACGGCCGAAACGGCACCAAACAGACCGTGATCCTCGATGTTCTCGCCGCCCGAGATCCCCGCGGTGAAATACAAGGTGTTCAGCTCTCCGCCCGCGGCGCCATTGCCGAAAGCCAGGCCCCAAAGGCCTTCGATTTCGAGAGGATTTCCCCACACATCCGAAACCGTTCCGACCATTTGGCCCGTGGTTGGATTATAGGCATTGATCCGGCCGTTGCCGAAATTGCCGACCAACAGGTTTCCACCGAGGGTGCCAAATCCCGCTGGAGCCAGCGCAAGGCCCCAGGGTGAGTTGAGCTCACCGTTTGAGACCAGACGCTGAAGCATGTTTCCACTCAGATCGAAGATATCGATAAAGCCATTGCCCATCCCGGAGACGTCATCCTTCGCATCTTCATCCTGCTTGGCATAAGTCACGTAGAGCTTGCCGCCCAAATTCTGAATATTGAACGGAGCAAAACCGACCGGAACACCCGAATCCATAAACGACCCCATCAAGCTCGGAGCGCCTGCACTGGAGAAGACATCAATTTTATTATTATGAAAATCGGCCGCGTAAAGATAAGTACCCGTACCGACCGTGGCTGTGGCCAGCCCTTTATAAATCGAACCCTGGGCTGAATTATCAAAAAGCGTTTCCGCATTAGATCCGAGTCCGCCTCGCCAGCCCACAATACTGCCGTCTTCGGTGGAAAAAATAAAACGGTCCGCGTTGAAAGCCGACCCCGGGTTGAAGACCTGCCCCGTCGCCGCGGCTGCGTCCGGAAGACTGACGACCAGAGCCTGAGGCATGCCGGCAGTATTATAAAGGGTGGACGTGCCGGTGCCGTTATTCGCGATCCAAAACGGCGAAGTCGGGCTAATCGCGATGCCCCACGGATTGACTAAGTTGGGATCGGTGAAGGCCGCTCGCCCGGGAATGTCCGAAACCAGATCGGTCTCTACAAAGCCGCCAGCCAGCAAAGTATGCGACCCAAGACAAAGCGCAAAAGCCACAAAAGCCTGCGCGAATAATTTATTATCTACAAATCGATAGTGATGCACGATTTTTCCTCCGAATTTCGGGTTACTGAAGCGTATACAACCTATGTCGGATCGGTCGTTCGCGAAAACGGAGTTAAGTAACAACTCCGTTACTCTACTGCTAGATCAAGCAGCCGTATACTTCCCGTACGCCACGGGGCCACATATAATATTATTACAACGAAAGTGTATTGCCTTGGCCGCCTGCTGAATCAGGCCGGCCTCCAATATAAAACTCACTACCCCCACGCATTATATATCCTCGGAAGCCGAAGGGGCCGGGCCGGGCAAACGCTCGACCGTATTTAGACGACCGTTCCTTCTTTTATATAGCCAAGGCCCTACCCCACCTGCCCACGTGCGACCAGAGCTTAGTGAAGGGCGGTATTCCGGGCGGGACTGCCCACATAGTCCGCGGTGGCGGAGGTCAGGCCACTCTTTCGGCATTCCGGGCAGAGACGGCTATCCGGGTCCTGCTCAATTGCCTCGGGGGCGACCAGAACCATTTTGTGACACGGGTCGTGCAGGCAGTTCACCACATTGCGCGTCGGTACCCCGGTGTGCGCACACCGGCCAACGGGAGGGCGTTGCGCGGAATTCCCCACCGGGACCATCATTCGCTCGTCGAAGACAAAACAGTCTCCTTCCCAGTGCTCATCGCCGATCTGTTCGCCATAGGTGACGATCCCGCCCTGAAGTTGAAAGACCCGCTTGAACCCAGCGCTGCGAAAAAGCGCTGAAGCCTTTTCGCAACGAATCCCACCGGTGCAGTACATCAGAACGGTTTTGTCCTTGAGATCCTGATACTGCGGCAGGACCTGAGGCAGCTCTCGAAAATTTTCGATCGGGGGCGTGATTGCGCCTTTGAATCGACCCACTTCGGTCTCGTAGCGATTCCGCACGTCGAAAAGCACCACGTCCTCTTCTTCGATCATCCGCTTCCACTCCGCCGGCGTGAGATGAGGAGCGGTGTCGCGCGTCGGGTCGAGCTCCTCACCGGCGCCGAGGGTGACGATCTCTCGCCGCACTTTGAGCTCGAGGCGTCGAAACGGCATCGTTTCCGCGAAACTGATTTTAAACTCGATATCACTGAACTCGGCACGGGACCGCAGCGCGGCTTCATAGGCGACCGTGGCCTCAGGAGTTCCAGCCAGGGTGCCGTTGATGCCTTCGGATCCGAGCAAAACACGACCGAGCAAACCGAGCGACTGACAAAGGGCTCGATGCTCGCGCGCGAAAGCGTCCGGCGCGGCGAGACGGACATATTTGTAGTAAAGAAGGACGCGGACGGGCGAAGGCATGGCTCCGGAGAAAATGAGTCCTCGCCCCAGGGGGTCAAGGCCACCGCGGATCCGCTCACTCACTGCATGCGGCCAGACTGTTCCCGAGTTTTCCACAAAAAAGCCGAGGCCGCGAGGCCTCGGCGAGGTTTAACAACAACAGAATCGGTTACCGACGGCGATCGTCATAGCGACGATCGTAAGAGCGGTGGTCATCGTGGCGACGATCGGCGTAGTGGTAGCGGTCATACCGACCGTAATCCGCGCGGCAGTCATCCCGCCTGATGATGACTTCCCGGCGGGGCTCTACATAGACCACGCGAGGGGCCGAAGCGCAGACCACCCGAGGAGCCGACTGAACATAGACCTCCCTTGGCTCACATACCGGGGGTGCGGGAGGAGCGGAGTAATACCGAGTCTCGGAATAATACCGCGTATCCGAACGGTCCTGATCGATCGCCGCACCAATAAGGCCGCCCGCGACCGCGCCGATGATGGCTCCGTCGGAACCATGATGGCCCGAGTTGTTGCCAATGACGGCTCCGGCCACACCGCCTAGGATGGCTCCCGGCACCACGTTGGGCGAGAAGAGCTCGGCGCGTCCGACACCGGCGCCAGCCGTAAGCGTAACCAAGGCAATAATGAGAGATTTCATAAGGGTACTGAGTTTGACGCCCGTTCCTCCCAGTCGTTTCATCAAACCCCTTCCAAACCCGGTGCCCGTTTCCACTGGTCACGCACGACCGCTGGCCCATCTTCTGGGCTACCCCGCTGCCCCCATTGCCAACGCTATCGGTTGGAGCAAAGCTCGGCAAAGCGGTGGCGCCTAGAAGAGGCCGTGTAGTGCCTTCTTGTTACATCGTGGAGCTCGGACTCCGGCGAGAAGCACGGGCATTTCAATTCCTTCGTTTTCCAGGATTGCCGGACTGCGTTACACCCGCCACCTCTTAGGGATGGGACGTCAATGGCTCCACGCAAAACGCGCTGTCGTGAACCTGAAAAAAGGTCAGACGGTGGGCAAAATCGTCAAAGAAATCACCGTCGCGGCCAAGCTCGGCGGCCCGGATATCGGAGGCAACGCGCGCCTTTTTGCTGCGGTGGAAAAGGCCCGAAAACAGAGCGTGACTCGCGATGTGATCGAACGTGCGATCAAAAAAGGCGCAGGGATCGGCGACGATAAACTCGTTCTCGAGCACATCGTCTTCGAAGGCTACGCGCCGCACAAGGTGCCCGTGATCGTTGAGGTCATGACTGACAATCACCAGCGCACCGCGCCGGAAATCCGTGTATTGTTCAAACGGGGACAACTCGGCGCCAGCGGTAGCAACAAATTTCTCTTCGACCATGTCGGCATCGTCGAAGCCCACCACGCCGATCGCGGCGTAGACCTGGAAGCGGCCGCGATCGAGGCCGGCGCCAACGACTTTGAACCCCTGGCCCATTCTCAAAACGACGATATTCCCGAAGACCGCACCGGAGCCCGCTTCATCACCGAACGCACCGCGGTCCACGCCGTCACGGTCTGGCTGAGAGATCACGGTTGGTCCGTGATCACGGGGGAAATTGGATACATCGCCAAGCAGTATCCAGAACTTGACGACGCCCAGCGCGCGGATGTCGGCGAATTCCTCCAGTCACTGGAAGACCACGACGACGTGCAACGGGTTTGGGCCGCGGTGAAATAGCGAGCACTGCGATTGAGCAGAGAACCGCCTGGTCTTTTCACAACGGGAAGGCGGAAGAACTCGATTGCGATCAAAAAAAGGAAACGGGCGCGAGCCCGTTTCCGCGTGAATGAGAGAGGGACAGCCGCCGCGGCGGAACGACGCCGCGCCGAGTCTGCGGTTATTCGCCGGAAACAGCCGACTCGTCCGCAGCCTGGAAGCGCGGTTTCAACGTCTGATAACCGTACCAGAGCGAAACACTAAACGCGACGATGACCAAAAAGGCCACCAGAGTGGGGACTGGTTTTTCGGATTTTAGGGCGAGTTCTTTCTTATAGTCGGAGGTGTACATAGGGGTGTCGTGTGAGTGAGGGTGGAGTTGATGCCAGTAGCAGGCAGGGGAGAGGAAGAGGTATTTGTTAATTTATTGCAATAATATAACGCAAATTAATGTCTTCTTCTTGAGGCATCACGTAAACTTCATTGGAATAACGGTTAATGAAACTCACATTCGCACACCTGTCCTAGTTTGGAGCCGAAAAGAAAGCCAAACCTGGTTCAGAACGAGTCCAGTGGAGGGCCGGCTCCGTCCGGGTGGCTGAGCCCGATCAGCCCGGACGAAGCCGGGCGCTCCGGTTAAAAGCCTCCTGCCTGCCGATCCGTCCGATTTTATCCTTCACCAACGGCGTTGCGGTATCGTGTAAGCTCCGCTCGATCAACTCCCCCACTGCGTTGACGGGCCCTGTCCAAGGGAATGCTCAGCGGAGCGGCTCGTGCTCACCTCTCCTCGTTGCCCTTTCCTCTGTTATGTCGCCTTTTCTTTCCCATCGTCCCGCCCGCGCCGCTCTCGTCGGCCTCGCCTTCGCCCTTACGCTCCTGCCGTCGCTCAGGCTTTCCGCGCAAAACAAAGACGCCATTGCAGACGGAGGCAATTCCCCCTCGGGATACGATATGGCCCCGGAGACCCGTCTCGAGGTGGTGGAAGCGGCGGTCAAAGCCATTCCCACCCCACTTCCCGAAGGACCCTTCCAGCCCACCTGGGAGTCGCTGAAAGAACATTACCAGGTGCCTTCCTGGTTTGTGGGCGCCAAGTTCGGTTTGTTCATGCACTGGGGCCTCTACGCCGTGCCGGCTCACCACAACGAGTGGTACGAAAAACATATGTACGCGGCCGATCGCGCGTGGCACGCCGGCCATTTCGGGCCGCAGGATAAATTTGGATACAAGGATTTCATTCCCCTTTTCACCGCGGAAAAATTCGATCCAGAGGCGTGGGCGGACCTTTTTAAAAAATCCGGCGCGCGCTTTGTCATCCCCACCGCTCAACACCACGACAATTTCGCTTTGTGGGACAGCGCCGTGACGCCTTTCAACGCGAAGCAGATGGGACCGAAGCGCGATTTAATTGGCGATTTGTCGAAGGCGATTCGCGCCCGGGGTTTGAAATTCGGCGTATCCAATCACGGCGTAGAAAACTTCCAGTTTATCAATCCCACCAGCGATCTCGCGGCCGATCTCAAATCCAAGAAAGCGGATTTATATGATCCGAAGTGGGCCGATTTTTATCATGTTGCGGATCGCAGCGACGCCGCCTGCACGCGTTTTTTGGTCGATTGGTATCAACGCAACGTCGAGCTGATCGATAAATATCAACCCGACCTCCTGTGGTTTGATAACGGCGTGGATATTCGCTACCTCGATCCCTTAAAACTCCGCATCGCCGCTTATTATTACAATCGGGCCAAAGCCTGGGGCCGCGAGGTCTCGCTGAGCACGAAAAAAGCCGCCTATTCACCGACCAATAAGAATAGCGAGACGATCGGTTCGATTATCGACTTTGAAAAAATCGGTTCGCGTTCCCCCTCTGGCATCCGGACCGGTGCCTGGCAGGTCGACGAGCCGATCGGCAGCACCTGGGGCTACACCGAGGGCATGCGTATTGCCAGCGCGGCTACAATCATCTCCAAGCTGGTCGACACCGTGAGCAAAAATGGGACCTTGCTGCTCAATCTCTCCCCCAAGGCCGACGGCACGATTCCCCCGGAGCAACAGGCCACCTTGCTCGAAATCGGCCGCTGGCTCGAAACCAATGGAGAGGCGATCTACGATACGCACAACTGGACGCAGTTCGGGGAAGGAGGCGGCAAAGACAAATCTAAGCCGCTCGTGCGCTTCACCGTAAAAGACCAGACTCTCTACACCATTCTCGTCGGCGATTGGCCGCGTAGTGAAGTTCTCATTACCGCTCTTGCCGCCAACCCCGCTTCCGCCGACACGATCAAATCGGTCGCGCTCTTGGGCAGCGAGAGCACACTGACCTTCACGCGCGACGAAAAAGGCCTTCACGTCAAACTTCCGGCCGAGGCTCCTTGTAAACACGCCTACGTATTGAAAATCGTCGGCTTGAAAATGAATCCTCCGGTCATCAGCCCGTCGGGAAATCCGCTCTAAGCCCACCGTTCGCTTCTTTGCCCCGGTCAGCCGTCCACCCACTATGACGCACTTGTATCCATTCTTCCCCTGCGCGGTACGTCTTCTGCGAACCGCGGGACTTCCGTTGATCGGCCTGGCGCTCGCGTCGCTCGCCTGCGCCGAGGTGCAGTTGGCCAGTCCCTTCACCGATCACATGGTGCTACAGCGAGAAGTGGCGGTGCCGATCTGGGGAACGGCCACTGCCGGAGCAAAAGTGACAGTTGATTTCGCAGGACAGAGCAAATCTGCAACCGCCGATGCCGAAGGAGCCTGGCGCGTCGTGCTCACGCCACTACAAGCCTCGGCCGAAAGCCGCGACCTCACCGTCACGGAGGCGCCGGGCACGACGCCCGTGGAACTCCACGACGTCTTGGTCGGAGACGTTTGGCTGTGCTCGGGACAGTCCAATATGGACTTCACGGTGGCGAGGACGCCCAAATATTATTTCGCCGGAGTGAACAACGAGGCGGAGGAAGTTGCGGCGGCCAATTATCCCACCCTGCGGATGTTCACCGCCGCACCGGTTCGCGCCCCTCAGCCGCAGAAACGCGTGCCCGGGATTTGGAAAATCTGTACGCCGGAAAACGTCCGCGAGTTCTCCGCCATCGGCTATTTTTTCGCGCGGAATCTGCAGAAAGAGCTGAAAATTCCGCTGGGCATCGTGGCCCTCAGCTTCGGGGCCAGTACGGCTCAGGCCTGGATCCGACGCGAGGCGCTGGAGGCCGATCCACAAACCAGGGCGATGCTGGACAGTTTCGACGCGCAAGTGAAAAGCTACGTCCCCCCGACGCCCGAAGAGCAGAAGACGATCGATGAAGAAGCGGCCAAGGCCAAAGCCGCGGGTCTGCGGCCACCCAAGCGCGCCCACTCCGACCCGACCCAGGACCAGCACAACCCAACCGTATTGTTCAATGGAATGATCGCGCCCGTAGTGCCATACGCGATACGCGGTTTTCTCTGGTATCAGGGCGAATCAATCACTTCACCTCGCGAACTTTTCCCCAAGTTGAATGAAATCCTCATCACCGACTGGAGAAAACTCTGGGGGGCGGAGCTGCCTTTTTACTTTTGCCAGCTGGCCGCGCACCGTGCGGCGAGCCATGGTCCGGAGGTGCGCGCCTGGCAGGCCGAGGCGCTCAAACTGCCGAACACGGCCATGGCGGTGACGATCGACATCGGCGACCCGAAGGACGTTCACCCCCATAACAAACAAGATGTGGGCGATCGCCTGAGTCGCATTGCCCTCGCCAAGACCTATGGGCGCGAGATCGAGTATTCAGGACCTCAGTACGAATCGATGGAGGTCAAAGACTCGGCCCTCCAGCTGAAATTCAGCCATGCCAGCGGCGGGTTGGTCGCACGCGGCGGCCCCTTGAAAACCTTCGAAGTGGCCGACCAAGAGGGTGAGTTTTTCGCCGCCGACGCGGTGATCGAGGGAGACACTCTCCGCGTAAGCAGTCCAAAGGTGTCAGCGCCTGTCGCCGTCCGTTACGCTTGGTCGAGCTATCCAGAAGGCTGCAATTTCTACAACGGGGCAGGCCTGCCCGCCGCTCCCTTCCAAGCCGGCCAGAAATTTTCGAAGCCCGGCGCCTCCAAAACGGAAAATAAAAAAGGCGAGCCCGTAGGTTCGCCCTGATTCCGAGTCACGCAGCGCGCGATCCAGCGAGGCGCTCCGCCATTGGCAAAGCGCGAAAGTCAGCGAGGCCCGAGGCCGAAAGGCTGGGCACCGCTGGCACCGTGATCCGCCCTTGAATCATCGCTCAAGGTTGCGTGCGCCGTTTCGAGCCCTTGCCGTAGCCGAAGGACTCGACCGCAGCCTTCGCGGTTTCGCGGGTGATTTCAGGATTGGTTTTCTCGAGATGCTTGATCGCGAAGATGAATTTCCCGTTACGGGCGAGTTCCATCGCGACGTCGATCCCTTTTAATTTTTCGAAGTCCATTGAAGGACGTACAAACTGGACTCCGCTCCCAGGTCCAGCACCAAAGTCACTACCCAGTGCGGATTGAGGAAAAAAGGTAGCCCTCCCTGGGAACCCGAGACAGGTTTTCGGGATGAAAAAACCGTGGATGCAGCAAGCGGGGGTACTTCTTTGCTTTTTGGCTGCAGGGACTGCGGCTTTGGGCTCAGAATTAACGGAAGCGAGAAAGGGGTTCGTGACCCAGCTGGTGAAAAAAGAAAAAGCGGGCTTCGCCGCGGAGGCGCCGCCTCCAGGCGTGCTTCAATCGGTGAAATACGCCGGCCCCCTCGGCCAAATGGACGCCTACCTCTCCCCCGCGCCGTCGGACCAGAAACGCCATCCCGCCATCATCTGGTTGACCGGCGGGTTCAGCAACAGCATCGGAAGCGTGGCCTGGGAAAAAGCACCGAAAGACAATGATCAGTCGGCGGCGGGGTTTCGCGAAGCGGGAATCGTGACCCTGTATCCCTCCCTTCGCGGCGGAAACGAAAATCCGGGCGTGATTGAAACCCTCTACGGGGAAGTGGATGATGTGATCGCGGCCGCCGCTTTCCTCGCTCAACAAGCCTTTGTTGATCCTGAACGGATTTACCTGGGTGGCCACAGCACAGGTGGAACCCTGGCGCTACTCGTGGCCGAGTCGACGCCCCGCTTCCGCGCGATTTTTGCCCTAGGCCCTGCGTCAGATATTCGTGGATACGGAGCAAAGGAGCTGCCCTTCGATCTTGCTCAGGTCAAAGAAGCGCGGCTCCGCTCCCCCGCTCCTTGGCTAAACGGGATCGAGACGCCCACGTATGTTTTTGAGGGGGAGGAGCAGCCGTCCAATATCGTCTCCGTCACAATGATGGCAAAACGTTGCCGAAACCCCAAAGTGAGGTTCCTCCCTATCCCGCGCGGAACTCACTTTAGTATCGTTTTTCCCCTGGTGAAAACGATCGCAGAGCAGATCCTGCACGACACCAAAAAGGATCCGGCCATTGAGTTCACCCATCTCGAAGCGTTGCTCAACCCATGATATAACCGACGGGCCGTAATTATTATAAACGGGCGGAGTTTATATAAGGAGGCCCGGGGGTCGGCCCGGCCCCCTCGGTCGGTCGCCTGCGCAGCGCCCAGAATGCACCAGAGAATCGGTCGGCGGAATATATATAACGCACGGCCGCTCTACTTTTTCCTCTCGGCGGAACCCGTCGAACGACGCGATGTCACGCCTTCCCTCCTCTCGTAGGATCACCCACGCACAATTACCCCGCGCGCCGGAGGCCCGCTCTCGGTGATTGCGCACCTGTTAATGTAAACTCACTATATAATGATATCAGCCGTATTAAAATTCCTTCGCCGTGGATCTCGACACTCCTTAATAATACTTGGATTGGCTATGACCTCGGCCCTCGCACCGGCCGCAGGCACTGGCTATTGGCACACCAGTGGCTCGGCCATTCTGGATTCGAATAACCAGGTCGTGCGCATCGCGGGGATCAATTGGTTCGGGTTCGAAACCAGCAGCTACGCTCCGCACGGTCTCTGGGTCCGCGGCTATAAAGACATGATGGACCAAATGAAGTCTCTCGGCTTCAATACCATTCGGCTTCCCTATAGCGATGCCATCTTTAATCCCGGATCCACTCCCAACGGTATCGATTTCGCGGCCAATCCCGATCTCCAGGGCCTGAATAGTCTGCAGATCATGGATAAGATTGTGTCGTATGCGGGCCAGATCGGGCTGCGCATCTTGCTCGATCGGCATCGCCCCGACGCGAGCGGCCAGTCTGAATTGTGGTACACCGCTTCTGTATCCGAAGAGACCTGGATCAGTCATATGGTGTCCCTCGCGCAGCGCTACCAAGACAATCCCACGGTGATTGGAATCGATCTTCATAACGAACCCCACGGCGCCGCCACCTGGGGCAGCGGTGCGCAAGCCAACGACTGGCGGCTCGCCGCCGAACGCGGAGGCAACGCCGTTCTCGCGGTCAATCCCCATTGGTTGATCGTGGTCGAGGGCATCGATCATTTTAACAACGACTATTATTGGTGGGGCGGTCAGCTCATGGGCGCTCTTCAATTCCCGGTGCAACTCAGCGTCCCGAACCAGCTCGTGTATTCAGCTCACGACTACCCGTCCTCTGTCGCCAGCCAGCCCTGGTTTTCCGCCTCGAACTATCCGGCCAATCTGCCCGCGGTCTGGGATCAACACTGGGGCTATTTGACCAAACAAAACATCGCCCCCGTGCTTCTGGGCGAATTCGGCACGCGCCTGGCCACCGCCTCGGACACGCAATGGCTCGCGACCCTGAGCAATTATCTCAAAGCCAATCCCAATATCAGTTGGACCTTTTGGGATTGGAATCCCAACTCGGGCGACACCGGTGGCATCCTCCAGGATGATTGGCGGACGGTGAATACGGCAAAGATGACCTACCTCACGCCCATCCTCTTCCCGCTTGATACTAGCCCTACCCCACCGCCGCCTCCCACCCCTGCGGTGGTCACCAGTTCATCCGCGCTCACCGTGCCAGAAAGCGGCACGGCCAGTTTCACCGTGAAACTCTCCAGCGCTCCTTCCGCCAACGTATCCGTTACGACAGTACGGACGAGCGGCGACACCGATCTCTCTGTCTCCGGCGGAGCGACCCTCACCTTCAGCCCCGCCAACTGGTCCACCGCGCAAACCGTGACCCTCGCGGCCGCGGCGGACGCGGATACGGCCAACGGCACTGCTTTCTTTCAAATCAGCGGGCCCGGCGTGACTGGGGCGACTGTCTCCGCGACGGAAGCGGACAGCGGCTCGGTCAATAACGGGACGCCGAGCTTAGTCGTAAGCACGGCGAGTCTGGCCGTGACGGAGGGCAGCTCCGCGACTTTCACCGTCCAACTTAGCCGCGCCCCAGCCAGCGACGTGGCGGTCACGATTGCTCGTTCCAGTGGCGACCCCGATTTGTCGGTGGCTGCAGGCGCCACGTTGGCCTTCACTCCGGCCAACTGGAGCGTCGCTCAAACCGTGACCCTCGCCGCTGCAAACGACGCGGACACGCTAAACGGCTCGGCTACGTTCAGCGTCAGCGCTCCCGGCCTCGCCGCCGTAAACGTGGTAGCGACGGAAAAGGACAAAGACGTCGCTAGCGGTGGCGGCCCCATTAAATTGACCTACACAACCCAGAGCGAGTGGGCGGGCGGTTTTACCGGCCTCATCACGGTTCAGAACACCGGTACCACCCCGATCAACGGCTGGGCAGTAACGGCGGCCTTCGATCATCCGTTCACCCTGACGAATAGTTGGAGCGCCACCGTGACGCAATCGGGCAACACGCTGACCGCAGCGCCGCTCTCCTGGAACACCGTGCTTCAACCCAACGCCAATGTAACCTTCGGTATTCAGTTGGCCTATACTGGCGTCAAACCGAGTGCGCCGACGCTGACCTCGAATTAGTCGCGGCCACCCCTCGATCGTTCAATGAGCCATCGACACCTGACGGATCGATGGCTTTTTGTTGACCGGTAGCAGCGACGTGTAGGGGGTTCCATGAATACACATACAGGGCGACACCCAACCCCCGCCTCCGCCTAAACGCACGGTTAACGCAAACTATAGCAAGCGAGCAACAAAGGTTGGCCCCAAGTCCTCAGGTTTTCGTCGGGACCCGCCCTACCCCAAACTGGGGAGTACACGAGTGTTGCAGGCCCCTGACATTACGAACAGTTAACCCGTAGCTGTTCACCCCCTCAGCCACCAATCCCCACGTTTGTTTGTCTTATGAAGGTCACCACACTACCACTGCTTTTTGCGTGCGCCTGCATCGCATCGCAAGCGTCCGCCGACACTCCATTCAGTATGGATCCCGGCTGGAAGTTTATAAAACAAGATGTATCCGGAGCCGATGCTGCCGGATTTAATGATAGCGGATGGAGTACAGTCAGTACGCCGCACACTTATAATGACGTCGATTCCTTTGATGAATTGATCAGCCACGGAAGTGGTGAAACTCACCTTTACCAAGGCCCAGCCTGGTATCGAAAACATTTCAAGATCCCGGCTCAATACGCGGGCAGCAAAGTCATTATTGAGTTCGAGCGCATCAAACAGGGCGCCAAATTCTTTATCAATGGAGTCCAGGTCGGAATGTATGAAGATGGCATCACCGCTTGCGGTGTAGACATCACCTCACAGGTAAACTTCGGGTCGACCGAGAATATCCTGGCAGTGCGGGTCGACAATAGCGCGTCCTTCACCGACAGCACCGGCACGGGCTTCGAGTGGATGGGCAAGGCGTTCAATCCAAACTATGGTGGTTTGGTGGGCCACGTTCACCTCCATATCTCGGGCAAGGTTTATCAAACCTATCCTTTATATAATAATCTAAAAACGACCGGTATATATGTTTACCCGTCCAACTTCGGGAACGTCTCCGCTTCGCAGGGCAATCTCACGGTCAATGTCGAATCGCAGGTCCGCAATGAATCGGGCAGTTCACAAACCGTCACTTTAACCACTGCGGTGGTCGATCCGGCCACTGGCCAGACCGTAACGACCTTCCAAAACAGCGCCACCACGATCGGCGATGGACAGACCACAGTCCTGAAAGCGACCGGCGCGCTGAACAACGCCAAATTGTGGAGCGACCTCACGCCCAACCTTTATGATGTTGTCACCAGCCTGAGTGTTGGCGGCAAAGTGGTCGATAGTCGCACAACGACGACTGGCTTCCGTCTGACCAGTTTTCGCGGCGGCGCGGGAACCGGCGGACTCTACGTTAACAATCGTTTTGTATACCTCCTCGGCTTCGCTCAACGCGCGACGAACGACTGGGCCGCTCTCGGTCAGGCGGTGCCGGACTGGATGCACGATTATACTACGAACCTGATCAAAGGAAGTAACAGCAATTATATTCGCTGGATGCATATCACGCCCCAGCGCGTCGACGTCGAAACCATGGACCGCGCCGGCGTGATTAACATCGCTCCCGCAGGCGACAAGGAATCCGACGTCACGGGCCAACAATGGGTCCAACGCATCAATGTGATGCGCGCCAGCATGATTTACCTGCGCAACAACCCGAGCGTGATGTTCTGGGAAGCCGGCAACAACGGCATCAGCGCAGCGCACATGCAGGAAATGGCGAATCTTAAAAAGCAATGGGATCCCACGGGCGGCCGGGCGATTGGCTGTCGCGATTTGGCTGATGCCGGCGGCGCACCCTTCTCCGAATACTTCGGCACGATGGTGGCGTTCAAGGATGGCTGGGTGCCGACCAACGATGCCTCCTACTTCCGCGGCTATTCCAATAACTATCGCAACCAAGCCCCGATCATCGAGTGCGAAGACGAACGCGATGAAGCGGCCCGTCGGTTTTGGGATGATTATTCTCCTCCTCATTTTGGTTTCAAACCCGGCGCCAATGATACGTATCACTGGAACCAGGAAACGTTCATCACCGGCGACTCCACCGGGCCAGCGGCAATTCGGCGCCTCGATATCTGGAAGAATATCTATTCGATCCGGAACACCAATTCGGCGTTCTCCCGTTATGCGGGGTATGCTTCGATTTATTTCTCGGATTCCAACGCCGATGGTCGTCAGGACAGCAGCGAAGTCTGTCGCGTGAGCGGCAAAGTCGATGCGGTGCGCCTCCCGAAGGAGATCTATTATGCCCATCAAGTGATCGGCAACACCCAGCCGGACATTCATATCATCGGCCACTGGACCTATCCCGCGGGCACGAAGAAGACGATGTATGTTGTTTCCAATACCGCGTCGGTCGAGCTGTTCGTGAACGGTGTATCCAAAGGCAAGGACACGAGCCCAACGGATCACTACCTCTTCAGCTTCCCCAACATCACTTGGGCCGCCGGCACGGTCAAAGCCGTGGGATACAATAGCGCCGGCACTCAGGTCTGCTCCTACCAGATCCAAACGGCCGGGGCGCCCGCCCGGATCAAACTCACTCCCATCGTCGCTCCCGACGGCTTCAAGGCCGACGGAGCCGACGTCGCCATGTTCGACGTCGAAGTGGTGGACGCCAACGGCCAACGCTGCCCGACGGACGAAGCCCGTATCGACTTCTCCATGACAGGACCAGGCATCTGGCGCGGCGGTTACAACAGCGGCATCGTGGGCTCGGTCAATAAAACGTTCTTGAACACCGAGTGCGGGATCAATCGCGTCTTCGTCCGCTCGACCCTGACCCCCGGCACGATCACGCTGACCGCCACTCGGAATGGACTGACCTCCGCGACCGCTACGGTGAAATCCACCGCAGTCCCAGTCGCGGACGGCTTGCTCCCCGAAGGTGATTCCACGGTCACACCGCCGCCGCCTCCTCCCCCACCGCCCCCGCCTCCCCCTGGAGCTGACACCTACCAGGCAGAAACCGCGGTGCTGGCTGGCGGCACGACACCGGAGTCGGTCAACACGGGTTTCCACGGTTCCGGTTATGCCAATTCGTCGATGACGGGTGGAACGATCACGTTCAACAATGTCGACGGTAACGGTGGCGGCCCAAAGAGCTTAAACATCCGCTATGCTCTGGGTGCCCAAGGCGCCCGCACCGGTAACCTGGTGGTAAACGGGGTGGCCAAGAGCATCACCTTCCAACCCACCGGTTCCTGGACGACCTGGACGACGGTCAATGTCACCATCACCCTCAACAATGGAACAGGAAATACGATTCAATTTGCGACAACCGGTACGGACCTCGCAAACATTGACGAAATCACGGTTCCCTGACGCTGGGTTTTGATCGAAATTGTTCTCCCTGGGCGTGAGGCCGTTCGGCCTCACGCCTTTTTTTTAACTACTTAACTTTTATCTTTGCACGTCGGGGCCGCCCACGTACTGTGGGCGTCTATTTAATCTTACCCCAGACCCCGAAGGCACGGCAGCTAAAGTTTTTGCTATTCTCTATTAAATAACGAGATGACACCGCAGTAGTCCATCTCCCTGCAATCACTCTTACTGTACACAGTCTCGGTCTTTTTCTTTTTCTCTTCCATCACTTTGACTGATCGTCGAACTGGCTAGGCTCGCGCTTACCCCCATAAGTACGCGGCCCAGTCTGCCCCCGCACCACCTCGACAGGCCTGCCCACTGTCGCCCTTAAACCCAACATATGAAAAGTACCCTCAAGGTCCTTGCTGCGCTCGCCCTCGTCGGCGTCGCTGGCAACAGCACGTCTGTTCACGCTGCTGCACCTTATCAAATGGAGAATCTTGGCCGCGGCGTTGTCGCAATACGCACCGGCCCCTCCAGTGCCTATATCGGCTGGCGCTTGCTCGGCCTCGATCCCGCGGATGTGAGTTTCAACGTCTATCGTGGCGGCACGAAGATTAACAGTTCGCCACTTACCACCACGACGAACTTTGTCGATAACAACGTCCCCTTCGGGAGCGCGCAGACTTATACAGTTCGGCCAATCGTCAACGGCGTCGAACAAGCGGCGAGCGCAGGTTTCACTCTGCCTGCTAATGCCCCCACGCAGCAGTTCCTTACTATCCCCCTTCAAATTCCCGCAGGTGGCACGACTCCGGATGGAGTGGCCTACACTTACACCGCGGGCGACTCATCGGTCGGCGATCTCGACGGAGACGGCGAATACGAAATCATTGTCAAGTGGGATCCGTCGAACGCAAAGGACAACTCACAGGGCGGCTTCACCGGAAACGTCTATCTCGACGCCTACAAGCTGAACGGAAAACGCCTTTGGCGTATCGACCTCGGTCGCAATATTCGCGCCGGTGCTCACTACACTCAATTTATCGTGTATGATCTCGATGGAGACGGCAAAGCCGAGGTCGTTTGCAAAACCGCAGACGGTACAGTCAGCGGCACCGGACAGGTGATTGGAAATGGAAGCGCCGACTGGCGCGATCTCAAACCCAATCCCGCGAGCGGTCGCGTCGGTTATATTCTGCACGGACCAGAGTACCTTACTGTCTTCAACGGTCAAACCGGCGGAGTCCTCACCACCACCAACTACATTCCTGCTCGAGGCAAGGATTCGGATTGGGGCGACAATTACGGCAATCGCGTCGATCGCTTCAACGCCGCAGTCGCTTATCTCGACGGCGTCCATCCCAGCCTGATCATGATGCGTGGTTATTATACTCGCACCGCGATTGTCGCCTGGGACTTTCGCGATGGAAAGCTGACTCAACGCTGGCATTTCGACACCCGTACGGTGGATCTCTCCAAACCCGATCCAGGGATGGACCACTCGGAACACATGGGTAATCACCAGGTTTCGGTCGGCGACGTCGATGGCAACGGCACGGACGAAATCATCTTCGGCGCGCTTTGTATCAACTCAGATGGTACACGTCGCTACACCACCGGGATCGGGCACGGCGACGCCTTTCACGTTTCCGACATGGACCCCGATCATCCCGGTCTCGAAGCCTACGGTCCACACGAGGTGCCCTCTCTCTACGGAAATAATGGATCGGAAATGCACGACGCCAAAACCGGAGCGGTCCTCTGGGGCGTCAGCGGTAACAATCAAGACGTCGGTCGCGGCTGCGCCTTTGATATCGATCCGCGCCACCGCGGCTATGAAGCCTGGTCTTCTGTCGGAGGTCTCTACACCTGCAAAGGCCAGTTGATCAGCAACACCAAGCCACCGTCCACTAACTTCGGCGTTTGGTGGGATGCAGATCCTCTTCGCGAGCTGCTGGATCGCAATCACATTGATAAATGGGACTGGAATACCGGCACCGCGAAACGTCTCCTCACGGCCACAGAATGTACCTCGAACAACGGCACCAAAGCCGTGCCATGTCTCTGCGCCGATATCCTCGGTGACTGGCGCGAAGAGGTGATCTGGCGGACGAATGACAGCAAAGAGCTGCATATCTATACCACCACGATTCCCGCGACCAACCGCATGTACACCCTGATGCATGATCGCATGTACCGCGAGGCCATCGCCTGGCAGAACAGCGCTTATAATCAGCCGCCGCACCCCAGTTTCTACTTGGGCGACGGAATGAGCCCTCCTCCGAGGCCGAATATGTACACGCCGGGTGCGGTCACGCCTCCGCCGCCCCCGCCCCCTCCGCCTTCCCCAGGCTCGTTCACGCTGCAAGCGGAAGACGCTGCTCTCGCCGGCGGCACCGTGAAAGAATCGGTCAACGCCGGTTTCCACGGCACGGGTTACGCCAACTCGTCAACCACCGGTGGCTCGATCACCTTCAGCAACGTGAAAGGCAATGGAGGCGGGCCCAAGACCGTCACCATTCGCTATGCTCTGGGGATCACGACTGCCCGCACCGGCAACTTGATTGTCAACGGCAAGAGCACCGCCATCACCTTCCAGCCGACTGGATCCTGGACCACTTGGCAGACGATCAATGTCACTATGGCCTTAACGGATAGCGCGACCAATACGATCCAGTTTACTACTACCGGGACCGACCTCGCTAATATCGACGAAATCACCGTTCCCTGATCCTCCTCGACGGCGAGGCGGTTTGATCCGCCTCGCTTCGGTGTTTTTTCCGGGCGAACGGCTACCGCACCAGGGACGTTCGCCCTCCTCTTTTTTTGGTTAACCTCTTTCGCGAGATCGCCGCGGCCAACCAACGTGACGATCTCTTTTGTCCGGCTAGTGTTTAGTTCAACCCCTCCTCACTTGTAATACTTATCTATTCTGTCGTTCTTCTAGGAGAGCGCGGAGCATCACCTTTCGCCGAGGATTTACCACCTTCGCCGCGATCCGTCTCTTTCCTCGAACGTTGCACTGATTGGACTTCGCCTCACCGCGAAAGCCAAAGCCTAAGTATCCCCCTTTGTTCGGACATCACTGTTTATTGCGCAGCGCGCCCCCGCGGGGAGCGTGCTCCGTCCACCCCTGACTCTCGTCCGCATATGAATTTGTCAAAATGGTTAGTTTCCGTCGCAAGTTTTGCGATGTTTGGTGTATCCATTAATCTGTTACACGCTGCGTCCAGCGCGAATTGGAAATTCGACTTTGGTTCCGGTCCCGTCGAAAGCGGCTATACCGCCGTCCGCGCGACCACCGCTTATGATACCAATGTCGGCTATGGTTTCGCCAGCACTTCAGGCCTGACCGCGATCAATCGCACGTCCTCCACCAATGCCCTGCGCTCTGATTTCATCACCAGCGCCGCGCCCTTCAAGTTCAGCGCCAACGTACCTAGCGGCAACTACGACGTGCTTGTTACGGTCGGCGACAACGACGGCACGAGCGACACCTCGATCAAATCTGAAGTCGAGCGCATCATCGTCCAACAGCTCAAGACCACTGCCGGGCAATTCGCTCAATACAGCTTCACCGTCCATATTAAAGACGGGGTTCTGGACCTGACGTTTTACGGCAATGCTCCGAAGGTCAATGCCATCGAGCTCCACCAAACCACCTCGGCGATCACCATGTTTATCGCGGGCGATTCCACCGTCTGCGACCAAAACAGCACGTCGTTCGCCGGATGGGGACAAATGTTCTCGAGCTACCTCAAGCAAGGGGTCGCCGTCGGCAACTACGCCGATTCGGGCGAAAGCAGCTGGAGCTTCTGGAATGGTTTTTATGTCAAAAGCATTCAGCCAAAGATCAAAGCCGGTGATTTCCTCTTTATCCAATTTGGTCACAACGACGAAAAGAGCGGAACGACCACCGACTATAAGACCGCACTGAAAAAGTATATTGACGATGCTCGCGCTCATGGAGCCACGCCGATCTTGGTCACTCCGCTGGAGCGCAACACTTGGTCCGGCGGCGTCCTCAACCACTCGCACGGCGCTTTCCCGGGCGCGATGAAGGAACTCGCCGCCTCCACCAACACGCCGGTCATCGATCTCACCACGATGAGTTATAATCTCTACGCCTCGCTCGGACAGAGCGCGGCCCAGGCTCTTTTTGTGGGTACCGACCGAACGCACACCAATCAAACCGGTGCGCTCAAGATCGCCGGATTTATTCGCGATGGGATTCGCGACCTGAAGATTCTTCCGCTCGCTAATTTCCTCGTCGGCTCGACCCCTCCTGACCCGCTTCCCGACGGCACGAACTACGAAGCCGAAAAAGCAGTTTTAAGTGGCGGCTCCGTGACCAGTTCGAGCGGCGCGGCTTTCAGCGGCACGGGTTTTGTCAACCTGCCCGTAAGTGGCGGCACGCTGACTTTCAATAATGTGGCCGGCAACGGTGGCGGCACGAAAAACATCGGCATCCGCTACTCGCTCGGCGTAGCGGGGTCACGCACGTGTAATTTGATCGTCAATGGCGTGACCAAAGCGATCACGTTCGACCCCACTGGCAGCTGGGACAAATGGGCGACTTTGCGCGTCGGTGTGGTCCTCAATAATACCAACACCAATACCATCCAGCTGGCTACCACGGGCAACGACAGCGGGGATATCGATTATATCAACATCCCTCCCTCCACGCTCGCAGCCGATGTCTATCAGGCCGAAGACGCCGCCCTCGCCGGCGGCGCGCTTAAAGAAAGCACCAACCTCGGTTTCAATGGCAGTGGTTATGCCAATTCTGCGATGACCGGCAGCACCATCACCTTCAATGATGTCAATCCGAACGGCGGCGGCAGCAAAGCCATGACCATTCGCTACGCTCTGGGCGCCGCCGGCTCACGGACCGGCAATATCATTGTCAACGGTACGACCATCCCGGTCACTTTCCCCAGCACCGGAACCTGGACAACCTGGAAAACCATGATCGTAAATATCAACTTGAGTGCTACGGGTGCGAACACGATCCAGTTTGCCACTACAGGTAACGACTTGGCCAATATCGACGAGATTAGCATTCCTTGGTAATTCTCTTTCCGTGACCCTGCGCCGGCCAGCCCCCGCTGTCCGGCGTAGGGTCAACGGACCTTTTGATAGAAGAAAGAGAAAATACCTATCTTTACTCGCTCCACCTCACCCCCTACAGACCTCATGAAATCTAAATTCGGACTCCCTGGTTTCCTTGCCGCCACGTTGCTGGCGGCCCTTGCAAACCTCGCGTCGGCCGCTCCCACCGTTTATATTGCAGGCGATTCCACCGTCCAGACCTACCGCGCGAGCCAAGCCCCTCAACAAGGCTGGGGCGGACGGATTGCGGATTACTTCACCACCGATGTCATCTTCTCCAATCGGGCCATCGCTGGCCGGAGCTCCAAGAGCTTTGTGGTCGATGGCCGCCTCGATACCATTCTTTCCCTCATCAAACCGGGAGATTATTTGTTCGTCCAATTCGGAACCAACGATGCCTCGAGCATCCCTGAACGGCACACCGATCCGCAGACGACCTATAAACAATACCTGAGTATGTATATCGACGGAGCGCGGGCCCACGGCGCCACGCCCGTCTTGGTCACGGTCACGCCCCGTCGGAGTTTTGATAGCGCGGGAAATTTCAAGAGCGACTTTCCCACTTACGTCGCAGCGATGAAGGAACTCGCCGTCGCGAAAAAAGTGACCTTGATCGATCTCACTTCCCGCGGCATTGCCTACCTGAATTCCATCGGCGCCGAGGCGAGCAAGAATGTATTTCTCTACGTTCCGGCGGGGAAGTTTGCCGCTTTTCCCAACGGAGACGCGGACAACACCCACTTCCAGGAATTTGGCGCAAGCCAGATGGCTCGGTTGGTCACCGCCGGAGTGAAAGACAGCGGTCTTCCGATCGCGGCTTTTATCAAAGGAAACGGGGTCACGGGTAAAACTTTCCAGGCCGAAAACGCGGTGATCGCGGGTGCAGGCACCGCGCAGGAGTCCGTCAACGCCGGGTTCCATGGCACGGGTTATGTCAATTTCGCGACCACCGGCGGCTCCGTCACTTTCAATGGAATCACTGGGAACGGCGGCCAAAAGATTATCACGATTCGCTACGCGCTCGGCATCACCACCGCCCGCACTGGAAACATCGTGGTCAACGGCGCGGCCAAAGCGATTACCTTTCAACCCACGGGATCGTGGACAACCTGGAACACGCAAACCGTAACGGTTACGTTGAATAATAATTCCACGAATACCATTCAGCTCGCCTCTACGGGCAATGATCTCGCGAACATCGACGAGATCACTGTTCCCTAATCCGAGTCACCGCGGGCGCCACGTCGCTTTCGATCTTATTTCCCTGTATCCAAAGGGCGAATCCCATCTCGGGGTTCGCCCTTTTTGTTCATACGAGTGGAGAGTCGTCCTCGCTAGACCAGATAGATTCAATAAATTCGTCAGCGCAAAGAAGCGCGAAAACCGCCAAAACCCCTGCCAGAAAAGGTCTGGTGGAGGGCCCGGCTCGTCCGTGCTTTTACGCACAGCAGCCCGGACAAGCCGGGCGCCCTCCAGCCTCCAAAAAATATCGCCTTATGCCTGCGACGGCAGTGGGGCGCACATTCTCGAGCTCTCTATATCTGAATCTGGTCGATATTGGCCAGGTCCGTTCCGGTGGTCTCGAGGCGAATCGTATTGGTGGTACCACTACTCAAGGTGACCGGCACATCCATGATTGTCCATGTGGTCCATCCACCCGTGGGCGCGAACGTGATCGGCTGCCGCACGCCATTGATAATCAAAGCCCCCGTCCGAGCCGTGGTCGCACCCAAGGCATTTCTGATCTGCAGGGTTTTCGCTCCGCCGGTGCCACCGTCAACATTGCGAAACTCGATTGATCCGCCCGTCGTGGGCGAATTGACATAGCCGCTGCCGTTGAATCCACCGTTGGTCGATTCGAATGCGGCTCCGCCGCCCAACACCGCGGACTCGGCTTGATAAACGGTGCCCGTCGTGTCGTTGCTCCCGCTTTCGGTGAACTCGGCGACAAAACCTCCGGCCGCAGCCAGACTGATTTGAATCGAGTCGGCCGCGGTGACGGTGCGTTGCTCAAATGCGGTGGCATTATCTCTAATTAGTTTGGCCTGGTAAGTTTTACCAGCGGCCAGGAATGATAGACTGATCGTCGCGCTGCTCACCGGTGTCGTACCGTTCATCACGCCGACCATCCAACGCGTCCCCTTGCGCCGAGCCAAACTGGCGACTTTTCCAACTTCGCTCTGCGGCAGTACAATCGTTTCATCCCACGTGGCGGAGATGTTGCGGATCAAACTGACAAATGGACTGCTGAGGATGGTTTGAGGATCCTCGGAGAAGACGAGGAGCGGCGACGTGATACAGATCGCACTCGCAATCTCGTTGCTCACCAAACTCGAATTCTGGGTCGTGGCATTTAAATCCATCGGGGTATAATCCGTCGCCCCCGCCAGGCCGCGGGTGAAAGGAATCAATACTTGGTGACCCGCACCGGGACGTCCCTCTTTACCTTTTACTGCTTCGCGAGTGAGTTCATTGGGGAAGGTGCGAGCTTCGCCTGTCGGCTTGTTCGCTCCGTGAAAATCGATCATCAGCTGCTGATTGGCTGCATCGCGCAACGCCGCCCGATCAAAATCGATGATCGACTTCGTTTCCGCGTCCATGAAATCCACCTTCACGCCCACCACACCAGCCGCCTTGCAGTCGGCGAAGAACTGCTGGCGCGCGGCCGTATCCTTAATATCATTATAATTCACCCAGACCCAGGTGCTGACCGTCGGATTGAGTCCTTTGGCGAAAGAGGCCAGATCTTTAAGAGCGTTCCATCGGTCGCTCCAGGCTTTCCAGCCATCATCGACAATATTATTTTCAATTCCCAACTGACTGGCCCGCTGCGAATAGGTTTTCATATTCGAGGGCGTGATACTCCGGGTCGCATTCAGCCAAGACCAGGTGGACCGACCGGGCTTGATCCAAGATGTGCCCATCCCATTAGGGAAGAGCGTGGTATCGGGAGCCGGTGAAACACTCGCGGGAATATCGCAGTTCACCAAAGCATTCAGGCTGCCGATCATAATCACGCGCCAAGGAACTTGAATGGTGCCCGAAATGGCAAACGAGGTATCCGCGAGGACGGCTTTGAAGCGCCGCGTTGCATCGCACGACAGATGCATGCCGCTGTATCCGACTAGGCCGCCTTCCGTGATCGCCGCATAGTTTTGCCCACCGGGCAAACGAACGGTCAGCGGTGGGCCGGAGATGGTTCCCACCGCAATCGAGGAAATATCTCCGCTGCGGTAACCTCCCTCATATTTATCGAAAGCGCTTTGATACCAAATCGTGCTGCCCGCCGGCAGAGTAAAGCCGGTCGTTTCCCCATCGATGGTGCGAGCTCCTGATCCAGGAATCGAATACATGAATGCGACCCCATCGTCGAAGGCGCGCACGTCGAACGTATAATTTGTCCCGCTCGCCGTATGGATGACCGGATACCTCCTCCCGTTGTAGTGATTGATCGCGACGGTGTGCGTCCCCCGCCAAGGAAAAGTCTCATTCGCACTATACGTGGTGGTGGAGCCCACTTGCACGCCTTTGCCGAGGTCAACGCTGTTCACCGTCGCGCCCAGAGGAGAAACCTCGACCACTGGACTGCTTTTATACGTAACCGCATAACTCAGACGGCCACCCACAACCGACACGGAGCACTGAATGTTACCATCGGGGCTGCTGACCGTCTGCGCTAGCACCGCGTGGACACCGAAGCAGAGAAAAGAGATTGCGGCAAAAAGCCCGACCCGCGGACTGGGGATATTAGAATTAAACATAAAATGATGAGCTAGGACTCGGACGAACCGAGGCCACAGAAAAGGGGTAACGAGGGCGAAGGGTGCCAGGCAAAAAAATCAAAGACACGAAGGCGGAGCAAGCGCCGTGAACCTATCCAAACGGGTATGACGAGGTTGACCACGCCGTCGAAGCAGACACCAAGAGCCACCAGGGGAGCCATCCAGTTTATGTCTAAACGAGCTATATCACAGGTTTTTTTGTAAACACGAGACGGTCTACAAAAGATTAAATCAATGGCCTAACGAACTTGGGTCTTCCTCCTGGACCTCGCTCTAAGAACCTCGCACGGAATTCTTCCTCTTCGTTCCCACAAGTACTGCTACCCTGGATCGACGACTTTATAGATTTCCTGAATCACGTTCATATATAAAAACTGGTCTCTTTAATTATCTACTCGCGCGAAATTGGCTCCGAAATTTTGGCTCCCGCCGGGGAAGGCCTGCTCGAGACGACTCCCCCCTCCCCTTACGTTGAGGTGACATTATATAGCAGTCGTCCCTTGGTTACCTTCGCCGGCGTGCCCACCGAGCAGCGGCCGGTTTTTTTTGCGCTCATCCGCTCGACCGCGGAAGAAAGCGCGTTGCAGCCCTTCGCGTTTCGGCATTGCGCGCCCGCGGTCCAGCCGTGGAAATCGCGCGATGACTCCGGACCTTCCTGACCACGCGTCTTCTCCTGCTTATCCAGAAAACCCGCCGCTTTCCGCTCTCGAGGTGCGGGTTTTGGGTTGCTTGATTGAAAAGGAATTCACCACGCCTGACATCTATCCGCTGTCGTTAAATGCTTTGGTCAATGCCTGCAATCAGCGCAACAACCGCGCCCCGGTTCTTTCTGTCTCCGCGCGCGAGGTCGAAGCGGCCACCGATCAGCTGCGTCAGCGTCGATTGATCGCTCTTTTCGCCGGAGCCGACGCACGGGTCCCGAAATTTCGTCAAACGCTCGACACCGCCTACCCGCTCGATCCGGTCGCCCGCGCCTTGCTGGGCGAATTGTTACTGCGCGGCCCACAGACCACCGCCGGCCTGCGCGGAAACGCCGAGCGACTTCAGCCCATGCCTGACGCTGCGGAAATAGAACTGACCCTCGGCGAAATGGCCGCCCGGCCCGCCGGTCCCCTGGTTCGGCGGCTGCCGCGACAAACCGGCCAGAAAGAAACACGCTGGGCCCAGCTCTTTTCCGGAGAACCCACCTTCGCACCGGAGAACAGCGGCGGTCCGGCTGAGCCGCTGACCGTGGCCTTGACCTTGCCGCCGGAAGTCGAACGGCGCCTGACCTCCCTCGAGGCCGAGGTTGCTCAGCTCCGCAGCGAGTTAAACACCCTGCGCCAAGCCTTGGGTGGCAGTTAGAGCATCTTAAATAAAACTATAGCCGCTAGGAGGCGGGCCTTGATATTCAATCGGCCCGACCGAGCCGGGCTCTCCGGCACGTCAGGTTAGCCGCTCCTCTTTCGGTTGGAAATCGCGTTGCCGTAGTTTTGCTATGAATACGACAAGGCCTGGCTCCGGGGATCCCTTGATGCGCGGCCTTGGCGTTTTTTCACTCGGGGGTCAGCCTCGATTGTTATTGGCCAGCATTTCCTGAATCAGGTCCAGCACCTCGCGGCGTCCGTCGCCGGTTTTTGAGGAGGTCAGAATCATATCGGGCAAATCCTCGCTCCAGTCGGCCAGACTCTTTTTGAAAAGCGCGATGTTCGACTCAGACTGGGCAGCGGATTGTTTATCCCCTTTCGTGAAGATGAACGCGAAGGGCACCGTCAGCTGGGCCAGCCAGTGAATGAACTCCAGATCGATCGCTTGCGGCGGCAAACGGACGTCGATCAGCACGAAAACGCAGTAAACATTTCGGCGCTTCTCCAGATAGTCGGCCACCGCTTTATTGAAGTCCGCCCGGTCTCGTTTTCCGACGTTCGCGTAGCCGTAGCCCGGCAGATCGACCAGGCACCACGCATCGTTGATCAAAAAGAAATTGATCATCTTGGTTTTTCCCGGCGTGACCGACGCCTTGGCCAAATCCCGCTTTCCCGCGAGCATATTGATCAGCGAGGACTTCCCCACATTCGAGCGGCCAATGAAGGCAAATTCGGGGAGAGCCGACTTGGGGCATTGCGCCAGATCGGGAGCACTCATCTCAAAAACCGCGGATTTGATTTTCATGGGCCCAGAAGCTGTGGCACTTCGCGGCCCAAAGCGCAATGCGGCTCGCCTGGGGTGGTCAGCGCCACCCCGAGTCGCCGCGGGGTGAGCCGAACCAGCAAGTCTCGTCTTTTTATTTTATCCCGGATTTTTTGTCGTGGATTTTCCACTACATAGGCTCATTTGCCACCTTCCATGGATGCCTATTTTTTATGTTAAAGGAAAATTTTGTGCCAAAAAACTCCCCACTATTAGCGATATAGTTTTCGCGCTTTTTTCTGCTAGTCTCACTCGCTCTGCTTCGGGTGAAAGGCCCCCTTCGTCACTGGATGCTGCCTTCTTCCGTCTCATTGCTTCCCATGCTTCGCAGTAGTTACTCTTCCATTACGGCCGTTCGGATTTTCCTTCCTCTCTCCTGCCGCGTCTTCGTCACGCGTCTTTTTCTTTCTCCCTCTGCTGGCCTTTCCCCATGGGCTCGGCTCACGCGGTGAGTGGAGGCGGGGTTCGTCTGTCGTGCTGGCGCCGAGGCCTGCTCTGGATCGCCCTCGCGCTGGTGGGGGGCCCGCTCTGGGCGCACCGGCCCACCGAAAGCACCGCCGAGTTTCGCTGGGAACACGGCCGCTTGGAAGGCCGGGTCACGTTTCCCCTTGAGATGGCATCGGCGCTTCTGGAAGACCCGGAGGTCACGGCCTTGGGGGTGGAAAACTTTTCCGCCAATCGCGCGCGTCTGATCGAGCGCGTTTCCGATGCCCTGATCGTTCAGGTCGATGGCCGCGAGGTGAAGCCGCTGCAGGTTTCGGCCGAACTGTCCCGCGAAGGCGAAGTGGCCTGTGTATTCATTTTTCCCTCACACGCCTTGGCCTCGCTTTCGGTTCGCGCGCCTTTTCTGGAAAAAGTGCCGGTCGACTGTTTCTGTCTCCTCCGCGTTTGGGAGGGAGCTGACCGTTTGAAGGGGCGCCGTCTCTTGGTCCGCAGCGCCGCGCGAGCGACCGTTCTAGCTTCAGATTACGTGCCGGGCGCCTCCACCAACCCGCTTTCGCCTGAGGTTCATCACCCCGTCAGTCCGGCGCGACCACCTCGCGCCTAGCTGAGTCCGACGTCGCGGCCGGTCTGCTTTCACTTTTCACCTCTGTTTCCCTTCCTCTGACCATGCATCTGTTCGCCTTCTGCACTCGTCTTCTCGCCGGCGCGGCCCTGCTCGCCATTGCCGCATTGCCCCTCCGCGCTCAACGTCAAATGGAGAACCTCGGCCGCGGCGTGATCGCGGTGCGAACCAGTTCGACTCAAACTTATGTGGGCTGGCGCCTTCTCGGCACCGACCCCAATACCACGGCTTTCAATCTGTATCGCTCGATTGGTGACAATCCAGCGACCAAGCTCAACCTCGCGCCGCTCACCACCACGACGGATTTCCGTGACACGTTGAATGCGACGGATTTCTCGTCTCCCATTTCCTACTACGTGCGCCCGATTATCGGCGGGGTGGAACAGGCCTCCAGCGCTCCTTTTACCCTGGCGCCCAACCCCGTGGCCGGTCGGCAATATTTTTCCCTGCCGATCAACCCCAAGCCGAATCCCAACTCCACCTACCCTTACGACGTGAAGTTCGCCTGGGTCGGCGACCTCGATGGTGACGGCGAATATGACTTCGTCTTTGATCGCCACTCCACCGCCCCGACGGAGGAGATCGAATTCCTCGAAGCGTACAAACGCGACGGCACGTTTCTCTGGCGGATGAACATGGGTCCGAATTCAGTGAACCAATACAATATCGAACCGGGCTCGACCGCGATTTCGATCGGGGATTGCGACGGGCTGACGGTTTACGACCTGGACGGCGACGGCAAGGCCGAGGTGATCATTCGGACGGCCAACGGCGTCACCTCGACCAACGCGGCCGGCACCCAGGTGCTCAACGTCACCGCGCCCGACGATGTCACCCAGTACATCTCAATCATCGACGGCCTCACCGGCCTGGAAAAAGCCCGCACCCTGTTGCCGAATCCGTTTCGGCAGTTCGGCCCGCTGAACAACCGCTGCGTCATCGCCTATCTCGACGGCACACGACCGAGCTGCGTTTTCCATGGAAAAAACCGCGAGGACAACGGCACCTTCCACCGCATCTTCTCCGCCTTCGACTACCGCAACGGCCAGCTCACGCTGCGCTGGACCCGCCCGGAAGACGACCAACATCCCCTCGGCGCCGAGGGCCACCAGCTCCGCGTGGCCGACGTGGACAACGATGGCCGCGACGAAATCGTGGACATCGGCCACGTCCTGGATGACGACGGTACGGAACTTTTCGTGACAGATCTGACTCACGGCGACCGCTACCACGTGGGCGATTTCAATCCAAACTGGCCCGGCATGGAGACCTTCGCCATCCAGCAAAACAACCCGTCGCTCCTCGCCACCGCGTATTACAGTTCGGATACAGGCGCGATGTTCAAGCGCTGGTACGACACGGAAATCGTGGACGTCGGGCGTGGCATCGCCCTCGACATGGACCCCAACCACTACGGCTATGAACTTTATTCCACCCAACCCGGCATCTACGACTCCAGCGGCAACCGGATCTACGCAAAAAGTGTTTGGCCTCCGGAGGGTCTCTGGTGGGACGGCGACCTCTCTCGCGAATTGATCGACGGCGCCGGCTCCGGCGCGCGCAGCCCCGTGGTCAACAAATTCAACCCCGCCACGGGCAACCTCGATCGTATCTTCACCTTCTACAACGACAATGGCGGCACGCACCAAAGCGACGGCGGGCGCCCTGCCTTCTGGGGCGACATCCTGGGCGACTGGCGCGAGGAAGTGATGATTCCTTCGAACGACTACTCTGAGCTCCGGATCTACACCACGACGATTCCCGCCACCAATCGGCTCTACACCCTGATGCACAACCCGCAGTACCGCGGGCAGGCCACCACGAAGGGGTATGTGCAGGCCAGCTACGTCGACTACTATCTGGGCACCGACATGACGCCGCCTCCTCCGCCGCCGATCTCGACCGCGAAGCTGGTCTGGCAGGGCGGTCCTGGCGGCGCGAATACGTGGAATGCAGGCATGGGCGCGGCCTGGCGCACGGGGATCCTCTCGACCACCACCTCGGCCTTCAACAACGGCGACTCGGTTCTGCTCGACCACACCGGGAACAGCGCGACTCCGATCGTCCTCTCCGGTCCGCTTTCTCCCAGCGAAGTGACGGTGTATTCCCCAAGTAACTACACGTTCGACGGCACGGGCGGCTCTCTCACCGGGACCATGCCCTTGACCAAGCTGGGGGCCGGGACACTTACCCTCACCGGCCCGAACGACTACTCCGGGCCGACCGTGATTTGGGACGGCGGGCTGCGGGTCGACGGCACCTTGAGCAACAGTCCGGTAACGGTCTGGGGCGGCATCTGGGGCGGACCACTGGCGGGCGGCGCCACCGGCGGTCGACTCGCCGGCACGGGCCATGTCGGTCAGCCGGTGACGGTGAATTTCCGCGGCAGCATCACCCCCGGAGCGGGTATCGGCAATGTGGGTACATTGTACCTCGATGGTGGCGTGACCACCGCGAATGCCGCGACCTTCGCCCTCGACGTGTCCGACGATCCGTCCGGACTGGTCAAACCGAGCGACCGCCTGGTCATTACCGGAGACGTGAATCTCACTGGTCCCACCACCCTCTACGTCAATCTCCTCGACGGCCGGTTGGTCGCCGGTTCCTACCCATTGATCAACTACAGCGGCACGCTCACTGGCGCGGACAACCTGACCGTGGCCGGCTTGAACGGCATTCCTCACTCCCTTTCCACCTCGGGTGGCGTGATCACGTTGACCGTCCTGAGTACCCGTTCTCCGGATACCCTCACCTGGCAAGGCGGAGGGAGCTGGGATCTCTTGACCAGCAATGCCTGGTCGCGCAGCGGCTTGGTTGACGGCTTCACTCCCGGCGACGCCGTCACCTTCGATGACACCGGCGCTGGTACGCTCTCGGTTAACATCGCCGAGCCGGTCAACCCTCTCTCGGTCACCGTGTCGTCTTCCAGCAACTACACGTTCACCGGAACGGGCAGCATCATCGGCTCCGCCAGCTTGACCAAACGCGGGTCCGGCACGCTGACCCTTAACACCAATCACACGTTCACCGGGCCGGTCTCGATCGAGGGCGGCGTGGTCGCGGTGAACACCTTGGCGGATGGCGGATTGCCCAGTCCTTTAGGCGCGGCGACCGCGGCTTCGGGCAACATCGTGATCTCCGGCGGTACCCTGCGCTACATCGGCAACGAATCGGCCGGCATGAATCGCAACGTTACAATCGGGGCGGGCGGGGCCACCTTCGACGCCACGAGCAGTGGGATCGGGATGCAGCTCGGCGGAATCTACGATGGCCCGGGCAAACTGACCAAGGTCGGACCGGGCTCGATCACCTTGGCTCGCATCAACACCTACAGCGGCGGCACCGAAGTCAAAGGCGGCACGATTATCCTCGCCTCGACAGAAGCCAACCGCTTCGGGCTGGGCACCGGTCCGGTCGTATTTAACGGCGGCACGGTCACTATGTCTGACGCACGCGAAAGCGCCGTCGCCACTTGGAATATGGTGGTCCCGGCGGGTGCGAATGGTCGTCTGGACGCTGACGGTCGCTCGACCCTTGCGGGAGCGCTGACCGGCGGCGGTGTATTCACCTTCTTCACACCCTTCATCCGCACGGAGATCACCGGAGACTGGTCCGCCTTCACCGGCCGGATCAAAGTCATCACCGACGCCGACGGTGGAGACCTTCGCTTGCGCAACACCAACGGGATGCCCGCGGCGGAGCTGAACCTCGGCGACAACACCTTCACCTATTTCGCCAACGGGTTGACCGCCGACACGAGCGTACCGATCGGCGCGCTCTCTGGCGTCGATGGCGCCACTCTGCAGGGCAGCGTCACCGCCGGAAAGACCCTGACCTGGGTCGTCGGTAACAAAAACACGGATACGACCTTCCCTGGTACCATCTCCAACGGCGCGGGCCTGACGGGCTTGACCAAGGTTGGGACGGGCACCCTGACCCTGACCGGCATCAACACTTACACCGGTCCCACCACCGTCTCGAGCGGAAGGCTCTTGATCAACGGTAGCTCGAGCGGTTCGCCCTTCACGGTTCAGTCGGGCGGCACCTTGGGCGGCTCTGGCCCCATCGCCGGCAGCGTCTCCTTCGAGTCCGGTTCCAACCTTCTTCTCGGTGATGCGCCGATTCCGATCACCGGCACGGTTACGTTGGCCGGAAATGTCACCATCGTCTCGGTCACTCCGCGGGCCGACGGCACCTACGGCGTACTGAATGCCTCCTCCATCGTCGGAAGCCCCACCTGGTCCTACGCGGGCCCGTTGGCCGTCGGTCAGGTGGCGTCCTTCTCGATCGAGGGGGGCGCCGTCAAGGTCTCCTTGATCAACGAACTCGGCCGCAGTCCCGCTGCGATCACCTGGACCGGCACCGCCTCCGGTATTTGGGATGGCACGACAGACAATTGGAGGCTGAACATCGGAGGGGCCGCCGCGCACTTCCTCGACGGTGACACAGCGAACTTCAACGACGCGCTCGTCGACAATTCCACCATCTCGCTTCCCGACGTGGTGGCGCCTCTGGCCGTGGCGTTCTCCAACGCCTCCACCACCTACACCCTCAACTCCAACGGCGGCGGTATTGGCGGCAACGCTACGTTGACCAAGTCAGGCTTGGGTTCGGTCATCCTCAACGGCGACAACACCTACACCGGCACGACCACCGTCTCCGGCGGCAGCCTGGCCATCAACGGCGCCACTCAATCCTCTGGCTTCACCGTCCTATCAGGCGGGGCGCTCGGAGGGAGTGGCGTGATCGCTACACCGGTCGTCTACCAAACCGGCAGCCGCTTGCTCGCCACCGCGGGAGGACCTCTCCACGTCACCGGAACGCTCACCCTGCCCAGCGCCTTGGCCGTCACCGCTGCCACCTACATTCCGGACGGAACGTACGTGATTCTCGATACCGCTAGTCTTCCCGCGGTGACCTGGAGCTACGTGGGCCCACTCTATATCGGGCAGTCCGCCGCCGTGTCCTCCGCCGGGGGCAAGGTCTCGATCACCTACAGCGGCACGCTCTCCACGCGCAACGCCGGACCGGTCAAGTGGACCGGATCGACTTCGGGCGTCTGGAACACCAGCCCGCTCAACAACTGGAAAGCGATCGCAGATGGCTCGGCCACCGCCTTCCTCAACGGCGACCAGGTGACGTTCGATGACACGCTCTCGGGCAATCCCACGATCACCCTGGCCAGCCCCGTGATTCCAAGCTCGGTCACCTTTGCAAACGCCACCGCCGCGTATCGAATCAATTCGAGCAACGGTGGTATCGGCGGCACCACTACGCTGGTGAAGAATGGCCCCGGCACGGCCACCCTCGCCGGAGCCAACAGCTTCACCGGCGGCACGATCATCAACGCCGGCATTCTCGCCCTCGCCGACGACACAGCCAACAGCGGCGGCTTGGGCTCCGGCCCGGTCACGTTGAACGGCGGCACCTTGCGCTTCAACAACAGCACCGGTCAGTCGAACGGTTATTCCTACGACTTCATCGTCCCGACCGGCGCGAGCGCGCGCTTGGAGATCGACGGTCGCTGCGGTCTCGCCGGCACCTTGACGGGCGGCGGCACCCTTGAGTTCTGGACGCCGTTTATCCGCACGGACATCACGGGAGACTGGTCGGCGTTCACCGGCCGACTCAACGTGGTCACCGATGCGGATGGCGGCGAATTCCATTTCGTCACCGCCAACGGCTTCCCCGCCGCCGAGGTGAACATCGGACCCAAGGTCTTCGCCTCCTACACCGCTGACCTCCAGGCAAACGTGACCGTGAGCCTTGGTGCACTCTCTGGTTCGGCACCGGACGGGACCTTGAGCGGCACCGCGACGCGAGTCCGCACCGTCACCTGGCTGGTCGGCGCGAAAAATCTCAGCACGACGTTTGCCGGCCACATCACGAACAACTCCGGACCGGCCGCACTGACCAAAATCGGCACGGGCACGCTGACGCTGTCTGGCACCAGCACCTACACCGGCGCGACGATCGTGAACGCGGGCACGCTCGCTCTCTCTGGAAGTATCACGAATACGGGTACGGTTGAAGTGAAGTCGGGCGCGACCCTGAACCTGACCGGCACGTTGACCACG